>Ga0265295_1004629_pt1 | contig 18337 bp, 16 predicted proteins | sample Munlansysbiofilm_FD_192503 | JGI IMG/M metagenome (GOLD analysis project Ga0265295, IMG submission 192503) | Leachate microbial communities from a municipal landfill in Southern Ontario, Canada - Methane capture system biofilm | ecosystem: Engineered > Solid waste > Landfill > Unclassified ...
GGCCGTCCCTGGCTTCTTGGCCAGATATCCCATTTCCTGGCAACCGGCGAACGCCGCCCGGACCCGTCTCTGCCGGAACGGTTCGAACTGATGCTGGAACATTTCGACGCGATTATCGCGCATTACGGACCCGTGACCGGCAACCGCATCGCCCGCAAGCATTTGGGCTGGTACAGTAAGGGGTTGCCGGGTTCCGCCGAATTCAGGTCGAGCTTGAACGCATCGGAAGACGCCGCCAAGACCAGGGACGTCATTCTAGGTTTTTACCGCCCATTGATCGAACGGATGGCGGCATGAGTAAGAAATTGGCTTTTTTGCGCAAAAAGCCGCCGGCTGGGGTGGACGCGGCAACAGTCCTGAATGCCTTGATGACGGTGGTTCTGGTGATCGACGAGGAAACGGTGATCCGCTTTGCCAACGCGGCTGCCGAAGCCTTTTTTGAATCGAGCGCTCACAATCTGTGCGGAACCTCGCTTAAAGAGCTTCTGCCCGGCGACAGCCCGCTGTTCGCGTTGATGAACCAGGCCAGTTCAGGCCATTCCATCGTGTCGGAATATGCGGTCAATTTCGACAGCCCGCGCACCGGGAACCGGGTCATGAACATTCAGGTGACGCCTTTGGTCGAGACGGAAGGCTGGGTCACCTTGTCGATGCAGGAGCAATCCATCGCGCTCAAGATCGGGGCCCAGCTCACCCACCGCAGCTCCGCCCGCTCGGTCAGCGCCATGGCCGCCATCCTGGCTCATGAGGTGAAAAACCCCCTGTCCGGCATCCGGGGAGCGGCCCAGCTTCTGGAACAAAGCTGCCCGGTCGAGGACCGCACCTTAACCCAGCTCATCTGTGACGAGGCCGACCGTATCGTCGCCCTGGTGGACCGGATGGAGGTGTTTTCGGATAAACACCCGCTGGAATTCGGCCCGGTCAATATCCACCGGGTGCTGGAACATGTCCGGCGCGTGGCGGAGGCCGGGTTCGCTCGCAATATCCGTTTCCTGGAACATTACGATCCGTCCCTGCCCAATGTGCTGGGCAATCGCGACCAGTTGATCCAGGTCTTTCTCAATTTGGTCAAGAACGCCGCCGAGGCGGTTCCCGACGAAGGGGGCGAAATCGTGTTGAGCACCGCCTTCCAGCATGGCGTGCGGCTTGCCGTGCCAGGCAATGACAGCCGAATGCATTTGCCGCTGGTCGTCACGGTCCAGGATAATGGCGAGGGCATTCCTGAGGATCTGAGGCCCCATTTGTTCGATCCCTTCGTCACCACCAAATCCTCGGGCAGCGGGCTGGGGTTGGCCCTGGTGGCCAAGATCATCGGCGATCATGGCGGAATCGTCGAATTCGACAGCCAGCCGCGCCGAACCGTTTTCCGGGTAATGCTCCCGATCGTTCAGAACGAAAGCGGACCCAAATCATGACATCGACCATCCTTGTCGCCGACGACGACCGCAGCATCCGTACCGTCCTGAGTCAAGCCCTGGGCCGCGCCGGCTATGAGGTGCGCACCACCGGCAACGCCTCGACTTTGTGGCATTGGGTGTCGGACGGGGAGGGCGATCTGGTCATTACCGATGTCGTCATGCCCGATGAAAGCGGCCTGGATCTGTTGCCTCGGATCAAGAAAATCAGGCCCGATCTGCGCATCGTCGTCATGAGCGCGCAGAACACGCTGCTGACGGCGGTCAAGGCGACGCAGCGCGGCGCGTTTGAATATCTGCCCAAGCCGTTCGATTTGCGCGAACTGGTCAGCGTCGTGCAGCGGGCCTTGTCCGCTCCCCGCAGCCCGGTCGCGGAAACTGCCGAGGACGAGGACGAGAACCTGCCGCTGATTGGCCGCTCTTCGGCCATGCAGGAAATCTACCGTACCCTGGCGCGGCTGATGGGAACCGACCTGACCGTGATGATCGCGGGCGAATCGGGCACCGGCAAGGAACTGGTGGCGCGGGCGCTGCATGATTACGGCAAGCGGCGCAACGGTCCGTTCGTGGCCATCAACATGGCGGCGATCCCGCGCGAATTGATCGAAAGCGAGTTGTTCGGCCATGAAAAGGGCGCGTTTACCGGGGCGACCCAACGCACGCTTGGCCGGTTCGAGCAGGCCGAGGGCGGCACCTTGTTCCTGGACGAGATCGGCGACATGCCGCCCGAAGCGCAGACCAGGCTTCTGCGTGTGCTTCAGGAAGGCGAATACACCACGGTCGGCGGACGCACGCCGATCCGCGCCAATGTCCGCATCGTCGCCGCCACCCACCGCGATCTGACCCAACTGATCCGTCAGGGCTTGTTCCGCGAAGATCTATTTTATCGCCTCAATGTGGTTCCCATCCGCCTGCCTCCCTTGCGCGAACGGACCGAGGACATTCCCGAACTGGTCCGCCATTTCCTGGCCCAGGCGGCGGCCGAGGGGTTGCCCACCAAGGTCATGGACGCGGCTGCGGTCGAGCGGATGAAGCGCTATCGCTGGCCGGGCAATGTCCGCGAGCTGGAAAATCTGGTCAAAAGACTGGCGGCGCTCTATTCCCAGGAAGTCATCGGCGTCGATGTGGTCGAAACCGAACTGGCCGGAGCAACGGCGGCGATGGAAAGCGCCAGTTCCGGCGAAAATGGCGGATTGTCGGCCACGGTCGAGCGCCATTTGCGCGACTATTTCGCCGCCCATGCCGACGGATTGCCTGCCGCCGGGGTTTATGACCGCGTGCTGCGCGAGGTCGAACGCCCTCTGATCACCCTGTCGCTGGAGGCAACAAGAGGCAATCAGATCAAGGCCGCCCATGTGCTGGGGCTCAACCGCAACACGCTGCGTAAGAAGATCAAGGAACTGGATATTCAGGTGGTGCGAGGACTGAAATAATCTTGAGCGAGAGCAATGCCGGAATGGGCGGCAGTCCTCACATCCTTGTCAGGCTGCGCCTTTGGGCCAAGCGGAAAGGCCTGACCGGGGGGCGTCTGACCATTCTTCTGGCGCTGGCGGTCATGGCCTCGGGCAGTGCGACCTATGCTGCGCTGATGGGCGCGCCGCCGATCGGCGTTCCCAATCCGCGCACCGTTTTCATCCTGTTGATGCTCGACTGCATTTTCCTGCTGCTGCTGATCGGCCTGGTCGGATGGCGGCTGATGCGGGTGCTGATCGAGCGGCGCAAGGGCGTTGCCGGCTCCAAGCTGCACGTCCGCCTGGTGGTGATGTTCTCGCTCGTTGCCGTCACGCCCGCCATTCTAGTCGCGGTTTTTTCGGTGATGCTGATCAAGTTCGGCGTCGAGCAATGGTTCAACGAACGCGTGATTACCGCCGTGGACGAATCGCTGGCGGTGGCCAACGCCTATCTCGATGAACACACGCAGGTCATCGGCGGCGACGCCATGGCCATGGCGAATGATCTCAGCCGCGAAAGTTCCGGCCTTTACCGCAGCCCGGCCCGTCTGGCGCAGATGGTGGCGACTCAGGCCGCCATTCGGGGGCTGAGCGAGGCGATCGTCTTCGGTCCGAATGGGCAGGTCCTGGCCAGCACCGGGCTGTCCTTTTCGATGGAATTGTCCATCGGCAACATTCCGCGCTGGGCCTATGACCGGGCTGATTCGGGCGAAGTCGCCATCCTGACCAATCCCGGCGACGAACGCGTGCGAGCCCTGGTTCAGCTCAAACAGGGACTGGACGATTACTATCTCTATGTTGGCCGTTTCGTCGATCCCAAGGTCGTGCAGCATATCGACAAGACCAATCGGGCGGTCGAAGAATATAAAAGGCTGGAAGGCACCAGATCCGGGTTGCAGATCACTTTTTCCGCCATTTTCGGCGTCGTCGCCCTTCTTCTTCTGCTGGCCGCGATTTGGGTCGGGTTGTCGCTCGCTACACAGCTCGCCACCCCCATCATCCGCTTGATCGACGCGGCGGAACGCGTCCGTTCCGGCGATTTGTCCGCCCATGTCGATGAGGACGGGGCCAGCGACGAGCTGGCTTCCTTGAGCCGCGCCTTCAATCGGATGACCATCCAGCTTGGCACCCAGCGCCAGGAATTGGTGGAAACCAACCGGCAGCTTGATGAGCGCCGCCGGTTCTCGGAAGCCGTCCTGGCCGGCGTCACCGCCGGGGTCATCGGACTGGACCGGTTGGGTGTCGTGGAGCTGCCCAACCGTTCGGCAGCCGAGTTGCTTGGTTTGGCGCCTGAGGCGATGATTGGCCGTTCCCTGGCCGAGGTCGCGCCTGAGATGGCCGATCTGTTCGATCAGGTGCAGCGGCGTCCCGAACGGTCGGTCCAAGAAGAGCTTCACATCAAGCGGGACGGGCGCAATCGCGTTCTTTTGCTGCGGATCGTCGCGGAATGCGACGAAGATCAGAACGTGACCGGCTTCGTCGCTACCTTTGACGACATCACCGAGCTTCTGACCGCGCAACGAACTGCCGCCTGGGCCGATGTCGCGCGGCGCATCGCGCATGAAATCAAAAATCCGCTGACGCCGATCCAGCTTTCCGCCGAACGACTGAAGCGCAAATATCTGAAAGAAATTTCCTCGGACCGCGAAACCTTCCTGTCCTGCACCGACACCATCGTGCGTCAGGTCGGGGATATCGGGCGCATGGTCGATGAATTCTCGGCTTTCGCCCGCATGCCCGCTCCGGTGATGAAAGAGGGTAATCTGGTCGAAGTGGTCGATCAGGCGGTGTTTCTGGCCCATAACGGCTTTCGCGACATCACCTTCAAGGTCGAAAAGACCGAGCCCGTGATCATGGTTCCTTGCGACGTGCGTCAGATCGGCCGGGCCCTGACCAATCTTTTGAAAAACGCGGCCGAATCGATCGAAGGGCGCGAGGGTGAAAATTTGCCGCAAGGCTTTGTGTCGATCCATATCGGACGCGAAGACCAGGAGCGCGTCATGGTCAAGGTCGAGGACAATGGCCGCGGATTTCCTCAGGAACAGCGCGACCGTCTGACCGAACCCTATGTGACGACCCGAGCCAAGGGCACCGGATTGGGCCTTGCCATCGTCAAGAAAATCATGGAAGACCATGGCGGGGATCTGATCCTGGAAGACCGAGATGAAGCCGGAGCACGCGCCATCCTCGTTTTCCATGGCGCTGATGATGGCCCGCGAACGGTCACGTCTTAGAACAGCCGCAGGTGCGACCCATGGCCTATGACATTCTCATCGTCGATGACGAAAGCGACATCCGCCTTCTGGTTGGCGGACTGCTTGCCGATGAAGGCTATGCCACGCGCGAAGCCGCCGATGGCGATTCCGCGCTGGAGGCCATCCGCGCCCGGCGGCCTCATCTGGTCTTGCTGGATATCTGGCTTCAGGGAAGCCGGATCGACGGGCTCGAGGTCTTGGACGAAATCCGCCGCCATCATCCGCATGTTCCGGTGGTGATGATGAGCGGGCATGGCACCATCGAGACCGCCGTCTCGGCGATCAAGCAGGGCGCCTATGAATTCATCGAAAAGCCGTTTCAGGCCGACCGGATGCTGTTGGTGGTCGAACGCGCGATCGAATCTGCGCGGTTGCGCCGTGAAATCGCCGAACTGAAGGAACGGGCGGGCGGCGAGGATGAGCTTCTGGGTAATTCCAGCGCCATCAGCCAGCTTCGCCAGGCGATTGAGCGGGTCGGCCCCACGGGGTCTCGCGTCTTGGTGACCGGGCCTGCCGGCGTCGGCAAGGAAGTCGCGGTCCGTCTCCTGCATCGCCTGTCCAAACGCGCGAACGGGCCGTTCGTGATCCTAAGCTGTGCGGCCATGCATCCGGAACGGATGGAAGCCGAACTGTTCGGCGTCGAATCGGGCCCTGACGGAGAGCGCAAGACCGGGACCTTTGAACAGGCCCATGGCGGCACGCTGGTTCTGGACGAGGTGGCGGACATGCCGCTCGAAACCCAGGGCAAAATCGTGCGCGTCTTGCAAGAACAGACTTTCGAGCGCGTCGGCGGCACGATCAAGGTCGAGGTCGATGTGCGGGTCATGGCGACCACGAATCGCGATCTTCAGGGTGAAATCGCCGCCGGACGTTTCCGCGAGGATTTATTCTACCGGCTGAATGTCGTGCCGCTGCGCCTGCCGCCTTTGCATGAACGGCGCGAGGATATCCCGCCGATGGCGACCTACTTCATGAACCGGGCGGCCCATGCCGCCGGCCTGCCGACGCGGCCCATCGGCGAGGACGCCATGGTGGCGCTTCAGGCCTATGACTGGCCCGGCAATGTGCGCCAATTGCGCAATGTCATCGATTGGCTGCTGATCATGGCGCCTGGCGATCCCCGTCAGACCATCCGCGCCGACATGCTGCCTCCTGGGATCGGGGCGATCACACCAAACGTGCTTCGATGGGAAAAATCGAACGAAATCATGACACTGCCTTTGAGAGAAGCGCGCGAACTGTTCGAACGCGAATATCTTCAGGCCCAAGTGACCCGATTCGGCGGCAACATCTCGCGGACGGCCCAGTTCGTCGGCATGGAGCGTTCGGCCCTGCACCGCAAGCTGAAATCCTTGAATGTCGGTTCCGACGACAAGCAACGCTTCTAAGCGAACGGATTATTGCGCATGAAGGTCATCGTCTGCGGAGCCGGACAAGTCGGATTCAACATCGCCCATCATCTGGCGGGCGAGGATAACGACATCACCGTCATCGATCAGCGCCCCGAACTGATCCGTAAACTGAACGACAGTCTGGACGTGCGTTCCGTGCTGGGGCATGCCTCTTACCCTTCTGTTCTGGAACAGGCGGGGGCAGGGGATGCGGATTTGATCGTCGCGGTGACCGCCGTCGACGAGGTCAACATGGTCGCCTGCCAGGTGGCGCATTCCTTGTTCGACCTGCCGACCAAGATCGCCCGGATTCGCAGCCAGGCCTATCTTCAGCCCGCCTGGTCGCGGTTGTTCGCGCCCGAACGGTTGCCCATCGACGTCATCATTTCACCCGAGATCGAGGTCGCCCGCGCCATCCGCCGACGGATGGAAGTTCCGGGAACGACCGACATGATCCCGCTGGCGGGGGACAAGGTGCGCCTGCTCGGGGTGCGCTGTCTGCCGGACTGTCCGCTGATCAACACGCCGTTGCGCCAGCTTACGGTTCTGTTTCCGGACCTTTCCATTGTCATCCTGGCGATCTTACGCGATGGCGTGCCGGTGATGCCCGGTCCCCAGGATCAGATGCGTCCCGGTGACGAGGTCATGTTCGTCACCGACTCCAGCCATGTCGCCCGCGCCATGGCAGCCTTCGGTTATGACGAACCAAAGGCGCGGCGGGTAACGATCCTGGGGGGCGGCAATATCGGACTGTTCCTGGCTCAGGAATTGGAAGCGAGTCCGTCCGGAATCTTCTCGCATCTGATCGAGATCGATCGCAAACGGGCCGAAATGGCTGCTGACGCCTTGTCGGACACGGTGGTGCTGAACGGCGACGCATTGGATGCCGCCTTGCTGGAAGAAGCAGGCGTGGATAGCGCCGAAACGGCGATCGCGGTCACGAATGATGACGAGACCAACATCCTGGCGGCGCTTCTGGCCAAGCATCGCGGCTGCAAACGGGTCATGGCGCTGGTCAACAAGACCGATTACGGGTCGCTGACCGCGACGCTGGGCATCGATGTCCTGGTGTCGCCGCGCGCGATTACCGTGTCACGCATTCTTCAGCATGTCCGGCGCGGGCGCATCCACGCCATCCATTCGATCCTGGACGGATTCGGTGAATTGATCGAGGCCGATGCGCTGGAAACCTCCGGTCTTGTCGGCAAACCGCTCAAGGACATCAAACTGCCCGCCGGAGTCCGGATCGGGGCGGTGTTGCACGAAGGCCGGGTCGTCATGCCGCAAGGCAACAGCGTGATCCAGGCCGGAGACCGGGTCATCCTGTTCGCGATCCGGTCTGCGGTGAAAAAAGTAGAGAAAATGTTTTCCGTGCGTTTGGAGTATTTCTGAGATGCCGCCTGATCTGACGACGACATCCGAACCGATGAGTCCGCCCCGTGTCATCCTGTTCGATTGGGACAACACTCTGGTCGATAGCTGGGGCTGCATCCAGGCCGCAACCAACGCGACCTTGCGCGCCATGGGACACGAACCATGGGATATGGAGGAAACCAAGGATCGGGTGGCGCTGTCGCTCAGGGATTCCTTTCCGGTCTTGTTCGGCGAACGCTGGACCGAGGCGCGCGATATCTTCTATGCCGAATTCGCGGCCATTCATCTGGATTATCTGTGCCCCTTGCCGGGGGTCGAAGCCATGCTTGACGCCCTGATCGGGATGGGGCTGAGATTGGGCGTGGTCAGCAACAAGAATGGCGCTTTCCTGCGCCAGGAAATAGACCATCTGGGATGGGGCGGGCGTTTCGATAAGGCCGTGGGCGCGACCGACGCTTCGGCGGACAAGCCGGACCCGGCGGCAGTCGCCCTGGCCTTGACGCCGATGAAGTGCGCCCCTGGGCCGGCTGTTTGGCTGGCAGGCGACGCCGAGGTGGACATGCAGGGCGCGATCGCGGCGGGGTGCGTGCCGGTGCTGCTGCGCAAGGAACCGCCCAGGAACGGGGAATTCGACCGGTTTCCGCCTAAGTTCCGTTTTTCTTCCTGTGATGATTTTGTACAGGAAATACGTGAACTAGTGATTCCCATGACATGATTTTGATGTTAAGCAAATAGGCTTGGTCATCCCCGTCCGATCGATTGCGGTCGGCCGGCAATAACAACGGGCTTCACCCATGTCATCCGAAAAATCTCAGAACGTCCAAGATGTATTCCTGAACTACATCCGCAAGAATAAAACGCCGGTAACGATCTTTTTGGTCAATGGCGTCAAGCTTCAGGGAATCGTGACTTGGTTCGATAACTTCTCGGTTCTGTTGCGCCGTGACGGTCATACTCAGCTTGTCTATAAACACGCTATTTCGACGGTCATGCCGGGCGCCCCGATCAGCCTGTTCGACCCGTCCCCCAGCGATGAGGCGGGTGACGGACAATCGTGAACGGCGTGGGCGGCGCTGATACCGACCGGGTGTCTGCGCGCACGGTCGTCATCCATCCGGCGCCGCGCAATACGGATTTGCCTCGTCAGCCTCACGCTCGTCTTGACGAAGCGTGCGGGCTGGCCGAAGCCATCGCGCTCGACGTCGTTGCAGCCGAGATTGTCCCCTTGGCGTCTCCTCGTCCCGCGACCTTGTTCGGCAAAGGAACGGTGGACCGGTTGGGCGCGATCATCGCCGAAACGGATGCCGGTCTGGCAATCGTCGATACCCATCTGTCGCCGGTGCAGCAGCGGAATCTGGAACGGGCCTGGAAAACCAAGGTCATCGACCGGACCGGCCTGATTCTGGAGATTTTCGGCGAACGCGCCCGCACGCGGGAAGGGCGGATGCAGGTCGAACTGGCGGCGCTGTCTTATCAGCGGTCGCGGCTGGTCCGCTCTTGGACCCACCTGGAACGACAACGCGGCGGTTTCGGGTTTCTGGGCGGTCCCGGTGAAACCCAGATCGAATCCGACCGCCGTCAGATCGGCGAGCGTATCGTTCGGCTTAAAAAGGAATTGGACGAGGTCAAACGCACCCGCCAGCTTCATCGGCAGGCGCGCGGCCGCGTGCCTTATCCCATCATTGCTCTGGTGGGATATACCAATGCCGGCAAATCGACCTTGTTCAACCGTCTGACTCGCGCCGAAGTGCTGGTCAAAGATCAGCTTTTCGCCACACTTGATCCGACCATGCGCGCGCTTTCCCTGCCGTCGGGGCGGATGGCGATCCTGTCCGACACCGTGGGCTTCGTCTCCGACCTTCCGCATGAACTGGTTGCGGCGTTCCGCGCCACGCTGGAAGAGGTGATGGAGGCCGATATCATCGTGCATGTCCGCGACATCGCCCACCCCGACAGCGCCGCCCAACGCGACGATGTCGAAGCGGTGCTGCGCGATCTGGGGCTGGACGAAGCGGTGGACAAGGGATTGATCGAGGTTCTGAACAAAATCGATCTTCTGGACGAGGAGCGGCGGACCGAAATCGAGAACCAAGCCACGCGCCACGGATCGCATCTGGCGCCGCTATCGGCGGTGACCGGGGAGGGTGCGCCCGCGCTGCTGGACTTATTCGATCGCCTGCTCGCCGCTGGGGGTCGGGTGTTGGACCTGGAATTGCCTTTGTCCGATGGAGCAGGGATCGCCTGGCTTTACCGCCATGGCGAGGTGTTGGCGCGTTCCGACGACGAGGAAAACGCCCACCTGACGGTGCGCCTCGATCCGGCCAACGAGGCGCGGTTCGTCCGCCGCACGAAGCAGGATATAGACGATATTTCCTGATTTATATCTGTTCGTTATATCCGTTCTTTAAAATAGGACACGAACTTTCCCGATCAGATCAGAAATCGCCCAGGACCAGATTGGTCGGCTCTCCCTTGGCGAAATTCTCGATATTGTCGATCAATTGATCGGCCAAGGTTTGCTGTGCTTCGTCACTGGCCCAGGCGATGTGCGGGGTCAGAATGAAATCGGGCCGTTCGGTCAGCGTCATCAGGATCGAATCCGCCGGCGGCGGTTCCGGGGTGGTGACATCGATCGCCGCCCCGCCGATCAATCCTTCTTTCAAGGCTTGGGCTAAATCCGCATCGACAATCAAGCCGCCCCGCGCGGTGTTGATGATCAATGGCCGCCGCTTCATCTGCCGGAACTCGGCCATGCCCAAAAGCCCTTTCGTCGAAGGCGTCAAAGGGCAATGCAAGGTGATGATGTCGCAGGTCTCCAACACCTCTTCGAACGGCGTATAGAGCGGTCCCAACCCCTGAACGCCCTTGTGGGCGGCGAACATCACCGTCATGCCGAAGGCGCGTGCCAGATTGGCCACGGCCTGTCCCAGAACGCCTTCGCCGATGATGCCCAGGCGCGATCCATGCATGTCCCGGATCGGGTGGTTGAAGAAACAGAACTGGCCGGATTTCTGCCATTCGCCCCGTTTGACATCGTCACGATAGGCGATGATGGAGCGCCGCAAGGCCAGCATCAGGGCGAAGGTGTGTTCGGGCAGCGTATGCAGGGCGTAGCCTCGGATATTGGCGACGGCGATGCCCCGTTCGCGGCAGCAGGCTTTATCCACAGCATCCGATCCTGTCGCGGCCATGGCGATCAGCTTCAGATCCGGCAATTGTTCCAGAGTGGCGCGGTTCAGCACGACCTTGTTGTTGATGCAGATCGTCGCTCCCTTCAGCCGTTCGACCACCTCTTGGGGGCGCGTCCGGTCATAATCGCGCCATTGATGCGGAAAATCCGGCCGGCGCAAAACGATCTGGGGCGCGATGGTGGCTCGGTCGAGAAAAACGATGGAATGCATGGGGGTCTCCGAAATCGGGCCGGAACGGAACGGGCAGGACGGCTGCCGCAGCTTGAATGATGGACCTTTGCCCGTGATCGGGAAAGAGCGCACTCTCAAGGGGAACCCCATATCCCGCAAGAAATCAGACCGATGGACGATCCCCGCATCATGCCCCTATCCCAGGACGATATCGACGCCGGCCAGCTTTCCTCGTCGCTTGCCGCTTTGTTTACTGACGCCGGCCTTTCCGCTGAAAGAGCTACGATTCTGGCCGATATTCTGATTGATTCCGATCTGCGCGGCGTGCCGTCGCATGGCTGCATGCATGCGCCGATCTATTTGAAACGGCTATATGACGGGACCTTGTCCTGTCTCGGCCATCCTGAAACCGTCATTGATTTTGGGGCCATCGCCGTTCAAGACGGCCATGCGATGATGGGGCATCTGGCCGCCTTGGATGCGATGGAGATGGCGATTACCAAGGCGCGTGCGCACGGAATCGGGTTGGTGGCGCTGCGCAATGCCGGTCATTTTGGTGCGGCGGCCAGCTATGCGCGCCGGGCGACGGGCAAGAATTGCGTCGGCATCGTCATGGGCAACGCCACGGCCTTGATTGCGGCTCCGGGCGGAGCCGAACGCCTGACCGGAACCAATCCGCTGGCTATCGGTTTGCCCGGCGAAGGCACGGACCCGGTCGTCCTCGATATGGCGATGAGCGAGGCTGCCTTCGGCCGCATTCGCATGGCAAAGCGCAAAGGTGTCCCGATTCCGCCCGGCTGGGCGCTCGGCCCCGATGGTCAGCCCACCACAGACCCGGATCAAGCCTTGATCGGTCTGCTTCAACCCATCGGCGGGCATAAGGGGTTCGGACTGTCGGTCATGATCGATCTTTTGTGCGGTCTGCTTTCAGAAGGTCCCCACGGCCCTGACGTGCCCGGTCTTTATGACGCGCTGGACCGGCCTTTGACCTATTCCCTGATCTGCCTGGCCATTGATATTGCAGCCTTCCGTGCCATTGACGGGTTCAAAGCGGATGTTGCGGCCTATGCCGAGCGGGTCCGCCGTTCCAGAACCGTACCCGGCGCGCCGTCCATCGCCATGCCCGGCGACGGCAGCGCCGCCCGTTGCGCCAAAAGCAAAGGGCGGGTCCGTCTTGAACCCGCCCTTAAAGCGCAATTGACCGATCTGGCTTGCCAGCGCGGGCTGGACCTGGCTTTCTAAAGGTTCAGCCTTTGATGTCTCTGTGCACGCTCAGGCTGGCTGCAGCCTGCTGCGTCGGCATGACTTCCAGGATGTTGACATTGACATGGGCGGGTTGGGCGGCGACCCAATGGATGCATTCGGCAACGTCTTCGGCGGTCAGGGGCTGCATGCCCTCATAGACCTTGGCCGCTTGTTCCTTGTCGCCTTTGAAGCGCACCAGCGAAAATTCGGTTTCGCACATGCCGGGCTTGATCACGGTCGCGCGGACATTGGTTCCCAAGAGGTCCGCCCTAAGATTCAAGGTGAACTGATCCACAAAAGCCTTTGTTCCGCCATAGGCGTTCCCGCCGGCATAAGGGTAGGATCCCGCGATCGAGCCGATATTGATGACATGGCCGCGCCGGCGTTCGACCATGCCAGGCAAGGCAGCGCGGGTGCAATAGAGCAATCCCTTGATATTGGTGTCGACCATCGTATCCCAATCGTCGAGATTGGCGGCCTGGGACGGCTCAAGACCCTGCGCCAGCCCGGCATTGTTGACCAGGACGTCGATCGCCGAAAAGGCCCCCGGCAGCCCGGCGAAGGCCTGGAAGACATCCGCGCGCTGGGTCACGTCCAGGGTGACGACATGCACCGGCACATCCGTCAGTTCGGCCTTCAAGGCCTCCAATCGATCAGTGCGGCGACCGCAAAGAACCAGCTTGGCGCCATCGGCGGCGAAACGGCGCGCGGCGGCGGCCCCGAAGCCGGAAGTGGCCCCGGTGATGAAAACGGTCATGGAAGAAAGGTCGGTCATGGTTGCGATTGTCCTTGGGAAGGGAAGGCGCCTTCACGGCGCATCTCGAAGAAAGGCGGTGGTGAAAAAGCGTTCTGAATTTTCCAGATATAAACCGGATAGCCGTTGATGGTTTGCACCATTGTCGCGTTGTGGCGCAACACCAAGGCTTTGGTGGTGACACGGAATTCACCCTGCACGTCCAACCCGACCGAGGTCGCCACCTGGGCGTCGCTGGGCTTGACGGTATTGGCGTTGACGGTGATGCGGCCGTCGGGGTGGGAACGGATCATCAGGATGATGGCGTTGCGCCGTACGAAAGTGACCTGCTCGCTCGCCTCCATATGGCCTTCGCGCTGATACTCGACCGCGAAGACCCCGTCGCCCCGGGATCGGATATATTTGAAATCGGGATCGCGGGCGAGATCGGCCTGGATATTGGCGATCCGCCCCTCGATCTCATCGGGTTGGAGCTTGCCTTGTTTGATGTCGCGATAAAGCGGAGCCCAGGTCAGATCGCCCTTGTAATAAAGGGCGAAATCCCCGGTTTGCCCCAGCCGGATCTCGGCGACGAAATGGTTGGGCAGGTAGCAGGCGGCAAGCAGACCGGCCAGCAGGCCGAACACCGCAAAAAACCTGAATTTAGGCCAGCTCACCCGCATGGGCCGTCACCCCCTTGATCGAGTTTCGCCGTTTTCGCCTCGGTCCACAAGGCGTCCATCGCGTCCAACCCGGCTTCCTTCGGCGTCAAACCGGACGCCGCCAGTTTCCGTTCGATGTAGTGGAAACGGCGTTCAAATTTTCGGTTGCATCGTCTGAGTGCGCCTTCCGGGTCGATTTTAAGTTTACGCGCCAGATTGATGCAGGCGAAGAGCAAATCGCCCATTTCGTCCTTAATCCGGTCCTGATCGGACCCGGCATCGATTTCCGTTTTAAGTTCAGTAAGTTCTTCGGTGATCTTCGCCAAAACAGGCAGGGTGTTCGGCCAATCAAAGCCAACCCGAGCGGCCCGCGCCTGAAGCTTGGCCGCGCGTGAGGCGGCGGGCAGGGACAGGGCCACCCCGTCAAGCGCGCTGGCGGTCTTGTTTTCCTCCGCCGCCGCGCGCTCGGCTGCCTTGATGTTCTCCCAGGCGGTAAGCTGTTCGCTTGAATTGGCTACCGACATTTCACCAAAAACATGAGGGTGACGCCGTATCATCTTATCTGATACAGATTTTACGACATCATTGAAAGCGAAGAAATTCTGCTCTTCGGCGATCCGGCTATGGAAAACCACCTGAAGAAGGAGGTCCCCAAGCTCGTCTCGCAACGCGCTGATATCCCCGGTTTCGATCGCTTCCGCGACCTCATAAGCTTCCTCGATGGTGTAAGGCGCGATGCTGGCGAAGCTTTGTTCGATATCCCAAGGACATCCGCCCGACGGATCACGCAAGCGCGCCATAATGGCGAGAAGACGATCGATCTGGGCGGTCATGAAGGTTCTCCTGAGGGTCGATGGAAAATCGGGTTATAGCAGCGAAAGAATCGCCTCGGCAAAGGCGTCCGGCGCTTCCTGGGGCACATTATGGCCGACGCCAGGCAGCACCAGCCGCCGATAACGCCCCTGGAAATGCTTGGCGTCTCTGTCGTCCCGGGGCGGAGATGGTTCTACCCCGTCATCGGCGCCACGTAGCACTACGGTAGGGACCTGGATGTCGGGTTGGCCGCTAAGCTTGGCTTCAAGCCCATCCAGGGCCGGATCACCGGGGACGAGGCCGAATCTGTGACGATAGGAATGGATCACGACCGCGACGAAGTCGGGATTGTCAAAGGATGGGGCGGTTCTCTCGAAGATTTCCTTGTCGAACGCCCAGGTCGGCGACCATAGCCGCCAGAGAAGGCGGCAAAAAGCGGCGCGATTCGATTCGAGCCCGGCGCGGCCGCGCTCGGAATGGAAATAATATTGATACCAATAGCGGAGTTCGCTTTCAGGTGAGGCGGGAATGCCGGCCAGGGCGATATTCTGGATGTTGTAGCCGGTGCCGCCGCTGACCAATCCGGCGACCCGTTCAGGCCAAAGAGCCGCGACGATGCAGGCGGCGCGGCCGCCCCAATCATAGCCGCCCAACAGGGCTCTTTCGATGTTCAAGCCATCCATCAGCGCCAGCAGATCAGCGCCCAAGGCGGCTTGCTGCCCGGAACGGAATCCATCCGGAGACCTGAAGCGGGTAGGGCCATAGCCGCGCAGAAAGGGAACGATGCAGCGCAATCCCCGATCCGTCAGCTTCGGAACGACCGCGTCATATCCGTGTATGTCATAGGGAAAGCCGTGCAGCAGAATGACCGGCAGGCCATGGGAAGGCCCGGCATCATGGTAGGCGATTGTCAGATCACCGGCTTCGATCGTTTTCATGATCGTCTCCCTTGTTTGATCAACCGCTATCACGATGCCGTGTATTGCCCTGATATAAAATTATTTTTTAGTTTATCTCGTTGGGGGTGGGCCGTTTTTGCAGCCATCCGATTGTCGCATAATATATATTATGTTGACTTACGGATCGGCGCACAGAAGCGTCTGGCCGTCATAGGCCGGCTCGATGCCCTTGGGCAAACTGGCGCACAGGGTCGCATAATCCATGCGCGGGCTCATATGCGTCAGAAGCGTGCGTTTGGGCCGCAATCTCTCGACCCACTCGATGACTTTGCCGACATGGGCGTGCGTAGTATGCGGCCGGTCCAGTAGACAGCCGACGATCCACACATCCAGCCCCTTGAGCTGGGCGAAGGAATTTTCCGGCATGTCCCAGACATCGGTGCTGTAGGCAAAATCACCGAAGCGAAAGCCTGTGCTGCGGCCATAGCCGTGATCCTGGTCGAAAGCCTTGATCGAAATCCCGCCGACCTCGAAAGCCGAACCGTCGTCCTTGATGACGTTGCGGATCAGCCAGGGCTTGTAGACCGGCATGGTGTCCAAATCCATGGAACCGAAAACATAGCCGAACCGGCTGGCGATATCGTCAAGCGTCGCCTGGGTTCCATAAGCCTGAATCGGTGCCATCATCGCGCGGTTGATTTCGCGCAAATCATCGATGCCATGGGTATGATCGGCATGGCCATGGGTGAACAGAACGGCGTCCAGACGCTGTGTTCCAGTCATCAGCAACTGCTCGCGCAGGTCGGGCCCCGCATCGACCAGGATCGTCAATCCCTTGGTTTCAACCAGGACCGAAGGACGGCGGCGGCGGTTCTTGGGGTTGTTCGGGTCGCAAGCGCCCCAGCCGACACTGATCATCGGAACGCCGCCCGCCGCCCCGCAGCCCAGCACCGTGATTTTCATGATGGTTGCGCCTTGGTGAACAAAGTGAAGAAATTTTCGGTGGTCCGCTGTTCGATTTCGGCGACGGACACCCCCTTGATCTCGGCTAGCCGGGCGGCGGTCCGGGCCACGAAGGCCGGCTCGTTGCGTTTGCCGCGGAACGGCATTGGCGCCAGGTAAGGCGAATCGGTTTCGACCAGCAGCCGTTCCAACGGCACCTTGGCGACCACCTGGCGCAGATCCTCGGCTTTGTTGAAGGTGACGATCCCGGACACTGAAATATAAAATCCCAAAGACAAGGCCGCTTCGGCCAGCGTTCCGGTGCCGCTGAAGCAGTGGATCACACCGGGGAAGGCCCCCTTTCCGCTTTCCTCGGTCAAGATGGCGATGGTGTCGTCCTCGGCGTCGCGGGTATGCACGATCAGCGGCAGGCCGCTTTGACGCGACGCCTCGATATGGGTGCGAAACTGTGCTCTTTGCACATCGCGCGGGCTATGATCGTAGAAATAATCAAGGCCGGTTTCACCGAATCCGACCACCTTGGGGTGCGCGGCCACGTCCAGCAGCGCAGCGGCTGTGACCGCTACCTCGGATTGGGCTTCGTGCGGATGGATTCCAACGGTGCAGAAGACATTGTCATAGCGTTCGGCCACCGCCAACACCTTGGGAAAGGTCGATAAGCGGGTGCCGATGGTGACCATGGTGGCGACGCCGGCTTCGCCGGCGCGCGCCATCACGGCGTCGATGTCTTCTTCATACTGGTCGAAATCCAGGTGGCAATGGCTATCGACCAGGCTCACGATGCGGCCCCCTCCTCCGTCTCGACAAAGCGTGGGAACACGCCTTCGGGCTTGGGCAGGTCCACGCCGGCGGCCAGCGGGGTTTCCAGATGGGCGAAATCGCGCATCTCCAGGGCGAGCGCAAGCTGGTCAAGCAGCCGCGCCATGCTTCCCGGCATGAAGGGTTGCAGCAAGATACCGATCCGGCGCACCACGTCGGCCAGCACGTAAAGAACCGTACCCATGCGCGCAAGATCGGTCTTGCGCAGGGTCCAGGGAGCCTGGCGGTCGATATAGACATTGGCGGCGCGCACCACTTCCCAGACCGATTCCAGAGCCTCGTGGAAAAGCTGCTGATCCAGGGCGGTACGCAGCCGTTCCGTCAGCGCTTTGGCGCTGTCCAGAAGGACTTTGTCATCTTCCGAAAAGGCCCCCGGTTCGGGCAGCCGCGCACCGCAATTCTTGTTGATCATCGACAAGGAACGCTGCGCCAGATTGCCGAGATCATTGGCCAATTCGCCATTCATCCGGTTGATCATCGCCCGGTTGGAAAAATCGCCGTCATTGCCGAACGGTACTTCGCGCAGCAGGAAATAGCGAACCGGGTCCAGCCCAAAGCGATCGACCAGCGACACAGGATCGATGACATTGCCGAGCGATTTTGAAATCTTCTGGCCTTCATTGGTCCACCAGCCATGGGCGAAGACCCGCTTGGGCGGCTCCAACCCCGCCGCCATCAGGAAAGCCGGCCAATAAACGGCGTGGAATCGCACGATATCCTTGCCCACCATGTGCAGGTCGGCGGGCCAGCGATGGGCATAAACACCGTCCAGTTCGGGATAGCCGGCGGCGGTGATGTAGTTGGCCAACGCATCCAGCCACACATACATGATGTGCTTTTCATCGCCGGGCACGGGAATGCCCCATTTGAAACTGGTGCGCGACACGGACAGATCCTGCAACCCGCCCTTGACGAAGCTGATCACCTCGTTGCGGCGCGAAACCGGCGATGAAAT
>Ga0265295_1004630_pt1 | contig 18331 bp, 7 predicted proteins | sample Munlansysbiofilm_FD_192503 | JGI IMG/M metagenome (GOLD analysis project Ga0265295, IMG submission 192503) | Leachate microbial communities from a municipal landfill in Southern Ontario, Canada - Methane capture system biofilm | ecosystem: Engineered > Solid waste > Landfill > Unclassified ...
TCATCGATGAGTGCCATCACTTCACCGGTGATTTCTATGCCCAGCTCCACCTCATAAGCCAGCAGAACCTCGCCAAGGCAAATGTGATACCGATCGTCATGTGCGGGCAGGAAGGCCTGTTCGAGAAACTCCGGAATCCTCAGGCACGCCCCCTGATGAGCAGGATCCTCGACGGATACAACCTTCGGAGCCTCACCCAGGATGAGTGCTTCGGATACATCGAGCATCATCTCAAGACCATCGGCGGCCGCAGTTCCGAGATATTCGACAAGCCTGCGCTGATAGCCGTCAGCCAGGTGTCGGCGGGCATTCCCAGGAATATCAATTCTGTATGTCTGCTGGCATTGCAGCACGGCATGGAACAGGGCCTGCAGACCATCTCGGCAGAGGTGATCAGGAAAGTGACCAGGAACTGGTGGGAATGAGAGGAGTAGGAATAACGACCATGGATTCAAATACACAAATCAAGAAAGAGAGGCCGGTGCCGTTTGTTGTGCACCACGACGAATTCACCGAAAGCTATTACCTGAATGTCATCAATCTGTACAGAAATCGAGTGGATGACGAAGCAACGCACCGCAGCATCTGTGAAAAAGCCAACGACATAATGAGAAGGCAGGCTGTGTTCAAGGAGGACCTGGAGTACTGTTACGAGAACTGCATGATTGATGTTTATGGAGATCCTGCACCCTTCTAGGGCAGGTTACGATTGTATTCAAGGACTGGCCTCTTCGGAGGCCTTTCGTTGCGTCAGGAGCTCTAACACATCGTGCAACTTTCTTCTCAGCTGACCGTGCAAATACCGCTATATAATAATGCGCCACTCAACACCTCTGGGATTTCTTCTGAGTTACCAGTTTCCGCTGACGATAGGATGCCCCGTCTACAGAATTGATGGAAGAGCATCTGGAATGATGCAGCATCCTGTCTAGGGAAGCGCCGGTCAGAACGGGGGTCTCCGAGCACTTCCGAGCATTGGCCCACTGGTAGGTTGCTGGTAGTGATCAATGTGCTGTGCTCATAGATGGAACTGAGAAGAGAGAAGAACTTCGTAGCTCGGTCTCGGGTTATGGGAACAAAGTCGATTTCGTTGATGATGATCACATCAACCTGCTTGATGCGCTTGCTTCTGAATACGTTTTTGCATTGTACATTGGCATTCACGAGCATCTGGTCCAGCATGTCCATCCATTCGAAACACACAGTGTATTCGGCTTTTACAGTCTCGATGCCGAATGTAATCGCCAAATGGGAAAAATTTTTTGCAAAGGTGTTCGGAGTCAATGCGTGCCACAAACCTGCACCGGACGAAGTACTTCAATGCCAACAGGTTTCCAAACGACCTGTATGATTTGAGCATCCAAGACCAGAAACAATACAAGCGGAAACCCGGAGATTACCAAAGATTGCCGGCGCTGATTCTGGATGATTAACTGATGTTCTCCATCGACAATTCGGGAAAGGAGTTCATTCTGCTTGATCTCATCGATGCAATGAATGGCCAGGCAACTATGATTGTTTGTTCACAGGTGGATCCTGACAAGTGGTGCGGAAAAGTTTTCCTGTTATACTATTGGGAACGCGATAGCAAGCAGGTTGGTTTCGAATGGGTCCAGTCTGGCAATTTAATGTGACGAGGATTTGAGACAGACCAAATCCCCCGGAGAGCTCTGAAAGAAGTAATGATACTTCTGGTTGGGGTGGTGGTGACTGCCTCAATCAGCTCAATTTTCCCGAAATTTGTGGTTCGATTTTCGCGGAACAGCGGTTCAGTCAATCCGAATTATCCATGTTTACGTACGAAAATTTATTTTAGCCATATTTATAATGCCTCATACAATGAGTAAAGATAAAATGCAAATAGTTTACTTTTAGGTTTATAATCAACTGTTAGGCCAGTATGATAGTGATATCGTGCTAAGGATATTTAAAAATTAAAACAATAGAATAGGTAATCATATGAATGATGATTTGTGGATAAAGATTTATGAAACCCGCATAGTTGTAGGATATTTAGGAGAGAAGAATCAAAATGCATGGTGGGATTGTAATTTTCTATCTCGATCAAGTAAGTCCTTCCTTTTCCCAGTTTTTCCAAAGACTATGGCTCTTGCTCAATATAATGGAGTCTGTAAAGCAGCCTCAATAATTCATGATGAACATATTGGGATTGGTAAACATTTCCATTTGTTTCGGTTGACTGATTCAATAGAACGAAAAATATCCCAAGTTTCTCTTGACGATGAGAACGTCTCTAAAACTAACACTTATATTGCAAGCAATGAAAGTGCATTGAGATATTTAGAGATCCATTCAACTCCTATCCATAGTTATGAGGGACCTGTAAGTATTGGTGATTATTCAGATTCAGATCTTGCAAAGTTGTTGAACTTGACAATTTCACACTACTATTCTGCCTTTGCAAAGGGCTTGAAGGTATTTCCTTATTATCGGAGCAATAACTAATGGAAGGGAATTATTCAACACAACTGCAGGCCGGTTTAGGGCTGATAGAAGAAACTAAAACTCTTTTAACAATCTATAATCCAGGTATGACAAGTTCAGAGCTTTATACTCAAGCTCTAGAATCTGGATTATTCCCTTTGGTTTCAGCCCGACGTTTACGGAATATTATCGCTGAATGTTTTACTCCAAGATACTTGAAGACTAATTCTGCGAATTATCTGAAGGATATTACACAAAAACTACCTACTCATACAACTACACAGTTTTTTTTGGTATTTACAGCTTTAGCAAATAGAATCCTTTTTGATTTTATCACGGATGTTTATTGGAATAGATACTCAAGTGGATCTGATTTACTTTCAACTGACGAAGCTCGAACCTTTGTTTCAAATGCTGTGTATGATGGAAAAACATCTACAATCTGGTCTGAATCAACAGTGAAAAGGATGTCTTCGTATTTGATTGGTTGTTGTGCTGATTACGGTTTGATTTCTTCAAAACGTGGTTCTAATCGAGAAATGAAAGGTTTACGATTGCATGAGCTAACGATGCTTTTCTTTGCGTATTGGTTGCATTTTAAAGACATTGGGGACAATCGCATCATCTCCCATGATATATGGAAGATCTTTGGGTTAGAGCCAAATGATGTGAAAGAAGAGTTAAAAAGAATTTCCAAGAAAGGCTGGATGATTGTCCAATCAGCTGGAGATGTTACTCGGATCAGCTGGACTTTTAACAATTTAGAGGAGGTTGTAGATGTCATCACTGAAAGCTGAATTTGCTGAATTGTTAGAACGTATTAAAGCAGGACGTGAATTTGGCCATGCCAGTTTTGAACCAATATATTATCTGGTTTTTTCTCCCGAGCAAATTATCGAAGTAAAACGTCAAATGCCTGCATGGACTGCCAAGCTTAAGAACGATGGATGGAATGTGAATATTTTCTCTATTGCATCTGAGATTAATAAAATACTTGAAGTAGCCCCACTTCGAAAAATCTGGTTGAGAGCTGATTCCAAAGCTCCTTTACAATGGGAGAAAACTAATAAAGCATTGGCAAATGCTCTCAGTAACGGTGCTCTGCAAACAAAATTAGAGTGCATGCTAGAAAGCTTGGATAATGATTCTAGAAATATCCTACTAATTACTGATATTGAAGCTCTTCATCCATATATGCGTATTGGCTCAATTGAAAGTCAGCTTCAAGGAAAGTTCAATATTCCCACAATATTTTTCTACCCAGGGACTCGAACTGGAAAAACAAGATTGAAATTTTTAGGATTCTACCCAGAAGACGGTAATTATAGATCAGTCCATGTTGGCGGCTAATAAAAGAATAGGAAAACAAAATGGAAATTAAAACTTTATTTGATTCAAACAAAAATATTTATCGAACAATTGAGAAAGTTATCACATATGGTGTTTCTCAGGAAAATCGTCTTAAAGCAGAAATTTCAGAATACATTGTTACTGAGAGCATCGAAGATCAATTTGAAAAGTTACTTACTAAGATGCAAGCAGCTATGGAGGCTGGAAGTGAAAATGAAGTAGGAGTGTGGGTTTCAGGCTTCTATGGCTCGGGAAAAAGCTCTTTCACAAAATACCTCGGACTTGCATTCGATGATAACATCAAGATCGATGGTATTCCCTTCATGCAGCATCTGCAAGATCGTCTGACCAAATCAAAAACAAAAGCTCTACTGAATACTGTTGCAAAACGATTTCCTGCAGCTGTATTGATGCTCGACCTTGCTAGTGAACAGGTGGCTGGGTCTACTATGGAAGAAGTTTCAACAGTTCTTTACTACAAGGTTCTTCAATGGGCTGGTTATTCCCGAAATCTCAAAGTGGCCGCTTTTGAGAGGAAACTGAAAAAAGAAAATCGTTACGATGAGTTTCTGAATATTTTCAGAGAACAGACAGACGGTGAAGAATGGAGCAACTATCGTAATGATGAGCTGATAGTGGACAGCCTTATTCCTGAAATCGCCCACCTGATGTATCCTGCATTGTTTAAAACGTCGACTTCATTCTCAACGGAAGCCAGTGAGGTGATTCGGTTTGAAAATGACCGGGTAAGTGAAATGCTTGAAATTGCACGTGAGGCAACAGGAAAGGAATATATAATTTTCATAATCGATGAAGTAGGCCAATACGTTGGTTCTCGTCAGAATCTTATACTTAACCTCGATGGTCTTGCAAAAAATCTGAAAACCATTGGTAATGGGAAAGTATGGATTATTGGGACGGCCCAACAAACCCTCACAGAAGATGATCCCAAGGCGTCGCTAAACTCAGCTGAACTTTATAAACTTAATGACAGGTTTCCCATACAGATAGATCTCGAATCAAATGATATCAAAGAAATTTGTTATACTCGATTGCTAAGTAAATCGCAGTCTGGGGAAGATCAGCTGGGTTCTCTTTTTGATACATATGGGCAGATGTTACGACAGAATACCAAACTTGTTGATGCCAGAGTGTATGGGGCCGATTTTGATCGGCAAACATTTATTAACCTCTATCCATTTCTCCCAGCACATTTTGATATACTTCTACATTTACTTGGGGCATTGGCTAAAAGCACTGGCGGTATAGGGCTTCGTTCTGCAATTAAAATTGTTCAGGATATTCTTGTTGAAGGGTCAGATGGAGAAAAACCAATTGCTGATCAAATGGTTGGTTGGCTTACAACTACTGTTACACTTTATGATTCTCTAGAAAAAGATATAGCTCGTGCATTTCAATCGCTTTACCAATCTGTAGGTAAAGTTAAGATTCGATTTCCTGAAAAATCTGTTCATTTGCGTATAGCGAAGACAGTCTGTGTTTTACAAATCTTGGGGAATTTGCCGATCACAGTTCAGAATGTTGCAAGTCTTATGCACCCTGGTATTAATGATGCATCGCTTTTTGATTCAGTAAAACAAGCTGTAGAAGAATTAATCAGTGACTCTTTTGTTCCTTTTGGAGAACAAGAGGGACAATTACAGTTTTTTAGTGAAAAGCTTAATGATATTGAAATAGATCGGGCTAATATACCTCTCAAAGCAGTTGAACTTCGTCGTATACAGAATGAAGCATTGCAAGAGGTTTACTCACCTCTACCTAGCACTCATCTGAATGGCACTCTGTCTGTTCAAACTGGTTTGAAGGCTCAGGCTTCTAATGGTATGCTGATTTCTCTTGCAGGTGATCGGCACACAGTTCAGACAATTGTGGAAATACTAGATCCTATCGAATATGAAAACATAAAGATTAAGCTAACAGAAGAAAGCCGACAAAAAACAGCTCAATATACTATTTTCCTTTTAGGTCGATTGACACCCGATATGGATGAACTTATTAGTGAAATTTATAGGAGCAAAGAGATTGTCAATAAATATCGGAGTGAGCCGGACCAAGAAGTGAAAGAATACTGCAAAGGTCAAGTCGATCGAGCTAATCGGTTGATGGGAGAATTGGAGCGCTTACTTAAACGTAGTTTGGTCCAAGGGTCTTTTATTTTTAGAGGAGAAATAACTGCAGTTGAAAGCTTGAACCAGGATCTAACAGAAGCATCCCGTAAGCAGTTATCTTCAGTTGCAATCCAAGTGTTTGACCGGTATTCAGAAGCACCCACAAGGGCTGGTACAGAGCTTGCAGAGAAGTTTTTACGTTTAGGATTGAATGGGGTGACATCACAGACAGATCCGTTGAACCTCGTACAGACACATGGAGGAAGGCCATCCATCAACGTTGATCACAAAGCAATAACTAGTGTGCGGGATATGATTGATCGACAAGGTTCTGTCGAAGGGAAAAAGTTAATTGATCTTTTTTCTGATGCTCCTTTCGGTTGGTCCCAAGATACATTGCGATATTTGATTGCTGCGATGTTAATAGCAGGCGAGATAAAACTAAAAATTGCAGGCTGTGAAGTTACTGTTAATGGTCAGCAAGCTATTGATGCATTAAAGACCAATAACTCTTTCAAACCTGTTGGAATAGCTCTCAGGGAAAAACGACCAAACAATGAGATACTCGCAAAAGCTGCAGATAGATTGACTGAGCTAAGTGGGGAAAGTGTCCTTCCTCTAGAAGATGAAATCAGCAAAGCGACTACAAAGCTATTTCCTCAATTACAACAAGACTATAGCCCGATAGCTGAAAAACTAAAATCATTAGGTCTTCCTGGTGTAGATCGCTTAGATACGTTAAGTCAGGATATAAAGGATTTGCTGTTCAGTGATGGTTCTGATGCTCCACAACGTCTTGGTGGTGAGGAATCGATCATGTACGCTAATTTGAAATGGGCATCAGAATTGAAGCGTTCTCTAGACCAAGGGCTTGAAGATACACTTCGCCAATTACATGAACATAGAAGAGTGATTAAGTCGTTACCAAACAGTGGTAATCCCGGAGCTCTAAAAGAAGATTTAAGAGATGTTTTCGAACACATTGATGAGCGCTTAAAGGTGCTGGAGTTCTTTAAACATAGTGTAGAATTGGCATCATTCTTGACTCAAATCAAAGCACAGGTAAACAGTACGGTCTCCATAATGGCTGAGGAGCAGAAAACTAATATCAAGGCAGGTGAACAGGATTTTAATCGAATTCCTGAATGGAAAGAGCTTACAAGTCAGGAACAGAATAATTTACTTGCTGATCTTGAAGCACTAAAAATTGAAGTTTCACAAGATCTGTCAGGATTAAGAGACTTAGTAAATCAAGACTACACGACACAAAAGCTGATTCTTGATCTAAAGTCTAGAATAAAGAAGATTGGGCAGCAGCGGTTACAGGAAAAAGTAAAAGAAGAGCAGGAAGAGGCTAAGAAGACAGGGAAAAAAATAACCCGTAAGATGACTGCAAAGAGACAAATAACCATGATTAGTGATCTAGATGAGCTGATAAAAGAGCTTCAGGAGTTTCGGAGTGAATTGCAGTATGCACATGAGTTCGAACTAACTTTTAGCATAAATGAGAATACTCTGGAGGAAGCATAATATGGCATTCGACCAGAGCACCCGGAATCGCTTACAAAAGTTTGTTTCTGAATCACGTTCAATCTTAAATGAAGAGTTTACACGACAACTACAGGCCATCTATGGGATGGACCCCAAAAGTGGTTCAGTCGCAGATTTGGAATCTCTCAGCTTCCTAGATAACCAAGGAAGGCAAACTGCAATCATTCTTAGACAGACTCTTGTACATTACATGGCGTCCCTAACGATAAAATCGGAAAAAGAGAGGACCAAACAAGGGCTTGAAAGAATTATTAGGGAACAGTCATTTACTGTGCTTAATCGTCTTGGAGCTCTTAGAATGGCCGAAACGAGAGGTTTCTTGTTGGAGTCTGTTGCCAAAGGTTATAGTTCGAAGGGTTTTCAGTTATTCAAGAATCTAGCAGGTTCAGCATTAGGTGAAACAGGTGAAGCCTATCGGCAATACTTATTCAGCATATTTGATGAATTCAGCCAGGATCTTGCAGTTCTTTTTGATCGGAATAGTAGTCAAGGACTTCTATTTCCCAGGGAATCAGCACTCTTATCTTTGTTGGACCAGATTAACCATTTTGAGATTGAGAATCTGTGGGTAGAAGATGAAACGATTGGGTGGATATATCAGTACTTTAATTCTCAAGAAGAACGAAAAATGATGCGGGCAGAGTCTCAAGCACCTAGAAACAGCAGAGAACTTGCCGTGCGAAATCAGTTCTTCACACCACGTTATATTGTTGAATTTTTAACGGATAACACCTTAGGAAGACTCTGGTATGAGATGACTCAGGGCAAAACTTCACTTGTCGAAAAATGCCGATACCTAGTTCGCCGCCCCAATGAAATTTTCTTAGTCAAAGGTGAATCGGCCACGGAAAACGAGTCGGATGAGCAGAAGAGCTTATCCCAAGAAGATTTACTTAAACAGCCAGTTTATATCCCTTTCAGGGAACTTAAAGACCCCCGTGAGTTGCGAATGCTCGATCCGGCCTGCGGGTCCATGCACTTTGGTCTCTATGCCTTCGATCTGTTTGAAGAAATCTATGAAGAGGCATGGCAGTTGGAGACCGAACTAGGACCTGATTCCTTTTGTCGTTCCAAGGGGATGGAATCGTTGCAGGCGACTTATCCTAGTGTTGATGAATTCCGTAAGGCGGTTCCCAACCTGGTTATTGAATGCAACATTCACGGTGTGGATATTGACCCTCGAGCTGTGCAGATTGCCGGACTTTCGCTTTGGCAGAGGGCACAGCGGGCCTGGCATCAAATGGGTATTAAACCGAGTCAGCGGCCAAAGATTAAAAAATCCAATATTGTCTGTGCCGAACCGATGCCTGGCGAAAGAGAGATGCTTCGGGAATTCATAGGGAATCTAACCCCTCCCGTTCTGGGGCAATTGCTGGAAACCATATTCGATAAGATGGAACTGGCTGGAGAAGCGGGCACTCTCTTGAAAATTGAAGAGGAAATTGCCTCGACCATCAGCAACGCTAAAGACGAATTCAACAAGGAACTGCTTCGGCGTAAAGAGGAGCAAGGATATTTTCCAGGCTTTGCGCCAAGACGCGAAGCGACTCTTTTCGATTTTGCAGAACTGACGGATGAAACCAGCTTCTGGGATACGGCTGAAGAACGTATTTTAGAATCGTTAAGTGCCTATGCGGATCAAACAGAATCAGAGGATGGTATAAAACGTCTATTTGCTGAGGATGCAGCTAAGGGATTTGCATTTATCGATCTCTGTCGGAAACGGTTTGATGTGGTATTGATGAATCCACCGTTTGGAGAGGCAGGGAAAAAGATGCTTAGCTATATTAGTGCTAATTATTCCTATTGGAACAAAAACATACTCTGTGCGTTTATTGGGCGAGGAAAACTTTTGTCTGAAAGTGGCTATGTCGCAAGTGTAATTGACAGAAGTATTCTTAATAAATCTACGTATCAAGATTTCAGGAGCAGTGTACTTCTAAAAAAACGAGCTCTCGAAAATGTTTTAGATCTTGGCTGGGGTGTTCTCGATGGTGCAAATGTTGAAGTATCTAGTTGTATTCTGAAATCCGATAATAAAACTGGAGAAAGCTTTGAGTCAACTTTTACAGATCTTCGTTCGGTCGATTTAGAGAAGAAGCAAGAAGTACTTGAGGACCTTTTCAGCAAAGAATCATTCCCTTGTATTAGTCATCGTACGGATTCATTTCTTCACTTTCCAAATAAATCAGTAATTTACGATCTACCTGATGGACTGTTAGAAATTTTTTCTAAGACTCAAACTCTTCAAGAACAAAGACGAATTGCATATACAGGCCATCAGCTGCAGTCTGATAGGCACTTTCTCGCAAATTGGGAAATTAGCCAACGAAATGGTCTTATACCTAATGGGAATTATGAATTTTTATATAATGGTGGAGAATATTCGAGGTATATCTGTTCTCCGAAAGAGGTTTGCTTATTTGGGTATTTTTCAAATTTGAAAGATAAGGATATAACAAACTATACTTTTGTCCTGAGAAACAAAGAACAACATGGGAGACGGGGTGTATACTTCGGTGTGAGAGGGGAATATTTGGATGCCCATCTAGTAAATAAAAATAGAATTTTTACAGTAGAAGGACAGGCTATCCCTTGCTGTTCATATTTTGATTCTCTTCTTTTACTTGGATACTTAAACAGCACCATAGCTTCCAGGCTCATAAATACATATTGCGGTCAACACAAGTATTCTGGATACATAAATCTACTTCCGTTCCCATTAATTCCGGAAAGCACCAAGAATGAAATAGCATTAAAAACAGAAGAAATAATTGCAATTAAACTAGAGATTTATTCTTGGGATGAAACCTCCCTGATTTTTCAAAAACCTATTTGGATAAATCTTGATTCGCCTGAAAAAATAACAAATTATCTCAAAGAGAAGCAGGAAAGAGTTAATGCTCTACATAGTGATATTGATGAGGCCATTATCAACTCTTTCAACATCAGAGATGCCATTTCCTTAAATGACATCAAAATATACAGAAAAAATTATCAAGACGACAAAAGCCTTTCTAAAGAGCTTACCAATGGATTCCCTGTTTTTGATTATCTTAGGCTAGATGTTATTTTGTTTGCAATAGGATACTTGTTTGGTAGATGGGATGATTGTACGCTTGAAGAAAAAGAAAATAGTATATCTGCTAAGAAATACTTCGAAAACGACCTTCATCTACATACTGATAATACTAAAGGGATGAGTATTGCAGATTTTAATACAGCCGACTCATTTTTTACCTTTTTAAAAAAGAGTCAAATAATCGATGGAATATTTACCAAGCTATCTATTGATAAGGAATATGTCTCGAAGCACTTATCAAATAATGTATTATTATTTGATTATCAGCTAAAAAAATATCAGGTGGGTCGTCGTCAAGCCCCCATCTATTGGCCACTTCAAACACCTTCGGGTTCATATACCGTATGGGTTTATTACCACCGTCTGACCGAGCAGACTCTTTATAGCTGCGTCAACGATTTTCTAGAAGGTCCAAAAGGGAAATTACCTGAAGTCACTGATGCGCTGAACGCTCTTCGCAATAAACACGTTCGTAGCAATGCTGAAGAAAAGGAATTAACAGAACTAACCGATTTAGAAGCTGAGCTCAAAGATTTTAGGGATGAGCTCTTACATCTGGCTAAATTCTGGAAGCCGAACCTAAATGATGGTGTTCAGATTACTGCTGCGCCGCTTTGGAAGTTGTTCCAGCACAAACAATGGCAGAGGAAGCTGAAAGAGACCTGGGATAAGCTTGAGAGAGGTGATTACGATTGGGCTCATATGGCATTCAATATCTGGCCCGAGAGAGTACTGCTCAAATGCCACGAAGACCGTAGTCTGGCCATCGCCCATGACGTAGAAAATGATTTCTGGGAAGAAGTTGAAATACCTATGATTCGTCGAGGCAAAGATACAGGTGAAACCAAAGTTGAATGGCAGCCTAAAAAGCTTAATGAAGATGAGTTGAAAGGAATAATCACTCAGAAAATTGCGGAGTTGAGATAATGGATATCAAATTATTTATTAAAGAGAAAATACTAGTACCACGATTACAGAAGAAGCAGGTGCTGGTAGTTTACGATCCTGACTTTCGCTATCGTGATCTGTGCATTGAGTTTTCTGGTGATAGAAGTGTGGTTGTTGATGCAAGTGAATCCAGTATCATAAGCCGGGAAAAAGCTATTGAATCATTGACAGCACTGGGTAGAAATGAGATCGATCAGCTATTAATATACATCCCAAAAGAGAAACCAATAGAGGAAGAGGATAAACAGAAAGATCCATTCTCATTCTATATGACCTGCGGGGCTGTTTTCCCCGATGGTGATGGTGATACCTATCTAAGTATATGTTTGAAGGCAAAACCAGATCATCAAACTCAGGTCCGTTCTGTGTTTGAAGAAAACAAAAGTCCCGGATTTTCTGTTATTGATGCTATTGGTGGAGGATTAAGCTGGCCAAATCTTCGAGCCTTACTGAAGGTTGAATCAACTCGAGATATTTTGTTTTCACTGCTCACACCAAATGAAAAACAACTAAATGCTCTTAAAAATGGAGAGAGTTGGGTTTCAGAAGTCAAAGATCTATTAGATGGAAGTTTAGGGCTGGTTCTGAAAACTAAGGGGAAAACTTGGTCAACCATCGCAGATGAGCTTTGGAGATATGTTTTATTTAGTGAGTTTGTATTTGACTTGCCAGAAAGCCTGCCTCTCAGCCTAATAGATGTCCCACATGCAAATGACAGTGCAAAACCTTTAATAGAAGATATGTGCGAGCGCCTTCGAAGTGATCGGCGTACTCGTGATGTCTATATACAAAGGGCTGAAACAGTTGAACAGATACTTAACTTGGCAGAGTATTGCCATGAAATAGAGAATTTGGGGGTGCGAGATACTTTCCCTTTCGAAGAGAGAACATTCTTACACCAAACAGTAAAATCTTTGATTACGGGTAATATCGATACTGCTCGTGATATCCTTTCCCGTCATTCAGAATCAGTTTGGATTGGTAAAGGTGAAAGCCAGGTTCAATGGGATTTTCTCCACTCTTCCTTAAACTTGGTAGAAAAATGTCAGGATAACGAAAGGGATCTGGGTGATAACGCCAAGTCGATGGAAGATCTCATAGATTACTATGTCCGGCAATTGAGAGAAGTTGATCATAGTCATCGAGAATTTGAACAAGCTGCAAATGATGTAATCTGGCAGGATAATCAAGGTCTTATGGTTCCTGTTCTGGATTATGTTCGTAAGCAATACGGTAAGTTGGTAGAGAAAGTACAATTTATTTTTACTAAACATCTTAAGGAAACAGGGTGGCCTTTAATCGGTCGATTATCAAATACGGATGTCTTTGATAAACTAATCGCTCCGAAACTTGAAGCAAGTGGCAACAAAGTTGCGTTTATTATGGTAGATGCTTTACGTTATGAACTGGGGGTAGAACTGGAAAAACAATTATCTGAAGATGCTCAAGTAGAGATTTCTCACGCAATGGTACAACTGCCCAGTGTTACTACTGTTGGGATGGCTAGTTTGTTACCTGGTGCATCAACTGACTTCCAATTGGTGAAAAAGGATTCTGGTTTTATGCCGTCTATTCAGGGACAAGAATTGGGTAATGTAATCCAGCGAATGGAGCATATTCGTAAGAAGTATGGGAATCGTTTCCAAGAGGGGCGTCTTGATAAATTTTTAAAAAAAGAGATTGAGATCTCTCCTGACACTGATTTGCTTGTCCTACGATCGGTAGAGATCGATACTTCCTTTGAAAGCAACCCTGATACTGCTCCAAATGAATTGGTAAATGCTTTAAAAAGGATTCGCAGAGCTGTGCACACTTTGAGTAAACTAGGCTTTAGCGAGGCGATCATTGCAACCGACCATGGATTCTTTATGAATACTCATGCTGGCCCTGGCGATACGTGTTCAAAGCTGCCAGGAGATTGGATTAATATTCATGAAAGGTCATTGCTAGGGAGTGGAGTTCCTGATCCCAAACATTTCTGTGTTCAAGCTGATAAAGCAGGAATAAAAGGAGATTTTCATTTTTTTGCAGGTCCTTTGAGTTTGGCTTCCTACAAAAGCGGAATGTTGTATTATCATGGAGGATGTTCTCTGCAGGAATGTATTGTTCCAGTGATCCAGTTGAACTTTAAAAAGCAGCTGGCACCGGTCGGTAATGATGTCTCGATTGAACTAAATTATAAAAATGGAGCAAAATATATTACCACGAGATTGCCAGTTATCGAAGTATCTGCCAACTCCCAAAGTCTGTTCTCTGTTGATAAAGATTATGAAGTCTTACTTGAAGCCCATAGCAAGAAAGGCGAAATCGTTGGAGAAGCAAAACGGGGAGGTGTTGTTGGAGCCTCAACTGGTACACTGTCCCTCCTTGCAGGTGAGAGAGTCCAGGTTACAATGAAAATGAGCTTAGGTTTTGAAGGAAAGTTTACGATTAAAGCTTTTAACCCAACGACGATGACAGTCTATGATCAGTTAGAACTTTTCACGGATTACACGGTATAACATATGGATAAATTAGATTTAAAGATAAATTCAGTTTATGGGGGCAAAGTTGTTCGCAAAGATTTAGTCCATCGAATTAAGAAGGGCACAAATGTTCCAACGTTTGTTCTTGAATTCCTATTGGCTCGCTATTGTGCAAGTGATGATCCTGCGGAAATCCAAGCAGGTTTGGAGGCTGTTTTAGAAACTTTGAATGATAACTATGTCAGACCGAATGAGGCGAACAGAGCACAATCATTGGTGGCGACCAAAGGGAGTTATCGGTTTATTGACAAGGTGCATGTGAACTATATCGAAAAGGATAGACGACATTGGGCTGCCTTGGAGAATTTTGATTCACGTAGAGTGGCGATTAGCGAAAAATTTTATCGTGATAATGATAGGCTTTTACAAGGTGGATTGTGGTCTGAAGTAAAGATATCCTACAATGAAATCGACGATGATGACTATGCATTTTATATTGAAGATCTCCGTCCAATACAGCTAAGCAGATTTGATTTTGAACGTTATTGCGATGGGAGACAACAATTTACGCGGGACGAATGGATGGACCTGATTTTAAGATCTGTTGGATTGGAACCCGCAGAATTAGAGTACCGAGTTAAGCTGCATTTCATGGCGCGCCTGATTCCTCTTGTGGAGCCCAACTTCAATTTTATTGAACTAGGACCGCGGGGAACTGGGAAATCCTACTTCTTTAGTGAATTTTCTCCGTATTCGACGCTTATCAGCGGAGGGCAGGCAACCAAGGCAACTCTCTTCTACAATAATCAAAGGAAGAAGATTGGATTAGTTGGATTCTGGGATATTGTTGCATTTGATGAAGTCGGTGGTATCAAGATCAAAGATCAGGATACTATTCAGATAATGAAGGATTTCATGGCGAATGGCAGGTTTTCCCGTGGTGTTGAAGTCATAGCTGATGCATCTTTGGCATTCGTAGGAAATCTAGATTTATCAGTGCAGCAAATTGTTAATTCTGAAGTTTACGATCTGTTCCAACCTTTACCTAAAGAATTCGACCTGGCTGTTATGGACCGGTTCGCACTATTTCTTCCAGGATGGGAGATGCCAAAAAATAGTAGTAAATTCCTTACAAGCAATTATGGATTCATAACTGACTATCTGGCTGAAGCTTTTCATCACCAATTGAAACATACTAATCGATATGAAGAGGTTAACTCTCGTATTAAGTTGGGTAGATCCGTCGAAGGACGCGATGAGAAGGGTATTAAGAAAACAGTCGCAGGATTCTTGAAGATACTGCATCCATCAGTTCCCCCGACTGATAAAGAATTTGATGAGTATGTTGAATATGCTGTTGAATGTCGTAGACGTGTTAAAGAGCAGATGAACAAAAGAAAGACAGATGATGAATTTGCAAAAATCAATCTGTCGTATATTAATTGTAATAATGAAGAAGTTATTGTCTATTGTAACGAATCAAAACTTGCTATAGCAACGCAAGATCCATCAAGGCGAAATATTCATGATAGGGATGCGACTGAAAAGAGTGGTTTCTCTGCAACAGTTTCACAGGAAGAGAAGTCAATTAGCAAAACTAGTCAACCAATAGATCATGAAGAATTACCACCAGCTACTATAACCCCAATAGAAGAGGTCGAAGAAAAAAAAGAACAGCACTTTACTATCCATTATGGTGCAATAGGGTACAGTTATGAGTCTATCATGGGGGATTATTTATTCGGAGCAAAAGTCGTAGAAATTGATGATCCCTATCTGCGTTTACCATTTCAGATTCAGAACTTTGTTCGATTTTGTGAAGCAGTGGTAAAAAATCCAACTGTAAAGACAATCAAATTATCAACGACCTATGATGAAAGCACTGATGTGAAAGAAATGTCCGATCATCTGAGTGATGTGCAGCAGAGTCTACTCGAAATGGATATTAAACTTGAAATCGACATAAACGAACACTTGCACGATCGGGAGATTCGAATTGACAACGGGTGGACTATCAAAATTGGGAGAGGATTGGATTTCTACCAAAAACCAGACTCCTGGTTTGGCATTGGTTCAAATGATCTTAGTCTACGAAAATGTCTTGAGACTAAAATTGATATTTTCAGACGTTGATGAGGTTAAATACAAATGGCAATAAAACTATATCGTAATCCCGAGGATTTTTTATGTTTTAAAACTATTCAAGAGGTCTTCGACGTAAAATCGAATAGTTTCATGATTTATATTTAGTTTCAAATAATTTGTATGAGCGGATAGAATCGTCATTCTGTTCGCACTGATAAGTCAAAAATAGATCGGAGTTGGATTTAGTGAATATTTGTCAAGTTTTAAACAAGATTCCCCTTATCTATTCCTGCATCATAATTGTCCCTTTTGTTATAGCCTCGGAAAATCGTCTGTCCAGTCGCATCTGATTTTCCGAATCGGGGAATTTAAAGACCAGCGAACTTTGGTATGAAGCAAGAAAGTTTCTTCTCTGTGATTCGATCATCATTTCGAGGAAAGGTACACTTTCTCGATTCCAGTACCGGTAGATATAAGGCCGTACCATAGACATCCCCGAATCGAAGGTCAATGTGGTTCTAGTTTTGTCATCGTATTCAATGAGCATTTCTCTGATATGGGCATTACCAGGATCGTCAGGTTTGCTTTGCTGCGTTGTAACGTACATCCTGAAGTTGAGAGTCTGAAATTTCATGAGGCTAATTTGACGAGTGAGAAATGATTTCTGATCACTCCTATCATGGAATGCGAATTCATTGTAACTTGATCTATCACCATTTACAGTTAAAGCGAGTTCTGCACCTGGTAATAACGGCATGTTTCCAATCAACAGTAGGAAACAAATATTCTCAGTCAAGTTCAACAGATACCGATCTGAATAAAGGATTCTTCGTATGCCTTTGGTATGATCGAGGGAGAATTGTTTACAGACTTCTTCCCATAAACGTATATTTTCAATCTCTTTGATCTGCTTATCTTTGAATTGATGGAAAAGCATGCCATCAGACCTGGCAGGCAGCATCCAAATCTCACCTTGAGGGATATGTACATCACCCTTATCTTCCATTTTTCTCATATAGGGCGATTTGGAAAACGGGCTGATAGGATCGGTAACGTTAACAAAGCTGCTGTAGAGGAATCGCTGTCGATCGGTTTCTATGATTGCTACAACCCTAGATTTCTCAAGATTCTTGTTTGTCAACAAGTGGATTCTATTTGGAGCTATTGACTGGCTGAACCTAAGGTTCTCGATCATTTGATTTGTTGCATCAAAATCTGGCTTCTCTTTAAAGATTAACGTGACGTTGATACCTTGTTTTGCCAGCTCAAGAATCCTTCCGAAATGGGTGCCGACGATAGTAAAATCTTCCTGTGCATAGGCGGGGAAGAACAAGTGTATTCTCCCGTTGGTGCTGCCATGCAACAACACGACCGCATCTTGTACGATATCATCAACCATGTGCTCGCCTTGGGTGGGTAATATTTTTCCGACATAATTCCTGAAGAATGTCGCTATACCCTCTGACTCTAAGAATTGTCTCACAAGGTGACGATTGTAGTTCACCTCGGAACTCTCGTCCCTGGAATAAGCAATCAGGCACGCCGGGCATGCAGCACTGCAGTCATCGGGGCATTCTGTGGCGTCCATCAGATACTCATAGAACGATGAATCCCAGAACAGGTCTCGGATCATCTCGGAATAGCCCGCACCACCGGGAACATTGTCATAGAGCACGATCTCAAAGTCTCCTTCCCATGAATGTGAATTCTGGTCCCAATAATTCTGCACAAGGAACCTGAGCTCGCGATCATCAAGGCCAAGATATTTTGCTGCAGCCAGCTGGAGAACCCGTGCAAACGTATAGGTAAAACTTCTCGCTTCCGCAGGGTTATCAAATTTCTTGAATGACTTGCCTTTGAACCTGAGCTGGATTGCGTCAGTCGTAAACCTGGAAACCAGGCTCTGCATATTCTGGACATTATCATTCCTACAAGGGGCGTTGGAGTAGAGTCGTGTATGGCGTGAAAGAGGCCCATCGATTTCCGGTATCGCCCTGCCACAAGAGAGACATACTGAGTAACCCATCTTCCTTGGACCTTGATTCAGTGCATAGAACATGGCTGAGGACGAAGTGGCTATGCTTAACACATCAGGAATCACCTGCATGAAATCCTCTGATTTGGTCTCCAAGATTGGAAAGTACTTCACTGAGTTGTAATTCTTCTCAACCTTATTGGGGGCGAAAGGCTGGTCCTCATTATAATCAACCCGGAATCCTTTTGGATAAATGGCATAACCGATCCTGTTCTCTCCAGAACCCCCAATCGATTCATCA
>Ga0265295_1004631_pt1 | contig 18324 bp, 12 predicted proteins | sample Munlansysbiofilm_FD_192503 | JGI IMG/M metagenome (GOLD analysis project Ga0265295, IMG submission 192503) | Leachate microbial communities from a municipal landfill in Southern Ontario, Canada - Methane capture system biofilm | ecosystem: Engineered > Solid waste > Landfill > Unclassified ...
TGAAAATATGATTTGCAGTTCAAAGATATCAGGCAGTCAATTGTTAAGAATATTGCAATATATGAATGATGGTATGTATTTTAGTAGTAATGTTACGAAGAGTGGAGAATCCTATTATATCAGTGGTGTTCTTGTTGAAAACGATGGCGTGTATAGTGTAGGAACAATTGATTATTTATTTGAGAAAGACTATTATCCATTTATGTATGGACAAGATATAATTAAAACATCTATCTTACTTCGTGAAATCATGGTAGATTCAGTTTATGAAAAGGTAGCTCTATATCAAAAGTTTTATGTGACAAAATAAAGACAAGAAAAACATTATTATAAATGATTTCATTTTAATGATGTTTTTTATTTTGAATGAAAAAAGAATAAAAATATGTTATAATATCAAAATGGTGTAGGTATGAAAAAAGAATTTAGAATTAAAAATCCAGAACAAATGATTGAATTAGGAAAGAAAATAGGAACGCTTGTTGGAGAAAACATGATAATCACACTTGAAGGTGATTTGGGGGCCGGAAAAACAACTCTAACAAAAGGAATTGCTTTAGGCCTAGATATCACAACAATAATAAATAGTCCTACTTTTACTATCATGAAAATTCATTATGGCCGCTTAACACTATTTCATATGGATGTGTATCGTCTAAATAATGATAGTGGTGATGATTACTTAGAGGAATATTTTGAAGCAAAGGGAGTGTGTGTCATTGAATGGGCTAACAATATCAGTTCCATTTTGCCACAAGAAGCTTTGAAAGTAATGATAAAAAGACACAGTGATACAGTAAGAATAGTAGAGATTGAAGCAGAAACACCACAATATATTGATTTGTTACAAGAGGTTATAGTATGAAAACAATGATTATTGATACTTCAACAAGTTTTTTATATGTTTCTTTCGTTGATAATAACAAAGAATTTTTTCAAAAGATATTAAAAACTCCCAATAATCATTCAGAAAATCTTTTGAATGCCATTCGCGAAGGCTTAAGTACTCATCATTTAGAAGTAAAAGATTTCACTAAAATTATTATTGGTATTGGCCCTGGATCTTATACAGGATTAAGAGTGAGTACAATTATTGCAAAAATGTTTGCATGGACTTCAAATATTCCATTATATACAATTAGCAGTTTAGATGTAATTGCCAGTGGATATTATAGTACTGATGGAGAATATGCTGTTACTAGTATTGCTAAAAAAGACTATTTGTATACACGAATTGTAAAAATTGAAAATGGCAAGTATTCTCTAATTGCAGATGACCGTTTTGTTTTGGCTGAACAGTTTAATCAAGAGATTGCATCAAGCAAATATCATATCATTGATGAGAACTGCTTTAAATTTTCCGCTTCAACAATTGTTGAATTAGCAAAAAATGAAATTACAGATGTAAAAGCATTGGTTCCTAATTATTTACGAAAGGCAAACACATGAGATACCAAATTCGTGAAATGAAAATTTCTGACATCCCTTTTGTTATTGAGGGTGAAAAGAGAATATTCAAAGAAACATTAGGATATGATATGTTTTATTCAGAATTGACACTTAATCCTTACGCATACTATTTTATCCTTGATATTGATAATCAGGTAAGGGGATATATTGGTCTATGGATTGAAAGTGAACGAGCTGAAATAGTGAATTTTTATATTGACAAAGAATATCAACAACAAGGATACGGCTCAATGATTTTGGAGTTTGCAATTAATTTGTGTACAATGTCAAAAGTCCCAACAATCAGTTTAGAAGTTAGGGAGCATAATTTAATAGCAATTAGTCTTTATGAAAAATATGGATTTAAATTTGCTTATCGGAGAGAAAAATATTACAAAGATCTAGAAGATGCTTTGGTAATGATAAAAGAAATGAGGTGATGAGATGTTAGTATTGGGTGTAGAAAGTAGTTGTGATGAAACTAGCGTTGCCCTTGTAAAAGATGGAAAAGAAGTACTAGCAAACATTGTTTATTCACAAATTGATACTCATAAAGTGTTTGGTGGTGTAGTCCCTGAAGTTGCTAGTAGAGAACATGTAAAAAAGATAATTTATGTTTTTGAACAAGCACTTCAAGAAGCTAACGTTATCCCTCAAGATATTGATTTAGTCGCTGTAACAACGACTCCAGGTTTAATTGGCTCATTGCTAGTTGGAATTAATGCTGCTAAAGCATTTGCTTTGGCACATAATATTCGCTATGTAGATGTTAATCATATCGATGGACATATTTATGCAAATTATATTGAAAGTGATTTTGATTTTCCTATATTAGCGTTGGTTGTTTCTGGTGGACATACTGAATTGATTTTAATGAAAGATCATTATCAATTCGAAGTTTTAGGACAAACCCTAGATGATGCTGTTGGTGAAGCATATGATAAAGTGGGTAGAGTTATGGGACTTGATTATCCAGCGGGAATGTATGTTGATAGATTGGCACAAACAGGGAATACGACTTATAAATTACCATTTGTTTATTTGGATAAAGATAGCTATAATTTTTCTTTTTCTGGATTAAAATCGGCGGTGTTAAATATCATCAATAAATGTAATATGAAAAAAGAAGCAATTAATATTGCTGATTTAGCTGCTTCTTTTCAAAATAGTGTTGTAACTGTTTTGGTTGATAAGACTATTCAAGCAGCAAAAGCACATAAAGTAAATCAAATCGTTGTTGCAGGAGGTGTGGCAGCAAACCAAGGCTTGCGTAAAGCATTGAGTGAAGCTGTAAATAAGTTAGAAAATGTTAAGTTAACATTTCCAAAAATGAAATATTGTACCGACAATGCAGCGATGATTGCTGTTGCTGGCTATTTTAAAGATGTTTTGAAAACGATTTAAAAAAGTGTTGATTTAGTAGCCCTTTTATTGTATAATTACATATAGTAATCAAATAAAAAGTTGTATTTAAGGCCTAAAAAATATATGGAGGAATCAAAAATGAAAAAAATATTATTATTATTGTTCGTTATGGTTTTCACTTTAGCTTTTTCATCTGGATGTAGTGAAGAAGTAGGAGCCAAAGATTTGTGGGATGCTTATGTTGAGGCAATAAACAACAAAGATTTGGATGGCGTTGCTCGTGCATTTTATTCTACATCAAGCACAGCATATCCAAGATTTATTAGTGAAAATACAGATGAAGAAGGTAATACAACATATTTTGATGGAATAGTATCATTAAAGACGGATTCCTTTGAATATTCATTACAAAGCGATGTAACTACTAATAAAAAATGGGAAAAATATGCCAGTGCTCATATAAAAGCAACATTGGTCACTGATGATGGTCCTGAAGCAAAAGAATTTGATGTTTACTTTTTGTCAGGGGAAGAAGATGCATGGAATTTTACTGCACCAGTAAACATTACTTCTTATGAAGAAGAGGAACTAGGTAATAAACCTAATGATACGTGGATTCAAAGAGTAATTAGAATTTATGGTGATTTTAAGTATAAGTATGTTTATGATGTAGCAAATGGGGATTATGTTACTATCGTTCAATATACAGGCAATGATAAAAATGTTGAAATCCCTACTGAAATTGATGGAGTACCTGTTAAAGTTATTAAAAGCTATGCTTTTTATAAATATATTAGATTTCTAAATATTGGTATTGCAACAAGTAACGTTCAAAAGGTTACAATTCCTTATACTATTGAAACAATAGAAGATTATGCATTTTACCAATGTAAGAAATTGCAAACAGTAATCATCCCTAATAGTGTTAAGACAATTGGGGGGAATACAGGATTATCATTTGCTAGTTGTCGTAGTTTAAAAACCATTACCATTAATGTTGATGATAGCGAAATGTATGGTGATAGTCAAGAGACAATTGCTTCAACATCTACTGATGATATTGAAATTCTTGGTGCAAGAAATATGTATGTTGGTGATATTATTCAATTAAGCGAAGCTAGTGGAAAACTTATATACTGGACAGTAAATAATCCAGATGTTGTTTCAGTTGACCGTGACAAAGGAATCGTAACAGCGATTAAAAATGGTTCAGCAACAATAACTGCTTCCTTAGCAGCTGACCCAACTAAAAAAGCAACAGTTAAAATTACTATTTCTGCTTGTCCAGTTTTGTTGGTTGCAAGTTCTAATTCTTTTGATAGATGCTCTGGCTTGGAAAAATTGATCCTAAATGTCGTTAATCCAAATTGCATTAACACATCAGTTACTAAATTTAGATTATCAACAAAAGTTATGATTTATGTTCCCAAAGGTAGTGCAGAAATGTATAAAAATAATTCTGTTTGGTCAACTTATGCAGAACAGATTTATGAATTAGATTAAAATGCTTGATAAAAATCAAAAGCTGAATTTAAAATTCAGCTTTTTTTGTTGCCTTTTCTAAATTAATAAAAGGATTGTAAAAAAAGATTATAAATGATATAATAAAAAAAAGATAGTATAAAAAAAGATGTTTTTGGAGGCAAAAATGGAGTCTTTCGCGACGTTCAATTTTGACATATTAGCAATCATAGTTTTTATAGCAGGACTATTGTTTGGTAGTTACTATGGATTTGGTCGCCAATTAAGAAAAACGATCAATTTAATATTGCCATTTCTGATTCTCCATTTTTCTTTAAAGTATATTGTAAATTTGCTTTTGAAATTTAGTTTCATCAATCACAGCAAAGAAAAGGTATTTTTGTGGCTAGGAAAGATTTTTACATTTGGTAAATATGAAAATGTTGTTTTTAGTATTGTGGTGGGTATCATCCTTTACTTCTTGCTATATTTAATAATAGGTCTTATTATTAAATTATTTTCACCTAGCAAAGAAAAAATAATCTTAAAGAAAACAGCGATTTTATCTCGTATTTTTGGTGCTGTGTTATCGATAGTAAATACATATATTTATTTGGTGTTGCTACTGTTTGCCTTAGGAACAACTATGATGAGCAATATATCAAAACCTCTCGCAAACGTAATGGTAAAAACTAGTATAGAAATATTTGATATTTCGACACTTCATGTTTATCAAAATGATAATGTACAAAAATACGAAGCATGGTCAAATGCTTTGGCAGAACTTACGGGGACTGCAGCAGCTATGGCATATCAAGATTTGGCTGATATGGTAAGCAAATTCACGGAGTTGAACATCTACTTTAAAGATGAGATGTTACCAAACCTATCACTAGCTTCTCAAAACAGAATTGGAAGCGCACTAATTGATGATAATTATGTGTTAACTTTGATGGAAATGGGAGAAAAGAAACCTTTATTTCATTATATTTTATTAGATGAAGAAGAGAATGCTTTATACGATGAATTTCATGAAAAATATGAATATTTACTTACCGAAAGAGGATATGTTTATTTTCTATATGAGATATTAGAAAATAGTTTTACCACTTATACTTTTGATGAAATTTTTTCGGTATTAGAAGATAATAAAGACGAGATACTTACTGCCTTTATGAAGGAAAGTGACACCATACATTTCATTAATTCATATAATTCAATGGCTTTTTTCTATAACAATCATGAGGACTTATATCAATTAAGTAAAATGACAATGGAAGATTGTACTATTGATGAATATGTAGCAACATTTAATGACCTATTTCTTGATCCAGCATTAACGAAGGCTTTTATTGAAGAGTTTTCAAGAGAGTATACAAATGAAAAAACATTAGAAAAAAGCGAATATGATCAAGTGGTTTTAAAGACCATTAGTGAAGCCTTTAAAACACATCAAAGATATGAAGAAAATATATCTTTGATTGATGTAAGAATATCATACCCTTCAAGATTGGTTTTAGGACAAAACTATCAAGATTTCTTTTCAAAACATATTTGGGAAAATGAAATACTGTTATCTAGTTATTTTAGTGATACATTAAGTTCACCAGAATTAGCAGGATATGATTTATATTTTGAATATGTTGCTTTTGAATATATTTTAAAAACGGAAAGCGCTCTAATTACCATGGATGATATAAGTGAAGGTCTAATTAGAATGAAAGATTTGGCTAATTCAGGAATTATAACTGATAGTGCTAGATATGGTGTCTTGGAAAAAATATTTATGAAAGATACAGGATTAATATTTGAATTGCTAGATCGGAATCTATTAGCGGAAAACTTAATTAGCGATATTCTAGATGCACCAACTATTGATTCCGAAATAAAGGTTTATCTAACAAATTAATAGGAGATTACAGATGAAAGATAATCCACAAGTGAAATTATATAGTTCCTCATGGGCGGAAGAAGATTCAGAAACTGTAGATTTAGGCAGAATTGAATTTCTTAAAGGAAATCCATTTCTTTATAATCCTCTAAATTCACCATATATTGTTAGTAGTATTGAGGATTACCGTATAAAATACAAGAAGGATTATCAAGCTTTTGGGTATTTGATTAGAAACGCCACTTATTCTCGCTATCGTCGACGAAGAATAGCAAAAAAGACTTTTGTTTTTTGGGAAAAAGACATCAAGAAAGCTCAAGAAACAAGGGTAATAGAAAGCACTAGCGTCATTGAGACTTCTGGAGATATAAAAGTAAAACGCTTTTCTGGTAAGTTTAAATTGCTATTATGGCTAATGCTAATTCTATTAATTTTTATAGCTTGTCTAACAAATGGGTTATTTACAAAAACATTTGGCGGGAATTTTTTTGTTCAGATGGAAAACCTTCTTACCAATGGGTTTATAGAAAACAACTGGATGAAAGTAATTATGAATGTAACCTTGTATTTGATTATTGTTACATTAATCTATGCAAGATATTACAACATTAATATTCAAGACTTTAAAAAGATTACTAATTGTGCTCATTATATGCTTGAAAGAAATACAAGAATATTGGATAAAGAGTACGAAAAGAAAATAAAAAAAGCTAAAAAATATTATACGACAAGTGTTTTAAAGAAGAATTATACGTTTGCTCCTTATGCTATGAATTTAGTGTGTGAAGGAAAAATTGGTAATCAAACGTTAGATACAATTTCTCAAGCAGTAATTGAAAAGAGTTCCAATTTTAAAAAGAAGAAATTTTGGGTTTTATTAATAAAAAATTTACTGATGCTACTTAGTATTATCGGTACATTACTAGTGGTGGTTTATGTGATTTATGAGGTAATTAAAAAATTTATATTCTAAGGGGTGAGGCTAATGATTAGGGATAAGGGCCAATCTGAAAAACTAGAAATAATTAAAAGAAGTCTGCTCGAGGATTCAAAGAACAGAGAGAAGTATTTGAAGATAAGAAGCGATAAAGGACTAATTAATGAAAAAACCGCTAAAGAGCGATATTTATTCAATGAAAAACCGATTACCGATAATAAAGAAGGTGAAACTATGACAGAAAAACCTAATACTGTAGTTGTTAATGAAGACATTGCAGCTAAAAAAGAGTCCAAACCAAAAGTTAAAAAGGTCGTTCTTTCTGATACGGAAAAAGCAAAAGAAAAAGAACGCTTAGCTAAGGAAAAAGAAAAAGCGAAAGAAAAAGAACGCTTAGCTAAGGAAAAAGAAAAAGCGAAAGAAAAAGAACGCCTAGCTAAGGAAAAAGAAAAAGTGCAAGAGAAAGAACACTTAGCGAAAGAAAAAGAAAAAGTGCAAGAGAAAGAACACTTAGTTAAGGAAAAAGAAAAAGCAAAACAAAACAAGCAAGAAGTTGATAAATTAGCTCAAGAAAAAGCAGAGCAAGATAGAATGAAAGCAGAAAAGCTAGTTCAAGAAAAAGTAGAGCAAGATAGAATGAAAGCTGAAAAGCTAGCTCAAGAACAAGTAGAGCAAGATAGAATGAAAGCAGAAAAGCTAGCTCAAGAACAAGTAGAGCAAGATAGAGTGAAGGCTGAAAAGCTAGCTCAAGAAAAAGCAGAAGAAAAACAAGTTCAAAGAGAAGAAAAAGTACAAGAACAAGACAAAGTGGTAGAAGAAAAGCCAGAATCGCTAGGCATTCAAGAAAAAATGCGCCGCAAGATTGCAGCTCAAAAATTACTTGATCAAGGCTTTATGAAGAGCGATGCTGAAAAAATGCAAAGTAAAGAAATAGATATAAAAGAAAAGTTATCTCGATTAGAAGAGGATTTTTCAGAATCATACGATGATCACTTAGACAAAGAACTTGAAGAAGCTTATGAAAAAATCGATTCTCTAATAAATGAAAACAAGAAATTAGAGACAAAAATAGCAGAAATTGATAAAAATGTAATTAAATTATCTAAGCAAATAACGGCTATTGAGAAAGAGAAGCAAGATGAGCAAAAAGCAAATCAAGATTTAGGAAAAAAGCTGGTAGCGATTAACCAAGAAAAAGAAGATTTAGTAATTAAATTAAATAATGTAGATAAAAAATTCACGGAACTTAATCAAGAGTTTATAAAACAAAAAAGCGAATTAGAAAAATCTAATCTTAAAATGGAAGAAATATGTGAAGAATTAGCAAAAAAAGAAAAAGAAATCGCTACTTTAGAACAAAATAACAATCAATCTATACAAAAAGATGAGGAATTAGAGACTCAAAAGAATTTATATAAAGAATCATCAAAAAAAGTTACAGAGCTAGAAGTAGAAAAACTAGAATTAATTAATCATAATCAACTATTCGAAGAAGAAAGTAACACTAAATTCTCACAAAAAGAATCTGAATTAATTATTCAAAAGAATTTGTGTGAAGAAGCGATGAAAAAAGTAGCGGATTTAGAAGTAAACAAAGAAGAGTTGGAAGCAAATACTAAGCTTTTAACTGAACAAAAAGCTAAATTACAAGAGTCATTAAATGATACAAAGCAAAAGAAAGCGATACTTTTATCTATCAAGTATGATGATATTTTTGTCTTAGATAAAAGTGGAGAGGATATTTCTTCTGAATTAAAAACACATTTAGAAAAAATAAGAAAAGATAAAGAAGATAGTATTAGTGAATTGGAAAATGTAAAGGCTGAATTACTAGCTAAAAATGAATTGATAGTTGCGGTAACAAAAGAAAATGAAGTTTTAAAAGCTAGAGATGAAGTACAAGAAATTGAAAAGCCAACCTTGTTCGATGAAAAAATGACGGAAATAAGCGATAAATATGATGTTGAAGCAGAAATAAAGAAAATTAAGGATGAAATTTCACAAATTAAACAGCGAGAAATTAGCACCCTTGAAAATAATGATCAACAATATGTGATTAACAAAAATAGCAATCAAGATATATATCAAAGAATTCGTAATCTAGAGCAAGAGATTTATCAAAAAGATCAGCAATTACAGATGATTCGTCAAAAATTCAACGACATTAATGAAGAAAAAATTATTGATCCTGAATTTAAACGTAAGATACGTCGTGCTCGAGATATGAAAAAAGAATTAAATGAATCATTTGAAGAAGAGAAAAAATTTTTAAACCGCAGTATTATTCAAGTTGAACAACAAATCAATCAAAAGAAAATTGAAGTAACTAACGCAAAAGAAAAAGTTGAGACTATTGAAAAAGAATATGCCGGTCTAACAGATAGAACTTCTTTGGGACGAGAATCTTATTTAAGTAAAAGAGGCAAAGCGTTAATAGAGTTGGAATTATTTGAGGATCGTGTGCAAAAACTTGATAGTGAATTGGTTGCTTTAAAAGAGCGATATGATTATTTGGTTCAATGTTATGATGAGCGAATGGTACAATTAAATCAATCAGAGAAGGAAATAATTGATTATTATCTAAATGAAATGAAGGGCGATTTGATTGTTCGAGACAAAACATATAATGTAAAGAATGAAGAAAAAGAGGATTTGATTCGTCAATTAAATGAACTAAATCAAGCACAACAACAAACACAGACAGCCATATTACAAAATAGTCAGGTTATTAGTAAAGCAATAGAGACTAACAGAGAAATAAAAGAGCAGATTTTAAACGATAAGAGACAAAATGTTGATCGCAATATTCGTCATTTAGAAAATGAGCTGCAGGAAAAGAACACCGAGTGCAATGGTTTCATTAGTTTATTGAATACTGTTAATCTTAAGTATGGCGAGCGAATGGATGCAGAAAAGCGTATCCGAACGACGGATGAACTTGTTGCCAACTATTTAAAGATTACCAATGATATCGAAGATTTTACACAAGAATATCATGATAATTTAAATCAAACTCAGGAAGTGACAGAAAAAATTGATGCTTTAATAGGTAACCCTGATGAGAAATCAGAAGTACTTCGTTTAAGAGCAAAACTTGAAGATTTAGACATTCTAAAATCAGATTTAATTGCAAAGATTGATTTTTTACGCAAGAAATCAGAAAATTTAGTTAATCATGAAAAAGTATTGTACTATTCAAAACTATTAGAAAGCATCAAAGAGCTAAAAGTTAAGCAAGAAGAACTGAAGTTTAATATTGAAAAACTTAAAGCTAATATTGCAGAAAAAAGTGCTGATTTAGAAAAAGCAAAGGAAGAGAAGTTTAATTTAGAATGATTATTACCATAAACAAACAAATAACTGATATTATTCCCACTTTCAATATCATTGCAATGACAATGGATGTTGAAGTTGAGGATAGCAAAAAAATATCAGAATTGATTACAATTTATGAAGAGAAGATAAAAGGGGAATATTCATTAGAGAATGTATTGAATATTCCTCTTATCAAAGAAGCTCGAGATGGTTATAAAAAGATGGGAAAAGATCCGAGTCGTTATCGTTTGGCTTGTGAATCTTTGCTGCGACGGTTAGTAAAGGGAAATCATTTATACCAAATCAATAATGTTGTTGATGCAGGGAACATTTTATCTATTGAAACAAAAAGAGCAGTAGCTGTACTAGATTATGAAAAAATCAAAGGGAATGTTATGGTTAGAGTAGGTAAAGATAGCGATGAATATTATGGAATTGGTCGTGGACTTTTAAATATAAGCAATATTCCCATTTATGAAGATGAAATAGGACCTTTTGGTTCAACAACAAGTGACACTAAAAGAACAATGGTTACTAATAATACAAAAAAAATATTGTTGATGATTATTTGTTTTGGAACAAGTATGTATGAAGAAAACAAAAAATTTGCTATTGATATTTATCAGAAATATGCACAGGCAAAAAACATAGAAGATATCAAAATAACTAGGAAGTGAAAAAATGGAAGAAATGTCAAATTTTATAAAGACAATCATGATGAATGATTTAGAAAGCAAAAAAGTCAAATCAATAGTAACTAGATTTCCTCCTGAACCCAATGCATATTTGCATATTGGGCATGCTCGAGCAATCATTACTAATTTTGAATTAGCAGAAAACTTGGGAGGAAAAACCAATTTAAGGTTCGATGATACAAACCCAGCTAAGGAAGATGTTGAATTTGTTGAAGCAATCAAGAAAGATATTGAATGGTTGGGTTACCATCCTGCAAAAGTATTGTTCGGTAGCGATTATTTTGATGAAACATATGAATTAGCAATTAAATTAATCAAAAAAGGGCTTGCTTATGTATGTGATTTGACACCAGAAGAGACCAGTAAATATCGGGGAGACTTCAATACTCCAGGAATAGAATCGCCTTATCGTAACCGTAGTGTTGAAGAAAATTTAGAATTATTTAAAAATATGCGCGATGGTAAGTATCAAGAAGGAGAAAAAGTGTTGCGTGCTAAAATTGATATGGCAAGTCCCAATATCAATATGCGTGATCCTGTTTTATACCGTATTTTGTATATCAACCATCATCGTACGAAAGATAAATGGTGTATTTATCCAATGTATGATTTTGCTCATCCAATTCAAGATGCAATTGAAGGAATCACTCATTCTCTATGTAGTTTAGAATACGACAACCATCGTCCTTTATATGATTGGGTTGTTGAGCAGTGCGAGATGCCCCATGTTCCACAACAAATCGAATTTGGGCGTTTGAATATTACCAATACGATTATGAGTAAAAGATATTTACGGGAATTGGTAAATAGTAAAAAAGTAATAGGCTATGATGATCCTAGAATGCCGACATTAGTTGGGTTGGCAAGAAGAGGGTATACTCCCGAATCCATCAAGAGTTTTGTAAAAGCATCGGGATTGTCGCGTATTAATTCAACAATTGAAGGCGATATGCTTGAGCATTTTCTTCGGGAAGATTTGAAATTAAAAACCAATCGTTTGATGGCAATCTTCGATCCCCTAAAAGTAGTGATTACTAATTATGAAGAGGGAAAAATAGAATACCTAGATGCTGTAAATAATACTGAGAACGAAGAGTTAGGAACACGCAAAATTGCTTTTTCTCGCACGATATATATTGACAGAAATGATTTTGTTCTAGAAAAGCCAAATAAACATTATAAGCGGTTGGCACTGGGTTTAGAAGTAAGGTTGTTCTATGCATACTTTATTAAAGCGAATGAAGTAATCTGCGATAATGAAGGAAATATTGTTGAGGTGCATTGTACGTATGATCCCGAAACAAAGAGTGGTAGTGGTTTTAATGAAAGAAAACCAAATGGAACAATCCAATTTGTCGAAGCAACAACAGCTTTACCTGCTACGTTCAATTTGTTTGAAACATTAGTTATCGATAATCCTGAAGATCATCGTAGTTTCCTTGAACGATTAAATCCCAATTCTTGGACTGTTAAAACAGGATTCATTGAAGGGGAGAAAGAGCATTTTTCAGTATTAGAGAGATTTCAATTTATAAGAGATGGGTATTATGTTGTTGATAAAGACTCAAGAGATGAAAATCTTGTTTTCAACCGTATCGTTTCATTAAAATCAGCGATTAAATAATAATAGGAAGTGAAAAAGATGTTAAGTAATTTGAATGAAGAGCAAAAAAAAGCAGTAATTGCATATTCTGGTCCAGTCATGGTTTTTGCTGGTGCTGGAAGTGGTAAGACTAGAGCTCTTACTTTTCGTATTGCTTACATGGTAAAAGAAAAGGGAATCCATCCCGCTAGTATTCTCGCTATTACATTTACAAATAAAGCAACCAATGAGATGCATGAACGACTAATTAATCTTGTTGGCCCAGAAATATATGAAGCGACAATTAGTACATTTCATGCACTATGTGCAAGAATTTTGCGTAGAGAAATCACAGTGTTAGGATATAGTCGTTCTTTTTCGATCGTTGATGAGGAAGAACAATTAAAAATGATTGGTGATGTATTAAAAGAGAGTAAAGAAGAAAAGAAAAAAGCCAAACATATGCAAAAAGTGATAAACTATAGCAAATGTTTTGATATTGCTAAGATTGATAACCCATGGGAAAACAAGATTTTTAAACTTTATGAAGAAAAAATGAAGAGTTTGAATTTATTAGACTTCGAAGATTTGTTACTAAAAGTAAGAGAAATATTTACAAATTTTCCCCAGATACTGCAAAAATACCAAGAGAAATTTCACTATGTATTAGTAGATGAGTTTCAAGATACCAATCTTATTCAATACAAGATTGTTAAAGCACTTACAGAAAAAAGTAGAAATTTGTTTGTGGTTGGCGATGATGATCAAAGTATTTATAGTTTTCGGGGAACCAATTATGAAAACATGTTGCTTTTCAAACGCGATTTCCCCGAATACCAAATTTTTCACTTAACAGAAAATTATCGGTCGACACAAAAAATTCTCGATGGTTGCAACAAACTAATTGCCAATAATGATAATCGGGAACCAAAAAAATTATTTTCTCGTAATTTAGGAAACGACGATGATGTTATTGTTATGCAGACAGAATCAGAAAAAGATGAAGTTAATTATGTCATTGATATGATCCATTCTTTGAAAACAAAGAACACCCCATGGACTGATTTTGCTGTGTTGTATCGTAGTTCTGTTATTTTACGAAATTTTGAAATTGGTTTTATCAAAGCTGGTTTGCCATATCGTGTTTTTGGTGGAGTTTCTTACTTAAAAAGACGTGAAGTCAAAGATATTATCGCTTATTTGAAACTAATCATAAATAAAAACGATCTTCATAGTTTTAAAAGAATTATTAATGTTCCAGCAAGAGGAATTGGGGAAGCAAGCATTGGTAAAATAGAAGCCATGTGTAAAGAATATAAAATAGAACTGTTCGAAGCATTAAAAGCATCAGATGCAATTTTAAATAAAAGCAAGCACCAAACACTTGTAGATTTTATGAATATGATTACTTACTTTCAAAACAGGATTGATGAAGTCAATCTAAACGAATTGTTTGATGAACTAATTGAGAAAATCGGCTATTGGGAATATTTGAAAGAAGAGACTGAAAACTTCGAAGAACGAAGCGATAACTTACAAGAGTTTAAGAGCGTTCTTTACCAAATTGAATCTTCTTCTGAAGAAACTTCGAAAAGTGAGCGGTTACGTGAAGCATTTGATCACACTATCTTGTCGGATGAATATTTACAAAATCAAAAAGAAAATAAAAATGGGATAACCCTATCAACAATTCATTCTGTGAAGGGATTAGAGTTCAAGTATGTTTTTGTTGTTGCTCTTGAAGAAAGCATTTTTCCTAACGAGGCTAGAATCACTGTCGATTTTGAAATGGAAGAAGAAAGAAGAATTGCTTATGTCGCCTTTACACGGGCAAAAAGCAAATTATATTTACTTGCGACTAAAAATAGAATGCTATATGGAACTTGGTTTCACAATCAACCATCACGATTTTTACTTGAATTTTCAGGAACCAATAAAATTACGAAACAAGTTATGGAAGAAAATCCATTTCATGATTTAGACCACGAATATCAAGAAAAACAGATTATTACTGAAGAACAAAAAAAACCAGGTTCCTATAAGCCTGGAGATACAGTTCTTCACGACAAATTTGGTGAAGGTGTGATTATTGGTATTAAAGGTGAGATTGGAATGATTTTCTTTGGCAGTCAAAAACGAATCGCAGATATTATGCTAACTCATAAGGCATTACGAAAAAAATAAAATGGATAAAACACTGGTGGATAAATTAATTTTATTCACTTTTTTATATTGCTTTTCATAAATAAATAAATGACAATTTTCTTTGTAATGGAACAAAAATATATGCTTTTTAGGTTTAAAAACACACTAGAATATGGTATAATATAACAAAGGTAGGTTTACTTTATGGATGTAAAAGAAAGAATAGCAAAACTGGTTAAAGACCTTAATAAATATAGTGAAGAATATTATATTAACGATAACCCTTCCATTTCTGATGTTGAGTATGATAGTCTATTGCGTGAACTAGAAATGTTAGAAACAAAATACCCAGAATTTGTTCTTCCTAACTCGCCAACAAAAAGAGTTGGTGATAATATTAAAGAAACCAAGCTAGCAAAAGTTATTTACGAGAAACCAATGTTATCCCTTGCTAACGCTTTTAATGAGCAAGAAGTTCGTGAATTTGATAATCGAATTGTGAAAGAGGGATTTACTCCAAGCTACATTTGTGAATTAAAGATTGATGGTATTGCTAGCAATGCCCAATATAAAAAGGGTCTATTTATGAAAGGCGCAACAAGAGGAAATGGGTATATTGGTGAAGATATAACAGCCAATATGAAGACAATTAAAAGTCTGCCACAAACACTGAAACAAAATCTTGATATTGAAGTTCGTGGTGAAGTTTACATGAGCAAAGATGTGTTCAATAGATTAAATTATGAACGTCAAGTTGCTGGTGAAGAACCTTTTAAAAATCCACGCAATGCTGCTGGAGGCTCGCTGCGACAATTAGACAGTAGTATTACTGTTCAAAGACAATTGGATATATTCAATTATACAGTTGTTGATGGATATAAATATGGAATGAAAAGCCAAAGTGAAGCATTATTATTTCTTCAAGAATTAGGGTTTTCTATCAATCCAAATTATCAATATTGTCATAATATTGATGAAGTAATTGCCTATTTGAATCAATGGAAAGAAGAAAGAAAAAAATTAAATTATGAAACAGATGGCGTGGTAATAAAAGTCAATGATTTTGCCATGCAAGAAGAAATAGGATACACAGTTAAAAGTCCAAAATGGGCAATTGCATATAAATTTCCTGCTGAGGAAGTAGAAACTAAATTACTGGATATTATCTTTACAATTGGAAGAACAGGTAATATCACACCCAATGCTGTTTTAGAACCAGTAATGATAGCTGGTAGTCTAGTGCAGCGCGCAACATTGAATAACGAAGATTTTGTGATTGAGCGTGATATTCGCATTGGTGATTATGTTGTTGTTCGTAAAGCGGGAGAAATCATTCCTGAGGTTGTAAAAGTAAATTGTAATCGACGAATGCCAAATTTATTACCATTTAAAATGATTGATAAATGTCCAATCTGTCATCAAGAGTTAGTTCGCGAAGAAGATGAAGCAGTACATTATTGTCGCAATGAAAAATGTGAGGGTAGGATTATTGCTTCGCTCATATATTTTGCATCTAGAACAACGATGAATATTGAAGGCTTAGGTGAGAAACTGATAGAAGACCTATACAATCGTGGATACATTAAGAAAATTACTGATATATATCGTCTTGAAGAACATTATGATGATTTGATAAAAATAGAAGGTTTGGGAGAAAAAAGCGTTACGGCATTATTAACGGCAATTGCTGATTCAAAAAACAATTCTTTAGATAAAGTCATTACTGCTTTAGGAATCAGATTTGTTGGAGGAAAGGTTGCAAAAGTATTGGCAACAAATTTCGCTTCGCTTACGGAATTAATGACAGCCGATTATCATCAATTGGTAACAATTAAAGATATCGGTCCAGCGATTGCCAATAGCATTGTCCAGTATTTTTCATCAAATAGTGATTTGATTCATGAATTACAAAGCTTAGGGATAAACCCTACTGTAAGTAAAAAGCAAATAGAGAATTTGATTTTTGCGGGAATGTCAATTGTCTTAACGGGTAAACTTGAAAGTTTAACACGTGATGAGGCAAGTAAAATAATTGAAGATTTGGGAGGAATTCCTACTTCAAGTGTAAGCAAAAAGACAGCTTTTGTGATAGCAGGTAGTGATGCTGGTAGTAAAAAAGAGAAAGCTGTCAGTTTAGGAATTAAAATTATTAGTGAAGAGGAATTCTTAGAAACAATAAAAAGGTGATTGTATGCAAAAATATATCGTTGTTAAAGGTGCACGTGAAAACAATTTAAAAAATATCGATGTTAAAATTCCCAAAGAAAAACTAATCGTTATGACAGGCTTATCAGGAAGTGGTAAGACTTCATTGGCTTTCGATACGATCTATGCCGAAGGTCAAAGACGCTATGTTGAGAGCTTGTCAGCTTATGCACGACAATTTTTAGGTAATGTGAATAAACCAGATGTTGATTCGATAGAGGGATTATCGCCAGCGATAGCAATAGACCAAAAGACAACGAATAAAAATCCTCGCTCAACGGTAGGAACGGTGACAGAAATTTATGATTATTTACGACTTTTATATGCTCGAATAGGAAAAGCATATTGTCCTGAACATCATGTCTTAATATCTTCGCAAACGGTTGAACAGATGATTAATAAAATATTTGAAGCGGAAGAAGATTCACGAATTATTATTTATTCGCCAATTGTTTTTGGGAAAAAAGGGACTCATGAGAAAACAATTGATTTGATTCAGAAAGAAGGATTTTCTCGAATTCGAGTTAATGGAGAGATTATTGACTTATCAGAAGATATTGATTTGGAAAAAACCAAACGACATAATATAGAAATTGTAATTGATAGAATAAAATTAAGAAGCGATATTCGCTCCCGATTGTATTCCTCGCTAGAAACTGCATTGAAATTTGGTGAAGGCAAAGTCATCGTTTCCATTAATGATGTTGAACATATTTTTAGTGAACATTTGGCTTGTCCATATTGTGACTTTTCTATTCCCAAATTAGAGCCTAGGTTATTTTCTTTTAATTCTCCATTCGGGGCTTGTAATGAATGTAAAGGGCTAGGAGTATTACAAAAAATTGATGAGAATTTATTGATTACTAACCCAGATGTTTCGATTCGTGAAGGAGCAATTAGATATTTACGTAACATCGTTGATACAGAAAATATTGAGTGGCAAGTTTTTGAAAAGATGACGAGTCATTATCATATTGATTTAGATAAACCCTATCAAGATTTAACAGATGAAGAAAAAGAAATTATACTGTTTGGTTCAAAGGAACCGATTTCTTATGAAATAACCACAAGTGGCCAAAATACACTTAGAAAATCGCAACATATTGAAGGAATTGCTAACCTTATTGAAAGAAGATATTTGCAAACGAGTTCAAACATGGCAAGAGAATACTATAATTCTTATTTAGCTGATTACGAATGTCCAGAGTGCCATGGAATGCGTTTATCAAAGGAAGCATTGAGTGTTCTTGTTGGTGATAAAAATATATACCAATTTACT
>Ga0265295_1004632_pt1 | contig 18322 bp, 18 predicted proteins | sample Munlansysbiofilm_FD_192503 | JGI IMG/M metagenome (GOLD analysis project Ga0265295, IMG submission 192503) | Leachate microbial communities from a municipal landfill in Southern Ontario, Canada - Methane capture system biofilm | ecosystem: Engineered > Solid waste > Landfill > Unclassified ...
AGTGGTTATCCCCTTCCAAGGCAATGATTCTGGTGAGCCTGCGTGGTAAAGCAGAAGACATTTTCTGGTTTTCGTTCTTTCATGAGGCATACCACATACTCCATGGTGAGAAGAAACGACTCTATATAGCCGAAGAGAGAAGCAGTGACGAAGAGGAACAGAAGGCAGGTGGCTTTGCTGCCCAGATTCTGATTCCGAAAGAATGGAATGAAGCAATTTCCCGGATACGTACAAAAGAGGAAGTTGTGTCGATAGCGAAACAGCTCTCCATCAGCCCTGGGATTGTCGCAGGCAGATACCGCCATCTTACCGGTAGATGGTCCTATTTCAAGGATCTCACCAGATCCTATTGCTGGGATGAACTCAAAGTGGGATGTGCCAGTTGCAAGTAATATTTAATTTGTTTCATCCAGATGCAATTCTAGCTTTATCAGGGACAACTCCAGATAGGCTCTGATTCAGAAATTGCATTGCCACTACTAAGAAACCAAGGAATGAGAACAGTATTTTTTCACACGATTTAAACGCGAGATCTACTTCAAGAAAATGGTTTCCCATTCTTACACCAAAAAAGTTTATAGATTAAGAAAAATGTTGACATATTGAAGAAATGGACATAACGTATATGTTATAATCACTTGTATTATCCAAAAGGAGGATAACATGAAGAGAAGTCTACTTTGTTTATTGATGATCGTACTTGCGGTAAGCCTTTTTGCTCAAGGAGGTTCTGAAGCAAAGAGCTCAACCCAAGGTCCAAAACCAGTCACTATTCGAGTGTTGAAGATTGATGATCCACTAGAAGCAATGGCCTTTAGAGACATTGTGGCAGAATTTCGTACTATTGAGAACGGTAAGTATGCTCACGTCAATGTTGAGTTCGACGTGAAGCCGTTTGCTGAGTTGTTCCCGGCAATCACAAGAGCTGTGGCTACTAAGTCAGATGTTGATATTGCTATGGTTGACGGCCCAAACGTTCGACATTTTGCTTTTAACAAAGTTATTAAGGACTTGAGTGCTCATTTTAGTGCAGAAGAACTCAAGACATGGGCTCCGCAATCCATTGTTGAAGGATCATACGCCGGAAAGTTCTATGGTCCTCCCTTGGTACAGTCTGCTCAACTGCTGTGGTATAACGTGGATATGTTCGAACAAGCAGGTATCGATACCAGCAATAAAGATGGCTGGAAGCTTGGGCCAAATGGTGATGCTTTGGCAAATTTCCAGAAACTTACTATTGACAAAGATGGTGATGGCACTCCTGAAGTGTTTGGTGCTAATACTGATGGTCCTTGGGACTACTTCTATGGGGTTGTTGGTCGAAGTGCTGGCGAGAAGGGCTCAAATGCATACAAACTGGTCGCAGATGATGGAATCACCTTCACTGGTTATTTTGATGCTCCAGAAGCCATTGAAGCATATCAGTTCCAACAAGATATGGTATACAAATATAAGGTTAAGTCGGCTCAAGAAATCACCAATCAGATGTTTGCTGGTTTGTCAGCTACTCATTTCTATCAAGATATGATGATTGGTACCCAGAAAGATTTGTTCCCGGATTTCAATATGGACGCCATGGAGCCTACATATTGGACCACTCCCATCTGCCATACCGGTTCTTGGCACTATGGAATTCTTGAATCCACTAAAAATTTCGATGAAGCATTGGCATTTGTAAAGTTTGCAGCAAGTGATGCCGGTGCAAAATATGTATGGAAGTATAAGAATCAGTTTCCGGCTAACGTAAATTTGTACAATACCATTGATGAGTTTGTAGATCCTGAAAATCCGAGACATTTGCTCGTACAGTATTTCCAGAAGGCTGGCGTACCACGAATTGCTACTCCAGCATACACAGAGTATAACACTTTGTTTACTGAGTTCTGGAGAAGCTTGATGGCTGGCGAAAAGGATGTTGCGGGGCTTGCAAAGAAATACGCAGCAGAAATGACAAAATCTGCTCAGCAGTACAAAGGTTGGAACAAGTAGCCAACATAGTGAATTTCTGAGGGGGAGGAATCTCTCCTCCCCTTCACTTTTACAAGGTAGACAGAGATGAAAACTCGCATTCAAGGAAATAAGGCCTCGAAATATTTGCTAATTTTATTTGCGGTGCCCGCTTTGCTAAACTTTTTGGTTTTTAGATATCTTCCAATTTTTTGGGCTCTGAGGACCAGCTTCTACGACTACAGCTTGTTAGCGGGCTTTAGAGGATTTATTGGCTTGGGTAACTATGTAACGATCTTTCAGGATTCAGCATTTCTCCAATCTATGGGAGTAACGTTGAGATATTTCCTGTATTATGTTCCTTCTGTGGTGATACTTGCTCTGATACTTGGCATGTTTGTTTCGCTTCCTAAGCCAGGGGTTGGTTTTCTTCGGGCAATAATATTTATTCCAGTTGTCACTTCATTTGTAGTAGTTTCCATTGTTTGGGGAATGCTTTTAAATAAGGATGTTGGAATGGTTAATGCCATTTTGCAAAATTTTGGACTTCCAAGAATTCCTTTTCTCATGAATACAAAGACAGCACTTCCGACTGTTGCACTGATATCAGTATGGAAAAATGTTGGATATAGCATGATTATCATTGTTGCCGGTCTGAAGGGTGTTGATAAATCACTCTATGAGTCAGCATATCTTGATGGAGCTTCTTCGCTGAGAATTTATTGGAGTATAACATTGCCGATGATTTCAAGGCAGCTCATGTTTATTACTATCTGGGCTACTCTACAGGCTTTCCAATCCTTTGTACCAATCCAAACATTAACTGGGGGCGGTCCGAACAAGGCTACTAATGTGATTGTCTATCACATCTATAATATCGGTTTTAATTTTGGAAGGATGGGTTACGCAATTTCCATGTCTATTGTTCTTTTGGTAATTCTTTTGTTGGTAAGCATTATCCAAATGAAAATGTTCAAACGGGATTATTGAAGGAGGCCGAATGTGTTGATTGCTAGAAGAAATGAAAGAATACTCAAGAATATTCTCTATGTCTTATTTTTTTGCCTAATTACAATTATCTTCATTTTCCCGATGGCTTATGTTTTTGGAAATAGCTTCCGAAACACTCAAGCAATTTGGCGTAATGCGTATCCATTTACACTGAAAAGCTTTTTTACTATTAAAGACTTTACGATGGATGGTTATCTTTACTCATTGGGTTTGACTGATACGGCACGTTTTCAAGGAGTAAATATCACCAGAAACCTCATGATAAGCCTCATGTCTTCCCTAGCTGTGGTGGCTATTTCTATGTTTGTTAGTACCGCCGCCGCATATTTCTTTGCCCGTTTACCATTCCCAAAGAAAAATATTCTGCTAGTTCTTGTAGTGGCAACCATGATGATACCGCAACAAGTAGTTACTGTCCCCCTCTATTTTGTTGCAGACTTTCTCGGTTTGATCAACACCTTTTGGGCTTTGGTTGTCCCATGGTATTCAAGTCCGTTTGTTGTATTTTTATTAATTCAGTTTATTTCGGATATTCCTTATGAATTGGATGAAGCTGCGATTGTTGATGGTGCAAATAGGTTCCAAATACTATGGAAAGTAATTCTTCCAAACTGTATACCTGGCCTCTTGACTGTAGGCTTGATGGAATTCCAGTTCATTTGGAATGAATATTTCTGGCCATTGATAGCTATCAACCGGACAAAACTTCAACCAATTCAGGTTGCTATTGCAGCTCAGTTCACTGATCGAGCCCAAAACTGGGGTGCAGTCTTTGCCACGATGGTATTGGCTTCGCTACCTATCATACTGCTGTTTTTATTTGCACAAAAATATTTCTACGAAAGTGTTGCTAGTTCAGGTATCAAAGGATAAGGAAGGAGAATTTTATGTTTTCAAGTTTGAAAGGTAAGAAATTGGTGATTGGGTTGGTGCATCTTCAGCCGTTGCCAGCCACCCCTCTGTATAAGGAAGGGGATTTAGAAAAGTCAATTGAGAAGGCCATTAGAGATACACAAGCTTTGTTGGATGGCGGTGCTGATGGATGTCTTCTTCAATCTGTCGATAAAATTTACCCATCAGGCGATGATACCGATTATGCACGTGTTGCAGGTATGACTGTAATTGCACATGAAGTAAGGAAATTGATTAATGGCCGTGACTTCAAGGTGGGCGTGCAACTCATGTGGAATTGTATCACTCCTTCATTAGCGGTTGCTAAGGTCTGTAAGGCTGATTTTACTCGATGCACTGCTTTGGTAGGCACTACCAACTCACCGTTTGGAGTAATCAATGCAGATCCGTACAAGGTACAGTCTTATCGAAGAAATATCGACGCTATGAATGTTTCAATGATTGCAGAAATCCAAGGATACCACTTCAAAGGTGAATATGATGGCGCCACTCTTGTTGCTTCGGCGAGATCAGCAATGACCGTTGGAGGTAATGCAGTAGAGGTCCTTCATGCTGACGAGGAACTTAATAATAAGATGGTACATGATATCAAGTCAAAATTGCCTTCCGTGCCAATTGTTTTAGGTGGAGGAACTAATCTTGAGAATGTCTCAAGGCGCATGAAAGAAGCTGATGGTGTACTTGTTGGTAGTTGCTTTGAAAATGGCAAATGGGGTGGATTCATCGATCCTGCCATAGTGAAAGAGTATGTGGGAATAGTAAGAAGTCTTTGATAAGGAGAGATGAAATGGCGCTTGATACAGAAATTGCAAGAAATCAGTTAGTGAGTTTACCAGAACTTTATAGCGATTCGTTCTCCATCATCGATCACTGCATCAGAAATACTCTGTCTGCTTCAGATTTGATTGGTGTTAAGCAAGTAATTGTTGTGGGAAATGGAGATTCATACTTTGCAGGTTTGGCGTCTGTCCAAACATTTCAAAAATATTCAGATGTTTCCTATAAAGTTGTACAATCGATGCGCTTTTTTGCATATGAGCACGCATTTATCAAGGAGTACAGCCCTGGTCAAATAGTCGTAGTAGGTGTTTCTGCATCAGGTGAATCCAGACGTGTTGTTCAGGCGTTGAGCCAAGCGAGAAAAAGCCTCCCCGCTGCAAAAATTTATGCACTTGTAGGAAATCCTGATTCTTCTGTTTCTCGTGTTGCAGATAAGATTATTGACGTTTCCATACCTAATAAAGGTACAGCTCCTGGAATCCGTTCCTACACGGCTTCTTTATTCGGCTTGCTTGGACTGGCACTTAGATTTGGAGAGTTACAGGGGAAGATGCATTTACATGATGCAAATGCAATACGCTCTTATATTCCCACGCTTGCTCCGATAGTAGATGCTGCAGTCATAGAGAGCTTGAAAATCGCAGATAAAATTCTTTCACTTCCAATGAAATCAGTGTTTACCGTAGTTGGAAGTGGTAACAATTATGGAACTGCGTTATTTAATGCTGCAAAGTTTGTTGAAATAGCTGGCTTGAATGCAACAGGGCAGGATCTTGAGGAATGGTTACATGTAGAACGATTTGCATATCCACTTGATTCAACAGTGTTAGTCATAGCTCCAAATGGAAATGGGTTTGATCATGCAAAAAAATTGATGAAGGTAGCAAAGAGCATTGGCCACCATCTTATTTGCATTACAGATGTTCCTGAGGATGCATTAATCAAAGAGATTGCTGATATTTGCGTTCCAGTTGATATGGGCAAAGAAGAACTGTTCAGTAGTTTAATTGCTTACATCCCTTCAATTCCCTTTGCTATAGCATGTGCTGAAAAACTGCAGAGAAAAATGTTTATGTCCGATAATACTGCAATTTATGAAGAGAGGCAGGCTCTCAGCAAAAGACTAAAAGAGGAAATGTAATATGATTGAGAAAATTAAGATTCATACAAGTAAGCAGCATGAGTGTGTAAACCTTACTGATGCAATAAAAGCGATAATTGTTGAACGAAGCTTCAAACAAGGTGTTTGTATTGTGTACAACCCACATTCTACTGCAGGTCTATTCATTAATTCATATTTAGATCCAAAGACTTTGCTAGATATCATGGATACAATACGCAACCTTGTACCCACGAAAGTAGATTATCATCATCAGTTTGATACGCCTTCGGATGCGGCAGGCCATATCAAATCTGTACTGGTTGGTAATTCAGAAACGGTACTGGTGGAGGATGGCTCCCTTTGTATCGGAGGATCTCAGGGTGTTCTGTTTGCGGAATTTGATGGTCCTCGGGATAGGGAAGTATGGATAACGCTGATACATAGTGGGGAGGCTCAATAAAATGGAATTAAAGTTACCACAACTCGTTTTTGACCAGATGAAGACATATAAATCGCTTTATGCAGAAGAGCTTCCTGCTCTAATGAAGAAACAACCTGTACTGAAAAACGATTTATACATTAAGCATCTTCAGTCCGTTTATGTAATTGGTGATGGTGATTCGCTCTATGCAGCAAAAGCTGTTGAATATGCATTTAGGGCAATATCAGGGATAAATTATTGCCCAGTTCCTGCCTTTGAGTTTACTAAGTACACTCTTGAGGGATTCTCAAAAGAAAAGTCAAAAAGTAGCCTATTGATTGGGTTGAGTGCATCAGGAGGTTCACCTTTTGTTGTAGAGGCAATGAAAAGGTACAGAGATAGTTTTCCCGAGAGTCATGTGTTAAGTATTTGCGGAAAAAATGGTGGAGAAATCGAGAAACAAGCCACGGATATTTACTCGGCACAAATTATGGAATTAGGTAGGACCCCCGGGATTCGTACTTATGCGGCATCAATGGTTGGATTGTTGGCCATTGCATGCGAAATTGCTGAAAAACGGTTGTTTAAAGGAGCCTTCTCAAGGAGTGAAATTATTCAATTCCTCGAAGCAAGTGCAGAAGGTATTGAACAGACACAAAATGAGGTTCTGGGCCAAAGAATGAAGATTTTAAATCTTCTCGATGATTCTCATATTGCATTTGTTGGGTCTGGGCCAAGTCATGGAACAGCGCTGTTTGAGGCAGCAAAGTTTGTGGAGACAAGTGGTGTTTATGCTTTTGGCCAGGATATGGAGGAATGGAATCACGTTGAAGGATTCGCTTATCCGCTTGAATCAATGTTGGTAATTCATCTTAATCCTGGAGTTGCATATAAACGTGCTGAAACACTTGCGATCTCTGCTGGTAAAATTGGACATAAGATTATCGTTATTGTACCTGAAGAATTAAAAAATATTGAACTGGGTGATGCACGGGTCGTTATTTATGGTCCTAATGATGATTTGCTGTCTCCTTTGATACAGTACATCCCATTTACACTGCTTGCTGCAGTTGTTGCAGAAGAGTATGGACGCGCCATGTTTCTTACTGATACTGCTATTTGGAGTAGACTATGATTGATTATGTAGTGTATGGAAAGATAATTATTGATAACATCAAATTGTTGTCTGGTGAAGTCATTAGTGAGCAACTTGGTGGTGGTGGCCCTCAGGGGGCTTTCGGGGCTCGTGTTTGGGATGATTCAGTGGGGTTGGTCACAAGGATAGGTGATTATTTTCCTGCAAGTGTACACGAGAAGCTGGAAGGCATCCAAGTAGATTTGGAAGGTCTGCAACGGTATGAAGGATTGCCAACTTTGCAGAGCTCGATGTTCTATGACGAGAATGATTATGTCAATTACTCAACAGAGGAACGGAAAGCAATGCTTGTTAGTTTCAGGGATAATCTACGCCTATTGCTTGCCAATAACATTGTGTTACCTCCCTCTTACTCAAATCCTAAAGTAATCCATCTAGTTACAGAATTTGTTGACGAAAACATGATGCTTCAGGCTTTGGAAATGAAGAAACAAGGCTCAATCCTTTCTTTAGAGCCTCTTGTAGATGTCCATCAATGGACGAATAAAGATCAGATGATTGCTTTCATGCCGAGTGTGGAATGCATATCCCCAGATTGGCCTACTGCATGTGGGTTTTCGGGAGAGACTGATCCTTTACGAGTAATGAAATGGTGGAGCAAACAGGGTGTAACATGTGTGACACTCCGTGATGGACGAAGAGGTTCTTATGGATGGGATGCCCTCCACGATAGAATTTATCATATTCCCATAATTGAAGTTCCGCGAATAGATCCTACTGGATGTGGAAACAGTTATGCAGGAGGGACTGCCGTTGGTTGGGAAAAGTTCAAGGATGTTAAGATAGCAGCTGCTATGGGAACTGTATCTGCAACATTTATGATACAAGTCCCTGGTATAGCTTTTTGGAAGGAAGATATGAAGATTCAGGCGAATTTGTATCTTGAACGCTTAATGGATTCAATCCAGGAGCTATAATGATCATATTTGATTCTGTCACCAAGGAATACTCCAAAAAAGTTGTACTCTCCCCCTTTTCCTATAAATTGGAGGAGGGGAGAAGTATGGCCATCCTTGGCCCAAATGGTGCTGGAAAGACTACCTTAATCCGTATGGCTTTAGGAGTTATCCCGCCTACTCACGGATCCGTGAGAATCTGGGATCAAGAAATCTGCAATTCATCATTTGCCCTAAAACGAAAAATTGGTGTGGTCCTTGAAGAACAGAATTTTTTGCTTGATATTTCTGCAACAGAGTACCTTCGGTTTTTTGCTGAACTGTATGAAGTGAAAAATCCTAACTTTAGAATAACTTCTTTGTTGGATTATATGGAATTAGGGGATGCCGCTTCCAGAAAAATTCGAACATTCTCTACAGGCATGAAGAGAAAGCTGAATATTATTCAGGCCGTTTTACACAATCCAAACATCCTAATTGTAGATGAACTTTTTTCTGGTTTGGATCCCATTGGAATATCTTTAACAATGAAATTATTGCGTGAGATGAAGCAAAAGGGCACTACGCTCATCCTCTCCTCACATATTCTCAGTGATCTTGATGAATTGGTTGATGATTTGCTTATTCTCGATCGTGGTGAAGTGAAAGCTGTAGGAAAAAAGGAAGAGTTATGGGCCTCCTTCGAAATCGATAGGATAGGAAGGGCTCAAGTCATGGAAACTCAAGTCCCTTTGTTTAAAAAAGTACTCATGGATCTTTCAGTTAGCGATATTCGGGTACAGAGTAATAATGCCGTAGAGTTCGTTGTTCCTCAAGATAATCCTGACTTCAAGGAGCTTTTGGCAGGAAAGGTTCTGGATGCCCAAATAATATTGATTTCTCTTTCATATTTTGATCCAAGGATACAGCAGTTGTACACCCAAGTAATGAATTACAAAGAGGTAGGTGATCATGCAATCTGAAGAAAGGTGGAAATCCATTAAGATTCTTACGAAATATTTCTTGAAAACCCATTTGAATCGCATTGATATCTGGCTTCTTGCCTCAGCGTGTTTGTTTGTCTTTTCTCTATTTGCATTAAATACGATTCGGACAATCCACAAAGATATATTTATTATTTCTGATGGTATTTATGCGATGCCCACATTTTTAGTTAGCTGCTTGTTATCCATTTTCATCTCTTTTCTTTCTATCATGAAAGTTTCTAAAGATTTTGACAGCAGAATTTATGAAACATATCTGTATGGGCCTGTGGATGACCTTTGCTATCTTACCAGTGTTGTAATCACGTACACCCTCATAAATTTTGGTATTACATTTCTTCTTCCTACAGTATGGTTATTTTTACTTTTTTTTCTTACTGGCATACCTGTTACAAGTATAGCAATTATTGAGTTGTTTGTGGGAATGAGTGTGGTAGAAACAATGTTTCTGCTTGGGTTGGTTTTTGTTGCTAAAAGTGAGAAAGAGAGAAATTCTGTATGGGTTGTCCTCATCCTCCAGATATTTTATATCGGAATAATTTTTGCACATACAGTAGTGAGCAAGTATCTCATTCCCATCAAGCGAACTGATATTGATGTGTTTAAGTTTTTCCGTGATGTCTTTAGTTTTCTGTATGCTTCATCACGATACCTTTCTCCCTTTACCAGCATGTTTTTAATTCAATCAACAGGGCAAAGTACTCCGATAATGGTTTTCTCATTTTTGGGGATTCTCTTAGCTGTGGATAGTGTTCTATTCATTATTGCAAGGAAGCTGTTGTCGAGGAAATTGGCATGAAAAAACTACTAATTACTATAATTTCCAGTATCTTACTTGTTACATCGCTTTTTGGCGAGGAAGCGGAATATGATTTCGTTTATGCATTAAATTATTACAATGGGGTCTCGTATAATAGTACTATAATTCCTCCACATACCAAACAAATGTACCTGTTGGCTGATTCTATGAATGCATTGGTATTTCGTGAAACGAGCTTGTACTATTGGTCTCTGACCAGCGAATTTAAAGCTGATTGGGCAGTGAAGAACTCTGTGGTTTCAGGATTGCTTGCAGTCAAGGACAGCAATGGAAATATTCAGAGATTTGCTGGACAGCCTTATGTGATCCAATATGACATGCGCGATATGGCAAACACAATCAGTATTTATTGGGGACCTGATGCTTTTAGCCAATATGATAAATTTACCAAAATGCAGCAAGCCTACAACAATGCTGTATACGAATATAATCTTGCATTACAAGATTATAACACAAAAGTGAATGAATTGCTTCAGCTAAGCATGCAGTCTAGTTTGAGCGAAGAACAGCTTGCTACATTTCCCGAAGTTCCTGAACCTCCTGCAAATTTCAGCTTGGTTTCTACAGAAATCAATCTTGGATATCCGATGCAGTTTTCCGAGGGCAAGTATGAAATGTGGTTTGAGGACATGAACCAGAAGGAAATTCGTGATTCCAGAAAACGATTAGTCACCTTTTCTGCTACTTCCGAATCTGGGGGGTTCAAAGTTTTTGAAGAGAATCGATGGACTGTTCCGGTTGATTTTCCGGACTCAAAGAAGACTTTGTTTACCCATAAAGCGAGTACACTGTATTTCCAACCTTATCGTTATAAACAGTTTGAGAAATATGCGTATGAGTCGTTGGTGAATCCTCAGCAGACAAATGTAAAGGATCAAATGCATATTTGGATTCCAATAGACCAAGACTTTGGAATTGAAAAACTTTCTCTTTCAAACCAAGAAATTGCAAAATCTGGATACAAGGTGATACAAACCACGGGAAGCAAGTTGGGATATACGATATCACCATTGCCAGACGGAGATTTGGATACGTCGTTCGAAGGAATTAAGTTGGATTTTCAAGCGTTGGGTGATACCAAGCGTTTTGCAGTAGGGAGAGAGAGTTCTGTTGTTATCCTTAATGACTATCCGGGGCTTGGATTAATTGTAAGCCTGTCTTCGTTATTTCCTCTATTGCTATTCCTCATCATAAAAGAGAAAAAAAAACATATTCGTCATAAGCGATAAGGAGACATTATGAATTTCTCACCAATAATCTCAGGACCTATGGCAATTTTTATGGCTGTAGCAGCCGCTTCAATGTGGGGAACTTGGTTTATATCTTTGAAGCACATGCCTGGATATCCCATTGATGCCTTCTACATCACGCTTTTCACGGTTTCGTTTCTATTTGTTTGGAGTGTTGGTCTTATCATTGATGGACGGCTAATATTTGTCGATATCGTACGACTATGGAATATCAATCCGTTCAAGCTGATTATTGTTTTCTTTGGAGGGGTATCCTATGTAGTTGGCATGAGCTTGAGTTTAAAGGTTATGACCTTAATAGGATTGACGCTCTCTCAACCACTACAGGCTTCAATTAGCTTGTTCATGGGGACCATCATCACTACGACCATCGGCGGTATTCCTGATGATTTTTCCCTTACGAACCTCCTGATTTCAGTACTATTCCTATTCAGTGCAGTGATTTTCGTTGGATTAGCTGAGAATAGTAAACGAATAGACCAAAATCTGAAAGCAATTGATACAGGCCTCAGTAGGGATAGAGCTGTAATGAAGAAAGCAATCCTACTGATTGTTGTTGCATCTATATTCTCACCTGGGTACACTTTGGCATTGTCATATGGTTTAGGAAGCGTAACTCAGAAAGTTGGCTTGTCTGTCCTTCCCTATATGTGTGTGCTTGTTTCTGGTGCATTTACCGGGGCTTTATTAACAAGTGGAGTCAAGCTTACACGCAGAAGGCAATGGCATCTTTTATTCCAAGCGCCGTTTAGTATTCATCGATGGGGGATTATGTCTGGTCTGTTCCATTACGGAGGAAATATTATCCATACCTTTGCAACCGGTGTTCTGAGTTCAGCTATAAGTTGGCCGCTGGGGCTTACAGCAGGATTGTGGACACAACTGTGGGGTATCCGGTACGGTGAATTTAAGGGTTCCTCTGCTAAAACATATATCTTTCAAATCTGTAGTTTTGCTTGCTATATTTTAGGAGCCTTCTTCATTGTCATGAAATAGATTGAAGTTTGTACCAAAAAATATATTGAAAACGAGTAATATATTATGCTGAATAAAATTGTTGATAAAGTATTAAAGTAAAAATGTTGCAAGATGATCTCATAGGGTTTTCATTGTATGTTGCTTGACAAGGCAGAGAAGGAGGCTTAGGCTTTCATCCATCGATAAAATAAAAGGTAGGGCTAGGTAATTGACCCTCAAGTATGTAACTGTATTTCATGATATTCAGGAAAAAATTTTCACTGGCCGCTGGAATTACGGCATGTTGCTTCCTTCTGAGTCTGAATTATGCGAAATGTATGCGGTAAGTAGAATAACAATTAGACGTTCAATGGATGAACTTGAGAAGTTGGGTTTGATTGTTCGCATCCAAGGTAAAGGTACATTTGTGGCAGGTTCCAATCATCCTTCAGGGGCAGGAAGGGCACAGCGTGGATTTAGTGAGAGCCTTCGGCAAGCAGGTTTTAGCGTAACCAGTACAGTCTTGGAAAAAGGAATGGTTCATGCAACTCCCAAAATTATGGAGAACCTTCGTCTTCCCCTTAAACAAGAACATAAAGTATGGTATTTCAAGCGATTGAGATTTGTTTCAAATAAACCAGTTGTTTTAATGACAGCCTATGTTTCTAAGGAAATTGGGGATATCATGAATAGCTTAGAGCTAAACGATTCCTCATTTTATAGAATTTATACTGAGATAACGGGAAAGAGAATCGTTGAGACCATTGGTACCATAACAGCAGTTATTCCAGATGCGAGCGAATGTGCTCTCCTAAATGTAGAAGCACGCTCTGCACATCTACTTCACGAGAGTATAACCTATCTTGCTGATGGATCTCCGGTTGAATACAGTACTGCAATCTATAATGCAAATGCATATAAATTTACGGTGAATATGACTAATTTATTGCCTATCTATTGTTTGTCATAATACTAAAAAAAGGCCTCTACAAGTTTGTAGCTGCCTTTCTCTTTTTTTAGATTACTCTTGGATCAACATCCTGTGAGTAGTCGATATCAGCAAACCCAAAACCATGGATCTGCTCGTACTCCTCCTGGACGCCTGCCAGGTCTCCACCCTTGAGGATCTCTCCCTCACGTTGGAGAGCCCAGCGCTTCTCTACCTCGCTCTGGACCTCATCAAGCATCTCCCAGTCATCCACACGTATCCTACCTTGCTCGTCAATAAGTATCTGTTCGGTGTTGGCGTAGAGCAGGGTGGTGAAGAGGCGGTAGATCTGCTGGGTACAGTGCTCGTGCAGACCCCGTTCCTTCATGACTTCATAGAGAAGAGCCATGTAGAGGGGGACTACAGGAATCACTGCACTGGCTCTGGTGACCAGCGCCTTGTTCACCGACACAAAGGCCTTGCCTTGGATGGATTCGAGTTTTTGCGTTAAGTTTGCTGCCGTTCGCTCGAGATCTTCCTTCGCCTTGCCGATCGTGCCTTCCCGGTAGACCGGGTAAGTGATCTTCGGACCGATGTATGAGTAGGCAACCGTCATGGCATTGGGCGCAAGCAAGTTTCTTTCCATGAGGTAGTCAACCCACAGCGACCAGTCTTCGCCTCCCATCACTTTTACCGTTTCCTGGACCTGCTCATTAGTTGCAGGCTCGATCGTGGCCGTCTTGACCACATCACTGTCGAGATCCACCGAAAGGGCAGTGAACGCAGGACCTATCGGCTTGAGGACCGAGCGGTACGTCTGGCCTGTCACCGGATCGTTGCGCAGCGGGCTCGCAAGACTGTAGACAACCAAGTCCACCTGACCAAGCTCCTTGGCGATGAGATCGGCTGTCTTTTCTTTGACCTCATTGCTGAACGCATCCCCGAAGACGGAGAAGGCCTTCAGTCCCGCTTCCGTGGCTTTCTTTTCGAAGGCCATCGTGTTGTACCAGCCGGGGGTGGCCGTCTTGTTCTCGGTCGGCTCGCGCTCAAAGGAGACGTTGATCGTTGCCGCCTTGGCAGCGAAGGCCGCAAAGATACGTGAAGAGAGCCCATACCCGGTGCTGCCGCCGAGTACCAGCACGCGTTTGGGCAGACTCAGGTTGTCAGCAGCAGGGTAGGCCGGGTTTGACGCATCATGTGCATGCTTTTGCACCCAAGCGATCTGGTCCTCGACATACCGCCTGCACCCAATGGGGTGGGCGGTGAGGGAAACATTGCGCAGCACCTTTTTCGTAATAATCACACTAGGCCTCTTTCTTGTTGTTGCTGACGATGCACATCCAGCTTGCCTCGGCAGCCTTCTGTCCATCGATGAGAATGGTGCCGCTCTGGCGGACCATCGTCTGTGATACCCTCACATTGTGCACCTCAATGCGTGCGGTGTCACCAGGGCGCACCTGGGTCCTGAACTTGGCTTTCTCAATGGTTGCCAGGACGAAGAAGGCACCGTGGGGCAGGATGCCTGCCTGTACCAGGCCGGCTCCTCCGCACTGCGCCATGGTCTCGACCAGGATGACGCCCGGGACAACCGGGTAGTCGGGAAAGTGGCCGGCAAAGAAGAAATGATCGGAAGTGAAGACCCGGCTGGCGACCGTATGTTGGTCGTCAACTTCAAGCAGTTCATCAAGGAAGAGGAACGGATCACGGTGGGGAATGAGTTCACAGGGTTTTTCAAACATCAGAACGCTCCTTACGCTGGATTATAGGCTTTGAAAACAAGCACACCGTTATGCCCACCAAAGCCGAGGGAATTACTCATGGCATAGCGAATTGTACCCCCCTTGCCCTGGTTGGGTACATAGTCAAGATCACACTCGCTGTCTGGATTTGTCAGATTCAGCGTGCAAGGGAAGTACTGGTCGCGAATGGCCAGCAGGCAGACGATCGCTTCCACAGCACCTGCTGCGGCGATGAGGTGGCTGGTCATCGACTTGGTGGAGGAGACCTTCAGTTTGTAGGCATGGTCGCCGAACACGCGCTTGATGGCCTTCGTCTCCATCGAATCGTTGGCTGCGGTACTGGTACCGTGTGCATTGATGTAGTCGACTTCCTCAAGCTTGGCTCCTGCCATAGCCAGAGCTCCTTGCATGGCGCGGGCTGCTCCCTCGCCGTCAGGATTCGGGGCAGTAAGGTGGTAGGCATCACAGGTCATGCTGTAGCCCGCAATCTCCCCGAGGATGGTTGCCCCACGCTTCTTGGCATGGGAGAGAGACTCAAGTACCAGCATGCCCGCTCCCTCGCCCATGATGAATCCATCGCGTTCCTTGTCGAAGGGACGGCTGGCGATCTGGGGGGTATCGTTGTAGCGCGTGGCAAGGGCCTGGAGGCGGCAGAAACCTGCTACGCTGAGCTTGGTGATGGCAGCCTCGGTACCGCCGCTGAGGGCGACATCGACCTGTCCGAAGCGGATTGCATTGAAGGCATCGCCGATGGCATCCGTGCCGGAAGCACAGGCCGTGACGGTGGTGTGGCAGGGGCCCTGCATCCCGAAGTGGATGGCAATGTTTCCTGCAGCCTCATTGCTGATGAGCTTGGGGATGGTGAGCGGGGCCACAGCGTGCGGACCGCGTTCATAGAGTTTGTAGAGATTCTCCTCCACCACCTCAAAGCCGCCGATGCCGTTGCCCAGATAGACTCCGCTGCGGTAGGGATCGAATGAGCCTGCCTCAAGCTTAGCCTGGTTCATCGCCTGCACCGCTGCATGTACTGCAAACTTGGTGAAGTCGGCCATACCGCGGGTTTCCTTGCGGTCCAAAAGGTCGGAAGGATCGAAATCCCTCACTTCACCGGCAATCTTGGCAGGGTAGTCGGTCGTGTCGAATTTGGTGATGGGCCCGATTCCCGAAACACCTTCCTTGATATGGTTCCAGAACTGCTCGACGCTGGTTCCCAAGGGGTTCACCGTCCCCATTCCTGTTACTACGACGCGTTCAAGTTCACTCATCTCTCTCTCCCTTACATGGACATCCCGCCATCAACAGCCAGAACCTGGCCGGTGATGTAGGAAGCATTCTCTGATGCGAGGAAGGCCACACTTCTGGCCACCTCTTCTGCGTTGCCGATGCGACCAAGGGGAATCTGGGTCTTGATCTGCTCCTTGGTCTGCTCTCCCAGCACATCGGTCATGGACGTGCTGATGAAGCCGGGGGCAACCACATTCACCCGTACCGAACGGGACGCAAGCTCACGGGCAAGACTCTTGGAGAAGCCGATGATGCCGGCCTTGCTGGCCGCATAGTTGGTCTGCCCCCCGTTGCCCATGATGCCCACCACACTGCTGATATTGATGATCGAGCCCTTTCTCTGGTTCGCCATCAGGCGGCTGAGACGGCGGCAGGTGAGGAAGACCGACGTAAGGTTGACTGCCAACACCTCATCCCACGCCTCATCCTTCATGCGCATGATCAGGCCGTCGCGGGTGATGCCGGCATTGTTCACCAGGACATCGATATGCTTCGCTTCAGCGATCACAGCTTCGAGTGCGGCTTCGACCTGGCCTCGGTCGGCCATATCACAGCTCACGTGGTGAGCCACATCACGTTCCAGCTCCTCTGCCTTGCTTCTGGAGAGGTACCAGACTTCTATCCCTTGGCTGAGCAGTTCCCGGATGATCGCAAGGCCGATTCCTCTCGAACCGCCGGTAACCAATGCATGCATACGTTCACTCATAGTATCATTTCCTTTGCAAACTCTTGTATTGCTGATTCGGTGCCCAAACTCCTGCAAACAAGGTCAAGGCCACTGTTCTTGCACAGTCCAGTCAGGACTGTCCCGTATCCCACCTCTGCAATGGAGAGTGGGTTTGAAGCTGAGAGCTTCTTTACGTTTGCGAGCACTGCTGTCCAGCGGACCGGACAGGCCAGCTGGCGGGCAAGGTGCCCGCGGGCATCCTCTTTCGTGGTGATGACGGACCCGTCCACACTGCTGATCACCAGCTCCTTCGGATCGGAGAATGTCTGCGTCTCAAGGAAGGCCAGGAACGATTCGGTCGCCTCCTCCATGAAAGGGGTGTGGAAGGGACCGCTGACCTTCAGGGGAATGACACGCTTGGCACCCATTTCCATCAGAACCGGCTTGAGAAGGGTGATGGAAGCGGCAAGGCCTGCGACCACAACTTGGGCCGGGCCGTTGTCATTGGAAGGGTAGACCCCCTTAAGCTTGGATGCATGTATAGCCTCATTCACCTGGGAAAATCCAAGGCCGATGATGGCCGCCATACCCAATTCACCCTGCGTTTTCGTAGCCTTCTCTGACATTTCGTCCATCAAGGCGGCGCGTTTCTCTATGATGGAGAAGAGGGTGAAGTCATCAAGGATGCCTCCTCCTGCATATGCAGCGAGTTCGCCGAGGCTGAAGCCGCTGTGAGCCTTGAAGGTACAGTTTGCTTCCCTGAGCCTTAGGTAGGCACTGCGGCTTGCCAGGGTGATGGCAAGCTGGGCATTGCGTGTCTGTTTCAGATCGTCTTCACCGGCGGTGCTGAGCAGCGCATACAGGTCTGTGTGCGCTGCCTCGCTTGCCAGGGAGAAAAGCTCCTTGACCTGCTTGCTTGCCTGATGAAGATCGAGGGCCATGCCAGGGCTCTGGGAGCCTTGGCCGGGATACAGTGCTAGGATTGGTGCCATGTCAATAATGTTCCTCCGTAGGTGAGCCCAGCGCCAAAGCCGACGAGCAGAACGCTCTGTCCCTCTTTGAGCAGGCCCTTGTGCTGCATCTCCGAAAGGGCGAGCGGTATGGATGCAGCGCTTGTGTTTGCATACCGTTCGATGTTCAGGTAGAACCGATCCTGGTCAATGCCATAGCGTTTGGCACAGGCAGCGATGATACGCTGGTTTGCCTGGTGCGGGACGATCCAGTCGAGTTCTGTGAGCTTGAGGTTGTTGCGTTCTGCCAGGGTGATGATCGTCTCCCCTATGGTGCGTACGGCAAAGGAGTAGACCGATCTTCCGTCCATGGTGATGTGCCTGCTCTTGGGATCGATGGTAAGAGAGGCGGAGCCTGCCGCCTCAGCCTTGAGCAGGCTGTCCTGGATGCCGATGCCTTCCTCGTTTGCCTCAAGCAGGACACACCCAGCCCCATCCCCGAAGAGGACGCAGGTATTG
>Ga0265295_1004633_pt1 | contig 18316 bp, 14 predicted proteins | sample Munlansysbiofilm_FD_192503 | JGI IMG/M metagenome (GOLD analysis project Ga0265295, IMG submission 192503) | Leachate microbial communities from a municipal landfill in Southern Ontario, Canada - Methane capture system biofilm | ecosystem: Engineered > Solid waste > Landfill > Unclassified ...
CAGTAGCAAAATGTAACCGGGATGATAATGGGGTAGACCTGCTATTATCGCTTTTTTCCTGCGATTCAGTGCTAAATTATACCTTTTTATCCAAATTCAGATTGCATATGTCTCCTGTACGGGATACTCAATATTTCATCGGGCTCATGTCGGGCACCAGCACTGACGGTGTTGACGGGGTCATTGCCGCCTTTTTACCCGCACAACGCCCCCGCATTCTTGCCCGGGCCAGCCTGCCCATGCCGGCTTTGTTAAGGCAGCATTTGCTTGCGCTGAATGCGCCAGGGCACAATGAATTGGAAAAATCCTGCCTGGCCGCCAATGAACTGGCCCATTTGTATGCGCGAGTTTGCACACAGTTACTGGAGCAGGCAAAACTGGCACCGGAACAGGTCACCGCCATTGGCGCCCACGGGCAAACCGTGCGCCATCGCCCCGAACTGGGCTACACCCTACAGCTGAATGCGCCTGCCTTGTTAAGCGAGCTTGCGCAGATTGCGGTGGTGGCCGATTTTCGCAGCAAAGACATTGCCGCCGGCGGGCAAGGCGCCCCTTTGGTGCCCGCTTTTCACCAGGCTTTGTTTGGCGCACACCGGCCCGTTACCGTATTAAACCTGGGCGGCATGGCCAATATTAGTATTTTGCACCCCGCAAAAGAAGTGGCCGGCTTTGATACCGGCCCGGCTAATGTACTCATGGATTTATGGTGTCAGCACCACACCGGCAAGGAGTACGACCAAAATGGTCAATGGGGTGCCAGTGGTACGGTAAATGAAGTCTTGTTGAATTATTTGCTGGCAGCTGAACCCTGGTTTGCGCTCCCCCCACCCAAATCAACCGGCCGGGACCTGTTCAACCTGGACTGGCTAAACACCAGGCTGGCTGGCTTCAAACAAAGCATTTGCGCCCCCGATGTACAGGCCAGCTTGCGTGCGCTAACCGCGCAAACCATTGCCAGCGCCATTCATGCCCATGCCCCCGATACTCAGGAAATTATTGCCTGTGGCGGTGGCGCGTTCAATGGCCCCTTGCTGCAGGAACTGGCCCAACGGGCGCGCCTGCCGGTAAGCCGCTGTGAAGATTACGGGGTGCCCGGCCAATCCATGGAAGCCCTGGCTTTTGCCTGGCTGGCCTGGGCCCATTGCAACCAGGTACCGGCAGGCACGCCGTCAGTCAGTGGTGCCCGACGTAAAACCATTCTGGGCTGTTACTACCCGGCCTGAGCACCTTGCTTATACGATGAAGTTGCCGAAGCAGCCAGTTTAATAGCTCCGCTTGAAAATGCGAAAAGGGGTATTGTTTACTTTATTTGCGGCAACTTGCTGCCCGCCAGAATGTTTTCCAGCAAAACATGATCTTTAAATTTATACAGCCGGGCCGGCCGGCCACGGTCCTGGGCAGTGACCTTGCCGGTTTCTTCCACCAGATCCTGGTGCTGCATCATGCGGCGAAAATTCTGCTTGTGCAACTCTACCCCCGCCAGGCCCTCGATGCTTTTTTGCAACTGAAACAGGGTAAACGCCTCGGGCATCAGTTCGGAAATAACGGGACGGTATTTGATTTTTGCCCGCAGGCGGGACATGGCCGTAGCCAGCACCCGGCGATGGTCACGCTGCATGGGAACCCCGATTTCGGCCGACCCCAGGCCAATATGCCGAAAATGGGGCGCTTCGGGAATCAGCCCCGCTTCATACATGAGTTCGTAACGCAGCAGCACATGCTCTTCAACCCAGTCAAAGCCGTCAAGTCCCCAGCACATGTCCACCCGCCGTTGCCGGTTCATGCGCACCGTGGTGGAGTCGTTTTCCTGATGAACCCAATTTTGCAATTGGGGCAATAACGTTTGTGCCACCCAGGGAGCCAATCCTTGCCGATGATCTTCCCAGGGAAAATAATAGTACCAGTCTTGCCAGCTGGCATGCGCCTCAAGCTGGCTTTCATCAATTTCCTTGACCAGTCCCAGATAACTGACATACAGCACCGGATGCCCCGACAGACGGGTTCGGGTGGTATCTACAAACGTATACAGCTGCTCGACATAGCCCATTGGCTGCCTGGTTTGGGTTTTAACCCATTGCCGGACACCCGACTGCAAAGAGTGATGAACCGGCGACAAGGCGCCAAAAGGCAGGGATTGGCCATCAAGTACCGTTAAAACACGGGCGGAAAACCGGGTGATGGCAATTAAGACAGCAACCAGTTCACTGGCGCCTTCATTCTGATTTGGGGAGATTTCTGATGCCGGCATGCTTTATGGCTATTGATGATTGGATATTGGCATAGGCATTGTATATGGAAGTGTCCGGCCCGGCAAAACTATTTGCTGGCGGCTGGATAATAAAAAAAGCCGAAGCATAAAAATGTTTTGCGTTTTATGCTCAATAAGAGCATAATTAACTTTTTTCAAAATGACGACTTAAAAAATCATGGGACACACAGAACAGAAAGCATTTGAATTTGATCAACCATTATTGCAAACCGCCAAGCTGAACGGGCAGGCCTGCATGACGTCAGTACTGCCAGAAAGCGCAGATGCCCTGGCGGTAGGCAAAGCCTGGGCCCAAACACCCGCCCCGCTTTCACGGGAACAGGAACAACAATACATCCAGGAAATCAGGCAACTCATACAAAGTGAAAATGCAGTTCTGGTAGCGCATTATTATGTTGATCCGGTTTTACAGGATCTGGCACTAGAAACCGGCGGCTGCGTGGGTGACTCGCTTGAAATGGCACGCTTTGGCCGTGACCATGAAGCCTCTACCCTGATTGTGGCCGGGGTCCGTTTCATGGGTGAAACCGCCAAAATGCTCAGCCCTGAAAAGAAAGTACTCATGCCAACCCTTGAGGCCGAATGTTCGCTTGACCTGGGCTGCCCAGCCGACCAGTTCAGTGCCTTCTGTGACGCCCACCCTGACCGGACCGTGGTGGTATATGCCAACACCAGCGCCGAAGTAAAAGCACGTGCCGATTGGGTGGTGACCTCTTCCATTGCCCTGGAAATTGTGACTCACCTGCACGAAAAAGGCGAAAAAATCATTTGGGGCCCCGACCGTCACCTTGGCCAATACATCCAAAACAACACTGGCGCCGATATGCTGTTATGGCAAGGGTCCTGTCTGGTGCATAATGAATTCAAGGCCGCCGAGCTGGTCAGCCTGAAAGAACAATACCCCGATGCCAAAGTGCTGGTACACCCCGAATCACCGGCCTCTGTGGCGGCACTGGCCGATGTAACCGGCTCTACCAGCAAACTCATCCAGGCCGCCATCGACCTGCCGGCCCAAACCTTTATTGTGGCCACCGATGCCGGCATTATGCACGAAATGCAAAAACGGGCCCCTGGCAAAACCTTTATTTCAGCCCCCACCTCGGGCAATAGCGCAAGCTGCAAAAGCTGTGCCTTTTGCCCCTGGATGGCCATGAACGGGCTGGCGGGTATCAAGCAATGCCTGGTCAGCGGTTCGGGTGAAGTCATACTGGACAAGCCGCTGGCCGAACATGCCCGCATGCCGCTTGACCGGATGCTGGCCTTTGCCGAAGCCCATAAAAAATCGGTACAGGCCAGCGGCAACTTGCTGGAAGACATGAAATTGTTTGAAAACATCGGAGCCGCCTGAGTCTTTGATGTCCTCCCCGTTAAAGGACGACCTTTCTCCGGAACCTATGATGAATCATCATTTCGATTGCATTATTATTGGCAGTGGCCTGGCCGGCCTGTCTGTTGCCCTGTCTTTACCAGAAAACCAGCGTATTGCCATACTCAGCAAAGACGTGCTTATTAATACTGCCAGCGACAAGGCACAAGGCGGCATTGCCGCTGTCTGGGACAGCCAGGACTCCTTCGAGCGGCATATTAACGACACCCTGATTGCCGGTGCCGGCTTATGTGAAAAAGAAGCCGTCGCCCATATTGTTGAACATTCGCCCGACGCCCTGAAATGGTTGCTGGCGCACCAGGTCAATTTTACCCGTAACGATACAGACCAACAGCTGCACTTGACCCTTGAAGGCGGCCATTCCTGGCGCAGGATTGCCCATGCATCAGACAAAACAGGGCATGTCATTACGCATACCCTGCAATCCCTGCTGGGCCAACATCCCAACATCCAGGCTTTTGAGCAACGGGCCTCGGTTGACTTGCTGCTTAATAAGGGAAAGCCTGCCCAATGCCTGGGTATCAAGGTGCTCAACCTGCAATCCGGTGAAATCGAAACCTTTCTGGCGCCCAATACGGTACTGGCCACAGGTGGCACCGGACAGCTTTTTACCCATACCACCAACCCGGTTATAGCCACCGGTGACGGGATTGCCATGGCCTGGCATGCCGGCTGCCGGGTTGCCAACATGGAATTTATCCAGTTCCATCCAACCGCCCTGGCACTGCCCAATGCACCCACCTTTTTAATTTCCGAAGCGGTACGGGGTGAAGGCGGCATTTTAAAACGCCCCGATGGCAGCCGCTTTATGCCCGACTATGACCAACGGGCCGAACTGGCACCGCGTGATATTGTGGCGCGGGCCATAGAAGCGGAAATGAAAAAAAACGGCACCCGCCATGTCTGGCTGGATATTTCGCACAAGCCCAACGATGAAATTGTGCATCATTTCCCCATGATTCATGAAACCTGCCTTTCACACGGGCTTGATATTTGCACCAGCCCGATTCCGGTTGCCCCAGCTGCCCACTATACCTGCGGTGGCGTACTGGTTAACCGTGCCGGACAAACCGACCTTAAAGGGCTTTACTGCGCCGGAGAAACCGCTTACACCGGACTGCATGGTGCCAACCGGCTGGCCAGCAATTCTTTACTGGAGTGTATTGTGACCGGCAGGAATATTGCCAATAATATTGAAGCCGGCCTTCCCTGGGAAACACCCGCCGTTTATCACAACACCATTGTTATAAACCCCGCAACCAGCGACAATGGCCAGCCTGCGCAAGCCAGTACCCCTAACGCAAATAGCCTAAGGCAACTCATGACGCGCTGCTTTGGTATTGTGCGCAATCATGCTGGCATGCAAGCGGCCCTGCAGCAGTTGAATGCATGGAAAGCCCAGCTTCGCACGGGCAATGGCGCACAAACGCCAGACCTGAATGAGATAGAACTAAAAAACATGCTTGATGTGGCCAGCCTGATGTTGCAATGCGGGTTGGCCCGCAAAGAAAGCCGTGGCCTGCATTACACCACCGACTACCCCCACACGGCTGAAACCGCTATACCTACCGTACTGGCACCGGTTTTGTCCTGAACCATTAAACCACCACATAAAACGGGCCTGCGCATCAAAATACGCAGGCCCGTTTTGTGTTTTTAATGCCAGATATTATGCCCACCCAGGCATAAAGACTGTTAATGACTTACAGCAATTACACCGTGAAAGAAGAACCGCAACCACACGTTGTTTGGGCATTCGGATTACGAATAACAAACTGTGCGCCTTCAATATCTTCTTTGTAATCAATTTCGGCACCCACCAGGTACTGGAAGCTCATGGGGTCTACCAGCAACTGGACACCGTCTTTATCGATAGAGGTATCGTCGTCGTTAACGACTTCATCAAACGTGAAACCGTACTGGAAACCCGAACAGCCCCCACCCTGCACGAACACGCGCAGTTTGAGATCTGGGTTGCCTTCATCAATTAACAAATCTTTGACTTTAGCTGCAGCCGCATCAGTAAAAACCAATGGCACTGGAGGAGCCTGCAAGTCTACTGACTCTAAAACGCTACTCATATATTTACTCCTGGTGAGATACAGTCACCCTAATAAAACAGGCAGATACGCCTATAACAAATCCATTTTACCATAACAACAAACTAAGACTTAAGCTTTAAGGTTCGTGTGACACGTGTATTTTTACCCTCGACGACTTTCAGGGTAACGCTTTCAGGCTCAAACCCGTCTGGAATCACCAGCAGGCCCTGCGCCAGCTCAATTCTGCTGAATTTTAAATTCAGGGCTGCATTATCAACTTTTCCTGTTGGCGACTTGCCATTGCCTGCAGCCTTGGCTGCGGGCTCTGGCTTGAGGACCACCGTTGTGGTCTTTCCATTTATTTTGCCCTTGGCTTCAAAGTGCAAACGGCCATTGAACGTTGCCGGCTTTTTCTGGGTTCGCGTCAGCATTACCTTGTAACGGATGCGGGCACCTTCCTGAATAGCATCAAACTCCCTGACCGTGACATGAATATTGCTTTTGGAGGGAATCAGCTGCTCATAACGCAACAGCTCTTCAGTTCTTCTGCTGGTTTCATCCTGCAGCTTTGTCACTTGCCGGTTAAATTCATCAATCGTGCTTTTGTCTACCACCATTTGCGCCTTGGCGGCATCCAGTTTTCCCTGTAAGGTCTGGATTTGCAACTCACCCTGTTTAACTTTTTCTGAAAGCAAAGTGAGCTGCTCGTTTTCTACCCCCAGCATTTTACGCTGCACAACATTTTGGGTAATGTAGTAGCTACTGGTTGCACCAACTGCAATGCCTACGGCAAGAAGAAAAATACGTGCTGCCATTATTGCCCGGCCCCTTAAGGCAGAATAGCCACTTGATCCAGGCCTGTTTGCTCAGCCAAACCAAATAACACATTCATATTTTGCACTGCCTGCCCGGCAGCGCCTTTAACCAGATTGTCTTGTACCACCACGACAATAAGGGTGTCACCATGGCCCGGACGGTGCAGCGCAATACGCAACTGGTTGGAGGCCCGAACCGAACGGGTTTCTGGCAAGCTGCCAGCAGGCATCACGTCGATAAACGCCTCTTGCTGATAACGCTGCTCGAACAGGGCCTGAAAATCGGTATCCAGCGCCTCGGGTTTGATTTTTACATAAATAGTGGACAGCATGCCCCTGATCATGGGCACCAGATGTGGCACAAAGGTAAGGCTGACCGGCTGGCCTGCAATTTTACCCAATTGCTCGACAATTTCAGGATGGTGGCGATGGCCCGAGACCGCATACGCCTTGAAGTTGTCACTGGCCTCGGAGAACAGGCTGCCTACTTCGGTTTTACGGCCCGCCCCTGATACGCCCGATTTGCAATCGGCAATGATATTGTCCAGCTTGATCAGGCCTTTTTCAAGCAATGGGGTCAGGCCCAGAATAACGGTAGTTGGGTAGCAACCCGGGTTGCCAACAACCTGTGCATTGGCCACTTTTTCGCGATTAAGCTCTACCAGGCCATAAACACTGTCTTTTAATACATCGGGACAGGCATGAGGCATTTTGTACCATTTTTCAAAAACGGTGGTGTCCTGCAGGCGAAAATCAGCGGCCAGGTCTATCACCTTTACACCAGCATCAATCAAGTCACGGGCCTGCCCCATGGCAACGCCGTGTGGTGTCGCAAAGAACACCACATCACATTCAGACAAGGCGGCATTTTCAGGGGCGGAAAAAGCCAGATCAACATGACCGCGCAAGTTGGGGAACATGTCTGCTACCGGCATGCCTTCTTCTTTGCGCGAGGTAATTGCATGAAGCCTTGCATTGGGGTGTACCGCTAAAAGACGCAGCAATTCCACACCGGTATATCCGGTACCACCAACGATGCCAACCTTGATGATGTGGGCAGAAGAAGATGCCATGGTTAAGTCCTTTGTTAATTGAATGGATGTATAAATGTTTCGTAAACGATTATTGCACCATATTATGAGAGTTTTTACACCTGATTTGGTTCAATTTGCCTGAAAATTAAATATCAGCCTTGCTTCATCGTGTTTCAAAACGGCATAACCGCGCACTAAACAAAAAAAGACCGCATATGCGGTCTTTTTTTGATTCGGAAACAGATTAGCGTTTGCTGAACTGTTTGCGACGACGAGCTTTGTGGAAACCGACTTTTTTACGCTCGACTTCACGGGCGTCACGGGTTACATAGCCTGCCTTGGACAGTGATGATTTCAATGTTTCATCATAGTCGATCAGGGCACGGGTAATACCATGACGGATCGCACCAGCCTGACCGCTTTCGCCACCACCGTGTACATTGACGTGAAAGTCGAATGCTTCGGTGAGTTCTGTGAGGACCAATGGCTGACGAACAACCATGCGGCCTGTTTCACGGGCAAAATATTCATCAACAGGTTTACCGTTAACAACGATAGCGCCTGTACCTTTTTTCAAGAAAACACGGGCCACTGAAGTTTTGCGGCGGCCTGTTCCATAATTCCAATTACCGATCATGATTTATCCTTAGAAATCCAGCTGTTTAGGCTGCTGGGCAGTATGAGGATGTTCGGCACCAGCATACACCTTGAGTTTTTTAATCATGGCGTAGCCCAGTGGACCTTTGGGCAGCATACCTTTAACGGCTTTTTCAAGTGCACGGCCTGGAAAGCGCTCTTGCATCTTTTTAAAGTTCGTTTCGTAAATACCGCCTGGGTAACCGGAGTGACGGAAGTATTTTTTATCTTCGGTCTTGTTACCGGTAACAACGATATCGGCAGCATTGATAATTACAATATAATCGCCGGTGTCAACGTGAGGGGTGAACTCGGGTTTATGTTTACCGCGCAAACGGCGTGCAACTTCGCTGGCTACACGACCAAGGACCTTGCCTTTTGCATCGATAACAAACCAGTCACGTTTGACTTCATGCGGCTTTGCCACAAAGGTCTTCATGATAGTTATTCCTAAATAAAAATTAATGGGCCGGCTTGTACCGTACCCGGCATGCCCAGTTCCCGGTTAATTATTAAGGCCAATTTAATAAAGACATTAATACCGGATGCTGCCAGGCTGTTATTGTAAACAAGTAAAACCTTACTTTTCAGCCGTACAGTTCTAGGTTAGCCGGAAATATTAACACCATTCTTTTATTTTTTCAATAAAAACAATGAAATAGAACCGCATCTTTTGAAAAGCCACCCATACAAGCCTTGCTTTTTGTTGTATTTTGTACGGGCAGCTATTTGCCTTATGGCAACTTAAGCTTTACGGCTTTGTCCAATGGCATAGGCCAAATAGCGGGTATATGAACCCTCAACCAGGTTAAACCAGGGCACCAGATCGTCACGGAAAGCCATGTAATCATCGTGGATTTTCTTGAACATCGGGTCTTTGTCAGAAAACTCTTTATACAGTTCGACCGATGCCTTGAAGCCGGCATCGAGCACTTCTTTGGGGAACTCTTTCAGGACGGCACCACCGGCAATCAACCTGCGCAGCGCACCCGCATTATGGGCGTCATAAACCGCGAGCATGTTGGCGGTAGCATACATGCTCGCCGCTTCTACAATGGCCTGGTAATTCTTGGGCAGTTTGGCGAACTCATCTTTGTTCATGTAAGCGGAAACCTGTGGCCCACCTTCCCAGAACCCGGGATAGTAGTAGTATTTAGCCACTTTGTTAAAGCCCAGTTTCTCGTCATCGTAAGGCCCCACAAACTCAACCGCATCAAGGGTACCCTTTTCAAGGGACGGGTAAATATCGCCACCCGCGATTTGCTGGGGAATCACGCCCATGCGCGCCAGCACTTCTCCGGCAAAACCGGAGGTACGCATTTTCAGGCCTTTCAGGTCTTCGAGTGAATTGATTTCCTTGCGATACCAGCCACCCATTTGCACACCGGTATTGCCCAGTGGGAAGTTGACGATATTGATGGGATCAAACAGTTCGCGTAGCAGTGTCTTGCCGTTGCCTTCAAGAATCCAGGCCATCATCTGGCGGGCGGTTAAGCCAAAAGGAACGGCGGTATCAAAGCAATAGGCTGGGCTTTTGCCAAAATAATAGTAACCGCAGGTATGTCCACACTGGACAGTACCGTTGGACACGGCATCCATCACCTGCAAGGCGGGCACAATCTCACCGGCCGGGAATACATCAATCACAAATTGGCCGCCAGAAGCTTCCTTGACATAGTTGACAAATTTTTCAGAGGTACCAAACAAGGCAGGCAAGCTGCGTGGAAAACTGGAAGCCATGCGCCATTTGATGCTGGGATTTTCCTGGGCCAGCGCTGGCGCGCCAACGGCTGCCGTACCGGCTACCATACCCATACCGGCTTTTTTTAGAAACGAACGACGTTGCATAGGTTTATTTCTCCAAATTTATTTTAAATGCTAAAAATTTTATACGATAAATATTAACCCACAGCCCTTGCTTTATGCTGCAACCGGAATTAGTGGTTTTCCCTAAAACCGGCATAAAGGCTGCAAGGTGCTTAACTGCCTGCTACCGCCATGCTTTCAATTAAGATGGAACCCGATGTTTTGGCACCACGCGTAATGGCATCGTTACCCACCGCCACCATTTGCATAAACATATCTTTCAGGTTACCGGCAATGGTAATTTCCTGAACCGCATGCTGGATTTGGCCGTTTTCAACCCAATAGCCAAACGCACCACGGGAATAGTCGCCAGTCACATAGTTAACGCCCTGCCCGATCAGTTCGGTAACCAGCAGGCCGGTCCCCATTTTTTTCAGCATGGCGTCAAAATTGTCACTGGCGTCGGTCAGGGTGGACGTTAGCAATAAATTGTGCGAACCACCGGCATTGCCGGTGGTTCGCATGCCCAATTTACGGGCGGTGTAACTTGATAACAAATAGCCCTGCAATAGGCCGTCTTGCACTAAATCGCGCGCCTGGGTTTGCACTCCTTCGTCATCAAAGGCGGAGCTACCCATGGCACCCGGGATATAAGGGTCTTCATGAATTTGGATATGGCCGGCCATAACCTGTTTACCTAGAGAATCAAGCAAGAAACTGGACTTGCGATACAAGGCCCCACCGCTAATGGCCTGGGTAAGCGCACCAATAAGCCCCAGCGCCAGCGGTGCCTCGAACAGGACCGGGTATTTTCCGGTGGGTATTTTACGGGCCGACAAGCGCGACACCGCGCGCTGGGCAGCATAGACACCCACATCATGCCCCTTGGCCAACCTTTCGGGGTAGCGGTTGGAGGTATACCAGTAATCCCTTTGCATGCGATCACCCTTACCGGCAATGGCGGCCACGGAAAGCCCATGCCGTGAATAAGGGTAGCCGCCCATAAACCCCAGCGAGTTGGCAAACACGAAGCGCCCTTCACTGATATCAATGGAAGCGCCTTCGGAATTAGTGATTTCTTTGCTATATCCCAGGGCACCCTGCTCGGCCTCTATCGCCAGCGCAACGGCTTCATCGGCAGAGATATCCCAGCTTTTATGCAAAGCCAGATCTGGCAGATAGGTGGCCAGCAATTGGGCTTCCGGCAAACCCGCTGCCGGGTCGGCCGCCGTGTATTTGGCAATATTCCAGGCGGCCTCTACCGTTTCGGCAATCGCTTTGCCGGACAAGTCCGACGTAGAGGCAGAGCCCCTGCTTTGCCCTGCGTAAACAGTCACCCCCAGGGAGCGGTCATTGGTTTGCTCAACCGTTTCAACACTGCCCTTGCGAACAGATACGGCAAGCCCGCTAGACTCGGAGACTTCGGCAACGGCACTGCTTGCGCCCAGTTTACCGGCATATTTCAGCGCCAGCTGAACCAGTTCTTCAAAATTAGACTGACTATTAGGATTCATAGATAAAAATATAAGTAGTTGTTCTGTTCATTATGACTGTAACCGCATACACGGTTATGATATCCAAATATCAACCATTTTTCGATTTTATTTATGCATAGTGACCAAACAGATCAGGACGATAACGATTTTTACGACCGGCCCAGCAAATCCCAAATCAAAAGAGAGCTGCATGCCATTCTGGATCTGGGCAAGCAGGTTATTGAGCTGCCTTATGAAAAAGTAAAGCAACTGCCCCTTGATGAGAAACTGCTTGACGCCATTAAAACAGCCCAAAAAACGCCTGGCCGGGAAGGCAAACGCCGCCAGATTCATTATGTCGGCAAATTAATGCGCACGGCCGATATTGATGCCATTCGACAACAACTGGATGTCTGGGAAAACGGTTCAAAAGAAATTACCGCCCATATGCACCGGCTGGAAACCCTGCGTGACCGGCTAATTGCCAGTGATGAAGAATTAACGGTCCTGCTTTCCGAGTATCCCCAGGTGGATATTCAGCAATTCAGGACACTCATTCGTGCAGCCCGCAAAGAGCAGGCCGCCAACAATGCCCTGCCAGACACCCAGGAGCCGCAAAAAAAACATTACCGCGCCCTGTTTCAGGCGCTCAAGTCTATTTTATTATCCGGGGAATAAGTTACCATGTCAGATCAAGTACTGCTCGATTGCGTTGAAATCAATACGGGCAATCACATCACCCATTCTATTATCTGGATGCACGGCCTGGGTGCCGATGCCAATGATTTCGTACCGGTGGTTCCCGAACTGAAACTACCCAAACCGTCAGGCATCCGTTTTGTTTTCCCCAATGCGCCGATTCGGCCCGTTACCCTGAACAACGGCATCGCCATGCCGGCCTGGTTTGATATTATTTCCCTTGACCGCATCAATGGTCCCGAAGACGAAGCCGGTTTGCGAGAAACCCAACAGGCGATTGAGGCCCTGATTACCCGTGAAAACGAACGTGGCATTCCGACTGAAAACATTTTCCTGGCCGGCTTTTCACAAGGCTGCGCCATGGCCCTGTTAACCGGGCTGCGCCACCCCAAAAAACTGGCCGGCCTTATCTGCCTGTCAGGCTTTCTGCCCCTGGCGGCCAACACCGAAGCCGAACGCAGCCAGGCAAATATTGATATTCCCATTTTCATGGCGCACGGCACCCAGGACCCGGTGGTGGTGCCCGAGCGCGCGCTTAACAGCAAGGCCAAACTGGAAGAACTGGGCTACCGCAACCTGCAATGGCATACCTACCCCATGCAGCATTCGGTTTGTCTGGAAGAAATTCGCGATATTTCAGACTTCATCCAGAAAAACCTTGCCTGATTAATCCGCCTGATTTAACGGCATCCAGACCCTTCTCATTGAAGGGTCTTCTTCATCTGGGTCATTTTGCAGACCCAGGCTGGTCATTAAATGCAGCATGGGTTTATTGCTGGCCAGCACAACCCCTTCAATGTAGGCCAGCTCCTGTTTACGGGCCGCCTGGATCAGCTTACTCATGAGGGTTCCGCCCAAGCCACGCTTTTGCCATCCATCACCAATGACCAGGGCATACTCGGCCCCCACCCCATCGGCATTGCGCAAATAGTGTGCCAAACCGATAATCTCTTCCCGTGGCAGCCCGCGGTTGGCCTCGTTGGGCACCTGAATGGTGGCCACCAGCGCCAGCTCACGATGATAGTCCACATAGGTATATCGGCTTAGCATTTTGGGCGTCAGCTCTCGCATCATGGAAACAAAACGCATGTAGCGCGACTTCTCGGACAAACCCCGGATAAAGGCTTGCAGCGCCTCGGCATCTTCCGGCCGGATGGGCCGCAACACCCATTCCAACTCATCATCAAAGCGCCTGTTTTCAATCAGGTAATGCGGATACGGGAAGATGGCCATATGGTCATAACCCGATTCCCGTGGCGAAACACCCGCTTCTTCATCAAGCATAATCCTGACATGCCTGGCATGGACTTCACGGTAACCCAGAATAATCGGATTTATTTCAAGCATTTGAATGCAGGGAAACTCGCTGACCAGATCGGCCACCGATTCCAGAATACGCTGCAACTTGACGAATATATGCGGTTCTACATAGGTTTCCAGTTCCTGGCGCCATACCCGGCTGCGCTTGATGAGCTGGCCAGCCAGATAAGCATTCAGGGGTGGCAAGTCAAGCCCTTTGTCGCGGGATGAAAACACCACCTTGTGACCGCCTTCGCCAAAACGTATCCATGGTCCGAAAACGGGGTCATTCTGGACCTGTATCATCACGGCCGGCACGCCATCTTCAACGGAAAACTGCTCATCCTGCTCGTCTTCCTGCCAGGAAAGCCCCACATGGAAACAGTCTAGCAGGCGCATGGCTTCGGATGCATCCAGCGAGCTGCGGTTTTCTTTAAGCGCCGCATCAAGCAGGGCACGGGCAACCGGAATATCGGCAGGCCGGGAATCAGGTTGCGGAATTCTAAGTTGATGCAATAATTGCTGGTTATAAAAATAATCACACAGCGACATCATGGCACCCAGCGCCGTTTCGGGTGTCCTGAACGCCGGCATGCCGGCACGGTTAAGCAAGCGGCGAAACGGTCGCATGGTGGCTTCGCCCAGAATACTGGTCACAATGGGTTTGGGTGCCTTGCGGGCATACGCCGCCAGTTGCTCTACCACTTTCTGCATATCCATCAATTCATCGGGCGCCAGCATGACCATGACGGCATCAACGCCGGCATCATCCACCATCACTTTCAGGCTCTCGATAAGTTGCTCACCGGTAAGGGGCGCATAACTGATGGCCGGATTGCCCACAATGGCACCATGCCCCAGAATACGCCTTAGTTCGCGCAAACTGTTGGCCGATAACGATGCCTTGGATAAGGCGCTGCTGTTACCCATCGCATCAAAGGTTAATGACGTAGAGCCACGGCTGTTGCCAAACACGACAATCCGCCCGCCTTTGGGACGCCGGGCATAAGACAGTGCTTTCAAGGCGGCAAACAGCTCGACAAAATAATCAACCCGAACCGCGCCAGCCCGCCGGATGGCGGCATCAAACACGGCATCATTGCCCTTAAGCTCGGGACTGGCCCGCCCAGCCCGCAAAACCAGCACCGGCTTGACGCTGGACGCCATGCGGATGGCGCTAATCAGCTCCCTGCCTGAACCCAGCTTGTCCATGTACAGGGCAATACTGTCGGTACGGGGGTCTGTCGCCAGGTATTCAATAATTTCAGGCAAGTCAACATCAATTACCTCACCCAGTGAAATGGCCGCAGACAAGCCAAGGTCTACATCATTGGCCCAATCCATAATGGACATCAGCAGCAGCCTGGACTGCGACACCACCGCCACCCTGCCCTGATGGGACAGGATGGGGTGTTTGCTAAGATTCAAATTCAGGTGGGGCCGTTGAATACCAAAAGCGCGCGGCCCCAGTAACAGGCAACCATGTTGCCTGGCCCAGCCCAGCATAAACTGGCGAATTTCCACAGGGTCGTCATCAACGGTTTGGGTGGGCAGCAGGATCATGGCCCGGGGAGGCTTGCGCTCCAGAAACGACAACACCATTTCCAGCCTGTCCGGGTGCACGCACAACACCGCCAGGTCTTTTCTTTCTTCACTTTCAATGGCTTCTTTGGCTGCCAGCTGCGCAAATGATTCGGGCGTATCAAACGGCATGAGTGTGGTGTTGCGCACCAGGTAGGCCGGCACCGATTCGCAGACCGGCAAAGAGACATCTGAAATCACGATTAACGATTTTGGCTCGAAGATAGAAGCCAGGCGATGACGCTGCATATATTCACTCACAAAAATGTTAAGTTAAAATGAAGTTTTTCTGAAGCCTGCCCAGTCATTGTAAACTGTCTTGTCTCTTCTTTTAATTACTTAACTGTTTTAACTATCCATGACTTCTTCTTCTGTTAGAACCCGTTTTGCCCCCTCCCCAACTGGCTACCTTCATTTGGGTGGCGCACGGACGGCACTTTTCTCATGGGCTTTTGCCCGTCATCACCAAGGCACTTTTGTGTTGCGTATTGAAGATACCGACCTTGAACGCTCTACCCCTGAAGCGGTGCAAGCCATTCTTGACGGCATGCAATGGCTGTCACTGGAGGCCGATGAAGGCCCTTTCTACCAAATGGAACGCGCTGAACGCCACAAGGAAGTGATTGCCAACATGTTGGCTGAGGGCACCGCTTACCATTGCTACAGCACACCGGAAGAAGTGGAGCAAATGCGTGAAAGTGCCAAGGCCCAGGGCCTGAAGCCCAAATACGATGGCACCTGGCGCCCTGAACCCGGTAAAACGCTGCCCGCCATTCCTGAAGACCGCAAACCGGTTGTCCGCTTCAAGAACCCCACCGAAGGCGCCGTTTCCTGGAACGACATGCTCAAGGGCACCATTACTATTGAAAACGCCGAGCTTGATGACCTGATCATTGCCCGCCCCGACGGCACACCCACCTACAACTTCTGCGTGGTGGTTGATGACTGGGACATGCGTATCAGCCATGTTATTCGTGGCGATGACCACATCAACAACACCCCGCGACAAATCAATATCCTGCAGGCCCTGGGCGCGCCCCTTCCCGAATACGGGCACGTACCCATGATTCTGGGGCCCGATGGCCAGAAGCTGTCAAAACGCCATGGCGCGGTCAGCATTATGGATTATGAAAAACAGGGCTATCTGCCCGAAGCCATGGTTAATTATCTGGCCCGTCTTGGCTGGAGCCATGGTGATGATGAAATTTTCTCGCGTGAACAGCTGGTTGAATGGTTTGACACCCGCAACCTGTCCAAATCGGCCGCCCAATGGGACCCCAAAAAACTCAATTGGGTTAATGCGCATTACATTAAGGCGTTAAGCGACAGCGAGCTGCTGGAACACGTACTGCCGCGCATTCACGCCCGTGGCGGCAACACTCAAGACCTGGACATGGTTGCCGTGCTTAACCTGTTCAAGGACCGTGCCGAAACACTGGAACAACTGGCCGACAACGCCATGCTGTTTTGCGCCCCCTTCCAGCCCGCTGCTGAAGAACTGCAAACCCAGTTCCTGACCGAAGATGCCAAACGCATTTTGGCCGGCTTTGCCGAAAACGCCAACCAGCTTGGAGCCTGGACAAGCGAAGCACTGGATGCCCTGATCAAGGAAACCTTAAGCGAGCATGGCATCAAAATGCCCATGCTGGGCATTCCCTTGCGCCTTGCCGTTACCGGCCAGAAACAAACACCATCCATTGGTGCCGTACTGGCTATTATTGGCAAGCCAACCGTTCTTGAGCGTTTAAAAAACGCCCTATAGCGTTCTTATAAAGCAGCAAACAGATAAAAATCCGCATTAGCCAAGTCAACGCCGAGCCCTGCTCATGACCTTGGCCAATGCGGATTTTTTATGCGTGCGACAAAAGTGCCAAACTGTTTTTGTTGGTTTTTCGCCAATCATTTTTTATGCTTGAAACAAAACGCCTACGATTTTTTTGCACCATCCAAACCAGGACAAGCGGCTATATGACACCTCCCTGCACACAGAAGGCAACAAGCGCTCAGGCCTATGAAACTTGATGTTCAGGAGATCGTTTTCAGCACATAAAGAAACGCTAGACAGAACTTCAAATATAGCTGTAAGCCTTTATTTTAAAGGCATCTTGAAAAACATGGCCTTCTATAAAAGCCCGGCCTGAATAGAAAAAACAGGTTCTTCAGCCTTAATCCGTTTATAAAAAAAGGGTTAATCCTTTATTCCCAGCCTGTATCAGGGTTATCAACCACGTTTCAAAGGGTTTTAAAAATATTTTTTACAAGCTTGTTTAAGCGCTAAGGTCTTAATATTGATAACAATTATTATATTTTCTTTAACCTTTATGGCAAAAGTATTACGTGCGTTCCATGACGTAATGAGTTACCCTTGCGGTTATAACGGCAAATAAAATATTTTGCCGTTATAACTATTTGAAATATTTCGCACCTAACGCGAGGAATATATCAAATGGTGCGATAAAGGAAGTAGAGTTATCCGTTGCCGGATTTATACTTTGACCTTGAAATTATATCTGTACAGATGTATTTAATTTTTTTCATATCCGGACCCTTCTCCAAGGAGTATTGCCATGGCAACAGCAGCCAAAAAAGCAGTCAAAAAACCTGCAGCTAAAAAAGCCGCAACCAAAACAGTGGCTAAAAAAGCCACCACCGTCAATAAAACCGTTGCCGCTGAAACTCCAGCCGTGACAGAAACAGTTGTCAAAAAAGTGGCTGCTAAAAAAACCGTTGCAAAATCTGTCAGCAAAACAGCTGCTCCTGCAAAAAAAGCAGTCGCTAAAAAAGCAGCCCCCGCCACAAAAACAGTGGCCACTGAAAAAACCACTGCGACCAAAACCGCTGTCGCAAAGAAAACAGCCGTAGCCAAAAAAGCGGCGCCAGCAGCTACAAAAGCCGCTCCGGCCAAAAAAGCGGCTGCTGCTACCAAGGCAACACCTGCTAAAAAAGTCGCAACCAGCGCAGCAAAAAAAGCAGTCGTTGCCACCAAGGCAACAGCCGCCAAAAAAACAGCTACCGCCACTAAAGCAGCTACCACAACAAAAACCGCGCCAGCCAAAAAAGTAGCCGCCAAAACGGCAACACCCGCTAAGAAAGCGGCCAGCGCTACAAAAGCAGCACCCGCTACAAAAGCAGCACCCGCCACAAAAGCAGCAGCAGCTACAAAAGCAGCAGCAGCCACAAAAGCACCCGCCACAAAAACTGCTCCAGCAGCTAAAAAAGCAGTTGTCGCTGAAGCCCCAAAAACTGAAACCGCCGTTGCGGCCAAAACCAGCG
>Ga0265295_1004634_pt1 | contig 18313 bp, 13 predicted proteins | sample Munlansysbiofilm_FD_192503 | JGI IMG/M metagenome (GOLD analysis project Ga0265295, IMG submission 192503) | Leachate microbial communities from a municipal landfill in Southern Ontario, Canada - Methane capture system biofilm | ecosystem: Engineered > Solid waste > Landfill > Unclassified ...
ATTGAGCTCGGTCCTAAGGGAACGGGTAAATCGCACATCTACTCTGAGTTCTCTCCGCATGGCATTCTGATTTCTGGTGGTGAAGTCACAGTGCCTAAGTTGTTTGTAAACAACTCATCCGGAAAGATAGGCCTTGTCGGGTATTGGGACTGCGTTGCTTTTGATGAGTTTGCCGGTAAGAAAAAGCGTACTGATAAAGCGCTCGTCGATATCATGAAAAACTACATGGCCAACAAGTCTTTCTCGCGAGGAGTAGAAACGCTTGGTGCTGAAGCGTCCATGGCATTTGTGGGTAATACCCAGCACACCGTGCCGTATATGCTCAAGCACAGCCATTTGTTTGATGACTTACCTGACAATTTTTGCGACACGGCTTTTCTTGACCGTATGCACTTCTACATCCCAGGTTGGGAAATAGATATTATTCGCGGCGAGATGTTTTCGGAAGGTTACGGCTTTGTTGTCGACTACCTCGCGGAAATTCTGCGAGCATTCCGTAATCAGGACTTTTCTGACCGCTATCAGCAGATGTTTACGCTATCGAGCGACATTTCCACTCGTGATCGAGATAGTATCAATAAGACATTTTCTGGATTGATGAAAATCCTTTTTCCGCATGGTGAGGCTAGTGAAGAAGAGATTGAGGAAATCCTCAAGTTCTCTATTGAAGGCCGTAAACGCGTTAAAGACCAGTTAATGCGCATGGATACGACTTATCCAGCTGTGTGCTTCAGTTATAGCGATATGCAGGGGCAGGAAGTTAGAGTTGCCACGTTAGAAGAATTGGAATACCCGAACTACTACCAGCAGAAGGTAGGGGATGCAGAGCCGCAGATGGCATTACCGGATCAAACCGTAACTATTGAACAATCTGCATCATTACCGAGCATGCCCAGCAGTACAGCTGCATCTAAAGCAGAAATAGCGCCTTTGCAGGAACAACATCTAACGTTTCAAGAGAATCAGAAGGGCATCAGTTATGACAGTTTGTTTGGACCGTACCTTAAGGACGCACGAAGCCTGACCATTACGGATCCATATATACGACTGTTCTTTCAAGTCCGCAATCTGATGGAATTACTGGAGATTACTGCAAGAAATAAGCCTGCTGATGAAGAAGTTACTATTAAGCTAATTACCGTCGCAGATGAGTTTCGCCAAGAACAGCAAGAAGAGTGGTTCGAGAAAATCCAAGAGTCAGCAGCCAGTATTGGCATCAAATTTACGTGGGAATTTGATCAGGCCGGCACGCTGCACGCCCGGCACATCATTACCGACCATGGCTGGAAAATCTCATTGGATCGCGGCTTGGATATTTATCAGCAGTACGACATGAATGATGCGTTTTCCTTTGCCAATCGGATGCAGCAGTTTAGGTTGTGTAAGGCTTTTGAGGTGACGTTTATTAAGTGCTCGTAGGGTTATTATCTTCCGTGGCAACGCATTGCAGAATACAGAAAATAAAGGCTCATAAGTTCCACATTTTCTAGCAATATTCTGGCCTTGTTTGCTATGCCTTGATTCATTTTGAAGCTAAGAAATTCCCGAGGGGCAAGGAGCTATGAGCAAAGCTATGAGGAGCATAGATACAGTAAGAGCATCACGCGCCGGGCACACTTACCATGAACGCTGGGCTGCACGGCGTGCGTTACAGCTTGTGTTTCCAAAAGACAATCTCTTCGCGATAGTTGTAGAAGGTCTATCTCCAAACGAAAGTCTCAAAATTGGGCAGGAGGCAGAGGATATTGCCGACCTTACGCTCTTTTATGGTGATGGTGATACTTTCGATACTTGTACTTCTCAGCAAATTTTACAGTTCAAATACAAGGTGGCTGCAGAGCCCGTCACATCCTCATATTTAAAAAAAACGATTGAAAAATTCGCTGCAACACTACGAGAGTTTAAAGCTAATGTAACGGATGAAGAAGTTACTAAGAAGCTGTCATTTGGTTTCGTAACAAACGCTGAGTTTTCAGATGATCTTTGGGATGCCATTGCATGTTTAAAGACGGGGCAGACATCTAATTCTAATAGTGCAGAAAGGCAACTCCAATACCTAAAAACTTGGTGTCAGAAAGAGAAAATCAAAGCGGAGGACATTTTTCCGCTCATCGAATTTCGTGCTGCAACGATTGATCTACCAGCACAGAACCGATCATTGCGAAGAACAATCAGTGATTGGTCAGCTGACTCGACAGGGCAGGCGGCAAAAAGACTGTTCGCTCTGGTTGAGCTTGTCCGCGAGAAGGCGCAAATCGAAGGCCAAGGCAATAACTCTATTAGGCGTGAAGATGTTCTCGATGCACTGGAGTGTGATGAGGATCACTTATTTCCTGCAGATACAAGATTCGTTGATGTTGGTGATGTCGTTGAGCGCAGAGCCTTACAAGATGTCACTAACGAGATCAAAGCCAGCAATCTACCTGTATTCCTCCATGCTGACGGCGGTGTCGGCAAAACCATCTTCATCCAGAGTTTAGCGGCATATCTGGCAGATACCTTTGAGGCCGTAGTTTTTGATTGCTTCGGCGGCGGCGCATATCGTTCGGAGGCGCAAGCTCGACACTTGCCTAGAGTGGGCTTGTTACAAATCATCAACGAACTAGCAAGTCGCGGCCTCTGCGACCCACTCCTTCCCACCGACAGTGACCGCTATGGCTTGATACAAATTGCTCGCAAGCGTCTTAAGCAAGCTAGCGAGACTGTGCAAGCTCAGTCGGCAATGCAGGGCGTACTGATTATCTTGGACGCTGCAGATAATGCACAACTGGAGGCTAATGCGCGAAAGGAAGATGCTTTTCCAAGGCTTTTGCTTGCATCGCTTAGTGAAGACCCTATTGATGGTGTGAAGCTGTTACTCACTGCCCGCCCTCATAGGGTAGATATGGTTATTGGGAGTAGCCAGACGAAACGTCTTGAACTTGAACCTTTCACTGAGCAGGAAACACGTTGTTTTCTTGAGACACGGCGTGAAAATATTACGGATTTTGAGTTTTCCACTGCTCTAGCTCGTTCGAGAGGTAATGCTCGTGTTCTTGAATACCTTGTGGAAAGTTGGGATACGAATGTGTCCGGCAATGCACCGCACTCAGAAATATCAGTCGAAAAACTGATCGAGCAAAAGTGCGATAAAATATTCCGAGATCTATACACGGCTGGCTGGAGCGAGACGGAGGTTCGTGAATTTTTCGCTGCTTTGTCGCTTCTTCCACCACCCATTCCACTTGCTGACCTAGCCAAAGCGCTTGATTGGGCGGAATCTCAGGTCAATAGTGCCGCATCCGATCTTGCGCCCATGCTTGAACTAGTCCAGCACGGCGCTATTTTTCGCGACGAACCCACCGAAACATACATAAAAGATCACTATGCAAGTGAAGTTACTGCACAGCAATCCATCGCACATAGGCTTCAAAAGTGCCAAAGGGATTCAATCTACGCTGCAGAGGCACTACCTCATTTTCTTGTGGTGATTGGCGATAGCAATAGGGCTTATCAGCTTGCATGTTCTGATGAATTCCCATCCGTACTAATGTCTGAATATGAACGACGCAGATTGAAACTTGTGCGGCTGTATGCGGCATTCTCGCTTGCTACACGTGATAAGGACCTAGACAGGGTTCTAAATCTAACGATGCAGCTCTCCCAAGTGGCCTCGGCTAATGCTAGAGGAGATCAGTTTATCCGACGATCTCCTGCTATGGCGATGATCCTTGGAAACTTGGATGCTTCTCGCCGCTTGTTCAATGATCGCTCCGGTTGGCGCGGAGCACGAGATGCGCGTCTTACCATCGCATATTGCTTTTCTGATGAACTTGAAGAAGCGCACATTCATCAGAAAAGAACAATTGGCTGGATAAATTGGTATCTTCAAAATGATGATGAGAGCAAACGAGTTGAGCGCCTAGGGCCTGAGACATTCGATATTGCAGCTGTGATGTTCTGGAACGTTTTAAAGAATGATTTTTCATCGTTCAATCGAAATATTCAGCTGTGGAGCTTTAAGTTTGCCCTCTCGGTCATGGAAGAGCTGGTTACTCTTTGTGTACAGCATGAGGCTTCGAATGGTAGTGAGGCTTTACAGAACCTAGCTAAATTTGCAGCGTCGAAAAAATGTCTATCTCTCGCCCTGCAGATTGGTTTTCTATCTAAGCAATGTGGTTTATCAAACAACCAGCTCAAAGCTATTTCACGAGCTACGAGCTCGATGAGTATCCGATACAAGAAGACTCAGAATAAAAACTCACACTACGACAGTGAGTTGCAGGGTGCTATTGCTAATGTAGCGATGAGCTCCCTCATCGTTAATTCAAGGAACTCAGCGAAACTTCTACTAAGGCTATATAACAATCGCAGGCCCTCAAGCTACGACTACTGCCAGCGTCATGGCATGAGTAATATTTGGATACCTGTTCAATCAGCTTGCATTAAGGCATGGTCGTCCGGTGACAAGGTAACTTTTCAGCATCTTATTCCTGAAGATGTGAAGACTGGTCAGAATACTAAGGGAATAACCACAGAATCTGATCTGCGCACACTCTTGGGTAGTCTCGTTGTGTTAAAAAACCAGCTCTTGGGACGAAAGCCAGAGAAAAGTATGCAGTTTTCCAATAATGAACAGGAAAACATAGTTAAAGGCGCAACTTGTATCCTGCAGCTGGTCAAACCGATTGAAAGTGCCATTTTATCCAATACAACGCTTTCAAATGATGTGTTGGCCGCTTTCTTGATTGTTTGGAAATCCACATTGAGACCTAGCGTCCATTGGAATGCCCAAACCGGAAGAGATAATGCAGCAAGGTATGTAGGCATTGGGCTTGTAGGCATACTGCTCCAGCACAGTGAAACTATCGAAAAGACAGAAGCAGAAGAGCTAATGGAAATCATAGCAGCGAATCAGTTTTCGCTGGGTGATCAGCTAAACGCTCTTGCTCTTCTAGCAAGACGCTCTAATCTCTCAGATGTTGTAGGGGCATATGCAGCCGCGATTTCTGGCGAAATAATTAAGGACGATTATATTGAGCAGCGCGGAGAGTCCTATCGTCGTCTTGCTGGGCTTTTAATCCCTATGAGCATTAGTGAAGCGCAGCATTACTACAATCTAGGCTTGGCTCAACTTGATCAGATGGGTGGTGATGACTTCGATTTGATTTACTCTGCTTTGCACTATGCTGCTGAACAGCCTGGAGGTTTTCTGAAGCCGGTGCTATCGCACCGGCTTATGAGCCTATGTCAGACTATTTTTCAACATGAGCCATCAAAGTTTGGATGGACATTATTCGGGTGTGCTGCTGCTTCTTCTATCGGTTTACCAGCAATATATAAGCTGATGAGGTGGGACGATCAAGATACTGTGGATTACTCCTATGGACTACCGCAGCTTGCCTGTTACCTCACTAAAACCGGTCATCTTGACGCGCGCCGAGCAGCAGTAATTCTCACAATATGCAAAGATCAGGGATGGCATGATTGGCAGGTTGGCAAGGGACTGAACGACCTGCTTTCATTCGCCGATCCACAGGATAGGGCGGTAATCTTTTCCCTTGTGACAGACAAGCTTGTTCAAGAACATAGTTTTGGTGGGTGGGAGGGGCTATGGGAGAGCCTTTTGGATTGTATTGATGGGTTTGAAGAAATCAATGAGGATGGCTTTCTCAAACATCTTCAAGAACGACGAGAGGCTGCACAACTGCAGCGTGAAAACGATAATTTAAAGCTAAATCACAGAAAAAATAATGCTGAATATAACGACCAAACACTTAGCAAAAGACAGGATGCACATGCTCGCGATAACGTACTCGCGTCTATTCTTGCCCATTGCGATCCAGTATCTGCCGCGTCCTTGGACGAAGCTCTTCACAGCATTAAAACCAATGATGAGCTACCGTTTGATAGTCGCAATCGTCTCTTAGAGGAGATACGGAAAAGTTGCCCATACGACAAGCGTGCTGAATTTCTTGAGGTGGTTTGTGAGTCTTCTGAGCTTGAGTTTGATTGTACACTTGATCTGATAGTCAAGTGCGTAGATGCCTGGGGGAAGAGTTCTGCGCATGTTATGACAGGTGTACCTGACTTAATCGCGAAACTTTTTTCATTTAAGGGTACTGGTCTTTTCGAACTCCATTATTCTAGCATTTCCAGACAAATCTACCGTTTGTCAGAGCTATGCGGTGATCCAAAATTTGTGCTACTAATTATTTTGGAAACGATAGCTAAAGAGCGCCTTGATCTCGGGGGGGACGAATGGCTTCAACTGGCTACAAGCCTGTCATGTCACACGTCTCCCGCAATTGCTTTGGAAGCTTTTGAGAGCTTATTATCCAGTTCAACTGCAAAGGTTGGTGATCAGATTGGTGAAGGTGAGTATCGCGATGCGTTCGCTGGCAAGAGCAGCGAGAGTGATGTTATCGCAGATATCATCTGGCATCTGCTGGGTGACAGCGATGCCTTTATAAGGTGGAGTGCAGCACGCAGTTTGAAGGGCATGCTTGACTTGGGGTTGACTGAAGATATTGGTCGTTTACTTGACCGTTTTGACTTGGAAGAGAACCCGTCGCTGGCCTCCAAAGAGCATCATTTTGCCTTTCTTAATGCACAGCAATGGCTGTTGATGGGATTGGCGCGAGCCGCTCTTTACCACGGAGAAAAGCTCAAACCCTTGAAGTCAAGAATTACGGCGCTAGCAAAGCGAACTGATATACACGTATTCAATAAGATTCATTTGGCCCGATGCCTGAAGCATATTGAGGGTGATCAGAGAATTAGCCCTGAACTTACTAAGTTGTGGGCAGAAGTACAATCGCCCTTGCATGGCATCGTTGAGAGTAGCGGCTGGCCAGATAATAAGGAGCGCCAGTTCGACTTTGGATTTGACTATGACTTCGATAAATATAAAATTTCGAACCTTGGAAATCTATTTGGAATTTCGAAAAATGAAGCTAACGACTTCATAGCTAAAGAAATAATGGAACGTTGGCCGAGAGTAAAAAATATTTCCGATTTGCCGGGCATAGTTTGTTACCGAGGGGACGAGCAGTTCGAAACTTATGCCGGGCATATTCAACGACATGCTCGTCTTTTTGCGGCTACTACGCTCGTGCAGAACCTACCAGTTACAAGACAGAATTACGATTGGAAAGGCATAAACCCTTGGCTGGAGTTCATGCAGTGCGAAGATGTTTCGTTCGAGGATGGCTCATGGTTATCGGATCATAAAGACAGGGTTCCAGTACAGGCGCGAGAGCATCTTCTAGGCGAGCGCAAAGGAAACCAGGAGGCACTACTTGATCAAGAAGCCTTGTTTCGAAAAATCGGGTTTTTCGATGGTGAGAAGGATGATTTTTTCCCGCTATTCGGATACTGGATATCGCCGGATGGCGTGCATGTGAGTATTCGCTCAGCATTGATTGAGGAGCGTGGCGCAGTCGGGCAATGTGCTAAGTTTGCTAAAGCATCTGATTACGATTTTTGGTTACCTAGTTTTGATTCAGACGGGCGAGTTGATCGTTATGCTCAAAAAAAATCATTTAAGCCCCTTATATGGGAGCCTGAGAAGTATCCCGTTGGCATTGATGAGCGTGACGAGTGGGCTACACGTGGTGCAATAGCTCGTCCAAAACTGGGATTAGCGATTATTAGGATGCTTGGGCTGACTCCTGACGAGAATCAGCGATACTGGTATGACGGTGCAGGGCGGCTTGCTTTAAAGAGCGAAGTTTGGGGTAAATGGAGGCAAGACCCAGATGTTCACAGCAGTGGGTATCAAGATGAGGGTACTATCTTATGGGCAGAGCATGACTGGCTCAACGCTGTGCTCAAGTCTTGCAATCAAAGTCTTATTTTTAAAATAGGTTTTTCAAAATATAAATCAAGTAAAAGCTATGATGATTCCCTTGGGGTGCGGGAACGGTATGTGAGTTTAAAGCGGAGTGGCGAATCTCCACGCTTTTGGCATGCCAAGAAATCTACAGGAACAGAGTACTAGGTAAGTAATGGTACATTCAGTTAACAGATATAGTGCTACTCGTTAGGCTAAGCACTGAGAGTCCTCTTGAGCGTCTGTAAACTACAAATTATTAAGGAATAAAATATTATGGAACTTGTAGCAAATATTTGGCCAATCGTAGACCAAGACTCAGGGGTTGTTCAGCGGTATTTGATCAAGGCGTACGCTCTAGGTGCTACAGATGACGAGATTAGTACGGTTTTGACGACACTCGCTCGCTATGACTACCGGACAGCGCATCCAGTTGTTATCCCAGAAAAGCATAAGCTTGTCTTTGGCGGTGGAACCATTTCAGGGGCTTTATCAATAGGAGCATTTCAACAGAATTTGAGCACTATTATAGAGCCAGAGCTCAGAAAGCTCGAAAAGTCATTAACGGAGATTCATAACTACGGGGTAGATATGCAAGGAAACCCCAGAGTACCTCAGCCACTTAGGTTTCCTGAGACCCCGTATTTCGTAACAACTGTTCTGCTAGAGTCTTCAAAGGGTGAGTTGTTACTGCAGCTTTGAATGAATGACAGGTGCTAAAGGAGGGCGTTATGGCTAGGAGTGTAAATGGACTTCGTTATAGCTATAAGTCAAAAGATGCATCGAAGGCAAAATTTCATAATAAAAACCTCAATAAAACTGAGAGTTACAATTCAATATTTTCTGGTGCTGAATTTATAAATACATCACTGGTAGGTGCTAAGTTTAAATTTTGTAACATGAGTCAAGCTGTTTTCGATAACTGCCTAATTCAGGGGGCTTTGTTTAGAAAATGCAAATTGAATGGGGTTAAATTTAATCGATGTATAATTATTGCCACACAATTCGATCGGACATCACTCCAAGAGTGTGTAATAGAAGATTCCATTATCTTGTCTTCACCGCTTGGTTTGTTTTTTAAAGAAAAAAACCTAATCTCGACTGAAGTGATAAAAAGCTATTACCCAGAAAGTGAGTTTAATGATGAGCTTTTGTGCCTTGTTAGGGCGTTGAGAAACAATGATTTTATTAATCGTTCATCTGTATTGCACCGCAAAAAAGGTAGGCTAAATACGGTTTCATTAAAGCGGTTAATTAATGAGTTCGGTGAATCATTTCTAATGCAAAGCTTGCCGTTACTAGGAAGTGTTGTTGTTAAAGATTTTTATACATTGAGTTATCTTGAAAATATTTTGCATAAATTAAGGCTTTCTGGTAGCGTTTTATAACCCGGCCCACTACGACATAGAAAATATCTAAACGAGCATGCAGCGACTTGTCTACGGACCGACGCGGGTTGAACGTCAATGCACTTATAATGTTTGTGGAGGTGACGCCTATGGTGTTGGATTTTATTACAGTTGCAGCATTTGTTTTACTTTGTGCCTATAAACTCGCAATAACTCTCCTTTCTATGTCTGTTAGTGTGGTTGTCAGTAATAATTCCTGCCAAGAGCTGGCTAACAATTTAAAGTACTTATAGCATCTCGCCAGTCAATGTCTTTTTCACATCCGCAATCAAATGCCGTGAACATCCAAGCAACTCTTGAATACTAGAATAGCTATGCCCAGCTGCCAGCAATGAAGCAATACTCGCTCGCTTCTTCAAATCAGGCTTACGTCCTACGAACTTTCCTTCAGCCTGTGCTTTCTTGATGCCTTGCATTTGCCGTCTGCGACGGTCCTCATAATCCTTACGTGCAACTGCTGCAAGCATGTCCAATAACATTCCATTGACCGCTTGCAAGATAGAAGCTGTGAACTCTGTCCCGTCAGAACTTTTCAAAGCAATCCAGCTCGTGGGTAGTTCCGGTGAGACAATCATCAGTTTCTTTTTCGCCAGCATAAACTTGAGCGTTTCCCAGTCAGCCTGTTTCAATCGAGCTAGCCGATCAATTTGTTCAACAAGAATAATGTCACCTTCGCCAGCATCTGAAATCAATCTCATCAGCTCTGGCCGAGTGAGTGTCGCACCTGATTCATTCTCAACGTAAAACGATGCGATCTTTTTTCCATGATCAGCAGCGAAGGCAATAAGTGATTCCTTTGCACGTTCAGCGTTTTGCTCGGTTGTTGATGCGCGGAGGTAAGCTCGTAAGAACATTTGTCACCAATAGTCTGTTTTGAGTGGTTTCGCTATTGTAGTCTGTTATAGATGGTTCTTAAATAGGTTTTTGATATAAAATAGGTGGTTCTCTTGAGGTGTACCCTAAGCAGACTCTATAATGAGATTGAGTGCCTATGAGTTTGCGGGAAGTCCATATATATAAATTCAATTTATTTCATAGCAATCTAAAAGTCTGGCCTTATTTATCACTTCTTCAATCAAATTTGACTTATCATAATCTGCCAAACCGAAATAAAAGCATCTATATGTATTTTTAAGCTCTGACCAAAACTTAGTGCTATCCCTCATTATTCCATCTGCTTTTTTTGTTAAGGAATCATCATTGTTAATATACGCATGAACATTAATATGAAACTTTTTTCCATTTTCATATGCTAAACAAAGTACTAAGTCTGACTCAGTTCTCCATTTTTTTAAGTGGAAGCGAAGCGCAGGGAAACCACTCCAGTATTCTATGCTTGTAGTAATTTCAGTTTTAAACTCATTTTCCAACCTGTAAACTATTTCTTTCTGTAAAGAATCAATAATGCTTTTCCTGAACTCAATTATTTCTTTAATATTATTTAAGTTGTCAAAAAAGAATTCTTCTTCTTTTTGAGTATATTCTGTAGGGCTCACAATCGACTCCAAATGTAAGATGTACTCTCTCAGCAATACATGCCACTTATTTAATTCACCAAATAAAAACGTATCAGCCATTACTTTTTTTATTTCATCTAAAAACTGCTTCCAGCTAACCCCTACCCAGTTTTCTGACTTAGTGCCCTCGATAGATAAAACCAGAAAGATTTTTTCCTTACTCTCATATGTTCTCTCAGCCCACGCCGTATAAATGTCAAGGGGGTTATCTAAGTAATGATAAATTTTGTTTTCGATCAGCATCACCCAGTTTTCTGACTCCAGCAGTAAATCAATTCGTTTACTATTATCAGTGACTTGCTCACGCTGAGGGGATGTCACTAGATTGGTATCGACTATATTGAACTGTTGTTCAGACTCTTCTTTAATACAGTTAAATAAAGCCTGTAGAACCTTATCTTTAAAAGGATGAGCAGCACTGGGGTTTATAAAAAAAGCCAAAAGATCAGATACTGGATTTTCATAGTGCCCGCGCGCACCGATAGTGAAAATATTTTCTTCTTTTTTTTCCCTGAAGGGTAGCTTTTCGAATTCATCAATCAGCGTCTTAAGCGCTTCAAATTTCATAAATATCCTTTATGTGATTGCATTCGCTAAAATGCACAATCTATTCTGCAAACTTCTCAAGCCTGCCTGGCAATAAGCTTTCTAATCGCACCGTACCTGTTTTTTCAGCGATTTTCTCAAACTCTTGCAGATATAGCTGGCAGTTATCAACGCTTGTATTGACCAGCAGAACAGTGTTGAGGTGAGTACAGTGCGGTAAAATATCTATCATTGCTTGCATGGCTAGATGTGCAGCTCTTTGTTTAGGAAAGCCGTGAATGCCTGTTGCGATTGATGGGATTGAAAGCGTTTGCGCTTGGATAAAATCAGCCTTTAATAACGTGTTTTTGTAAGTATCGTAAAGCAGCTGGTCTTCGTTATGTGTACCGTCTAACCAGCGTGGACCCACAGCGTGAATCACATGATGTGCAGGCAAGTTACCAGCAGATGTTACTTCTACCGCGCTATCGGCTAGCAAGCCATGTTCGGCATACAGACGCTTACATTCTTGTTGCAATACAACCCCTCCTTTTTTATGGATGGTGTAACACAAGCCGCTACCACCTTGCAGGCTTGCATGTGCGGTATTAACCATGGCATCCACAGCAATAGCTGTTATATCGCCTAAAATTAAAGTGATTTTCTTCATAGGTTTTCTGGCTTGGTTGCGTTGGGTGTTCCATACAGCATCGCTATATTGAGCTGCGGCAGATGAGGGTACTCGTACACTGTAAAATATACAGAACTGTACTCTTTGATCGAGCGAGTAACGCTATTTGCAATCTCTGCATAAACATCTAATTTTAGTGCAGGTTCGCAGATTATGACGAATAAGAATGAATTTGCATGACCTAGTGCGGGATGTGTTCTGCCTAGATCATTAATCTCATCAAGCGTAATGCTTTGTAAGCTAAAACGCTTACTGGGCTCTGCCTGTAAAATATCGACTAAGTTATTCAGATCAAAAGATAGAAAGCTAGGTATGAGCGCATGCCGCAAAGTCTTTACGACTTGAACCGTCCAGGCGAGAAAGGTCTGATTATCGCAGGGCTGGTGGTAACGAATTTGGTAGCAATGATCTGGCAGATCACGCTGATCCGCAAACCTGTCGATGAACACTGTGTGCTTATCTTCAACAAGCGCATGTTGATAGGTGCTGGGCGCATCGATTAACAGCTCAAAATCAGCAATGGGCCGATGAGGATTAATCTCGCAATTTTCACCGTTAGGATCGTAACGATAGGCCATTCCTGTTACGAAGTTCGTTGTGACTATCGATGATGCCGAGAAACCGATTGAATAACACATCCTGACCCTATCCTTTGTAATTCACATTGCCTGCAGCCTGAAAGACACTATGCCAGTATTAAGCGTCATATAACGTCATCTATTAGCAGCTATTGTTTGAACCCGTATGCAGGGTGTGGCAGCATCATTCGATTAAATACGTCATGTGAAAAAACTAATGTCTGATCCTTCTTTACGGATGTTGCTTCTACTACAAAGTATTCCTCGTGAGCCACGCTTTATTAGCAGTCATGATTTACGCAGCTGTATGGAAGACTCTGGTTTTTCGGTGAGTTTGCGGACCATTCAGCGTGATCTATCTGCGCTTTCAACACATTTCCCACTCATTCAAAACGAGCCTCAAGGTCGAGGTAAAGCAGGTGTCGGCTGGGCTTTCAGTCGTGATAGCCAACGCACAGCTTTTCCGGGTATGAGTACGGCGACGGCGTTGACTTTGTCTATGGCTGTGCAGCACTTGCAACCATTGCTGCCGCCGCAGGTTTTACAGCACTTACAGCCCTTGCAACAGGAAGCAGACGAGCAATTAACTAAACATAACTCTGCTAAATACCAAGACTGGATGCACAAGGTGCGCGTGGCTCCACATCATTTTCTGCAAGCCCCGCAAATAGATGCAGAAGCAGTCGAGTCGATTTATCAGGCATTACTCGAAAATCGCCAATTCTGTGCAACCTACAACGGTAAGCCTGAATATGTAATTCATCCTTACGGCTTGGTGCAGCAGGGGCACACGCTTTACTTGTTGTGTCGCTTTTATCAGTTTGATGATGTGCGCATTACAGCATTGCACCGCTATGAACAGGTGCAGCTTTTAGATGAACCCATACGGCTTTTTCCTGAGTTTAATATCGATGACTACTTAAATACAGGCGCTAGCAGTGGGCATTACCAGAGCAAAAGCTACTTGATTTAAAAATGCGTATAACTTCTTGGATGGCTGACCACCTTGATGAAACACCTTTATCTGACGGCCAGAGTGTGATTACTGATGAAGCAAATCCAGACTGCTTTATCTTGGAGGCAAAAGTACTGGATAGCCTGCAACTACGACGTTGGATACTCAGCCAAGGCGAAGGATTGGTCGTACTGGAGCCTGTACAGCTAAGAGATTGGGTGCGTGAGTCGATGCAGTCTGTGCTGAGTGAATATCGGTGATTCTATGGGTTTGTTGTGATTAATTAGATTAAGTACAGTTTCTGATCAGCAGACTGCTTACTGGCACAACCAAGCATTAGCCCTTTCTTAGCGTTACTCCTTATACTAGCCAGCTCGTTTAGCGACACCATTCACAATCGTTTTGACTATTGGTACACCATGAACGCAGTAGAAATTGAAGCAGTCCTATCTGAACTCGCCATGCAGCCGTTTGATGCACAAGAGTTCGCATACGAGTTTTTAGCGGCGTTTGGGCACAAAGAAACCACGCTGAAGCGTCTGCGTAGTGGTAATAGCAATACCTCTGATGTAGCTGAGGGTGTGTTGCTGCGTAACAATATTCATATTGCAGTGTGTACAGAAATGGACTTCCCTTAATACAAATGGACACACGTCAAAACTTCCATAAATAGGACATTCCATGCGAAGAATTCTCTCTGCTCTTTTTTATATTTTTTTATCAAGCTATGCATCTGCTGAAGGTGAAATTGAAGAGTTCACCTTCTTAGCAGTATTGGCAGAACAAGGCGATATTGACTCGCAAATCACATTAGGTAATTTATATTTTTTTAACATTGAATATCGTCAACTGGAAAAAGCAAAGTATTGGTATGAGAAAGCAGCAAAAAAAGGGAATTCACACGCCCAAAATGAGTTGGGGAATGTGTACTCCCATAGCCAATATGCACATCGTGATTTTTCTAAAGCAAAATACTGGTACCAAAAATCAGCTGACCAGGGCAATAGCTCTGCACAAGTTACTTTAGGTTCTTCATATTTACCAAACTGGGATCACCTCGGCAGTGATCATTATCCAGACTATGCAAAAGCAAAATATTGGCTTGAAAAATCGGTAAAACAGAACAACACAACAGCGCAAAATATTTTAGGGACTATGTACGAACATGGTAGAGGTGTACGTCAGAGCAAAGCTACAGCTAAAGAGTTATATGGAAAAGCCTGTGATAACGGGGATCAAATAGGATGCAACAATTACAAAGCACTAAATTCACAATAATATTGCTAGGAGTGAGAATCAATATTTTTCTATAGCTATATAGTAAAAACTGGTAATCATTAGTCTATTTAGAGTGTACCCAAATAGAACTGCATTTGTAATTATTAAAAGTACACGGTCAGAGGTCGAGGAATACCATGAGCCAAAATGAATGCGAAGCAGCCAAGGAGTCAGCTTCGCTCGACGAGATCGATAAGACGCAAGTAGCGAAAATCAGAAGTTAGCGAAGGTTCTGACTCGGCAATTAGAGCAAGTATCATCGGTAATTCATTTGATGGTCTTGCGAGAACCTGGGGTGTGATTGTATTCATTAAATCAAGTGTTGCTTCGGGGAAGCGCTCTGTGATCAATTGTTCGTCGTTGAATTCACGAGTAAACCGATAGAACCTATTGTCGTTCGTCTCTACCGGTATCAAGAGCTTCTTCACAGCTGCATACACGGCTGGAAAACTTTCGCTTGTGTCATCTAAAAGACCAACCCAAGCCCTCGTTGTACCTGCAGTGCGGTACTGACGCTCTCTGGGCCAGGCGTCATTGATGAAAGGGACTACAAGCTTGGTCCAGCCATTCTCGTTTCCTTGACCAACTCTACCAAGCCAAAAAATGAACTGACTCCGAGCGTCATCAGATATAGAACGTAGCACTGTTCGCATTTCGCGTTTGCTCAAACCGTCGGGCTGGTCAGGTTGTAAGATACGCATTAAACCGAGCCACCGCACCGCAATTTGCGATAGGTCACGTTCCCAGGAAAATCTGTCGATCCACGGGAATAGGTCAGTCAGCAAAGGCTTGATGATCTCGGCCAAAGACGATGAAGGAGTTCTTCCGCTATAAAGAAAACCATTCCATGCTGGCTCCGAAGCAGGGTGCTTGAAGGTTAACATTGGAATTAAGTGGCTTTTGCTCCAAATGGGATCGACATGCATAAGCCAGTTCAGATTTTGCATCGTTATTGATACAGCGTGATCTGAGCCTTCGCCAGTGGCTGCTAAGAGGCGCTCAACGCGGCTTTTGATGTGTTCAGGTATCAATGAGCCTGCTAATTGAGTGTCTCTGGGCACAGCTTTAAGAAGTGCAGTTGTACACATTCCTATAGGGCCGTTGATAGCATGTCCGTAAGTACGTCTAGACTGTATCTGGACCTTGCCGCGTTGTAGAACCTCGCCTATGCCGCTCCTTGTAGCGTTAGCACCACCGCTCAAAATACCATCAACGGTACTGTCAAAAAGTGTCCAACCTAGCTCTTCATCAAATTCAAGGATTGCAACAATATTTTGCTCAAGCCAGCGTCCTAATGTGTGTCCTAGCTCAGCTATAATGTCGAGCGGCAACTGAATCAGTCTACATAGGAAAACCCTCTTCAGTCGAGAAGTAGCATCTTCCGGCAAATCATTGATCATAGACGACCAAAGTTCTTTCGGGTACTCCCCGCTCTTTCCTGAAAGTGTCAAAGCAGACAGAGCTTTGCGTGGGTTAATCTTCACTAAACCCGTGAAAGGGCGTCTCTCGGTGAGGCTGCCAAAGTCACGCTTTAGAGCACCCTTAGCCCTTGCTACTATTTCGTTCACTGGCAGGTTTAGAACTGTATCTGGTGAATCATCAGTGCCGACAACACCAGAATATGAGCCCTGTGCAATTACCGTTGAAGCTGCCCATTCATCTTTCCAGTCCGGTATGCTTTCGATGATAGTAGTAAGCTTATCGCTATGTTCTTTCGAAAGAACACAACCCTGTAATTCAAGGTACCTGCCATACCGCGCTGAAAATGTATCCTTTTTGCTGGCGTATTCTTCATCTGTACAATTGGGTGGTTTGTCAGGGCCAGTCAAAATACGCTCCGTTATTAGCGCTCGATGCTCTGGAGAAAAATCAACCCATCTATCTGCAAGTAGAAATAAAAGCTCACGGACAACGCCAGAGTGCCAAAAACACTCCTGATCTAATGACAATACAGCACTAGATGCATCCGCAGCATCGAAAACATGATCTTGGGCTAGCGCAAATAGCTTGAGTTTGCGGAAGAAGTACTTATCAGTTTCTGGCCATGTGATGGCATGGGCTTTGGCTAGCTCTGGACGAAGATCAGAAATCCGCTTGAATAACTGGGCGAATAACTCAATGGTATCAGCAGCTTTCGTAATATGTTTTCTGCCATTAACATCACGATCTGGGTAACAAGTTGGCGTAGGAAAATAGACCGTATCCACATCCTCCAAGAGGCCAGAAGCAGTGATTAGCTGCTCTTCTAGGATGCCGAATACTTGAGGTAATATTTCGTCAGGAACATCTAGGTCCTCCTTGTGCCTTTCAAGAAGTTTGATCTCGAACTGACCTAGATCGCTGAGGCGAATGTCATCCCAGTTTGCCGTTGGCGGTTTGGAGCTACTGAGATGAAACGGTTGGAGGATAGTGATCCTTGGCGTGGAAATATGTCGGAAATAGCGAAGAACGCTAGCAGTCCAACCCTCTAAAGTGACTCTTTCCTTAAGGTCAAACCAACTACTGTCAAACTGTCGATTGCGAGGGTTGCGATGATGCTCAAGGATCAGACTCCAGATGTGTCTTGCACGTTTATGTAAATCCTTAGAAGCTTGTATTTGCCATTCGATTTTTTGAAGTAATTGTGGGTGCAAGCTGTTTTGCCGAGTAGCCCACCACGCAAGCACTGGACTATCGATAGACTTACTTATCATGGTGATAAGGTGTAATAGTCTTACGGGTAATTTCTCAAAGTTTCCGCTGAGACGGTGTGGTTCAGAAGGACTGTCATCTCCTGAAAGCCATACAAGCAGATTCTCATTACTGACGCCTTGTTGACGATCATCTTCAGAGATACTTTCAAGATCGTCATCGAGTCCGTATGCAAGTGCAGGATTGAATGTCTCGGCGTCTTCTCCGTAGTTCTTGCTTGGCATTGCAGACCGGACGTTAGCATCAAGTACACATATCCATTCGGGATGGGGGAGAGGTATGGCTTCTGAGAAAAGCTTTGCTCCTTGAACTGTCCTCAGCACATGAGCAACCTGACCACGCTCATGGGGAGCCATATTCTTCGGGTCCTGCTGACTGTTTGCTATAACAGATGCTCGCCATTGGCGTGGATCGTCGGCACGAGTAGCCCAAGCTTCCAACGTTTTCCATAGATCTGGGTGTTCCCCATAAGCTATAGCTGTTACACCACGATCACGCCATTTAGCTTCAATATCCTCTGGCAATCCTCGGTCAAATGCATAGAGTCGAGAGCGATCATACTGGCCATCGTGGTTTAGCCCTTGAAGTAGGTACTTGATAGGTGGGTCTTCGGCTTTATAGCCGACAAGGACAACTGTGTAGCGTTTCAATAGGTTTCTGATGAAGCTTGTAGCCCATCCCTCAGAGAGATAAGCGCGTCCGAAGTCGGCGCTGCTCAATACGTAGGGATGTAGTGGTCAAGTAAAACTGGCCACCGGTTTATAGTTAATCCAGTATTTTTCCTCAGCTTTATTTGGACTCATGCCAGCATTGTGTTTATGCGGCCTCAGCTGACTGTAATACCCGATTAAATATT
>Ga0265295_1004635_pt1 | contig 18311 bp, 29 predicted proteins | sample Munlansysbiofilm_FD_192503 | JGI IMG/M metagenome (GOLD analysis project Ga0265295, IMG submission 192503) | Leachate microbial communities from a municipal landfill in Southern Ontario, Canada - Methane capture system biofilm | ecosystem: Engineered > Solid waste > Landfill > Unclassified ...
GGATTTGAGTGCGGGGCAATCTCTGAACGCAGAGGCGCCGATGGACGTGACGCTGTCGCCGATGATGACGGATTCAAGTGCGGTGCAACCCTGGAACGCAGAGGTGCCGATGGACGTGACGCTGTCGGGGATGACAATATTGATTACTGCCTTTTCTTTGAATGAGTTGTTACCGATTTTGCGGACTAATTTATCGTCAATTACAGAGGGTATGTCAATTTCCACAGTGTCTTCTGTATATCCGGTGTAACCGGTAATCTCAATCATATTGCCTATGAGTGTTTTGTAAGTAAGATCTTCAACGGCCACCTTTACCGGTACTATCGGCTCTGGATCTCCGCCTTCGGCGTTTTCGTCTGCAAAAGCCATACCTACAAGTCCGGCTGAAAACAAAAGGACAACTGCAAGTATCGCTCCGAGATATGTTTTTCTTGATATTGATTTACTGATCATTGTATAATCACCTGCTCCAGAAGTTGATTTCAAGTGCCGGCAATAATTCAGGGATGCTGATGATCTCTGTTACGTTGAGTGCAACAAGAACGACAGTGACGATTGCAACGACTGCAAAGGTAGGTCTTCTGAGGATAATCGCAACTGCTCCGGTAAGACCTGTAATTACAATGAGAATAACGGAAGTTCCGGAGAGAGCTATCAACGGAGTGGTTTCATTTTCCGAGGGATCCGTGGGTTCGGGATCGGTATGTTCCGGTTCTTCAGGGTCAACGGGATCCACGACAGGAAGGGTTATTGCGAAAACAATCGGTATGTCCATAGTTTGGACAGGAACTCCGGATGTTGCCGTTATTGTTACGTAATATGTTGCGTCTTCTTCCACGGTTACAGGGATTGTGACGACAAGAGAATCTTCTATGATTTCGGCAAATTCGCCGTCAGTGGCGGTTGCCGTAAATCCTTGATATTTGATTGTGAGTACGGCTGTGAGTCCATTCTCAAACTCAGGCGTATATGTGTAGACTTCGCCGGGTGCGATAGATACGCTATCGGCGGGTTCATCGTCCGCGAAGGCTGTACCTACAAAAAACAGCGAAGCACCACACAGCAGCGTGAGAGCCGTAATGATGGTTAGTGTTCGAGTACTACAATTTGTCATTGATGATCACCGGTATTCCGTACTACCACATCCGCTGATGCATGATTCCGGAGATACCGTATCTTGTGATATCGTGTATGATTATAAGCTGTAAAAAATCTAAGAAAACGCGATTACTTATATACTACCTCTAAATTCGTCCAAAATTTCGCTGATTAGTTCCGGATTTCGTACTGTGAGTACTGCTGTTATGATTATTGCTTCCGAGACTACATCTTGTTTTGGTTTTTGCAGCTTCAAGCTTAACTGATCTGCAAGGTTGTCGCTTTTTTGACGTATAATCCACGAACGTTTTACCTTTTCGGGATTTTTTTGAGGGAGTACCTCTGCGACAGTCATATCTACTGTCATTTGCACAGTATGTAACCTGTCACGTTTCGTAGTCATAATTCACAATCTCATATTGTCGAACGGTTCTTTTTGTGATCCGATCCTGCTTTTTACCACAAACTCGGATCCTTCCGGCGGCCAAAAGCTCAGAAACGCGGTTCCGCACATTTTCAATTTTCATCTTAGTTACTCTAGATATGTCGTTTGACGACATTCGGGGATATGCGGCAATGCATCGATATACGCGCTCTTGTCTTTCTTCCAGATCTTCGATACTGTAGTAGGCGATTATAGAGGCGGTTGATACAGTCATGCCGGCACCCCCGGCGGCGGATCGTAACCATCGCTATCATAGTCCGGATATTCTCCGCCGCGATAATAGATCATTTCATCTACAATCTCAGCGGCCATGTCTTTGTCCAGAACCGCGTAGAACGCGTAAGTTATCGGAGATTCTTCTTCTATTTCATCGTCTTTGTCTGGGAGAAAACATCTGGACGATGTCCAGAAACGCTTATTGAACGCCCAGTACAATGATTGGATATCGTACTTGTCAGTTGTTCTGATCGTTCCGTTTTTATCTTTCCATTCTGTGGCCACCATTGCGAGAGTTGCCTTTTTAAGATATTTTTTCAGATAATCTGTTCCGGATTTTGTTTTAATCGGCCGTCCTGTTTTCGGATCTTTCGGCCGAGATTTCAGCCAGAGCCATTGTCTTTTTTTACCGCCTCGGGCAAACTGATTATGCAGTGCGTAGATGTAGACGTGAGTTGCTTGCCCGATATCCGACCATGCCTTTGAAATTTCGCGGACATCGATAAGATATTCTACGAAAATGACGGCGTGACAGTGCATAAGTCCGGATTTTGTGTACTCGAACGCAGTTATGTATTTCGGCCGGTGACCCAGTCTTTTTGTAATAAAAGACAGGAATTTATTCCATGATTTTGAAAAGGATCTGTTTGCTTCCCAGAGATTTGGAAAACGTTTAGGATCCGTTGTCAATGTGAGAAAAACCGCCTTATTGTAATCTTCGAGGGATTTATCGACCGCATAGTCAAATTTTTTGAGGGATATTGCGGCTTTTTTCAAATCGTTGAAACGGGTTGAATATTGGGATCCTAAAATATCACCTTCAGACGAAATCAGAGCGATAATCTTCTGCGAGACTTCGTCATCATATGCCGCAAACATCGTGTTAATTAGTCTGTGATCTCCTTTGTCCAACATCGATACCCCATGGAGGAAATTAATTGCAGACAATCTTCTTCCGGATGTATTTTTCGGTATGGCCAGAGGGTCATATTTTTTCCTTTTTTCATCGGAGTTGGAATTTTGCACATACCCCTCAACAAGTAAATTAGGTACGGCGCGGTCATTGCGAATTACCTGTGCGATTCTCGACCTGCAAACCGTGATATTTATGAGACCTTCTATCTTCGTGAGCTATCCAAGACCGCGAACCTGCAGCCTTTTGAAGGCTCTATATATAGCTTGATAGTTTGCGCGGTCGGATTTGCCGCGATTTGCCTTACGTTGAGCATAGCCGTTGTACACTACCGGCAAATTTACACGATCACCCGGTTGTGCGAGCGCTCGAGAGAGAATATATCGTTCATCGTCAGTCAGTTGGGACAGGCCGATAATGATTTCCGGATGAATCCAAACAAACTCACGACCCTCACGCATGGCAATCTCGGCCGGTGTGAGCGGTACTGTAACGTTCCATGGTTCGGAATCATCGATCTGCGGCTCAGACGGTGTAAACGGCGCGTCCATGGCGGCCAAGCCTTCCGCGCGCATTTTCTCTTCTTCCAGTGTGAGCGGTACGGTGACGTTCCACGGCTCATTCATGCGATCACCTTCTGAGCCTGCTTTATGCGCAGCAGTATGTCGACAAGGACGTACTGCGGCACATAAGGACAATCGATGCAGCGGGACTGTTCTGCGAGTTTTGGTGTAGCCTCACAGACTAAGTCCGGCTTGAACGGACAAAGAGGCATTACGGCACCTCTCTGTAGAAAATTGTGGCTGTCCTGCCGTACTCCGCGTACAGATCAAAAACATCATTTAGCCGGTCAAAAAGCAGTGAATTTTCGGCCGATTTTGGCGGAAAATCAACGCCAGCGTAATTAGATGTGTTAACTTTGCGAGCCAGCGGCGAAGAGTCCCCACCCCCTGATTGGGACAGGTCATGCATGCACTGGCATAGGTATTTTTCAGTCATTACTTATCATCTCTCCTTTGCTTTTTCTAAGGGTGTTTTGGTAATTGGAAAAGGCATCCATGGCCTGATCCATGTCGTCAAAATTCACGCCGATATAGCGCTCTGTCGTTGTTGTCGATGAGTGGCCGTAAATCTTGGCGATTGTCTCAATCGGAATGTTTCCAGATTTCCACATCATGCGGCCGCCGGTGCGGCGCAAGGTGTGATTAGAAAATTTTATACCCGTCATTTCAGAAACGGGAATTTTTACGGCATCGTCGAAAGCGTCTCCGTTTTCAGAGTATGCGCCGATCCTTACTTTTTGTTTGTACATCGACCAGATAAAAACCTGATCGGGAATCTTGATAGAAGGCTTGATTTCCTTCGCCTGTGTGATTATCTCATTTCTTTCGGTCAACCATTCGCGCAGAAGTCTTTTCGTGTCAGGATGGAACGGGACGGTACGTTGCTTACGGCCTTTCCCGCGAACCGTAACGTGATCAGAGTGTATGTCTATCAGTCGTAGGCGAATACATTCTACTCTGCGCAGACACAAACACAACTCAAGATGTATGGCAAGAGCCTGCATCGGTGACATAGGCGCATCAATGAGCGTGATCATGTCGCTTGCTGACAGCCAATCGACATTCACCCGAGCATCGTTAGGATATGCGATATTGAGATCCTCAAAAATGTGGTTATGGTGATATCTCAAAAACATCGCCAGAATCTTTGCGTACCACTTTTTCGTGGAATCCTCGAGGTGCGCCCAGTGTGTATCAAAAAGATAATCAATTTCCTTTTGGCCTATTTTGGCCGGAAGGGTTTCCAAACCGGCTTCTTCGAGTGCAGTAAAGAAGCCGGTGTAATTAGCCTTATATTTTTTTCGAGTTTTCTCAGTTATCCGCTTGCGATTTACGAAAGTGTTCACTGCGGATTGCCAAGTTTTCGGAGGCCTTCCGCGTGCAGGCCTCACGCTTTTTGCCTCCACGGTGTAGAATCAAGCGGTACCGCGATACGGCGAGAAATACTGCCTTGATTACAGGCCTGCAGCCAATCATCGAAATGCTGAATTGTGTCCGTCTGGCTATATCCTAAGATGCCGCCGTCAATCGGGATAGGTTCCTATTCCAGATTGGCTGAATGATCATAGATATCGTAATAAATCGAGCCGAAGGGTTCCACAAGATCGTCCCAAGAAGGATCCATCCATTCGTGAGCCTCGAGAATGTTTCCGTTATCCAAAATATATAGACCGGGATAATTCTCTGTATCTGTTCTCAGCGGAGTTTCCGGCAATTCAAGGTTTTTGATATTGAGATAGTATGTGCCTGCAAAGCATACTGCTTCGCCGACCTCTGCAAATCTGTGGAGATATAACGGCGGCTTATACTCATTATCGATAAGCCAATTTTCCATATCTGATTGTGCCCGGAAGCCTTCGACTTGCCATAAGTCAAGTATTTCGATATCGTCTCTGAGCAATTTGATTTCAGTGAGTTGATAAACGCGATATCCAATCATGAAATAATCGCCGCATTTTCCTTTCGGAGATCTGCGAAGAGTTGTTGTTTTTTTACCGGTGCGGATCGGCTGTAAAAACTGCTCATGGAATTTGATGTCCACCATCATTTATTCGACCTCTATTTTGACATCTGGGGCGTGTAGGATTAGCATCTGATGATCAATGATGAAACCGCCAGAATCGTCCAAATCGAAAACGCCTCGCAAATGGTTGGTTATGGATCGCATTGTCGGAACCTGACGAAGACCGGTGCTGTGCATATAGTCGATCACTTCGCGGACGGTGACAGATGCGCGAGTTTCGCGGTTGATGTCGACTGCCGCGCGCAGAATCTTATAGCGCATCGACCTGACGTTCATTTTTTCAGCCTCCGTTTTGCGGCGGCATCAATCTTGCATTTTACCACATCCCAAACGAAAATCATATCTTCATTTTCGAGAGATTTCTTATTGAGATCTACGACAGCGAGTGCCTCTTCATCAGGAAGTTTGCTGACGGTTTTGTACAACCTTTCAGCGACAGCGTATCTCGTTGGATAATCCATTTTATCCGCTCTCCTGATTTTTGGTTCTGTAGACTGTGCGCATGACCGGTTCTACGCGTGCGCGCATATCTCCGTCCGTCTGCAGGGATCGTAAAATTTCTCTGATTGTGGAAACGGCAATACCTGTTCGTATGACGATATCGCCCATCGTAAGGCCTTCCTCGCTCAGCTCCAATAATTCTATCACGAGCTTGACTGTGGCCGGTTCTATATCGGGGACGGCCGAGCAGTGCGGGCAAATCATATCTTGCATCATTTTAACACCAGTCCCGTCCGTCGTAATCGTCGTCGTCTGTTGGCGGATAGTAGATTTCCCCCCATCCGCATTCTGTACAGAATATACCGGGTAATTCGTAATCTCTGCTATCTCCTGGTAATATTGCTTTTCTTCTTGCTCCGCATTTCGGACATCTGCGGCCGCTCGGCTGAGGATCTCCGGTCATACTTTCACCTCGAGACCGAAACGACGGTGTACCCACTCCATAGCGTCAAGCATCTGAGGGTGCGGTTCGAACCTTGCGGACTGGCCGTTCTGCAGATAGCCACTGTCAATCAGCATCATCTGATCGTACACGAGAGAATCGAGAACGTATTCGGGTATGTCCGGAATGTCCAGCCTCTTTGATAGAATGACCACTTTCCCGATTATTGATGATGATGCGAGAAAATCCTCGGTATCAGACCAGAAGATTTTCATGTCCGGAATGTCCGGAACAAAACCGTAATCTTTCAGCCGCTGAACGACCTGATCAAGGTTCTGATACTCTGCGTCAGTCGTCAGTTCTGACCTATGTCGGCGGATAAAGGTTCTTTGATGCAATCTTGCGTATTCAGGATTGTTGACATAATCGAGGAATTTCTGCGAGTAGAAAACGACAGAATGCGGATTCAGTCTGCGACCGATGATATGATCCATGAGACTGTTTAAGAGATCGTCAATTATCTCCGGCGGACTGTCGGCCAGATAATCAGAAATGTAGAATTTTATGTGCTGCGCGTGTTTCTCTTCGCACCATCTGATTTTCAGATTTTTGTATGCTACAAATTCACGCTCTACGGTATAATTCGCAAAACTGGGATAGTTTGCGATCATGCAAGCACCTCAGTAACGATAAAATCAGCATTGCGATGATTTCTGATGCGGACATCAACGCCGGGACGAATGTAGGCCGTAAGCTCTTCACCGTCATGGCGGATTTTCCACATTTCGGGTATGTCCAGCTCGTTGTTTTTGTAATATGCCGGCACCCAAAAAGTCCAACCTTCAGAAGGGAGATTGTGGGTTTTGCAGACTTGTGATAATGCGGCAGAGGTCATTCTTCCGCCTCCGGACACATCATGAAAATTACAGATCTGATGTAATCTTTCATCGGCTTTGTTGTTGCGAATTTATCTAACGCATCTGTAAGATGACAAGGGCGATCAGAATAACTTTTGATGAAATCACGGATCTCGTTTTGCAACGCCGAGAGCTGTTCTGCAGTTGTCCAGTAATAACACTGGCGGACTTTGACACCCTGAATCTCTTCTGTCGTCTCACAGATCTCTCTGACATATTTGCTTTGGATATCAAGATCTCTGGCGATTGCAGAGGTCTTGACCGGTTCATTTTCTTTGATGTATGACAGGACTTTGTCGCACATCGTCAAATTTGTTGTACTCACGTTTTCACATCTCCTGTGCCGGTGAGAAACAAGGTAGGGAGAGGGAGACGGGCAAAACGCGAGAGAACCCGATTTTGAACTCCAAACTCCCATTTTGGTCTTTAGGCCGTCTCTCAGCGGCAAGTTCTCGCGTATAACGATTAATGTTATTCGTGACTATAAATAAGTAACGAATCTCGTTATTCGTTACATTACCTTATTTTTCTCTCATGAACTATGTTATTCATGGAGATTTTTGAGATTCTCGGAAAAAAGAGAGCTATAGAGGTTCTTCTTGAAATTTACAGATCTCCGGGTATGATCCAAACACAAATCGCCGACAAATCTGAAAGCGGTAGCGGATCTAAGAGACAGAGGTTAGCTGAACTACTAGATTTAGGATTGATTCGTACCGAAAGCGACCCTAATAATTGGTCAGCGATCAAATACTATCTTTCTGAGGAAGGAGAGAGGATTGTTCGACATCTTATTGCGATGCAAGATGGAGAGGATCTTGAACCGACAAATTACGATGCATCTTCGCAGCAAGGGAATACGATAATATGACAGAGAAAATAAAATTGGAGGATATCCCCGGAATAGATTCCGATATCGTGTCAAAAATAAAAAGTGCAGGATATATTGATGTTATGCAATTTTCGAGAAATTCAGTCAATTGACGGAAATAAAGAATGTAAGAAGTTTTCCCGGAACTCGTCCCGTTCCGGTTCAAGTTGACATACGGGTTACTTTCTTGACAATCACCACGGCCGCCATGCGTAATCATTGCCGAAGAACCATTCGAGATACACATGTGCGTGCCACCTCAGATAGCTCGATATCGTCCCGTCACCTGATGCGACATAGAGGGTATATGCCCAGTCGATCAGGTGTATCGTTTGCCATATGACCGCAGCCGCCAAGAGCAGCACAACGGCAATAGAGAGTATTCTTCGGATCATACAACACCGCCATTGATTACTATCATGACTACGCCTACGAGAGTTATCACGGACAGAACCACGAATATTCCGGCCGAGATTTTCAGCAGCCCTTTTGCGAGGGACATCATGTAAGCACACCTACGTCCATGAGCAATCTAATCAGTGCTGTTATCGCGTAGAATCCGCCCGCTGTGTATAGTGCGTACTCTACGATCTTCCTGATCATATTATGGCTCCAGCCCAAAACCCGAGGTAGGATGCGGCGGCGGCTACGAGGCACAAAGCACCGACAACAGCCAGTCCGTACACTACAAACTTTAATGCTAATCTTATCATTTTCTCATTTCTCCTTTAATCTTATCATGCGATAGAACATATCGCGAATGCCTGCGCTGGTGTTATCCGCGCGTGATTTCCGTCCGGACGATTTTCTTCTTTTAGCCTTTCTTTTAGGCTTTGGTGTCTGTACCGGTGCCCTGTATCGCGATCTGTCGTTTGCCATGTTTTTTCCTCACAGAATATATTCCGTTTTGCCCTATATTATACGCGTCCGCGCACGTGCGCGCGTAATCCAATATAAGTGCGATATATTCCCTTCAAATTCCGCCAAATTATGGCCGTATTCCGTCTTTTTTCGTAAAATCACTTGGATATCTCCTCCGTAATCAGATCTTCGAGTTTTTTCAGCATTTTTGATATCTGGCTTTGTGATATTTTCAATTCCTCCGCAATTTCGCTCTGCATTTTGCCATCGATGTGATATCTGTCGTGTATTTTTACCAAAATTTCTTTTTCTTCATCTTTCCGGAATTTCTCGAAAACCTCCTCTCTTGTGAGTTTGCTTTCTTTTACGCCGGTGCGTAAAAGGTTCGGCCAGTCTTTCCAGTCAGGATCATGTTCGCGCATATACTGCGAGTAATACCAACCTGCACCGATCGGCAACGGCCGAGCGGTGATACGGGCTATTACGTTTGATTTGGCGGCCATGTCTCCAGATTGAACTTTGTCCCAATTGTCTGACAGTGCTTTGTATGCCATGTGGCCGGTTCTCATTTGGACTTGACGTATGTCAGAGGTGTCGGCCATGGACGAAGTGAACAGCCACAGATCAGGGTTTCTGAAGTTGGGATGCACGGTTGCGTATCTTTGCCAATTCAGGATTGTGATTATCCTTCCGGTGTCGGTTTCTCCGGCAGCCATGGCCTTGTGCCGAATCAAAAACCATTCGTCAAGTTCTTCCTGTTTCCCTGCAGATCTTGAGCTGAGGTGTTGTGCCGCATCGTCAATAACGACCAGCTGTATCTGTTTCTTGTTGAGTTTCGGATATGCCAAGGACGGGTTGTCCGCAAAAATGGTATTGACGTTCTCGATGCCGTAATGTTGCTGGACGGTGTACGCAAGATACTTGCATACTTCTGTTTTGCCGGAACCCTGAACGCCGAGAACCGCGACTGTGTACAGAGGATAGTCGTGTTTTGTAACCGGTGCAAGCAGTCTGCTATTGCAGATCTCTGACAGATCTTTGACGTTGTCTCGGCCGTCAAATATGTTGCCGAGACGGAAGCCATGGACGCGGCCGTCAGAGAGCCTGTAGCGATCATTCATCGTTTGCGACCCTCTCAATTCTCGCGCCGGTGAAGGCGTTGTTCAGCAGTACGGTGTCGCTCTTCATGCGTCTGGTGAGGTCATCGATGCCGTTGACCATTTCCGCGTTTCTGATCTCGACCTGCGCCATGGCCGCGTTCATCGCGCCTTTGTCCGGCGCGTCCCGGTAGATTACTGCGCGGATCATTTCGCTTATTGCTCCTGCTTCAGATGATGATACAACGGGTTTGGCCAGCAAGTCCATGTAATGTATTGCTGCAACGGGCATCATGTCGCTTCCGAAAGAAACTTGAATTTTTGTAGAACCCAGACTGAACAATATTTCAGAGGGAATCTCTTTGCCTGTGTCATCGAGGATATGTTCGATGGTGCCGCCGAGTTCGTAGTAATTATTGATGATTTTTATGTAATTCTCTTCCAACCTTTCCAGCTCGTTTTTTACATCAAGGAGCCACTGTTCACGATACGTAAGGACGGCATAATCGTCAACCATGACGGCCGAACGTATCTCGGCCGGCCATGCGGCAAAAGGCGACCTCTCTTTCATTTCTTAATCTCCTCTTTGGGTTTTTTGTTTTTTTCAGTTGTGATGTGGTTGAGAAGCTGTATGCCCGGTGTAGCGTCCACGGTAGCATAGCACAACAGATCTACGGCGGCCGCCATGCTTTCGCGGTACGACAGCTGTTTGATTTTGAGCAGTTCTGCTGAGAGCTTGATATTTTCGTTCACGTCATTTATGTGAGCGTTTTCTATCATCATCATGTCCATTTTTGACTTGAGGGACGCGGGGGCAACGTTGATTTTTGTCCGGAATTTTATACACTTTATCCATTTATCTTCACGGACGATAACGGGTTCATCATCGATTATCGAATCGACCAACAGACTTCGGATAGTAGGGATCGGGAGATACGGGTGCTTGATTGTAAATTCCCAATTCGGCTCCAACCGGGTGTTGCAGTCGATCTGATGCTCGATGCCAAAAATAACGCGCTTCAGCAGTGCTTTGTTTTTCTGTTCTTGAATGTACTGATCATCATCAATCCAGTACGGGACGATGTACGCAACAGGCATCCTCTGAGCGGCGAGAAGAGGTGTAGAGAGCATGATATAGCACCCTCTCGAGGAGTACATGAAGCCGAGAAGATAGGCTGTGAACGTGGGTAACCAGAACCACGCCTCAAACAAATCTATGCCGAAAATCGAACGCACGGCTATCAGATCTACAATGCACAGGCCGTAGAGGGACAGAGATGCTACATCTTTAGGCCAGATGAAATGCACAGTAGACTGCACCTTTATTCCGAGGACAAATGCGGTAGCGGCCAAGCTCGTGATTATTATCACGAGCAGGTAGGTTGGTATCGAACCCCCAAGGTACGATGTGAGAATATCCATGGTCATACCTCAAGAACGAACGCAGCTACGCAAGACACACCGCAGATCAGCGTCCGCGGTATGTTGCGCCGCCACGCAAAGTATATAGTTGCCATGAGCAAAACGAAGGATATCGTCTTGCCGAAAAGCATTACGTAATCCATCAGATCCACCCCATAATAAGCGTAGTTATCGCACGGCTTGCAAAGGCTCCGACCACGAGAACGATCAGACCGATCAGCATGAGGTTAGGTATGCGTATGATATAACCGAGCATGAGTATGATCAGCCCGAGTTCGATTATGATGATCATAATCAAAGTCGATGCGTCCAGAACTTTGGGTGTATCGGCTCGTACAAAGTCCAACTCCCTGAAAACGGATATGCGCTGAATCTCTTCGACATCGAGGTGTATGCTCAGCACTTCTGCGCCTTTGTAGTATATTTCATCGGGCAAGATGTATGCGCCTTTCTGTACGAGGATGCTTTCATAGGCCGTATCAGTCGGTATCGTCCAGTCCGCGGCACTGTCGGCCGTATCCCAAATCATGATCATCCCGTTTTGTCCAAAGGTGTTGTTTTGGCCGGAGAGAATTGACCAGTCTTTGAGGTATATGTACGGTGTGAAAATCACATTTTCTGCTATGACCGTTCCGTCAGGAGCGTAAACGTTACCGTGACAGTACAAGTCGAGGGACTGTGCCGATATCTTGGTCATGCCGTCTTTCAGCATACTTCCGTATGCATCATTGTACTGGCCGATCTGGTCAAGAGCAAGAACGTACAGAGCGTAACTCTGCTCAGGCGAGATATTCACATTGGACAGGTGCGGTAGTATTGAGGATGGAGAAAGCAGTATATTTGACGCGTTCGCGGTTGCCGATATCGTCCACATAACCTGCGCGGCTTCGGCCGATTCGTACAGCAATGTTGTGAGCTGATCAAGATAATCAGCGTAAGACTGGACGAGCGCAAAAGGTGAGCCGTTCGAGGTCTGAGGTGTGTCACAGCCGGTTATCTCAAAGTCAAGTGTCGAACTCGCGGTGAACGTTCCGTCCCAATAAATCTTAACGTTATCGCCATCGGCCATAACATAGCCGTACTGATCGTCACAGACAATTCCCATAATTCCTTTTGTCGCGGCCGCATCGGCCGAAACGGACTGCAGGAAGGATCCGCCGTAGGTTCCGGACGAAAGTGTGTAGAATCCGGACGGCAAGGCGGACGCATCATTCGCGCCCTGTATCAGAGACATCGAAATGTTTCCATCGAGGGATGTTATAGATCCCTGATTTGTGTAAGCCCAGATCGTTGAGTTTTCCGTGAGCGAGAATTCGTCTCCTGACTGCGACAAATAGACTACGTTTTTACCTGTTACAGCGGTCACGAGGGTGCAGAAATCGGCATATAACGCAGATGATGCGTTGTCGGTGCTGCCGCCCGTCCATTTCAGCTTAATCTGTAACTGCTGGCCGTAGTTTGTTGCGTCCCAGTTATTGCGCATGTCGGCCGATACTTTGATGGCACGATCTAAAACGTCCTGTGTGTTGAGGTTACCGTTTGCAATCGCGTCATATACGCCGCCATACTCGAGAATGCTATCTGCATCATATGCGTCCATGCTCGACCAGAGAGTGCCTGCGGCAATCTCGGCGGCACGGTTGAGATATGCATCAGTCAACTTCCAAGTTTGAGTATCGTTGCGTACCAAATTCGATGCAACCATCAAGAGATTATACAACTGTTCTGCAGTGAGCTGGGCATCAAGATTTCTGGCAAAATTCTTAACTGCTTCATCTTCACCGGCTGTAGGAAATCGGTTATTGTGGTTGTAGTCAAAATAGTCGAAAATGCCCGCTATCGAACTCGAGAAGGGAAGAACGCGCAACCACCATTTTATAGCCTGATCTGTGCCCTCATCGACATCACCCCACGCAGACAACCCGGGTACTGTGTCGGCGGTATCTTGATCGTCTGCAGACATCAGCGGTACTGCAGATACTGAGAGCAGCAGTGCCACAGTTAGGAGAGATCGTACTGCCATTGATTTTGAATTATTTTTCATTGGATCACCGTTATTATTGTTACTATTGTGGATACAACACCCACTAGAGCGACCGGCTGATTGCGATATATGGCTCCAATCACAAGAGTAATCATCGCTACCGCGCCGGCGACAATCGGTAAGATTTCTTGGTCATCGAGCGGTGTTTCTTCGGCCGGGGTTTCGCCGGGTATGTATACGACCTGAGAGTAATTCGCCGAGCCTGAGATACTGATCTGTTGTACTGACAATATGAAATAGCCGGGTTCTGCATCGATTACGAAGTTTCTTCCTTCGTGCGCTCCGAAAAGTTTACCGCTCAGATCTCTCAGGCTCCATGTAAATCTTGATGTGCTGTCGTATGATGCTGTAGGCGATGCCGTTATCGTTGTTTCGTCAACTACTGCGTTAAATTTTACCTTCATCGGTGCGGTTGCGCCGGTGTCGGATACTTCGATTCTCCATTGCTGGCCGTTGAAAAGTACAAAGTAACTTCCCACAGTCGTGGGTGTTCCGGACAAAACGTTTTCTTTGGAATTATAGCTCAACCACGTTGCCGGCAAACCGTTAGGATCCAAAACAATCAGATCTGCGGATTCGGCGTACACGCCGTACCTGTACTCTAGGTTAATTTCTGCTGTTTTTGACGGTGTCGCATCGAATACGTTAAGCACCCTTTCTATGTGTTCGGTTGGACTGATTATCGCTTTTATCAGCCACGATCCCGACTTGAAAGAAGTTTGGACGGACGCGCCTGTTACGACACGTCCGTCACCGAGATCCCATGTCACTGACACCTGCGGTTCAAAAAGTGACAAAACAACATCATTGCCGTTTCGCACGATCTGAATTTCATTTTCTGTATCGGCATAACTATCGTCAATCAGCAAAGCTGTCGCTCCGCCAATAAGAAAGATCGTTGTCAATACGGCCGCTACAGTTTTATTCATGGTTCACACCGCGAATATCGCTCCATTTGCCGGACTGTTGAGAACAACAAGTTCGCTCACAACAGAAAGCGTGAATGTTTCTACACGATCTTCGTATCCGATTTTGTGCAGTACCACTGTTACTTCATAAACACCGGTTTCTGTAGGCGTACCATAGATTACGTTACCGCTCACAGACAGCCAGTCAGCTCCAGAAACCACGATTGTTACGTCCGATACCGTAGTAGGCGTGAACGCCCATCCTTTGTTTACAGCGGCGTTGCCGGACGGTGCTGTGTAAGGCATCATTGATATAGTGTACGGCACAACAGTCGCGTCAGCATCAGAAAAAGTATCCGTGAAATAATTCGTGATGTATGTTGTATTGTTGCCACTCACATGGACGTCACTAAGAGACGTGCAGTGTCTGAACGCAAGGCTGTCGATGGATTCCACGCTATCAGGAATTGCAATTGATTCCAAGGAAATACAATTATAGAACGCATAATAACCGATGGAAGTGACGCTGTCGGGGATAACTATGGATTCTAGGGTGTCGCAATTGTTGAATGTTTTATCTTCTATTGATAGTAAATTGTTAGAAAGTACTATCAGATTTAATACGGTGCAACCACTGAACGCCGATCTGCCGATGGACGTGACACTGTCAGGGATAACGATGGATTTCAACGATTTACAATAGAAGAACGCCTGTTCGCCGATAGATTCTACACTGTCACCGATGGTGACAGATTCAAGTCCATGACAGTTGGAGAATGCAAGGCTAACGATGGATTCCACGCTGTCCGGTATAACGACTGATTTGAGTACGCGGCAATCGAAGAACGCACGCTCACCAATAGATTTCACGCTGTCGGGGATAACGACTGATTTGAGTGCCCGGCAACCGGAGAATGTTTCATTTTCGATGGACGTTACACTATTGGGTATGATAACTGATTCGAGGGCGGCGCAATCGTAGAAGGCAGTTTGACCGATAGATTCCACGCTGTCGGGAATGACGATAGATGCCAACGATGAACATTCTTTGAATGCCCCTACGCCGATAGATTCCACGCTGCCCGGTATGACGATGGATTCCAGTGCGGTGCAGCCGATAAATGTGCCATTGCTGATAGATGTCACGCCATCAGGAATTATGATGGATCGAAGTTCGCGACAATGGGAGAACGCTAAATTACCGATGGATTCTACGCTGTCGGGTATGACGATGGATTCCAGTGCGGTGCAAGAGGAAAACACACTATCGTCTATGTGTTTGACATTTTCTCCCATGGTTACTGATGTAAGAGAAGTGCAAAGTGTGAATGTCCCCTGCCCTATATGTTCGACACTGTTTCCAATAATGACTGTTTCCAATGAGCGATTAGAGTGGAACGCAAAATATTCAATAGTCGTGACACTGTCGGGAATTACAACCGTTTTTAATTGATCTTCCGGGAAATTTGGCGAGGGTCTCCCGGGTACATATACTGCAAACATTTGATCCCCGATAATCGTTACCGGCAAGCCATCAATTACAGGCGGAAAGTACAGATCGGAAGCATCTCCGGTGTATTTTGTGAGTTTAATCACATCTTCATTATCAATTGTAACCACTTCATACTCAAAATCTGAAGCCGGAGCATACTCCGGTTCCGATGCATACGATGAACCGGTAAAAGATACTCCGGCAAATCCGACTGCCAGCAGTACTGCTACTGCGGACATTGCCAGAAGTTTGCCGGAGAACTTGATGTTTTTCATCTTATCACCTTCTGAAGATCTCCGTTATTTTCGGTATTTCAAATCCTTCAAAGTTTTTGACAACTTCAGGGATCTCGATGTAACCAAGCACGCTGGTTGCACCGATTGCCATGACCATCAACGCAAGTACCGTGGCCGCGGGTCTGCGAAGCGAAAGTCCGACTATCAAAACGAGTAGACCGCCGCCGATAAGGATCAGATCGGTACCGCCGATGTGGATATCGTCAGTAACGTCACCGGTGACCGGCACATCTTCAAGAACTCTGTAGATCGTGGTGTCCGCGGTTATCGCAACAGTCCAGTCAAACTCTTCGGTGTGTTCTTCGTCAATGTAATACGTGGCAACCTTTCCTGTCGGATCTGCGGGCTTTTCGGCCAACGTTCCTTCAGGGACGGAGATTTCTGTTTCGGTTTCGTCTTCGTGGATGATTGTCAACGTGTATGTTGTCGGTACAAATCCTTCGTATCCTGCGTATGCTGTTACGGGTTCGACGATTGCTTCAGTCCAGTCGAACGGTACAGTGTACTCTGCATCCGCAAACCAACCGATAAAGACATGACCTCCCCAAACGGGATCGTCAGGCTGTTCGGGTGCGGTTCTGATTGCGGTGTAGACGTTTTCTATTTCCGGGGCACCTTCGGGCTGGACGATTTCAACGTAAGGATCGCCCATTACGTGTATCAAGTAGAATGCGGTTGATTCCGAACCGCCCTGATAGGAGTTCCAGACGGTCTGTCTTATGATGTAATCGCCGGCTTCTGCATACGTATGCGAGGGGTTCCATTCCGTGGATACGGGTGAGCCGTCACCGAAGTCCCATTCGATGGTTTCAGCGTCCGCACCTGCGAAGATCATGTGTATGGTCAGCGCCCAGAATTCGCCGTAATCTGGTATGTCCTCTATATCGGGCACCTCATACTCTGCAAAAGCTCCGCCTACAGATCCTAAAATGGAAAGAAGGAAGATTGATGCAACTACGCTACCAATCAGTTTGATTTCAGTTCTTTTATTTTTTATTTTATGCATAGACAATCATTCCGTTTGTGGGAGTATTGGTTGCAATCAGTTTGGAGGCAATCTCAAAAGTGACAACCAGATTGGCGGATTCGCCGTAACTTGAGGTTGCCGTCAGATAGATTGTCTTGGTTCCCTTTCCGGACGGTACACCGGTTACCTTGCCAGTGGACGAATTAAGAGTAAGTCCGTCAGGAAGAGTTTTGCCGGAAGTAACAGTCCAAGTGAACCCGCTTTCGGTCATTCCCGTCACCGTGGGGGTAAAGTTGATGCTTGTACCCTCTACGATGTTGGCTTGACTTCCGGAGACGGACATTTTAGCCGCAATGTTGAACAAAATCGGTATGTCAAGGGTCTGCGTAGGATCGGTAGTGGTTGCACGCAGAGTAATCTGATATGTGCTGCCAGCTGTTGCGTTCAAGGGGACGTTTACAGTGAGTGTTTTACCTGTCACGGATCCCCACGTGCCGCCGGTACCGGATGCTCCGACACCCTGTGAGTGTATTGTCACCGTGGGGTTAAGATCGTCCGGAAAAGTCGGCGTATAAGTGTAGCGCATACCCGGAGCAATCGTTATTTCCGTAACGTCGGAAGCTTCCGCATCACCGATACCGCCCAGAAGGACGGCACCGGATCCTGCCATGAGCAGGATAACGGCGGCCAGCGACATGATTTTCATGTTGATTTTTTTCATATTTTCACCTCTTTTATAATTCAATTATTGATTCTATTGTGTAGTCAATCAGCGCATTGTTGGCCAGCTCCATTTTTATGAACTGTGCAACGGGTTTTCCATCAATCGTTGAGGGTAGGTACTCAGAATAATCACCGTAGACGTAGACGGATTCAAGTGCGGTGCAATATCCGAACGCATAATCGCCGATGGACGTGACGCTGTCGCCGATGATGATGGATTTAAGTGCGGTGCAATATCTGAACGCATAATCGCCGATGGACGTGACGCTGTCGCCGATGATGATGGATTTAAGTGCGGTGCAATCGGAAAACGCATAATCGCCGATGGACGTGACGCTGTCGCCGATGATGACGGATTCAAGTGCGTCGCAATATCTGAACGCATAATCGCCGATGGACGTGACGCTGTCGCCGATGATGACGGATTTAAGTGCGGTGCAATATCTGAACGCATAATCGCCGATGGACGTGACGCTGTCGGGTATGATGATGGATTTGAGTGCGGGGCAATCTCTGAACGCAGAGGCGCCGATGGACGTGACGCTGTCGCCGATGATGACGGATTCAAGTGC
>Ga0265295_1004637_pt1 | contig 18294 bp, 22 predicted proteins | sample Munlansysbiofilm_FD_192503 | JGI IMG/M metagenome (GOLD analysis project Ga0265295, IMG submission 192503) | Leachate microbial communities from a municipal landfill in Southern Ontario, Canada - Methane capture system biofilm | ecosystem: Engineered > Solid waste > Landfill > Unclassified ...
AAGTTAGTAAGCAGGTTGTCTTTAGTCATATCTTTTAAGTCCTTTCTGTTTTTAAACATAGGGGGGGAAGATTTAGATCATTGACTAATGCTCACTGTGCGTTTACACATTCTATTGTAAACGCACACTTTATTTTTTGTTTTTATACTCCCAGAATATTGACATAATAAAACAAAAGATGTATAATAAAAGTGAAATTAATATACAAAAAAATGTAAATTATATATTGAGGAATAGAAATGAAAAACAATTTATTAAAAAAAAGCGGAATAATTGTATATCAGATTGCATGTAAGTTGTACTTTATGAGTGTTGGTGATCGTATGCCGCTTGTTACCGAATTTGAAAAAGAACTCGATGTATCAAGAGGAACTGTTCAAAATGCGTTATCTTTTTTAAGAGGTAAGAAGTATATTGAATTAATTCCAAGAGGACAGTTAGGTACATTTATAGCCGCAATCGATTATAATCGATTACAAACCGAGATTATTAAATTCAATATTGTTGGGGTTATGCCTTTTCCATATTTAAATAAAAAGTATTTAGGGATTGCAACGGCAATATACCAAGCTTTTGAAGACAAAATGAGTAAGGTGACGTTATTGTATAATCGTGGTTCTTCAAACCGGTTTAAACTTTTAGAAAAAGAATCAGTTACCTTTGTAATTAGTTCGAAGCTTTCTGCTAAAGCAGCGATCAAGCAAAATCGTAATATTAAAATAATTAAAGATTTTGGCGAAGGGACTTACACTACGCATCACGTTGTTTTAGCAAAGTCAAAAGAGCATTTATCAAAACCTTGTATAAGAGTCGGTATTGATAATGAATCGTATGACCAAAAAGAATTAACACTCAGATACATCCAAGATAAGAATGTAAAGTTAATAAATATTAGTGCTCAGAAATTCTTATCAGCTTTAAAAAACGATGATATTGATTGTGCAATTTGGGACTATGATTCAATCGCTAACGTTGCATCTGATTATTATTATGAAAAAGTATCGTATAAAGATATTGAAGTTTCAAATGCTGTTATAACAGTTAATAGTAGTGATTCATTTATTGAAAAACTAATTAATAATTACTTAGATGTCAATGCGGTTAAGAAAACAATTCAATTGGTGTTAGAAGATAAAATAACGCCAGTATATTAAACGGAGGAATAAAATGATAGAAAAACTAACGATTCTTAGAGAAAGTGACGTAATCAATGAAAACGCTTTTGGATTTGCTGTTAAAGCATATGAGGAAGCTAAAAAGTATAGTGAAAGTGAAGAAAAGATAAACATGTTTATAACTCATTTAGCAATGGCAACAATGCGGATTATTCGCGGTGATATTGTTGAAGCTGATGCTGAAGAATTAAAGACTAGTGTTAAATTGGAAGTTGGGGAAAAAGTTTTTGCCCTTGTTGATGAGTTGTGGAACAAGATGAAGAAACATAGCCCAATTGTTTTTCCAGATTCTGAAGATGCATTTATATACTTACATTTATGTAATGTATTTAATGAATAAATAATTAAGGGAGGAAGTTATGTTAAGAATTGTCGTAGGAGGGCAACTTGCTAAAAACGAGATTGCTGAAAAGATTAAGGAACTTGGTAAAGAAAATGTTGAAGTTAAAGTTCTTGGTGATTTAGCGGCAGCGATGGCAGTAAAGAAAAAAGAAGCTGATTACTACTTTGGGGCATGTGCAACAGGTGGAGGCGGATCGTTAGCTATGGCTATTGCATTATTAGGAATGGATAAATGTGTAACAGTTTCAATGCCAAGTAAAATGCTTAATGAAAAAGAGATGATTGACGCTCTTAGTCAAGGTAAGATTGCTTTTGGATTTGTTTCAGACACGAGAGATCATGTTTTGAAAACATTAATTCCAGAAATTATAAAAAAGGATAAAGGAGAATAATAATGGAAGTATTAGGTTACATAGTATTAGGTCTAATCGGTGGTTTAGCTGCATTCATGGCTAACCGTGGTATAGCGGTATTTAATGATGGATTTAGACCTGTTTTTCCAGAATATTTTGAAAAAAGAATTGATAGAAAAGCTTTAGCTGCAACTTCGTTTGCAATGAGCTTTGGATTAGCGATTGGTTTTGGTATTACATCAACAATCGGAGCAAGTATTATATTAGTACACGCTATCTTATTAATGACTGATATTATCGGTGTATGGGCTCCAGATACTAAAACTGGTGCAATCGTTGCTACAGTTATTGGTGTTCTATGGGCTGTATTAATTAAAGTTGGTTTAGAAGCAATCGGAAATTGGTTCTCAAGTTTACCAATAAACATTGTAAGTAATTTAGGAAGTGTTTCTGCAGCAGTAGTTGCATCATTTGCTATTTTCCCTGCAATTGCAACTGGTTTACAAAGAGGATGGAAACGCGGTTTAATCAACGCTGGTATTACACTAGTTGCATTCGTTTTAATTACATTCATCAACGCAAAAAGCTGGTTAGTAATTGGCGGTAAAGCAATTGCATTAAATGCATCAGGTATGGCATTACTTGCAGGTGTTATAACAATGGTTGTATTTGCAGCAAAAGATAAATCAATTGAAAAATCATCTGATAATGCAGACTTAACTGAAATATTTAGTGATAACATTAAACGTATTAGAGGAAACTGGTATTACTTTGTTGTAATGGGTGGTTTACTAGCATTAGCAGCATCATTAAAGATTATGGGTGGAGATCCTACTTCAATTAACTTAATTAATGGTGATGACGTTGGTGGAGCAGCATTAGCAGCATTTACAAGAGCGATCGGATTTGTTCCACTTGTATTAACAACAGCAATCGTTACTGGTGTTTATGCACCAGCAGGAGCAACTTTCGTATTTGCCGTTGGTTTAGGTTTTGCAGCAACAGGTATGGCACCAGCATTAGCAGCTATTTTAGCATTCGTTGGTGGAGCAGCAGTTATCTTATTAGAACTAATAAGTATTAGAGCAATTGCTAAATTATTTGATAAGTATCCAGGAATCAGATTGATGGGAGATCACATTCGTGATTCAATGTCAAAAGTATTAGAAGTTGCATTATTGGTAGGTTCGATGATTGCAGCAAACGGAATGGTTCCAGGCGGTTTAGGATATATGTTCATTGCCGGAGCAGTGTTATTGAATAAAGTTGGTAAAAAACCACTTATTACACCACTTGCAGTTGGACCAACAGCAGTAATCGTATTTGGTATTATTGCAAATATCTTAAAAGTATTAACATTAATTTAGTGATATGACACAAATCCAAGATAAGCAATTAAAACTCGCAATTCTTAACCCTTATAAGAGTGTAGTTAAAATTAATTCAAAGGTGCAAGGTCTCCTTGCGCCTTTGGATACTCCCAAATATTTATTAGGCATTAAAAACACAAAGACTATTCCAAACGCACTCGTCGATAAGCTTGCGGAGAATGGTTTTATTTTTCATACTGTTGATAAGATGGCCTTAGGTGGAAGAGCAATCGATATTGATTTAAAAAATCCAGTAACAGGTCGGATGATGACAGGTTCTAGTAGTGGAACCGCAATAAATGTTTTTGCAAACATCAATGATATTGGAATTGGAACTGATGGCGGAGGATCCGTTTTAGCTCCAGCAATAGCATTGAACTTATTCGCGTTTATTTCACCGTTAATAGAACGAAAAAATATGGAACAGTTTAGTAAAAAATCGACAGATGGGATAACTTTTTCACCATCAATAGGATTTATTACAAGAGAGTTTAGTTTATTAAAGAAAGCAATTAACGTATATATAAAACTAGACTATGATAAAGATGTAGTTACATATATAGCCCCGAAAGATTTGATAATTAATAACAAATTTGAAAATAAACATAAAGTAATAAAAATCGATTATCCAGATGTGTTAGGTGAAAGAGAAGAACTAATTAAGTTTTTATTAAAACAATTACCTAATGTCGACTTCCTAGTTACATACGAAGGTCCGGTTGACACTAAAGGATATGGCGATAGTATTATGGGACTTTATGATGAAAATACAAAGTTAGAACAAAGAAAAGGAAATAAAGGTCTTATTAGAGTGGCCAATATGGCTAATGCAACTGCCATTAGTATTCCTGATTATAAGTTCGCATGTAGTTATGTATTGATATGCGAAAGTAAAGAAGATAAAATCAGTAAAATGATTGAATTTGCACAAAGTATTACAACTAAGGAAAACTTGATTGCAAGAAAGTATTTTGATAACTTAGATATGTATTTCTAAAGGAGAAAACTATGAAAAGATTAAAAGGCATGACTTACTCACATGAACATGTTAGAGTAGATCTATCAAGAATTAAAAATATTGATGATACAAATTTAAATTGTAAGGAAGAAACTATTGAAGAATTTAAACGCTTAAAAGAGTTAGGTGTTGATAATGTAGTAGAAGTTACTAATATGGGAATGGGACGCGATATCCAATATATGGAAGATGTAAGAAAAGCATCAGGAGTTAATTTATTATATTCAACTGGTTTTTATAAAGAACCGTTTCTTCCTGATTTTTTCTATGAAAAAACAACAGAAGAATTAGCAGACTTAATGGTTCATGAGTTAACAGTTGGAATTGATGGTACTAATATTAAGGCATCAGTAATTGGTGAAGTCGGAACAAGTAAAAATGAAATGACTGAAGCAGAACATAAGTTATATGAAGCATCAGTTATGGCTCATAAACGTACTAATGCCCCAATTTCAACGCATACTACATTAGGAACATACATCTTAGAACAAGCTAAATTCTTTATTGAGCGCGGTGTATCACCTGATCGTGTTTATATTGGACATTGTGATATCGGTGGTGATATTGAAGCAATCAAGAGTGTTTTAAAACAAGGATTCTTTATTGGTTTTGATACAGTGCATAAGAATAATTACTATAAAGATGAAGATCGTATAAAGATGTTATTAGAACTTCAAAAAGAAAATCTAATGGACGGAGTTATGATGGCTCTTGACATTACTAGAAAGACACAATTAAAATATAAGGGTGGCTATGGGTATGAAAGCTTAATTACAAATTTTGTACCAGCTATGTTAGAAGCTGGTATAACAATTGAAAATATTGAAAAAATATTTGTCCATAACCCTAAAAGATATTTAAAAGGACTTATTTAAAATGATAAAAACATATCCATTAGAAAGTATGAGCATTGAAGAAGCAAAGGAAAGACAATTTAAGATTATCGATTTAATTATGCAGGAGTTTAATGGAACTGAGTTATTATATCGTGGCGATTTGGGTGTACGAGTGGGTGAAAATAAACCCTTATATACCAAAAGAATCGAGAGTGTAATTGCACGCTTTTTTAATACTGAAGATTGTGTATTAGTACGAGGAGCGGGGACAGCAGCAATCAGATATTCACTACATGCTGCTTGCAATAAAACAGGAAAGATACTAGTTCATGATGCTCCTATCTATAATACAACAAAGTCTAGTTTGGATATGTTAAAATTAGAACCAGTTTATTGTGATTTCAATGATTTAAACAATATTCCTAAAGTATTAAAAAAACACCCTGATATCAATCTTGCTTTAGTTCAAATGACTAGACAAAAAATCGAGGATAGTTATAAGATGGAAGATGTCATTAAAGAGATTAAAAAGAATAAAAATATTCCAATCATTACTGATGATAATTACGCTGTTAATAAAGTTCGTAAAATTGGGGTTGAATTAGGAGCGGACGTTTCTGCCTTTTCAGGCTTTAAACTTTTAGGACCTGAAGGAATCGGAATTATTGTTGGTAAAAGTGATTTAGTTAAGAAAATCAAAGATGAACATTATTCTGGGGGAATTCAAGTCCAAGGGCATGAAGCACTTGATGTATTGCAAGGTTTAATTTATTCACCTGTGTTGCTTGCTATTCAAGCAACGGTAGGTGAAGAAGTTGTAAAAAGATTAAATGAAGGTGAAGTAAAAGAAGTAAAAAATGCTTTTATCGCTAACGCTCAATCGAAAGTTATTATTGTTGAATTCAAAGAAAATATTGCCAAGTCAGTTTTACAAAAAGCAGAAAAGCTTGGAGCTATGCCAAGCCCAGTTGGATCGGAGTCGAAGTATGAAAATGTTCCGTTATTTTATCGTGTAAGTGGAACATTTAGAAAAGAAAATCCTGAGTTTGAAGAACGAATGATTAGAATCAATCCTTTTAGAGGTGGAGCAGATACAATAATAAGAGTTTTAAAAGAAGCTTTAAAATAATATAGGATGAATGGAGTGGGTTTTTGTGTTTCTAAGAAAGCTATTAAAAGATAATAAACCATTAGTTGAAGAAACATTTAAGTTGTTAGAAGAAGGAATTATTTTACCTGATACATACGTTATTGATTACGATATGTTGATGAAAAATGCAGGAACTATTTTAAAAGAAGCACAAAAAAATAATGTTAATCTTTATTTTATGTTAAAGCAATTTGGAACTAATCCAATTATTGCTAAAGGATTACTTGAAATAGGATATAAAAGTTCTGTAGTAGTTGATTTTAAAGAAGCACTGACAATGATGAAGAATAATATTCCAATTGGTCATGTGGGTCATTTAGTTCAAGTGCCAAACAGTCTTTTAGATAGTATAATAAAGTATGGCGTTGAATTTATTACGGTGTATAGTTATGAAAAGTTAGAATTAATTAATGAAATAGCTAAAAAGAATAATAAAGTTCAAAAAGTAATGTTAAGAGTTGTTGATGACAAATCAAGCATTTATGCTGGGCAAGAAAGTGGATTCTTTCCTAAAGAAATTATCAGTATGATTTCTAAGATTAAAGGTTTGAAACATGTTAGCGTTGAAGGGTTAACGTCATTCCCATGTTTCTTATATAACAGCGAAAAGGGCCGTGTTAACGTTGAAAACAACGTTAGTGTTTTGCATGAAGTTAAAAAACAATTAGAAGAAAAGGGTTTTACAATTACACAAATGAATATGCCTTCTGTAACAGCGACAAACACAATTAAAATGATTGCTGAAAATGGAGGAACCCATGGTGAGCCTGGACATGGCATGTCAGGAACTACACCGTATCATCAAGACCATGATGCAGTCGAGAAGATTGCTTATTTATATGTTACTGAGGTATCTCATAACTTTAAAGAGAATAGTTATTGTTTCGGTGGTGGGCATTACAGGCGTTCGCATGTTAAAGAAGCTTTAATAGGGAAAGATATAAAAAATGCAGTAATTAAAAATGTTATACCGCCTAGTGCTGATAGTATTGATTATCATTTTGGAATTGAAGGATATAGTCGTGTAGGTGATTACGCCATTATGTCTTTTAGAACACAAATGTTTGTTGTAAGAAGTGATATTGCAATTGTCTCAGGGATAGGAACTAAGAACGTAAAAGTATTAGGGGTATTTAATCAACGAGGAGAACAAGTAAGATGAAACGATTTATAGTAATTGTTATCGATAGTTTTGGAGTTGGCGAAATGGCGGACACAAAAAATCTTCGCCCAGAAGATATCGGAGCAAATACAGCTGGAAGACTAATAAGATTCGATAAAGATATAAAACTACCTGGTTTAGAAAAACTGGGATTGATGAATGTATTAGGTTTTGAAACTGATAATATGCATTTTTCTAGAAATGCTATTTATGCAAGATCAAACCTTAAACACTATGGTGCAGATACTTTTTATGGTCACCAAGAGATAATGGGAACAAATCCTATAAGACCAGAAGTGATGCGTTTTAATGATCATATTGATGAAGTTGAAAAAGACTTAAATGATCACGGATATAGAACAAGAAGATTTGGCGATAAGGGTCATCAAGTATTGTTTGTTAATGAAATGATGGGGATTGGTGACAATATTGAAACTGATCCAGGTCAAGCAATAAATGTTACAGCAAGTTTTGATTTAACAAACTTTGATGAAGTTAAAAAAGTTGGTAAAATAGTTAGAAAGCATTATAAAGTTCCAAGAATTATTGCTTTTGGTGGCAAGGGTGTGAAATTTCAAGACATCGTTAATGCTATTAAAGTTAATGGTGATTTTGTGGGGATTGATGCACCAATGTCAGGTGTATATAATGATGGATACTTAGTTCAACATATTGGTTATGGTATCGATACAAGTGTACAATTACCACACATTTTGCCGGACCAAGGCGTTCATGTCTATTTATATGGAAAAGTTGCTGATATTGTTGATAACCCAAATGGAACAATGTTTTATGGAGTTGATACAACAATGTTACTAAATCAATTGTATGAAGATTTAAAAGCAAACAAAGAAGGTTTTTATTGTTTAAACGTCCAAGAAACGGATTTAGCTGGACACGCTGAAAATCCTAAACGTTATATTGAAAAGTTGCATGAAACAGACATTTATTTAGAAAAAATAATGGCAATTTTAAAAGAAGATGATATTATGGTCGTTATGGCTGATCATGGTAATGACCCATTCATCGGTCACTCACATCATACACGTGAAAAGGTTCCACTTTTAGTTTATTGTAATAATGGAGTTGTGGGATCTTTTAAAGAAAGAGAAACTATGGCTGATGTTGCTGCAACAGTCGCAGAGTATTTTAAAACAAAAACCCAATTTGGAACTTCGTTCCTTAAAGAAATAAAAAAAGAGGTGTAGGTAATGTATAACCAATGTCCGAAATGTGATTTATTAATTCGTAACAAAAAACATTTTAAGAAATGTCCTAACTGCCACTCAAAAGAATTTTTAGTAGCTCAAGAAAATCAGTTTTCAATTAAAAAGTTGGAAGTTGATCTTTTATTGGATCGGATGGAAAAGCGATTAGAAGAGGTTAGTAAATATAAGCTTATTGTAGTTTTAACAGCAATCTTCATCATACCGGCCTTAATTTTCATTATGAAAATATCAGTAGTAGTAAAGAGTGCTGCGGCAAATATTTATGTAATGCAAAATGAAAAAATAAAACTTACGAAAGAACAAATTGCACGAATGGACAATATGGTTCCTAAGATAAATGATTTAAGGACAAAAGTCTTGATGTCGTTTATTATCATGATATTAGTATTGGTTGGACTTTTTATTTTATTAAATGTAATATCAAAATAAATAAGCATTCTCTAGAAATAGGGAGTGTCTTTTTTTTAAGCAAATTACACCATTATATTTCGAATTCGAAATATAATATAGATGAGGGGTTGGTAATATGAAAATATATGGAATTCATCATATTTCAGGGATAGTTAAACATCCCCAAGAAAATATTGATTTTTATACAAGTGTGTTAGGATTAAAGTTTATAAAAAAGGCAGTTAATTTCGATGATGCTGGAACCTATCATTTTTACTTTGGTAATAATGATGCAGAAGTAGGAAGTGTGATTACTTTCTTTCCTTGGAATAGTATGGCTAAAGAAGGTGTAATCGGTGGGGGTATCTTAGCAACTACCACATATGCTATTCCTTTAAACAGTATTAGTTTTTGGGAAGAAAGATTAACAAATTTCAAAGTTCCTTTTGAAAGAGAGTTTAGATTTAATCAAGTCTATCTTGCTTTTGAAGATATGCACGGAATTAGAAATGAATTAGTTGAAACGAATATTGGAAAAGAAAATGACTTTGAATATAATGGAATTACAAAAGACTATGCCATTAAAGGGTTTTACGGAGGAATTTTATATTCAACTAATTATTATGAAACTAAAAAGTTCTTAGAAGAAATTTTTGAATTTAAACTGTATAAAGAAGATGATGAATATATTCGGTATGAGTTAGATAGTGATTTAGGTAGATATTTAGATCTTTTGAAGAAAGATGTAAAACGCGGGAGATTATCAACCGGAACAAATCATCACATCGCCTTTAGTGTTGATGATGTTGATGCATGGCGAGATTATTTGATTAGCAAAAGCATTAATGTTAGTGAAGTTAAAGATCGTGATTTCTTTAAGTCGATCTATTTTAAAGAACCGGGTGGTACAGTTTTTGAACTAGCTACTAGAGAACCTGGTTTTAGTTACTTAAGTGATTTTGATCTTAATAAAATCTATTTACCAGAAAAATTTGAATCTTCAAGAGCGATAATTGAAGAACGTTTAATACCGGTTTTTGTCGAACCTGTTTTAGAACTTGTCGAGTATCCTTATTATAATAAAGATACATTTACTTCGTATTTTTATCATAAAAATTTACTTAAAAAGATTAATATGTATGCAAGGTTATCAAAAGAAAGAAAGTTAACTGATGAAGAAATACAAGACCGTGATGATATTAGACAAAAATATGTTGAAAATATCACGAGAGGAATTCTATCGGCTATGGATGGGGTTTTATATGAAAATGAAGATGGAGATGTAGAACCATTCTTTAAGATAAAAAAGGGGGTTGAACAATGAGTAATGAATTAAAAGGAATTCATCACGTTACGGCAATTACAAGTAGTGCAGAAAAGATATATGATTTCTTTACTAATGTACTAGGATTAAGACTAGTTAAAAAGACAGTGAATCAAGACGATATTAATACGTATCATCTGTTCTTTGCTGATGATATGGGAAGCCCAGGAACCGATATAACGTTTTTTGATTTTGTAGGAATTAGTCAAGCGAAAAGAGGGACTAATGAAATAAGTAGAACCGGATTTCGAGTTAAAGATGATAGGTCATTTGAATACTTCAAAAAAAGATTTGATTTTTATCACATTAAGCATAGTGAAATAACAATGATGTTTAAGAGAAAAACTTTGTTCTTTGAAGATTTTGATGAAGGAAGATATGCTCTATTCTCAGATGAAAACATCGAAGGGGTAAAAGCAGGAACTCCTTGGAAAAAAGGACCTGTTCCTGATGAATTTGCTATCACAGGATTGGGGCCAATTTTCTTAACTGTTAATAAAATTAATCAGATGCATGTAATGCTAACAGAAGTCTTAGGGATGGTTGAAAAACAAAAAGAAAAGGAATATACTTTATATGAAATGGGTATCGGTGGTAATGGCGCTAGTGTAATCGTCACAGAAGATAAGTTTAGTAGAAATGGAATTCAAGGATATGGTGGAGTGCATCACGTTGCCTTTCGGGTTTCAAACTTAGAAGAATTATCAATTTGGCAAGAGCGATTAAACAAGTTTGGTGCCCCTAATTCGGGATTAGTTGACAGATTCTATTTTAACAGTTTATATACAAGACTATATCCTAACATGCTATTTGAGATTGCTACTGATGATCCAGGATTTATTGACGATGAAGAGGGATATGATATATTAGGAGAAACGTTAGCATTACCACCAAAGTTTCGTAAAAACCGTGATTATATCGAGAAAATTGTTCGTCCCATCGATACCGTGAGAAGCAACAAAATCTTTAAGAAGGAGTATTTTAATGACTGAATATCAACTTAAAGATGATAAAAAAGCTTTAAAGCCGATGATCATCATGTTTAATGCTTATAAGGCGATTATTAAAATTGTCTTAGAAGATATCAAAAACTATGATTTTGACTTAAACGAGTTTTCCGTTTTTGAAGTAGTATATCACAAAGAAAGAATAACAGTTCAAGATATAAAGAATAAAATGTTAGTAGCAAACTCTAGTTTAACTTATATTTTAGATAAGTTAGAAAAGAAGCGATTAATAAAAAGAAAACAATGTTTTAGTGACAAACGAGTTTATTATGTTTCATTGACTGATGAAGGGCTTTTAAAAGCAAATGACATTTTTCCAAAACATTATAAGAAGATGAATGAAGTCTTTAAGTGTTTAACCGATGAAGAAAAAATAATGTTAGGGGAGTTATTAAAGAAGGTGGGAAAAAATGCAAATGATTCATCGTTATCGTAGTAACATCAGTAAAAGAACAATTATCACTTTACATGGAACAGGTGGAGATGAGCTTGATTTAATTAACGTTGCTTTAAGGATTGATCCCGAAGCTAATGTTTTAGGACTCCGCGGCAATGTTGTTGAAAACGGTATGTACCGCTTTTTTGAACGCTTTTCTCCAGGTGAGTATAATTTGAAGAGTTATGAAGAAGAAACAAAAAAACTATTTTTATGTATTAAGTATTTTAGTAATATGTATAAGTTTGATTTAACTAAAACGACAATTGTTGGTTTCTCAAATGGGGCAAATATTGCTTTAGGATTAGTTCAAATGTATCCGAACGTCGTTAATGATTACGTATTGATTAGCCCTGATTATATCGACAAAGATAAAGACTTTCAAAGCTTAAAAGGAAAAAACATCTTCATCTCAGCATCAAAAGAAGATCCTTATGTTCCTTATAAAAAGATTGATGAGTTGTTAGTTGAATTAGAGAATAAAAATGCAACGATTGATCTTTATAATAGTAAAGGACATCAATTAGATTTAAATATTTTACAAGCAGTTTCAATCTGGTATAAAAAGATAATAACGCCTTAGTAAGGCGTTATTAATTTATAATCATATTTTTAAATTTTTGTTGGTCTTTACTTGTTAACACAACTCTAACGATATAACCGTCTTCAAGGTAAGTGGTTGATATGACTTGGGTGTTTTCTTTTAGATAGTTAAAAATAGAACTATCAGAAAAAGAAAGTTTTAAATTACATATTCTACTATCTAAATAAAGGTTATTATAGATTGCAGAAATAAGATCATCAATGTTTTCTTTGGTACGGTTTGAGACAAAGATATAATCTTCATTAATCATTGGCGGATAAAGAGCAATCTCTTTTTTTGTTAGGACTAATAAACGAGGAATGTCTTTTACGCCCAAACGATTTAAGATTTCCATTGTTGATGTAATTTGATAATCGTTGTAAAAAGCGCCATCAGCGACTAAAACTAATAAGTCTGCGTCAATAACATCCTTTAAAGTTGATTCAAATGAACGAACTAGTTCATGGGGAAGCTTTCTAACAAACCCGACCGTATCGATTAATAGAAATGGCGGGTAGTTATCTTTCTGCATCCGCTTAGCTTTCGTATCTAATGTAGCAAACAACATATCTTTTTCAAAAACAGTTTCATCATTAACACTTAATTTTTCGCTAAGACTATTCATTAGTGATGATTTACCAACGTTAGTGTAACCGACTAAGGCAACGATTGGGATACCGTTTTGTTTCCGTTTTTTTCTTGAAACGTCTTTTTCTTTACTTATTCTTATAAGTTCTCTTTTAATAGCACTTATCTCGCTTGATAATTTTCTGCGGTCTAGTTCGAGTTTGGTTTCACCAGGACCTTTGGCGTTATAAGAACCACCACCTTGTCTAGATAAAGAGTTACCAAGCCCCACAAGACGTGGTAACATGTATTCTTTTTGAGCAAGGGACACTTCAAGCATGCTTTGTTTAGTTTGAGCTCTCTCGGAGAAAATAGAAAGAATTAAAAAACTGCGGTCGATTACTTGAACATCTAAATCTGTTTCTAGGTTTTTAATTTGGGCCGGAGATAAAGGATCATCAAAAATGACGATTGTTGCCTCTAAGACCTCTATTGATTTTTTAATTTCTAAGACTTTGCCGCTTCCTATATAGTATTTAGGATTAACCTTTTCAGCCTTTTGAATAAACTTGTCAACTGTCTTAATGTTAAGAGCACTAGCCAAGTGTTCGAGTTCATCTAATGAATCAACCATTGAGTAATTACTTTGTTCAAGATCTAATCCGACAAGTATTGCCCGATCTTTAATTTTTTCCATTCTTCCACCTTCGTCTTTCTCGTAAATGTATTATAGGAGTAAAACAAAATATTTGCAAGTATAGATATTATATTATATGTTATAATATAAGGTGATTGTAAGGAGTTGATATGATGTTTTTAGGAATTCAAATTCAAGGTAACGAGCTATGGCGAATTATCCTTGACGGTTACTTAATATTTATTTTAGTTGTTTTCTTATTAAAACTAATTTTTTCAAATAGTCGACTTTTAAATTTTGCCGTGATATTTGGAGTATTAATATTAGTAAGATATATAACCGAGGTACTAGAACTAAAGACTAGTTTATCGGCCCTTGACTATATGGTTAAATGGGCGCCAATCTTATTTATAATTATAATGGCACCAGACTTTCGAAGAACAATTGAGTTTTCCTGGAAGAAAGATAATAAGAAGAAGACAGTTATTATGGGAAATGAAACAACAAGAGAAGCTTTACTTGATGCTGCATTTCAACTTTCATCTCAAAAAACCGGTGCTTTAATAACAATTGAAAAGCATAACACATTAGATCAATTTGCGGATCGCGCGATTATGATGCACTCAATCATTTCAAAAGAATTATTGTTAAATATCTTTATTCCTAATACACCATTACATGATGGCGCGGTTATTATTAGAGGTGATGAAATTCTTTGTGCGGCAGCTTATTTTATTTTATCGGAAAAAGAAGTTGAAGACCGAACCATGGGCTCAAGACATCGCGCTGCACTAGGAATAAGTGAGGTTACGGATGCGCTAACTATTGTTATTTCGGAAGAAACAGGCGATGTGTCGATTGCAGTTGAGGGTATTTTACTTAAGATGAATGATCGTGATAAACTTTCTGAATACTTAAGTATGTTTATGAGATAGGTGAAAATTATGGAAATCATTAAAAAAATATTATTATATATTGTTGAACCATTTCATAAGTTTGGTTCAAGAGGTATTGCTGACAATGCATCAAAGTTTATGAGCAAAAAAGGATATGTAATTTATATATTAGCGTTTCTTATTGCAGGTATCGTTATATATTTTAGTTACTTTCACTAAGAGGAGATGGTATTTTGTTTTTACAACATCCAATATTTCCGTTAATTATGACGGTCTTTACTTTGTTCATGGTCGTAATACAAAGTATTCAAAGTGAAAAACTTTTAAAGAAAAGGTTTTATTTGTCGACTTTAAATATTGTAATTGCAATAACAATATTTGTGATGTATGAAAAAATTATTGCCGGTAAAGAAACGTATGAGAAGTTATACTCTTATTACACGTTATTCATTTACTTCATATATTTTATAATCTTTACTTCAGCTTTTAAAACATCTAGTTTAAAAGCAAACCATTATCAATTGTTTGTTAAATCAATTAAAGAGAGTAAGTTCAACGCTTATTATGTGGTTGATAGAAAAGAACGGATTAAAGATATTTCACAGAGTTTATTAGATGAACTTGATTTGGAGAAAGATGAAGTTATCGGTAAAAAACTGTTTAATGTTTTTAATAAATCGATTCGTTTTACCCAAATGAATGGAACAGAGATTAATAATCGCAAATTAGAAAGTTACTATGCTGATTATAAAAAGAAGGCTAAAATTGGTGACAGTGAAATTGAAGAATTTGTTGTTATTAACTTTGAGGGACAACAAGTTATTATTAAACTTGTTATGCAACCAGTTTTTGTCTTAGGAAAATATCGGGGCCGAATCGTTGTTGGTGAAAAGAAGACTGACTTTGATTTATTAGGCGTTGAAAAGAAACTAACGGAAAGTAATCGCGATTTAGAAAGCATTAAACTAAAGTTTATTGCTACCTTAGAAATAAGTAAAGAAGGATTATTTTATGTTGATTTAGATGATTCATTAATATGGGCCAGCGATACACTTGTAAAAATATTAAGCTTACCTAGTAATTCGATGGATGTAAATGATTTTAGAAAAAGGATTTATCCTGAAGATTTGAATACATATCTGTCGGTAATAAGTGGATTAAGTCTTTCAAAACAACAATACTATATTAAATATCGAATGTTACAAGATGGCAACTATATTTGGGTTGAAGAACGCGGAAAAAAGATTTTTGATGATAAATATACAACGACTATTATGGGATCTTTAAACCCTGTTTCAACTAAACATTTTAAACAGTCGAATATTGAAGTGATGGACACTTTGGGTGATTACCACGATTTACTCGTTAAAATGAAATCATTACTTAATCATGATAGCTATTTTTACGTGTTATTAGTTGAGTTAAAAAACATTCCAATTATTAATGAAGAGTATGGTTGGGATGTTGGTAATATGTTGATGGCAGAGTATATCAATAAAATGAAATTGTCGTTTATAACTGAAAATGGCGGAATTTATCGGATGACAGGGTTGAAATTTGTTATCTTAGTAACTGATCCTCGTAAGATGGATTTCATACAAAAAGGGATTAGAACAAAAGAAACATTCTTAAATCTCGCTATGCAATATGGTTCGATTAATACCGAGTTAGAAGTCTTTGCCGGAATTTCTATTAGCAAAGAAGACGGAAATAAAGAAGAACATTTATATCAAGCAGCGGAAGAAGCACTTAAGATTGCTAAAAATCCGAAGTATTCACATCAAGGAGTTTTTTATAAGGACTTGGTAAGTAATGACTAAGGAAGAAGCAAGAATTCTTGCTAAAAACCATCGCGATAATATTGATTCAGGGTTACAAATAATTAAAAGTAAAACGATAGTTCAAAAGATTAAGAACAATAAGCATTATCAAAATGCAAGATTAATTGGGGTGTACTATCCTTTTGGAAGTGAAGTTGATATTAAAGGTTTAACGCATCAATATGCAAAATTTGCATATCCAAGAATTAAAAATGGTAAAATGGATTTTATCTTAGTTACGGATAAAACAAAATGGCAAAAAAGCCATTTTGGAATAATGGAACCGAGGAAAGGTAAAATCGTTAATAGTGAGATTGATTTGTTGCTAATATCATCTTTAGCAAGAAACAAAGACAATTATCGTCTAGGGTATGGAAAAGGATTTTATGATTCATTTATTAAGATGTATCATCCGAAACATACAATTGGAATTGTTTTTGATAACTACACATTAGACTTTATCGAAAACTTATGGGATATACCATTAGATGAATATATTAGTAATTAAGGAGTATAACATATGATTATTGAAACAGAACATGGCGTTTTTGAGATTATTAAAGATTATCGAGAAGCATTTGATTTATTAACATTTAACGAAAAGTATGTCGATGTGGCATTTGATCGTTATCAATATTTAGTTGGTGATATTGCATCAGGACTTTTAAGAATTAAAGGTTTTAATTCCGACCCAAAAAGTCCGAGAGGTTTTAAAGCTATTCCTGATTATATTAATGAATCATGTAATGTTAACTCGGCATATTATATTCTTAAACGTTTGAAGAATAATAAGGAGTTAAAAGAAAATGAATCAGATGGAAGAACAAGTAAGAAGTTTGATTGATAAAGTAAGACCCTACCTAATAAGAGATGGGGGAGATATTGAAATAATCAACATCGAAGACGGTATCGTTTATGTTAAAATGTTAGGAGCATGTGATGGTTGTTTTGCTATCGACGTGACATTAAAAGAAGGTATCGAAAGAATGTTGCTAGAGAATGTACCAGGCGTGATTGGCGTCGTTACTATATAAAAGGAGAAAGATATATTGAGAAAAATAGGATTTGTTGTTGATTCAACATTCGGGTATGAAGGTAATGATGTATCAATTGTACCCCTAAAAGTTATTGTAAATGATAAAGAGTATATTGAAGGTAGTTTTGATAATGAAATTGTTGTAAAGGCGTTACATGATAAGGAACACGTAAAAACAAGTCAACCAGCACCAAACATGTTTGTTGAAGCGTTTGAAAAACAATTTGAACTTGGTTATGAGCATGTTATTTGTTTAACAATTTCAAGTGGTTTGAGTGGAACGATTAACGGTGCAAATGTTGCTAAAGATGTCTTAGAAAATGATAACATCACAATTATTGACACAAAGACAGCTAGTGTAGGGTCGGAGTATATTTTAGAAGAAGCGATTAAATATGCAGAGTTAGGAAAGAGCCCTCAGGAAGTTATTGACTACATCAATGAATTAATTGTTAAAGGATCAATTATCTTCAGTGTTAATGATTTATTAACACTAGTAAAGAATGGTCGTTTAAGTCGTTTAAAAGCAATCGTTGGTAGTGTGTTAAGAGTTAAACCTATTTTAAGATTTAAAGAAGGCTTTTTAAATGTTGAAAGTAAGGTTAGAGGTTTATTAGGAGTATTCAAATACATTTCTGATCAAGTAACAGAAATGTTAACTAAAGATGAAGTAGTTGTTAGAATTACATATGTTGATAGTTTTGAATATGCCAAGAATATGGAAAAAACGTTGTTAGCTTTGAATAATCCTAAACTAAGTGTTAAGATTAAAGGAATTTTGAGTCCGGTTATTTCTGCTCATGTTGGATTGGGTGGAATGGGAATATATTTAGCTTATAAGTAAGATGATTAGCAATAATCATCTTTTTTTATTCATTAGGAAATTGTAAGTATTTTCATTAACTGCGACTTACACATGAATACCAAGACAAAAATACCCCTATGTGAGCAGGAAATTAACAA
>Ga0265295_1004638_pt1 | contig 18292 bp, 14 predicted proteins | sample Munlansysbiofilm_FD_192503 | JGI IMG/M metagenome (GOLD analysis project Ga0265295, IMG submission 192503) | Leachate microbial communities from a municipal landfill in Southern Ontario, Canada - Methane capture system biofilm | ecosystem: Engineered > Solid waste > Landfill > Unclassified ...
CGACAGGGACGGCAACTGGACCTACGCGGCGGACAACAGCCAGTCGGCGATCCAGTCTCTGGGCGAGGGAAAGACGCTGAGCGAGGCTTTCACGGTCAAATCCGCCGACGGCACGGAGCAGACTGTCACCATCACGGTCACGGGCGTGAACGACGCGGCCGTGATTACGGGCGACGTGACTGGTTCCGTGACCGAGGATGTCGATGCGATGAATGACGTGCTCATGATCACGGGCACCCTTGCGGTGACAGACATCGATTCCGGTGAGTATTTTCAGGAAGGGGACTTCGACGGTGATTACGGCATTCTGCAGATCTCCGAAACGGGTGAGTGGGTCTACGCGGCGGACAACAGCCAGTCGGCGATCCAGTCCTTGGAGGAGGGAGAGACGCTGACGGACACGTTCACGGTCAAATCCGCCGACGGCACGGAGCAGACTGTCACCATCACCATCACGGGCGTGAACGACGCGGCCGTGATTACGGGCGACGTGAGCGGTTCCGTGACCGAGGACGCGGCAACGATTCTGACAACCATCGGCAAGCTGAGCGTGACCGATCCCGATGCCGGCGAGTCGTATTTTCAGGCCGAGAGCATCACGAGCGACTACGGCACGCTGAGCATCGACAGGGACGGCAACTGGACCTACGCGGCGGACAACAGCCAGTCGGCGATCCAGTCTCTGGGCGAGGGAAAGACGCTGAGCGAGGCTTTCACGGTCAAATCCGCCGACGGCACGGAGCAGACTGTCGCCATCACGGTCACGGGCGTGAACGACGCGGCCGTGATTACGGGCGACGTGACTGGTTCCGTGACCGAGGATGTCGATGCGATGAATGACGTGTTCATGATCACGGGCACCCTCGCGGTGACAGACATCGATTCCGGTGAGTATTTTCAGGAAGGGGACTTCGACGGTGATTACGGCATTCTGCAGATCTCCGAAACGGGTGAGTGGGTCTACGCGGCGGACAACGGCCAGTCGGCGATCCAGTCTCTGGGCGCGGGAGAGACGCTGACGGATACGTTCACGGTCAAGTCCGCCGACGGGACCACGCAGGATATCACCATCACCATTCACGGCGTGAAAGACGCGCCTGTGATTACGACCAACACCACGCTCAACGTGAATGATACGGAAACAGTATCCCTCACGGGCTCGCTTTACGCCGCCGATGTGGACAGCCCGGCCGAGGAACGCGTGTTCACCATCACGACGCCCCCGAGTTGCGGCGTGTTGATGCTTGATGGCGCGGTTATAACCAACTTTGACAGCTCTTTCACGCAGGACGACATCGACAATGGTCGCGTGACCTTCAAATTCAAACCAACCGCCGGAACAACGGCGCGGGTTTTTGAAGACGACAGCTTCACCTTCACGGTAAGCGACGGCGACAACACCACCAGCGCCCAGACCTTCCGCATCCACAACACAGTGGTGCAGGTCTGGGGCACGGACAAGGCCGAAGGCGACGACCTGACGAAGGTGGATGTCGGCTTCGACCGCGACGGAGCCAAATTCCACGTGTACGGCTTCAAGGGTGACGATACCCTGCGCGGCGGGGCTGACGCCGATACCTTGGACGGCGGCGAGGGTATTGATACGGCGGATTACAGCGCCAGCGTCGCCGGGGTGAATGTGAATCTGCGCCTCACAGGCCCCCAGGACGGTGGAGAATCGGTAAACCACGCGCAGGGCGATGAGCTCAAGAATATCGAGAACGTCATTGGTTCCGGCCACAAAGACGTGCTCACGGGCGACGGTAGGGATAACGCGCTCTACGGCCTGGCCGGTGATGATTCCCTTACAGGAGGGATGGGGCATGATTACCTGGATGGCGGCGACGGGCACGACTCTCTGGACGGAGGCTACGGCAACGACAGCCTCTATGGAGGCGGCGGCAACGATACCCTGGAGAGCGCGGACGGTGACGACGTACTGTACGGAGGTGACGGCGACGATCATCTTGATGGTCTCGCCGGCATGGATACCCTTGACGGCGGATCCGGCAACGACACCCTGTATGGGGTCTTCGGTAACGATTCGCTTTACGGCGGGGACGGTGACGACATTCTGTTCGGCGGGGAGGATGACGACACCCTCGACGGCGGAACTGGTCACGACTCCCTCTACGGCGGCAACGACTCCGGCAACGATTTGCTGTACGGCGGCGAAGGCAACGACACTCTGAACGGCGATGGCGGAAATGATTCGCTGTACGGGGGCGTTGACCATGACATTCTCAACGGCGGCGCCGATAATGATGTCCTGTTCGGCGAGGATGGCGATGACCGCCTGAACGGCGAGGAAGGCGACGACTACCTCGATGGCGGCGACGGCAATGACACCTTGCTCGGCGGCGCCGGCGACGACGTCTTGATCGGCGGGATCGGAACTGACGACATACAAGGTGGCGCGGGCAACGATGTGCTCTTGAGCAGCGCCGCAGTCCTGAACGTCACCACTACCACCCGGATCCAAGGAGTGGAACGCATCGACCTCACGGGAGTCGGCACCGAGCTGACCGTGAATGGCGATACCATCCTGAGCAACAATGCCATTGATCCCTTGAACAGCGGCATGAAAGCCCTCATCGTCAACGGCGATGTCGGGGATGTTGTGCATTTCAGCGGTGACTCCTGGGTTTGGAATATTGCCACGGAAAACCAGCTTCTCGCCGACGGCAAGAGATACACCATGTACGAGGGTATGAATGGCAAGCAGACAGTGCGGCTGTATGTCGAGAGCCACATGCTCGTGGAGTCCGATCTGAATGACGCGCCTGTGATTACGACCAACACCACGCTCAACGTGAATGATACGGAAACAGTATCCCTCACGGGCTCGCTTTACGCCGCCGATATGGACAGCCCGCCCGAGGAACGCGTGTTCACCATCACGACGCCCCCGAGTTGCGGCGTGTTGATGTTCGATGGAGCGGCCATAACCAACCTTGACCGCGCATTCACGCAGGACGACATCGACGACGATCTTGTGACCTTCAAATTCAATCCGACTGCCGGAACAACGGGGCGGGTTTTCGAAGACGACAGCTTCACCTTCACGGTAAGCGACGGCGACAACACCACCAGCGCCCAGACCTTCCGCATCCACAACGCAGTGGTGCAGGTCTGGGGCACGGACAACACCGACGGCACCGTCGGCGACGACCTGACGAAGGTGGATGTCGACTTCGACCGCGACGGAGCCAAATTCCACGTGTACGGCTTTGATGGTGACGACACCCTGCGCGGCGGGGTCGGTGCCGACACCCTGAACGGCGGCGCAGGCATCGACACGGTCGACTACAGCGCCAGTTCCGATCGGGTGACTGTAGACTTGACTCGTGCCTGGTACCAGGCCGGTGGCGGCACGAATAACCACGCCAGAGGCGATATGCTCGCCGGTTTTGAAAACATCATCGGTTCGGACTATGACGACAATTTGTTTGGTGATTCCCTGGACAACAAGCTCTCCGGCATGGGGGGGAATGACTACCTTGATGGCGATTCCGAGGCAGACACCCTGTACGGCGGAGACGGCGACGACACGTTAAACGGAAAAAGTGGGGCCGATCTTCTGGATGGCGGTAGTGGCAGTGACATGGCTGACTACTACGGGAGTTCATGGGTCAACGTGGATCTGAGCCTGGCCGGCGGCATCCAGACCAATACGGGCGGCGAAGGAAATCATGCCGTGAACGACACGCTCCTGGGCATCGAGAATCTCCGGGGCACGACTTACGGAGACACCCTGAAAGGGGGCGCCGATAACAATATTATATTTGGTATGAATGGTGACGATGTATTAGATGGAATGGAAGGGCTTGATTACTTGTATGGTGGCGGAGGTAACGATGTAGTGAATGGTGGTGGTGGGCATGATTCCTTGGATGGTGGATTTGGTGACGATGTATTAGTCGGCGGAGCAGGGGCTGATATCTTGGATGGCGGCGATGGCCTCGACACGGCGGATTACAGCGCCAGCAGCGAGAAAGTGCTGGTGGACCTTGGCCTGACTACGGGCCAGGCCGGCGGAGATGCCGAGGGTGACGTGCTGAGTGGCATTGAGAAAGTCATAGGCTCGGCTGGTAATGACACGCTGACGACCAGTGATGACGGTGAAGCGACGCTGTGCGGAGGCGGGGGCGATGACCTTCTGATTGTCAAAGGTTACGACAATCGTTTTGAAGGCGGCGACGGCAGTGATACGGTGGATTACAGCGACGCATCAGACTATCTTTGGCTGTTTTTGTATTATGGTGACAAGGGTCAGGATTTTATTAACGACACGCTCGTCGGCATCGAAAACGTCATTGGTTCGAAGCACCATGATCTGATCTGGGGCTCTTGGGTGAATAACCGACTGGACGGCAATGATGGCAACGACAAGATTCTGGATCAATATGGCAATGACACCATGTTCGGCGGGGCCGGCAACGACTTGCTGTCGGATAACGAGGGTTATGACTCTCTGGACGGCGGCGAGGGCAACGACACCTTGTACGGTGGATACAACCAAGACACCCTCCTTGGTGGATCCGGCGACGATTTCCTGCGCGGCGGAGCCGAAGGTGACAGCCTCGACGGTGGTGATGGCATCGACACTGCGGATTACAGCACGAGCTTCGGCTGGGTTCAGGTGGATCTGAGGATGAGCGGGGCTCAGGTGGGCGGAAGCGATGGTCTGGGCGGCCCCCAGATCAATTCCGCCCGGGGTGATACTCTCGTCGGTATCGAGAACCTCACGGGTTCAAACTACGATGATGTGCTCATTGGCGACGATGGAGCCAATGTCCTCAGCGGCCTGGAAGGCAACGACACCATCACGGCCGGAACTAACGACACGGTTGACGGCGGCGCTGGTTTCGACACCTTCCGCCTGGAGGACAACGACGGAACCGGCAGCAAGCTGGACCTGACGGCCATGAACGAAGCGGGTCGGATCGCAGGCATCGAGGTCGTGGACATCTCCGGCGACGCCGATGACGCGAACACCCTGACTCTCAAGATCTCGGACGTGCTGGACACCACGGACGGCGCAAACACCCTCTGGGTGCGCGGTGACGGAAACGACACGGTGACGACCTCGGATTCCGCCTGGACGCATGTCGGGGATGAAATCGGGACCGATGGGCAGCGGTACAACCATTACACGGGGTACGAGGACACGACCCTGGTGAACCTGATGATCGACCAGGACATGATTCAGAACATCGGGCACTCCTAGGGGTCCCTGTGGTTCCCCATCGACAGGAATTCCGGTCGGCGTGAGGACGGAATTCCACTGCGCATCCTCCGGCGGGTCAGTCCGCCGGAGGATGCGCATTCATTCACGGCGACCCGTGATCTTGCTGACCCGTATGGAGCGGCAGGGTTTGATTTTCTGATTGAGTTTTTTTGCGTTTTTCCTCTTGACTGCCCACAGGGAAACTCGTAGAAGCCTCTTCGTTGTCGGCGCGAAACATGTTTTGAAGGCTAATGCCTTGACATGCTTTGCATATTCCGATTCGCGGGCCAATAGCTCAATTGGTAGAGCATCTGACTCTTAATCAGCAGGTTCAAGGTTCGATTCCTTGTTGGCCCACCAGCGCACCCACGGGGTTGCGGAAAGTATTTCCGCAACCCCTTTTTTGCGTTTTGGGCTTGTCAGATCGGAAGCTGGAGCGGCTTGCGGCGGAACGGCGTGAAATCGCGGGTCGATCCGGTGTCGGATGCAAAGAAAAAGGCATGTGGTGCGCGGCGATTCGCCGCAATCACATGCCTTTTTCGTTCATCGTGAACCGGGTCGTCCGGCCCGGCCTCTACGCCTTCGTTCGGCTCAATCTCGGCAACAGCAGCAGCACCAGCGAACTTGTGACCACGCCCACCAGCGCCATGGTCAGGATCTTGTTGTCCCAGGGCAGGGCGATGAACCACATGGCCGTGGCGCCGCCCACGAAATAAGTGAACATGATCAGCGACGCCGCCGATCCCGCGTCGTTCTTGACCTGTTCGAGCAGGAAGTTGCTGCTTGGCGGGCGGGTCAGCCCCAGGCTCATGGTCATGGCCGCCATGGGCAAGGCCATTCCCCAGGGGCCGAGTCCGGAGCACAGGGCCAGGATCGTGGCGAAGATCAGAATTCCGGCATAGCCGAGAATGATGATGCGAAAGCCGGGCATGCGCCTCAGCAGCCTGCCGCAGATCCAGAATCCGAGCATGAGCGCGGCGGAATTGAAGGCGAAGAAGTAGCTGTATTCCTGTTCGCTGAGGCCGAAATAGGTCACGAAGATGAAGGACGACCCGCCGATGAAGCAGAAAAGCGGGGTCATGCCCAGGGCGATGAGCGTGCACAGGGTCATGAAGCGCGGGTTGCACATCAGCCTCACGTAGCTGCCCATGACCTGGCCCAGGGTGCGCGTCGTGGCCGGGGCTGGCTCCTTGAGCCTCCAGACACCGCAGATGGCCAGGGCGCCAAGGAACATCTGGGCGTAAAAGATGGCCGACCAGTGGGCGAAAGCAAGCATGAGCCCGCCGAGCACGGGCGCGAGCATGGGAGCCAGGGACACGATCACGGCCATGTGCGCCAGGGCCCGTTCCCGCTCCGCGCCTACGAAATAGTCCTTGGTCATGGCCAGGGACAGGGTGGCGGCCGAGGCCGCGCCCATGCCCTGCAGCACGCGCCCGACGATCAGGGCCATTGGACTCCCCGCCCTGGCGCAGACCAGACAGGCCAGGATGTAAAGGGAAATGCCGCCCAGAAGCACGGGCTTGCGGCCATAGCGGTCCGAAAGCGGCCCGTAGAAGAGCAGGGCCAGGCTGAAGCTGATGAAAAAACCGACCAGGGTCAGGTTGATGACCGCTTCCGTGGTCTGCCAGTTCGCGGTCATGGCGGGCAGCGCGGGCAGGTACATGTCCGTGGACAGGGGCGGAAAGGCCGCGAGCAGGGCCAGGATGAGCAGGGCGCGTATTTTTATGGGGGCTGGTATTGTCATGGTGCTTGTGGGGTAAAAGGGTGAGGGGCACGCCTACTCCGGGCTCGGCGGACAGGCAAGAGAAACTCCGCGGATCGATTTTTTTGACATTTTCGGCTCGCGGTCCGGCTGTCCCTTCGGACGGAACAGTCTCTGCATCATGGGCATGCAGCAGGAAGATTTTTCCCGGAGGTATCACATGAGCATCGCGCCCCTGGCCGCTCTCGGCATCGCCAAGACGGCATTTTCCATCATCGGTTCCCTGGCCGACGCAATGAAGCGTCCCTCGGCGGAATCCAGCGGTTCCGCCATGGTCGCGGCGGCACCGCAGGAATCCTTGTGGCATCAGATCGGCAAGGAGGTGGACGTGAGTTCCATGACCAAGGATGATCTGGCCAAGGTTTCGTCCATGCTCTACGACAACGGGCTCATCAGCCTTCGAGACCACGCCACCATGAGTTTCGATCCAAGCTTCGCGGGTTCCTCGAACCTGCTGACGGCGGCGGACGGTTCGGGCCGCGTGGACTGGATGGCGGAGTTTCAGGCCCGTTTGGCCAAACATCAAAAAGAGGGCGATACCCAATCCGCCGCCCAGGATGGCCGCGTGCTCGACATCCTGTCCCGGCTGCAGGCCGGAGCCAAGGGCGTCACTTCGATCCGGGTCTGACCCGGCAAGCTTTTCCCGTTTTTCATTCCGGCTACGTCAGCCGCGTCCTATTCCTTCACGCGGAGATCCCCTTCGCCTGTGCCGGCAGTCCGGCTCCAAATCCGGGCCAGGGCGACTCCCGTCAAATTCTGCCACAGGCTGAAAATTGCTCCCGCCAGGGCCGCCGTCGGGCCGAAAAACGTTCCGGCCAGGGCCACGGCCAATCCTGAATTCTGCATTCCCACTTCAATGGAAATCGTGCGGGCCGTGATGGTCCCGCCTCCCAGCATGCGCGTTGCCCAGAATCCGCACAGGTAACCCATCGCGTTGTGCAGGATGACCGCGAGCATGATCAGCGCCGGAAATTCCAGAATCGTTTTTTGATTGAGAGCCACCACGCAGGCGATGACGGCGGAGATGGTCACCACCGAGATGGACGGGAAAATCCTGATCAGCGGTTTCAGGCGCTCGCACAGCAGATGGCGCAGGATCAGGCCGTCCAGCAACGGAAAGACCACGATCCAGAACACGGAGCGGACCATGGCCCAGAAATCCACGGCCACCCGTTCCCCGGCCAGCAGTTCCACCAGGGCCGGCGTGGCCAGCGGCGCGATGAGGGTGGAGAGAAGGGTCATGACCACGGACAAGGGCACGTCGGCCCGCGCGAAATAGGCGATGACATTGGAGGCCGTGCCCGACGGGCAGCAGCCGACCAGAATGACGCCCACGGCCGCCTCGGGCGGCAGGCGCAGCGCCACACAGAGGACCCAGGCCACGAGCGGCATGATCAGGTACTGGAGTCCCACGCCAAGTCCCGCCGCCCGCCACTCACGGCCCACTCGCGCGAAATCGCCGAAGTCCAGGGTCAGGCCCATGCCGAACATGATGATCCCGAGTCCCAGGGCGATGTGCGGCTTGATCCAGGCGAAAAGCGGGGGATGAAAGAGGGCCAGCAGGGAAAATCCCACGGCCAGGGTCAGGAAATTGCGTTCGATCCATTGGGGCAGGGTGCGCAGCATGCAGGGCTCCGAAGTTCGCGGTGGGTGAGTGTGGTCCCAAAAGGCGTGGAGAGTCAACGGGAAGCAGGGAGAGCGGGGAAACGGCGCGGGGCGGGCTCATGGCCCATCCGATGAGGAAGCCCGACGCAAGGAATCCTCAGCCCCGGAAATGCCCCGGGGCCGCCGGTCATCTCCAGTCTTTGCGCGGCGCCGTGGTGACGAGCTGAATGCCGGCCTGATAAAAGCCGGACCAACCGTCAGTATCTTTTTTGCACCAGCGGATGAAGCCCGTCAGGAATGTGCCGCTTTCGTAGTCTATGGTTCCCCTGATCTCGTCGGCGAGGTAGATGTTCACGGGGACGTCGCTGACGGCGATCTCGCAATCCAGTTCCAGCAGGAGCCCGTCCGGACTTTGATTGATGATCCTGGCCGGGCAGGAAATGCCCAGGGTCGGTGACACCACGGCGCAACGTTGGAGGCTCGCGGTTCGGGTGTATTTTCTGTTTTCTGGCATCAGACGCTCCGGAGTTGGGGAGTTGGCGATACTGTTTTCCTGTGTCGCGCCTTGCGGCTGCGTGGGTGACAACTTCTTGAAAGTCTTCGCGATTGTCAAACCTCCATATTCGCTTTTTTCAGATGTGCCAACAGGGATGGTCTGTCCGGCCATGTCCCGGATTCTATCAATCGTCGGCGCATATGGCCTTGCGAGGCCCGATATTTCCTTCCCGCGAATGAGTTCGCGGGTCTTTTGCGTGCTCGATGTTAAATTTTGCGGCAACAATGGAAACCACTGAGAATGTCAACATCGCCGGTACCACATGTTTTGCTGCTGTCATCTTCGTTTACATTGCCGCCTGCATCGAGTAGGGCCTCTCTGCATCTTTTTTCTGATGAAGTGGTCACAGGGTTTTGAGTAGCCTCTCTTCGCGGCGCGATGGATCATACTGCGGGCTTCATGCAGGATCATGGACGCAGCGGCAATGTTTTGATGGTTTCATTGCGTGGGATTATTCGAAATATTTTCGATAATATATTATTTTTGCACAACGTTGATTCTGAAGCGATAAGGAGAATGGGGAAATGGGTTCGGAGCTGAACAAAAGATATGGCCTTTTCACCGCCATCGCCATGGTCGTGGGCATCGTCATCGGTAGCGGCGTCTTCTTCAAGGCCGAAAAAATTCTCACCGCCACCGGCGGCAATCTGCCGCTGGGTATTCTGGCCTGGATCATCGGCGGGTTCATCATGATCTCCTGCGCCTACACATTCTCGCTCATGGCCACGAAATACGAGCGCGTGAACGGCATCGTCGACTACGCCGAGGCCGCCATGGGCAAGAAATACGGCTATTATGTCGGCTGGTTCATGGCGCTCATCTATTACCCGACCCTGACCTCGGTTTTGGCCTGGGTCTCGGCCCGATACACGGCAGTGCTGTTCGGCTGGGACATCACCGGGGGCGAGTGCATGACCATCTCCGGCTTCTTCCTGGTGGCGAGCTATGCCTTGAACGCCCTCTCGCCAGTGCTGGCCGGAAAATTCCAGGTCACGACGACCGTGGTCAAGCTGATCCCGCTTTTGCTCATGGCGGTGGTCGGCACGGTGTTCGGGTTGAACAACGGCATGATCGTGCAGAACTTCACCACCTCCGTCACGGAAGTGGATCCGCTCATTGCCGTGTTCACCGCCGTGGTGGCCACGTCTTTCGCCTACGAGGGGTGGATCATCGCCACCAGCATCAACGCCGAGCTCAAGGACTCCAAGAGGAATTTGCCCTTGGCGCTCATGGCGGGCACCTTCACGGTCATGGTCGTCTATATATTGTACTACGTCGGCCTGGCGGGCGCGGTCACCAACCAGACCCTGATGGAAGGCGGCCAGGAAGGGGCGAAGCTGGCTTTCGAGACCGTCTTTTCAAGCCTGGGCGGAACGCTCATCTTCGTTTTTGTCATCATCTCCTGCCTTGGCACCCTGAATGGCCTGATGCTCGGATGCACGCGCGGTATCTACTCCATCTCCGCCAGAAACCAGGGTCCCAACCCGCTGATGTTCAAACAGATCGACAACGCGACCAACATGCCCACGAACTCCGCCGTTCTGGGCCTCCTGCTGTCCGCGTTCTGGCTGGTGTATTTTTACGGGGCGAACCTCACCAAACCGTGGTTCGGCTTTTTCTGCTTCGATCCTTCGGAATTGCCCATCGTGACGATCTATGCTCTGTATATCCCCATTTTCGTGGTCTTCATGAAAAAGGAATCCGACTTTCCGGCTTTCAAACGCTTCGTCATGCCCTCATTGGCCATATTCGGCAGCCTGTTCATGATGTTCGCCGCCTGCTTTTCGCACGGCATGGCCGTTGTGGCGTATCTGGCCATCTTTGGCGTCGTGATGTTGGGCGGGGTTTTCTTTTCGCGGGAACGCGAGTTGTTGCGTTAGGTTAGGAGCCTTTTGCTTCGTGGATAAAAAAGCCGGGCGGCTGCGTGATCGCAGTCGCCCGGCTTCTCTTTTTAGCGCGGGGGCCAGCTCAGCGCAGCTCCACCGCCCATTTCTCTAGCTCGGGCACTGTGCCCACTATCTTCTCCTTCAGCAGAAAATCCGCGAACCGGGTGTAGCGTTTGTTGTCCAAAGCTCCGGGGCGCAGGGCGAAGCGGGGCAGGGTGTCCTTCCAGGCGCGGCGGTTCAGCTCGTCGTCGAGGCTGGCGCGGTCGCCGGAGACGAAGAGCTTCCAGCTCTCGTCAGGATGGTTGATCAGGTATTGCACGCCTTCCTCAAGCGCGTCGACAAAGGCGCGCAGTTTCGGGTCGGAAAGCGTGTTCGAGGCGGCGACGAGGATCAGTTCGTCGTAGGCGGGCACGCCGTATTCCTCCACGAAAAAGGCCCTGCCGGGGCGCCCCTCGATGTCCATCTGGTTCAGTTCAAAGTTGCGGAACGCGCCGATGACGGCGTCGGTCTGGCCCGTGAACAGGGACGGGGACAGGGAGAAGTTGACGTTGACCAGCTTCACGTCACTTAAGGCCATCCCTTCTTTTTCAAGCATCACTTTAAGAAGCGCGGTTTCGAAGCCGCCCACGGAGTAGCCCACGGTTTTGCCTTTGAGGTCCGCGATGGACTTGATGGGGCCGTCTTTGAGCACGACCAGCGAATTGAGCGGCGTGGCCACCAGTGTGGCGATTCGGGTCAGCGGCAGGCCTTCGCTGACCTGCATCTGGTGCTGATGCTGGTAGGATACGGCGACATCGGCCTGTCCGGCGGCAACGAGCTTGGGCGGGTCGTTGGGGTTGGAGGGTGCGATGAGCTTCACGTCCAGGCTGTGGTTCTTGAAGAAGCCTTTTTCCAGGGCCACGAAGAGGGGGGCATGATCGGGGTTGACGAACCAGTCCAGCAGCACGGTCAGCTTTTGGGGCTGGGCTTGGGCCGAGGTGGCGAGGAAGAGAAGAGTTGCGAGGAAAAGGGCGATTTTTTTCATTGGGTTATCCTTGGGTTGGGCGCGGTGCGCCGTGGTTTGAAGAAGGGGAAAAAGGTTTGCGCCAGCGCGGTCGCGCCCCGGTTCGATGCGGGCCGGGGCCGTCAAAACTCCTTCACCGGCCTCGTACTGCTTTCCCGTCGCTGCTGCCGAACAGACTGGAGCGCTTCGACCGGGAGGCGACGGGAAAGCAAACGATGCCTGGCTCAGTCAAACAGTTGCCGCCCCCGGCCCGCATCGAACCGGAACGCTGGGGCTGGTGTTCCGGTCGGACGGAGAGCGAGAATGAAATCCCTCACAAACCCGACACGTCCGCACAGTGCTCGCAATGACGCCTTGGCAACCCGTCATTGCGAGAAGTCTTCGACGTGGCAATCCATGATTCTCCAGTCTTGTTGAAGACCGGACTCATTGCATTCCCTGTCTCGGCTGCCAGTAAACCAGCCTGTCCAGCAGGCGGTCGATCAGGAAATAGAGGCTCAGGGACGTGACCGCCAATACGGTCAGGGCCGCGAACATGATGTCGATCTGCATGCGGGCGTTGGCGTGCAGCATGTAGAACCCGAGCCCCGCGCTCGATCCCACCCACTCCCCGACCACGGCTCCGATGGGTGCCACGGCCGTGGCCACGCGCAGGCCCGAGGCGAAGGCGGGCAGGGCCGAGGGGATGATGATGGTGCGCAGCACGGCCAGAGGGCCGGCTCCCATGATGCGGGCCAGCTCCAGCAGGTCTGGTTCGGTGCGTCGCATGCCGGAGTAAAAGGACGATGTCACCGGAAAGAAGATGATCAGCACCGCCATGGCCACCTTGGAGGCCATGCCGTAGCCCAGCCATAGGACCAAGATGGGGGCCAGGGCAAAGACAGGGATGGCCTGGCTGACCACCAGCACGGGCAGCATCCAGCGTTTGAGCAGCGGCGAGAGGATCATGACCAGGGCCGCGCTTGTGCCCAGGATGGTGCCCAGGGCCAGGCCCAGCAGGATTTCCGCGAGGGTCGTGCCCAGATGGGAGAGCAGCAGCGGAAATTTGTCGAGCAGGGCATGGCCGACGGGCAGCGGTCCGGGCAGGATGTAGGGTGGGGCTCCGGTCAGGGTGACCAGGAACTGCCACAGCAGGAGAAAGCCTGCCGTCAGGATCAGGGGGCGCAGGATGTTCATGCAGTTTCCCCGTTCATGAGCCGTTTGAGCAGGCTCGCATACAGGGCGGTCACTTCCGGATTGCCTGCTTCGCGCGGGGGGAGGGCGGCGGGTTCGATGGTTTCGAGCACCCGCGCGGGGCTCCCGCCGAGCACCACGATGCTGTGCCCAAGGCGCAGCGCCTCCAGGGGATCATGGGTGACCAGCACCACGGTCGCGCCCACGGTCAGACGCGCGGCCAGGTTTTGCAGGCGCACGCGGGTCAGGGCGTCGAGGGCGGAGAAGGGCTCGTCCATGAGGATGACGGGCCGCTCTTCCATGAGCGTGCGCAGAAGCGCCCCGCGCTGGCGCATGCCCCCGGACAGCGTCGTGGGCAGCTTGTCCTCGTAGCCGGTCAGGCCCGCCTCCCGGATCAGGGCCAGGGCCTTGGCCTGTTTTTTGCGCGAAAGCTCGCCCCGCAGACGCGCTCCGAGCAGGACATTGTCCAGCAGCGAGAGCCAGGGCAGGAGCAGGTCGTTCTGGCTCATCCAGGCCACTTGGCTGTCTGTTGCGGGCTCGAAACGAATCCGTCCCGTGAAATCAAGGTTCGGCGATCCGGCCATGAGCTTGAGCAGGGTCGACTTGCCGCATCCGCTCGGCCCCAGGATGCAGGTCGTGTGTCCGCCCGCAAGCGTCAGGGTCAGGTCCGTGAAGAGCGGCTGGCCGTCGAAGTCCAGGTTGATGCCCTCAAGGACGATGTCCGGGGCGGCCTGCATGGGCGTTGCGAGGTGCACGGCTACTCGAAGAACCGGTGGAAGTGATGCACCGGCCCGTGGCCCCGCCCGATGACGTACGCGGCTCCGGCCCGGATGGCCCCGCTTATGTACTCCTTGGCGTGGCGCACTGCCGTCTTCACATCCTCGCCCCTGGCCAGGTTCGAGGCGATGGCCGAGGACAGGGTGCAGCCCGTGCCATGGTTGTTGCGGGTCGGGATGCGCACGCCGGGCAGGGTCACGACGCGGTGTTCGGGGCCAAGGTAGAGGCTGTCGTCGCTGTCGCCCGATTCCAGGTGTCCGCCTTTGACCAGCACATTCTTGCAGCCCATGGCCGCAAGCTCAGCGAGCGCTTTTAGGGCCGCCTCCTGGGTGGCGATGTCCCGGCCCAGCAGCACCGACGCTTCGGGCAGGTTGGGCGTGATGAGCGTGGCAAGAGGGATGAGCTCGCTTTTCAGGGCTTCGATGGCCTCGTCCTGCAACAACTTGTCCCCGCTCTGGGCGACCATGACCGGGTCGAGGACAACGGTTTTGACCCCATGCCGAATCAGGCCCTGCGCCACGGCGCGGATCAGCTCCGGGGAGAAGAGCATGCCGATCTTGACCGCGTCGGCCCCGATGTCGCCGAGCACCGCGTCCATTTGCGCGGCCACGAAGTCCACGGGCACGGCGTGGATGCCGGTCACGCCGAGGGTGTTCTGGGCGGTCAGGGCGGTGATGACGCTCGCCCCGTAGCAGCCGTGGGCCGCGATGGTCTTGAGGTCGGCCTGGATTCCGGCCCCTCCGCCGCTGTCGGACCCGGCGATGGTCAATACCCGGTGATATGTGCGCTGGTTCATGGCAGCTCCTTGGCGTGGCGAATGATGGTTTTGAGTTCCGCGGCCGCTTTTCGCGGGTCCGGGGCCGAGACGATGGCCGAGACCACGGCCACCCCGTCGCACCCGGCGCGGATGACCTCGGCGGCGTTGCCGGGCTTGATGCCGCCGATGCCGACCAGGGGGAGGGATACTGCCGCGCGGATAGCCGCGACGCCATCAAGGCCCAAGGCCGGGGCCGTGTCGGTCTTGGTCGGGGTGGAGAAGACGGGGCTGATGCCGACGTAGTCCGCGCCTTGGGCCTCGGCACGCACGGCGTCTTCCACGCATTCGGCGGAGATGCCGATGAGCATGGAGCGTCCGACCACGCGGCGGGCGTCGGCGATGAGCATGTCGGTCTGGCCCAGGTGCACGCCGTCCGCGCCCACGGCCAGGGCCACGTCGATGCGGTCGTTGATGATCAGCGGAATGCCGGTTCCGGCCAGCAGTTCCCGCACGGCCCGGGCTTCGGCCACGAACTGCCGCGTGGAGCACTCTTTTTCGCGCAGCTGCACGCAGGTCACGTCTCCGGCCACGGCGGCGCGGACGATGTCCACGGTGGATCGGCCCAGGGACAGACCCCGGTCCGTGACCAGGTACAGGGACAGATCAGGCATGGTGTTCCTCGCGGATGCGGCATTTCCTGACCAGGTCTTCGGGGCTCAGGTTGAAAAGGGCGTCCAGGAGATGGATTTGAAAAGAGCCGGGACCGTCCGCGATGTCGCCGGCCCGTTCCCCGGCCAGTCCGAAGAAGGCCAGGGCCGTGGCTGCGGCGGAGACGGGATCCGGGTCCACGGCGTGGAAGGCTCCGACCAGGGCCGTGGCCGAGCAGCCCGTGCCCGTGACATAGGGCATGAGCCTGTGCCCGCCTTCGACGATCAGCGTGCGCCGGCCGTCGGTGACGATATCCGTGGGGCCGGTGATGGCCAGGGTCGTGCCCAGTTCGCGGGCCAGGGCTCCGGCCATTTTGGCCGCGTCCTCGATGGAGTCTGTGGAATCCACGCCCTTGGTCGCGGAGCCCTGGCCGGCCAGGGACAGGATCTCCGAGGCGTTGCCGCGCACCACGCTGACCTTAGTCCAGGCCAGGATGGATTTGGCGGTCTCGGTGCGAAGCCCGGTCGCCCCGGAGCCAACCGGATCAAGGATGATGGGTTTGCCCAGGGCCGAGGCCCTGCGTCCGGCCCTCAGCATGGCCGCGACCCACACGTCGGTCAGGGTGCCGATGTTGAGCACCAGCGCCCCGGCATAGGCGACCATTTCTTCGACTTCGTTCTCGGCATGGGCCATGACCGGCGACGCGCCGCAGGCCAGGAGCACGTTGGCGGTGTAGTTCATGACCACGAAATTGGTGATGTTGTGGATCAGGGGCTTGGAACGCCTGATGGCACGCAGATTATCGGCTGCTTTTTGGGACAGATCGGACATGGGGCACCTCGCACGAAGAGTTGTGGAGGCAGCGGCGGCGAGGAAGTTTGCCGACGATGTCGGCCAGTCTTGCAATTCCCTTCGCTGGCATGACCCAGATCAGGTTCAACGGGTATCATCTCAGGCTCCTCGCCACCCCTGCAAAAACTCGTCATTGGCTAGGATAAGCGGGGGGAGGTGTCAAGGCGGGACCGTCACATGCCGATCGAGCAGTTCCGTCCCGCATTTTTGGCCTTGTAGAGAGCTTCGTCGGCGCGCAGCAGGGTCTTGTCGATGTTCTCTTGGGTGCGGTGCTGCGTATAGCCGATGCTGATCGTCGGCGCGGGGATTTCTTCGCTGATGCGGGGCGCCGAGGCCACGGCGAGGCGCAGGCGTTCCGCCACGAGCGGAGCGTTCGTGCTTTCGCAGGCCGGGAAAAGGAGCAGGAATTCCTCGCCGCCCCAGCGCGCGCACATGTCGTATTCCCGCAGCGCGAGTTCCAGGGCGCGGGCCACGGCCTGCAGGACCCTGTCACCGGCGGCATGACCGAACTTGTCGTTCACGGCCTTGAAGTCATCAACGTCCGCGATCATGACCGTGAAGCCGGCTTCAGGCTTTCGTGCGGCCTGGGCCGCGGCCTCTTCGAGACGAATGGTCATGTAGCGGCGGTTGGGCAGATTGGTCAGGGAATCGTAGTTGGAGGCGTGCTCCAGGCGTTCCTTAAGCTGATGCAGCATGGTCTGGTACTGGTCGCTGATGCGCACGATCTTTTCCAGCTGCCGCACCTTTTTTTCGTAATTGACCAGATAGCCCTGGCTGCGTTCGCGTTCGGCGGCCTGGAAGCGGTCCGCGATGTGGGTCAGCCGGTCCAGCAGGCGCTGCTGATCGATATAGCGCTGAAATAGTTCGTGCAGCGGTTCTTTCCACCCATCCGCCGGAGTGTCGGCGGCGAGCAGGGCTTCGATCTGTTCTTCCAGGTTGTCGTCGAGAGGAAGCGGCGGCATGCTCATGACCTCGGTGCGATGGCGAAGGGAAAGGTGCAGTCTTCCTTGAATTCCTCGGCCAGTTCTCCGACGCGCTCGTTGTCGGGGTCGTAGCTCCAGAGCACGTTGACCTGGCGTCCGCCCTGATGGGCTTCCTCCAGCCGGTCGAAGATGTCCATCATGGCCCGGATGCTGCTCGTGTTCAGGTAGATGAGCTCCAGGTCGAAGGCCAGGGGGCGCGAGCTTTCCTTCAGAAAGGTGTCGATCCAGTCGATGATGGGCTGGAAAAACTCGAAGGGATTTTCCGGGTAGGAGTCTCCGGCCATGAAGACGCGGCCCTCTTTGTGGTCCATGCGCACTGCGGGGGTGCTGGGTGTTTGCGCGAGTTCAAGATCGTTCATGCTGTTCTCGTTACGTATTGCGAAAAGATTATTTAGAGTACGACGCGCAGGCTCAGGAAACTGCGCTGCCCGTCCATTTCTCGCACGGTGGCGACCAGGGGGCGGGACGCCTTGCGGGCCATGTCGATGAGCCCCAGACCGGCGCTGCCGTTCAGGATTTCTCGCGGCTGACGCAGCTGGGCCTTGAAGAACGCCTTGAGCTCGCTTCGGTCCATGGCCGCCAGCTCGTCCACGCGCTTGAGCAGTTCCCGGCCGTCGTCCGGGTTTACGACATTGCCGGCGCTGACGACATAGTGCCCGTCTTCGCGGGAGACGACGATGGCCGCGCTGGCCGCGCCTGCGAGCTCCGGATGCTGATCAGCGTAGCGGCGGATGTTCTGGGTCATTTCTATGTACACGGCGAAAATGTCGGCCACGGCGCTGGGCTGCTCCTGCTGGTGATTGAGATAGTCGCGCAGGGCCCGGCCGATCTCCTCGATCAGGGCGGCGTTGATGGGGCCGTTGAAACAGACCATGATCTGTTGCTGGTCGAAGATTTCCCGCAGGTCGAAAAGGTCGGGGGTGGTCATGTTGCGTTCTCCTCGGTGAGGAAGGGGGATTCAAAACGAAAGGCCAGCACGGTGATGTCGTCGCGTTGCGGGCGGTCTCCACGATAGCCGGACAGCTCGCGGGTGAGCGATTCCTCCTGAACTTCAAGAGGC
>Ga0265295_1004639_pt1 | contig 18291 bp, 14 predicted proteins | sample Munlansysbiofilm_FD_192503 | JGI IMG/M metagenome (GOLD analysis project Ga0265295, IMG submission 192503) | Leachate microbial communities from a municipal landfill in Southern Ontario, Canada - Methane capture system biofilm | ecosystem: Engineered > Solid waste > Landfill > Unclassified ...
ATCATATAGAGTGAAAGAAACGTATTAAATTCTTCAGAAGATATAAGTGTCACTTCAAGTTCATAAGATAATTCATCTTTATAGATAAGTTTTATGAGGTGAGTCCCAGGTATTTCAAGTTTAGCTAGATCTTCATCTGATAAACTGAAATCACTCGCAGATAAATTAAGTATCTCACCGCTAGTTAATGTTATCGTAAATTTAATGTCTTCTAAAGATAAAGATCCGACCTCATAATAATCAGAAAAAGTATGAGATTCTAGTGTGATTGATTCAAACTCAGAAGTGTTCTTACACCCCACACTAAATAACAATAAAAAAAGAACGAGAAGTAAACTTTTACGTTTGAGTTTTATAGACATGAATATCCTCCGAGTCGTTTATAATTAATTTAATTATACTCTAAAAACCAACGTTCTTTTCGTAAATTTTCAAGTTATTTATACGCATATTTAATTTATCCGATAAATTTTTATAAAAAACATGATGATTTCCCATATCATTAAAATATATTGCCAATGACCAATAAAAAAAGCAGACTAATGGTCTGCTAATGAGTAGTTAAATGAAAATTTCATCGAGTGAAGTCAAATAGAAAATAAATTGTTGATTGTAACTTAAGATAGTGTTGTTTAAGCTTATAATTTGTCCATCGAGCGTTGACAATACTTCTTTAATCAATTCGAAGTTTTCTAGTCTTGCATCACATAATGCTTGATAATAAATATCATTAATGTCATCATAAATGTAAAAGACAATATTTCCATAAAAATCTTCATGTAGATCACTTATCATAACATTTGTGAAATTGATTCTCATCCCAGGAGTAAATGTCATCTGATATTGATAATCAGTAGATATACTTAACTCATTACTTTGACTATATAAATGATAAATACTTGCATTCGTGATTTGATGAAGCCCATTATAGATATTTTTTAATCCATTGACTTGCACATGATCACCGACTACTAATCCATCAATTTGACCATAAACAGCAATGACTGAAACTTCGTCTTCAATAAACATTAATTTATGATTTAAAATCTTTGTTATAACACCATCAACTGAAACACTTACTCCTTCATAACCATTCATTATAGAGTTGATATCTGGTATCATTTGATACATTGGAATGATAGATTGTAGTGGATAGTCCGCATCAAGTACAATATCGATTGACATGACTTCAAGTTCAAGTGAGTCTAGGTAGGTAGAATCAATCGAAAGTATTCCATTTGTAAATGTATAGTAACTTACGTCTATGCTCTGCCCTTCAATTAATACCGCTGTAATTTCTTGATATCTACCTAATGATATTTCAAATTCTAGATTATGATTTAATCCTATAATATACCCTTTTGGATATATCATGGATGGATCTTCAGTAGATACATCTTCGCCCGTAAAGAATGCTTGATTAATCGGATTGATTGATCCAATCACTGATGTTTGATTTCTTGTAATTTCTAATTGAGTATTCGAGAAAATCTCAATGTGTGATATGAGAGAAAATGGCTCCATGATAAGTAATTGATTTTGATAACCATGAAATTGATCAATGGTCCCATCAAGTGTAACAACTCCATTTGTGTATGAGTTTATGAGAAGTGATTGGTTATTCTCTACTTTTAAATCAAGATTTCCATATATCGATAGATAACCATTTAAGTTACCAATTATTTCACCTGTCATATCAACACCATAAGCCTCGACGTTACCTTCAACTTCAAGATCCAATCTAAATGTGTTTACATTAGTGAGAATAACGTTTCCATTAATTAATCCGTTGTAAATATTGAATTCCCCTATATCATTAGCGTCTACGATAATATCACCTTCTATTGAGTAATTGTTTAGGTTTAACTCTAGATGATTTAAAAATGTAAATCCATCAGGTATTACCAAGTGATCTTGTAATCTAAATTTATGAAATCCTAAAGAAATACCCAAATCAAAATCAGTGATGTTAAATATATCAAATTCATCCGATAATGACAATTTCCCTTGAATAAAATCATCTAACCATTGTGCCTCTGATTTTATATAATTTGGATGAATATTTTGATAAATTTCATACACTGATAACCCTTGTTCTCCTATCTCTCCTTTTGATCCTTGTGATCCAGTGGATCCTTGGGGACCAGTTTGACCTATTTGTCCAGCATCTCCTTTGATTAAACCAAGGTTTTCTATAACTCCATTGTCATAAGAAATTATTAATTCACCAATCTCATTGATGGAAAAACTAAAAGATGATTCATCATCATCTATTGTGAAGCTAAAGTCAATGCTTTCAGTCTTCCCATCTTGATATTCATAAATTAGATTATATTGATCATCAATATAGATACTTTTGATGAATGATAAATCAAGATTATCTATAGATGGAAATTCAAAGATTCCATCATTCATTTGTATTTCAAGATTCCCGCGATCATTAATCCAATAATCAAAATCACTTTGATTTTCAGGATTAATATCTTCTAAGTTTAATAAATGATTCCACGAATCCTCGGACTCGTATTTCCATTCAACACTATTTCCATTGACTCTAGTTTCAATGATTTGATTTTCTACTTCTGTACAAGCTGATAATAGTATTAATAATATGATAAGTGCAAAAATGTATCTCATTCTTTTCATGATAAGTTTTCTCCTATAATTGTCTTTTTAAAATAAAAACGGCTAATCAAAAACATGACTAGTCGCTAACAAAATGACAAGCAAATAGAGATATATAGCACCATCCTCATCCTGATCACCCATCGCTGTTTTGTGCTATGTATAGCTTATCATAAAATAGATTTAATTTAAATAACAAATTGTGAAGTTTTATAAAATATTTGTTTTTGCTTCATAAGTTAAGTTATTTGTTTTTTCTAACACAGATTTTACTCAATCATCGCTTGCTTGCGCCATAATCCGAACAATAATGCTTAATGAGTTGTAAATGTTATTATAGATGTCCTGAGGGACACTCAACAACTGTCTGTTACTATGAAAATCTGCATTAATAACTGTCTATATCTTTGCAGCTTTTACATTTGATCAATACAAAAGTGAAGATTTTTTCTTTAAAATCGAGAGTCACTTATTGTCTTAACAAAGAGCAAATCATACTATTTTTTGTTTGTCAAGTATGCAATGTGCATAATCTTGTCGTGAGGGATACTCAAGAACTGTCTGTTACTATGAAAATCTACACTAACAACTGTCGATATCTTTGCAGCTGTTACATCAAAGAGATCAAAAATTGGTGATTTTTTTCTTGAGATTTGAAATCCACTTATCCTCTCAACAAAGACCAAATCATACTATTTTTTGTTTGTCAAGTATGCAATGTGCATAATCTTGCCTTGAGTGGGATTCAACAACTGTCTTTTTCTATGAAAATCTGCACTAAGAACTATCTATATCTTTGCAACTGTTACATCAAGTAGATCAAAAATGGTGATTTTTTTCTTGAGATTTAAAATCCACTTATTGTCTCAACATAGACCAAACCATACTTTTTTTTGTTTTTCAAGTATGCAATGTGCATAATCTTGTCCCGAGGGATACTCAAGAACTGTCTTTCACTGTAAAAGGGGAATATCTACTTTCGAATTGGAAATAATTCTTATAGAAACAACATGATCTACTGCTTAATTGACACTAACATCATAAGCAATAATCCAATGTGTTTCTATTGATGTGTAAGTATATTAATCAGATTTGGTAGTTTTATCAATAAATTCTCTTAATTTTGTGCTGCTTGTTTCTTTAGTATACGGAAGATAAATAATTTTTGTTCTTCCATCTTTAAATTTTTCTTCATATCTATTGAAACGATCAGTTCCTTTATAATCAGATCCGACAAATAAAAAATCATATTTATATATTTCATAAACTTGATCATCTTCAGGTAAAGACTCAATGACTTTATCAACATATTTAACGCTTTCTAAAATTTCTCGTCGTTCATTAAAAGGAATATATGCAGTCTTCCCTTTATGTTTAGCATCTTTATGAACTCCAACAATTAAATAGTCACAATATAGTTTAGCTCTTCTAAGTAAATTCAAATGTCCTATATGAAATAAATCAAATGTCCCACTCAAATATCCAACTATAATTTGCTTATTAGAGCTTAATCTGTTTCTTGATAATTTATAATCATAACTAGAAACTCCAAATTTAACCCAATCATTTTGATAACTGCTAATTACATCTTTATATGTTTCATTATAATTTGGAATATATAGTAACTCTCGATTAAACATCTTTCTTAAAATCACATTTGATAGGTCAGCATTCAAATCGAGTTGAGTTGTTTCATTATAAAAACTGGTTCCCTTTAATTGACCTGGAGATACTTCAAGAATTCTATTATCATATTTTGATTTTATCAATTCAATATTGACACTTTCTACAAAACTAGATAATGCTGATTTAGTGCTTCCATATACGCTGAATAGAGGAGATACAACTTTTCCAGAAATACTAGAAATTACCGCCGTATAAAAATCAGTGTCACTTTTTATTTTTGCGTAAAAATACTTAACTAACTTAATAAATGCTACAACATTAACTTTAAAACTATTAATTATTTCTATTTCATGTATGTCCTCAAAATGTGCTACACGTCCAAAACCAGCTGTATATATAAGTGTGTCAACATCTCCAAACTCATAATCACTTAATACATCATCATTTATTAAATTGGTTTTGCAAAAAACTATTTTATCACTTATTAAATTGGGTTCTACTCTATCAACTATATAAACTTTCATGTAATCACTAGTGAGTAAATGGTTTACAATAGTTAGACCTAACCCATTTCCTCCACCTACAACTAAAGCAATTTGTTTCATTTTCTTTTCTCCTTTTTCAGAATGCCTAATTTTATGAGTGCTTTTTTAATCAAACGCCTAATTTTTTTATTTATGTCTTTTAAAAGCCATAAATACCTATTTTTTAGTTTGATTTCAACGCCTATATTTTGCTTTATGATCTTATCTACTTCTTTAGCTAATTCATAGTAAACTCTTTGGGAATAATGATTAATACTATCAAAATAATCACTTTGTTTTGTTATGTACTTATTAACATCAATAATATCAACTCTACTTTCATTACTAGATAATCTTCTTATTTGATCATTAATTTTTCTGTGAAAAATATGCTTATCCTTAAAATTAGTATCATTATTAAACGGCGTTTCAGCAGCTAACAAAACAATTAGTCTAGAATTTTTATCTAAATAACTTAAGATATCATTTATATTATCAACAATATTTATTTCGTCATAATTTATAAGTTCGTACTCATCTGAAAACTTTTGCAACATTTCTATATCGAATTCAGATCTCGCTGTCATTATTTCTTTATTTATATATCTATCCCAATTAGCAGGATCAGTAATAGGTTTACTCATTAAACCGTATGCTATTTTTATATCATTCTTTTTATTTTTGTAAACAGCTAATGTTGTATCCATTAAAATAGATAAAAAAACTATTGAGTAATTTTTCGAAAAGAGACTAGTCTCAAATGTTTCAGGTGGTAAAAACGAGTAATTATTAGTAATCGATTCTTTGTCTTTACTACTTAATAGATAGCTGTTTTTAATATTAATCGTATGATTAAAATGGTCAACCTGAGTTCCTTCGATAGTTCGAAAATTAAGTTCAGATGATAGATAGTTGTTATTATCCAAATAAGATAAAAGTACAGAAAAATCACATGGACCTTTAAAAATTATTTTTTTTGAAGATTCATTATTATTTATACTCTTTTTACTCTCATTGTTTAAATCACTTAATGTCTCATTTTGATTAATCCAATCTGGAGTCACATCAACAATTAAGTCACCTGATACAGGTTGTACTATTGAAATTTTAGGAAAACCAAGTTTTGCGTAGATATACTGTTCAATTCCCATTCCCATTGTTCTGCATGAAAACAAGAAATCTAAAAGTTCGTTTTCATATATAGAATAGAATCCAATTATTCCATAATGTCCATATTTATCTTCAGCTTCAATATAACCACACGAATAGTCTGAACTAGTTAAAATTGCATCTAACTCAGCTTTCGATATTTTTCTTTTAGTGAAATTTAGCTGATTTGTCCTAAGAATCAACTCGTGAATTCTTTCTGACTGATTAATGCAGTCATTTTTTATTATAGTTTTAAGATTTATATTTCTTAAAAATAATTCGTTAGAGTCATAGTTCAATGAATCACTTTGCTTTTTCTCAAGATTCTTATACTGCTTTAGTCTAGATAACTCCTTATCATCTTTTCCAATTTTAGTGTAATTGTTTTTTAAAACTTCAATCACATCTGGTAATTCAGCCATTATATCTGGATTGTAAAATTGAACCTCTTTTATATTTTGGATATTATCATCTATGAAGAGAACATTTTTAGAACGCAAATTCATATTTTCAATTATTTTGTTTACCCTCTGACCTTTTGATGTCCAGTCTATTGAAATGAAGACAAAATAATCAAGTATCCCTTCTCTTTCAAGAATCTTTTCACACTGAGATAATTCGTTTTTTGAACAAATTGAATTTACTATACCTCGCTCTGTCAAATTTTTAATTAAATCTATCTTTGATTTATCAATTATAATGTTTGTTTCTGAAATTGTACCTTCCCAAAAAGTATCATCTAAATCCCAGATTATTAACTTTATATCATTTATATTCATGGTAAATTATTATTATTAGTGACTAATAATATCTCCTTTTTATGTAAAGTATTTTCATTCGCAGTAATTCCATTACTCAACCTAATAAGAGTTTTAAAGAATAGTACTGCCATATTGTGAATTACTATAAAAACAATTATTGTTATTATAGCTCCAATTATTCCAGTAGTTTGTATATACGCTAATCTAAATATAATGAAAAAAATCAAAGTCAAATTAAGACTATTTTTTTTCATATTGTATATGTATCTTTGTAATTTTCCTATAAATATCCCTAAAAAACTGTACAAAATGATAATTCCTAAAATAGTAAAATCAGCATATACAATTGAAACATAAGTTGTGCTCAAATATGTTGTATCACCAGATCCATATAATTGGCCTAAAGTGTATGAAAATGGCAAATCATACTGAATCCCAGGTATTGAATTTAATAGTTGCACTAAGTGTATTCTCCCAAATTGGAAACTAAGTTGCCCATTATTGATGTAGTTTATTGCTCGAATATCATTTATAGAATTCCCAATGACAATTCTTTCGATAATACTATTTATTGCTGAAATAATGAAGCCATCATTGCCGAGAAAATTGAACATTTTCATGGAATTAATACTCAAAAAAATCAATAATGAGAATGTAACGATTACTCCCAAAATAATATGCTTAAATCTTATAGTGCCCATAAAAGAAAATGCTATGGCAAGGTGAATTAATAATTCAACAAAAGGACCTCTTGTACCGTCTCCTGTAATATAAACGAAACTTAAAATAAAAACCACAATAAATAGTAATGTTTCTTTTCTGAAAATTGTCTTAGATTTTGTTCTATAAAATATAATAAAAGTCAAACAGAGTGTATAGGACCAACCTATTCTTAGAACCGTTCTAAGAAGCCCTTGACCTGTATATTCCCCACCAAAATAATGCCCTTTAGTCAGTTCTCTGCGAGATTCTGTAATCCCAATTGCATCTGATAAGTTTATACCGTTACGGAAAATAGATGAAAAATTACTTATTGTTGGTGGTAAACCTTGGTATAATACACTTCCAATTATGATTAAAGATAATGCCAGAGGTATTATAACGTAAATATAATTTTTTTGGTAATTCACTGAATCGTGATATGACTTATTTTTAAATTGATTTGTCATTTTTTTTGTAGATTCATTATTTTTGATGAAAATCTTATAACCTGTATTTAAAGAAAAATAGGCAATAAATATTATAAAAGATGGTAGCAAGTTGTTATTTGAAATATTGTCAAATGATACAATAGATGTATAATATGTGAAAATCATTAAACCAGAGAATAAAAGAATAGGAGTAAATATAATTTTAAATTTTGTCTCTTTATAAAAGATATATATAAAATGAATGATTATTATAAGGAACATTAAATATAACAATATCATAGCTAGTTACCTCCGATTTTCAATTTTATCATTTTTTTTATACTTTCAAGTATACTATCAATTTCTTTTATTTTTAGTATTGGTAATGAAGTTATATATATTATAAAAGCTACTGCTATTGATATTAATGTTGAATAATTTTGAGTTAACTCTAGCATTAATAAAAGATTATACAATAGTTTAGAAAAGGTAGTCACAACAATACTAAGGACCAATATCTTAAATAAAACTACTCCAATGCTAAATGTATTAAATTTTTGGACCTTTTTATTCAAATTGTAATACAAAAGAATTGTAGTAATAACTACAGATATAGTAGTTGTTAAAGCCAAACCCCAAATATTCCAATCGGAAAAAAAATAGATACAAAGGTTTAAAATAACATTAATCAATAAAGCAAATATTGAGTTATAAACTGGTGTTTTGGTGTCGTTCAATGCATAAAAACCTCTTAAAAGAACTTGTTTTATTCCTGATGGCAGAATACCAATTGAGTAAAAAATCAACGGTAAATATGTTAAATTAATCGAATTATTATCAAATGATCCGCGAGCATATAAAAGTGTAATAATTTCTTTAGAAAACACAACCATCCCAATGGAAGCAGGTAGAACTATTATAATACTAATATTTATGCTCTCAACTATTGTATTTTTGTATTCATTCATTTTGTTAGCTTTTACAAACTTTGTAATCATTGGGAATATTGCTGTGGATATTGCCATTATTATTATTTGAAAAACAAATTTACTCAATCTACTAGCATAATTTAATGCACTTATCCCACCATCAACCATTAATGAAGCAATGTTCTTATCTATTATTTTATTCAAGTCTTCAATAGCAACACCTAAGAATATTGGCAAGGTCAACACTAGAAAGTATTTGATATAATCATCTTTTATGTTAAAATTCACACCAAATTTATATCTTTCTTTAATCAAATAAGGTATAAAAATGATTAGCTGCATCAACATCCCTAGGATAAAACCATATGCAAGAAACATAAATCCGAATTTTACACTTAATATTATACTGATAATAATTATAAAATTCATGGGAATCGAAGATATTGCTGTAATGTTAAATCTACCTTTGATATGTAAAAATCCTTGAAATACATTTATGAAAGTAGATGCAAAAACACTAAGAATTGTGACTCTTGACAGTCGAATTGCAATTTCTGATGTGCTATTATCAAATCCAGATGCAAATATTGATACAGTTTCTTCTGTAAATACTAGCACTAGAGAAGCTATTATTATTGAAATAATTAGATTTAAGCCAAATAACTTATTAATGAATTTGTTTGCAGCTCCAACACCATCCTCGAATTCAATTTTTGTATAAATAGGTATAACACCTGAAGCAATTGCAGCTCCCAATAACGCAAATAAGGTTTGTGGAATCATAACAGCCGTTAAATACGCATCAGATATAGAAGACGTTCCATAATTATAAGATAATACTAAATCTCTAATAAAACCTAAAGCTTTGGAGATTAAAGTGAAAAACATAATGAACAATGCTGTCTTTTTCATTTGATTTTCTTTCTAGATATTACTTCATTAATTAGGTTCACTCTTATTTTAGTGGAACTTTCCACGGATAAATTCTCAATGGCATAGTTTCTAATCTTTTGCCTTGCATGATCATTAAGCCAATAATCATTATTTAAAATTTCTTTTACAACATCTATAATTATATCTAAATTATTATTTTTCACAACAAAACCTATATTGTGTTCTGCTACAAATTCACTTGATATACTAGAACAAATAACAGGTACACCGCAAGAAATATACTGTCGTATTTTTTGTTCGCTAGCACCCATATTTTCTTTTTTTAAAAACGACACACCTATGTCAAATGTATTAATGTACTTATTTACAGAATCAAGTGGCACTCTTCCAGTAATAATAAAATTGTCAGAAACCCCCAGTTCTGAAACTAAATCCTTCATTTTATCTGTGTCTTCTCCCCCTAATATAACGAATCCAATATTAGTAAACTCGTTTATTAGAGTTTTTGAAATAGATATTAGTTCAAAAGCACCTCTTGAAAGAGGAAAATTTCCTGCATATCCTATGATAAATTTAAATCTTTGAAGATTAAGATCTTTTCTTGCCTCGTTACGATTGATTATATAAAATCTTGAAGTATTAACAGAATTGTCAACAATATTAATAATTAAATTTGAGCATAATATTGTATTTATGTCTTCTATATGCTTAGAACTTACAGAATCTAAATAAGAAGCATTAAGAAACAAGTTTTTGTTCATTTTATAATTAATCAGATATATGAGTTTCTTAAATATATTATTTTCGTTTTTATAAAAGTTCAAAAGTCCTGGACCAATTGTTTTAATTCCATAGGGTATCTTAGCTTTTTTTGAAATAAAATATTGACTTATGGGTAAAGCTCCAGAACGAAATAGAATGAAGTCTGGATTGAATTTTTTTATCATTTTAAATGATTTCAATGTTTGCGAAATACTATGAGTAATAAATGTGAATTTCGTCATTTTTTTTGAAAAAATGCATTTTTTAACCGGAAAATTCTCATCATAAAAGTTCAGTCTAGGCTTCGGAATAACAAAGAGAATATCATCATTCATAATTCTAGATATAGATATAATAAATTCACGTTCATTTACAGACGGACCGTTGTTAAGGGATAAATCAACACTTGAAACATATAACATCTTCATATAATAAGTCACCTCAAATCAATTATTTTTTTTTGGAGTCATGTAATCACCATACATTTGATTTAGATACAAATGATAATCTTTAGGTATAGGTAATTGTAAATTCTCGAAATTTGCCAAGACAGTGTTAAGATAAAATTCTTTGATTATAAATTCTCTTTTTCCATAAGATCCACAAATATTAAAAAAATAATCATGATTATTAAATGATTTATTATAACGCTCAAATATTTTTATTAATAAAAAACTTGGTATAAAGAGCAGCAACATTCGTATAGACAAAAATTGGATTTTTTTCATTTTACTATAATTATCAACCGCAGATCTCTCTACTTTTTTGATGAAATATAAGCGATAAACTACATACAAGAAAAACCTTTTAATATTGCTTATGAAACCGTTATTTCTTGTACTTGCTAAGGGGAAAATATCAACGTGTACATTTTCATTTACGCCATTTTTAATATATACTCTAGCTTTGAATGAACTATATGTTTTATCGTGTTTATAGTATTTTATTTCAAACTCACTTGATAAATTAGTTTTTATAACTTTGCAAAAATTATCATACTCATCAGATGAAACCATTATATCTATATCAGTATCCCACGGTATAAAGCCTTTATGCCTAACAGAACCTAAAACTGAGCCGTAAGCAAGACTATATTTCAAGTCGAAAGAAACAGCTATATCATTAATCTCTTTGATTATTTTTAATTCAAGATTTTGAATTTCACTTATCATCACTTATAGCAACTCCTTTAAGATATGTATTTAAGCCTTCATAAAAATTGATCGTTGGTTTATAATTTAACTTTTCTTTTGCTTTGCTGATATCAGCAAGACTATCATGAATGTCGCCCTTACGATTTGGTTCATGTGAAGGATTAATTTTTTTATTGAAATACTGTGCTAAAAAAGTAATAATTTGATTAAGTGACGTTTTGTCTCCATAAGCTATATTGAAAGCTTCTCCAGCAAAAGCTGAAGATGCTTTGCATGCTTTTAAATTTGCTTCAATAACATTATCAATATATGTGAAATCTCTTGTTTGACTTCCATCCCCATATATAACAGGTATTTTTTCCTCTTTTAATTCATAGATCCATCTTGGTATAACAGCTGCATAAACGCCATTAGGATCTTGTCTTTTCCCAAATACATTAAAGTATCTTAAGCCATATGTATCTAATCCATATAATTTAGAATAAAGTCTTCCGTATTCTTCATTAACCATTTTAGTTAAAGCGTACGGCGATAGAAGATTCCCTTCTCTGCCTTCTATTTTGGGAAGAATAGGTTCGTCTCCATAAACTGACGAACTTGATGCATAAACAAATTTTTTCACTCCTTTTTGTCTTGCCGCCTCCATCATATTTAAAGTCCCTTTAATATTGATTTCTTCATAGAGTAATGGCATTTCAATACTTCTCGGAACACTACCCCAAGCAGCTTGATGTAATACGTAATCAACTCCTTCACAAGCCTGCAAACAAGTATCAAAATCTCTAATGTCACCATTAATAAAAGTATAATTAGGGTTGTCTATGAACAAGTCAATATTTTCCTGTTTGCCAGTTGATAGATTGTCTAAGCATCTTACTTTATAGCCTTTTTCTAGTAAAACCTCACATAAATTTGAACCAATAAATCCTGCTCCTCCAGTAACTAGAAAAAGACTGTTTTTATCGAAAACCACATTTTCGTATCCCATATTATTTGCCACCTTTCATTAAAGTCTCCAGTATCTATAACCTGCTGACTCAAATTCTTTTCTATCTAGTATGCCTTTAATATCTAATAATACTTTTTTATTATTTTCACAATCCTTAAACATTCTAGAATAATCATCTTGAGATAATTCCAAAAATTTATTATGTCCTACAGCAATGACAACCGCATCCATATCTTTTACATCTTCGATTAAATCGAATTCAATTCCATATTCATGTTTTGCCTCTTCAGCATCTGCCTCAGGATCAGTAATCATTGGTTTTAAGCCGTACTCTTTTAGTTCGTTTACTATATCAATAACCTTTGTATTTCTTGTATCGGGACAATTTTCTTTGAATGTGAAGCCTAATATTGCTACTTTTGCATCTTTAACAGGAACATCAGCCTTAATTAAATTTTTAATCAGATTTTCTACAACATATTTGCCCATATCATCATTTATTCTTCTACCAGATAATATTATTTGTGAATGATAACCTAATTGTTCTGCTTTATATGTGAGATAGTATGGATCAACGCCAATACAATGTCCACCAACTAAACCTGGAAAAAAATTTAAGAAGTTCCATTTGGTTCCAGCAGCTTTAAGTACTGCCTTGGTATCAATATTCATTTTATTAAAAATAATCGATAGTTCATTCATGAAAGCAATATTAATATCTCTTTGAGAGTTTTCAATAACTTTTGCTGCTTCAGCTACTTTAATTGAATCAGCTCTATAAACTCCCGCTTCTACAACTAATTCATATACTTTGGCTATTGTATCTAAAGATTCTTCATCCATACCAGATACCACTTTAACAATAGTTTCGAGTCTATGGACTTTATCACCTGGATTAATTCTTTCAGGAGAATATCCGACTTTAAAATCAATGCCACATTTTAGTCCTGATTCTTTTTCTAAAATAGGAATACAAATATCTTCTGTTACTCCTGGATAAACTGTAGACTCAAAAACAACAATACTGCCTTTAGTTAAATTCTTCCCAACAGTTCTACTTGCTGATTCAACTGGTGTTAAGTCTGGTGTATGATCATCTCTTACTGGTGTAGGTACTGCTACAACATGAAATTTAGCTTTTTTTAAGTCTTCTGCGTTAGATGTGAAGTCTACAGACGTGTTTTTCACAGCATCATTGCCAACTTCTTTTGTTGGATCTATACCTTTTTTATATAATCCAACTTTATCATGACTAATGTCAAATCCAATGACATTGACCTTTTTTGCAAATGCAACTGCAATAGGTAATCCTACGTACCCAAGACCAACTAAAGATAATTTTTCTTTTCCACTAACTAAATCATCATATAAACTCATTTTTTATCCTCCATGGTTTTATTAATAGCTTCAATATATTTATTAACTACATTTTCACGTCTAAATTCTTTTACCATTTTATCTCTACCAACAATTCCCATTTGTTTTTTATATTCATAAGGTAGTTTTATGAATTTTTCAATAGTTTGATTAAGTGATTCTTGGTCTTTCAAAATAAATGATAACCCAGATTTATTTTCTACAAAAGTTTCTTTACAGCCTGGTATATTTGATGCGATAACTGGTCTACCAGATGCTGCACTCTCTAGTAAGACATTTGACATTCCTTCATGAAATGATGGGTGTATTGTTGCATGGGACATTTTTAGAAAATCTCTAATATCATCAGTTTTTCCATGATATTTAATAAAACTTTTAGAAACATAATCGGATATTTTATCTTTGTAGTCCTCTTCTAAATCACCAATAACATGAAATACTGTATTAGGATATTTCTCATTAACATATTTTGCACTCTCTAAAAAGTAATCAATTCCTTTAGATTTCATTACTCTTCCTATAAACAAAAAATGTAATATGTCCTGAGAAGGATACTCTAAATAATTAAAATAATTAATATTTACACCTGATCCTGGTAATAACTGATATGAGTGACCCCTAACCCCTTTACTTATCATAAAATTCAAATTTTCTTGGTTCTGAAAAAAAATCATACTAGCTTTTTTGAGTCCTATTTTATATAGTTTAATTGCAATGTTCTGTATGATACCTTTGTTTTCTATTGCAGTTCCCAATCCCGTGATATTTGCAATATACGGAATCTTAGCAAATCTTGAAGCTAAACCGCCATATACATTAGGTTTGATAGTATAGGTTAAAACAGCATCTGGCATATATATTTTAATAAGTCTCATATAGAATAAGAATAGTTTCAAGTCATTGAAGGGATTTATACTGCGCCGACTAATTTTTGTATGTATAATATTAACACCTAATTGTCTATAATAATCTTCTCTCGTATCGATAGGAGCAGAAAGATATATTATATACTTTTCTTTCAACAATTCGATTATTAATTCGTTCCTAAATCTATAAAATCCATCCATTGAATTTGTTAAAATCAATATTTTTTTCATCCCATCACTTCTCATTACTTATAATATAATTTTTAATTTGAGTTACCATTAAACTTTTCCATTGTTATTGAATTAGCTGAACTAATACCTTCTCTTTTGACAACTTTAACGATTGTTTTCAAGATGATACCAATATCGTGCAGAAATGTGACATTATAAGCATATACAACATCTAGCTTAAACTTGTCTTCCCAACTTAAAGCATTCCGACCGTTTATTTGAGCGTATCCTGATAACCCAGGTCTCACTTCATGTCGCTTTCTTTGTTCTGAGTTATATAATTCTAAATATTCTACCAATAATGGTCTTGGACCAACTATACTCATATCACCTTTAATAATATTTATTAATCCAGGTAACTCATCAATACTTGTTGAGCGCAAGAATTTGCCAAACTTGGTTAGCCTTTCACGGTCAGGTAAAAGCACACCCTGATCGTCTTTTTTATCTGTCATAGTTCTAAATTTATAAAGTGTAAAAATCTTTTCGTTTAAACCAGGTCTTTTCTGTTTAAAAATAATAGGACTACCAAGTTTTAATCTGATTAAGACAGCAATAATTAACAATAAAGGAAATAATAAAGTAAACGCAATTAATGATACACTAAAATCAAATAACCTTTTAAAATACTTTTCATATATTCTTTTTTTATGCATTATTCCATAATCCTTTTATGATTCTGATTATTTCATCTAACTGTTCATCAGTAATTTTTGTATCACTTGGCAAACATAGACCATTTTCAAATATGTATTCTCCTATATTATCACCAACATAGTCATATTGTTTAAAAAATGGTTGTATATGCATTGGTTTCCAAATAGGTCTTGACTCGATGTTTTCTTTTTCTAGTGCTTCTATAATATCTATAGGCCGTATTTTTCCTTTTAAGGTTATACTTGTTAACCAACAATTTGGACTATTCCAATCATTAATAGGCATAAATTCAATATCTTTGATATCCCTTAAATGCTCTTTATAATAATTGTAGATGTATTGTTTCTTTTCCACTCTTTGATCTAAAACTTTTAATTGACCTCTTCCTACACCAGCAACAACATTACTCATTCTGTAATTAAATCCTAATTCTGAATGTTGATAATGTCTTGCTTTATCTCTTGCCTGTGTAGACCAAAATCTTACCTTTTCAATTCTTTCTAGATTATTAGAAACTAACATACCTCCACCTGAGGTTGTTATGATCTTATTACCATTAAAACTGAAGATACCATAATCACCGAAGGTTCCAGTATATCTGCCTTTATAAGTTGTGCCTAAACTTTCAGCTGCATCTTCAATTAATGTTATATTATATTTTTTGCATAGTTCTACAATTTTATCCATATCAGCAGACAAACCATATAAATGAACTACAATCACTGCTTTTGCATTAGGATATTTAATTAAAGCTTCTTCTAAATATTTAGGACTCATATTCCAAGTTTCTAAATCACTATCAATAAAAACAGGAATAGCTTTTTCATAGATAATTGGATTAGCAGTAGCTGAGAAGGTTAATGATTGGCATAAAACAATGTCACCTTCACCAACTCCACAAGCTCTTAAAGCCATATGGATAGCTGCAGTACCAGAAACTAATGCCGCTGCATGTCCAATACCTGCTTTTTCACAAACCTCTTTTTCAAAGTTTGTTACATTAGGTCCAAGAGGTGCAATCCAATTAGTATCAAATGCTTCTTTAACATATTGTTGTTCATAACCTTCATCACTCATGTGAGGTGAAGCAAGATATATTTTATCTTTCATATTATCTTTCCTTAATAGGTTTGCAAGGTGTTCCTACTGCAACCACGTTATCTTTGATATCATTTATTACTGTTGAACCTGCACCAATAAAAGAATTAGATCCTATTGATAATCCTTGTATTATGTTAGTTCCTAATCCGATTTCCGATTTTTCATTAATTATATTCTTTCCTGAAATATTAACCCCAGGATATATAGTTACAAAAGATTTTAATATAGTTTCATGTCCAATATAAGATTTACTGTCTATAATGACAGCTTTTTCTATCTCTACTTCTGCAGAAATTTGAGTTGAGTAGTTTATAATAATTGCTGAATCATCTTGTAATTTAATATATTTGGACATTTCAGTTTTGGGATGGATTAAATTAGGTGTTCTAATATCGTTACGTTTTAGTTCATAATAAATGGGCTCTCTGATTTTAGGATTTGCTATGGCAATCACAAATGAATGTTGTGAAAATTTTTCGTAATCTGAAACCTTACCAATGATGTTGTAGTTCTTAAGTATGAAATCATTTTTTTGATCGTCCAATAATCCAATAATCTTATATGTCTCTTTATCCGTATTAATAGTCTCAATTAGATCAATGACTTCTAAGGCAAACCCACCAGCACCTATAATTATTAAGTTTTCCATTTTCCCACCTTCTTTAATCGAAGAAATGTAAAATATTTTCTTTTTGATAGTTCATAGCCAGTAGTTTATCAAAAATTAATTTTTGATTAGTATAACTCGAGATAAGAATACCATCAAAATGATAATCATTAATACTGTCCAAACTGATAATCTTTGTACTTACTAGGGTTTTTCCCTGCTTTGATTTATCATCGTCTATCACAGCTAGTACATCTATTGGGATTTGAGAATCAATCAATATTGTTTGCAGCAATATCTCAGCAACTTCCCCAGCACCGTACAACAATATGTTTTTGTATCCTTTGGCAATAATTTGATCTAAAAATTCTACAATATTTTCTTTAGCGGACTTATATATATTCAATGATGCATTAAGATATGATATATTTAGAACTTTCTTACGTTCAACACCTATTTTAGTGATAAAATACTCTACAGTTTTTGTAGAGTGTTTCTTTTTTTTGATAAGCCCTTTTTCCACAAAATTTTCAATATAAGCATTCGTCATTGAAACAGCTACTCCAATGATTTTGCTTATTTCTCTTTGTGTAATATTAGCATCTTTTTCGATAAGATCTAGTATCATAAATTCCTTGTACAAAAGTGTTGGTTTGAAAAACGAGTTATCACTCATGACTTCACCGTCCATTGTTCGATAATTGAATAATTCTATTTTATATGATTATTAGTTGTATTACAAGGGTAAATTCAACTTTTTGTTAAAAAAACGAACAAAAGTTTCAAAACTATTTCTCATATTTTCAAAAAATGCGGTTTCCGCAAATTAGAGGTCCCCCTACGCGGTACCCTGGAGTAGGGTACTAAGTCAACCCGGGGGACACATTTTATCGGGAACCGATAGTATTTATAGGTTATTTTCGAATTCAACAGGAGTTTTATATCCTAA
>Ga0265295_1004641_pt1 | contig 18285 bp, 9 predicted proteins | sample Munlansysbiofilm_FD_192503 | JGI IMG/M metagenome (GOLD analysis project Ga0265295, IMG submission 192503) | Leachate microbial communities from a municipal landfill in Southern Ontario, Canada - Methane capture system biofilm | ecosystem: Engineered > Solid waste > Landfill > Unclassified ...
TTGTATAATTGCTACGGGGGAACCTTTTGTCTTATTCAAATATGCATCAAAATTAAACTCAAAATTTAATATCCCTTGGATTGCAGATTATAGAGATCCTTGGACACAAAGCAGTGCAAGGTCAAAGATTTTTTTGTATAAAGCATTTAATAGCTGTATTGAAAAACAAATACTAAAAAGCGTTTCTAAAATTACTACTGTTTCTGATTTTTCTAAAAGTAAAATAGAGACCTTGGTTAAAGATACAGAATTCCAAATAATTTCCAATGGCTATGATTCTAGTTTGGTGCAAAACATTTCAATAAATGACCAATCTACTGACATCTTAACCCTCGGATTTGTAGGTACAATCTATCCATGGCATCCCATGAAAAGCATTTTAGAGGTGGTTTCGGAAGTGCTTCAATTAGGTTTGCAAATTAAACTTGAATTTTATGGTGTTAATATTGAAAACAGTATTAATGATTGGATAGAAAATGATTATCCCAATTTAAAAGATAGTGTTGTCGTTATTCCCAGAATACCAAATGAGAAGTTATTAAAAAGATTGGCAAAAAGTAATGCATTGCTTCTTGTAAATGATTATTCTATTATGGGAACTAAAATCTTTGATTATTTAGGATTGCAAAGACGGATTATTTTTTGTTATTCCAACGATGAAGAGTCAATCCTTTTAAAACAGAAATTCTATTGTGTTGAAGAGTATGAGACATATAGTAATACATTGCAAGAAGATTTAATAAAAGAGACTAATTCAGGAGTTATTGTTAAAAACAAAGCTCATTTAAAAGAAGTATTGGTGGACTTACATGCTGAGTTTAAAGAGAAAGGATTTCTTTCGTGTGATTCACTTGGATTTGAGAAATATTCACGAAAAGTACAAGCCGAAAACTTGGTAAAGGTGATTGATAAACTCATAATAAATAAAAATAATGCTAATCCCCAATAGCAAAAAAATGAAAATAATACGCATTATAAATCAAATCTTCGTATTTATTATCTTATTTTTGTTTTCTTTGTTTTCATCGTGCAATGCACAAGATAATACGGATAATTCAGATAATACGGATATAGACTCTATCAAAATGGAAGTCAAAATTATATCTGTGGCACCCGTTGGTTGGGGATATATTTATAAAGCCAATGTTATTCAAAAAAATAAAAGTAAAACAGATGTTTTTAATGATACCATTACATTTGGAATTACGGCTTCAGTAGAATATGAAGAACTGATAGAAGGAGAAGTCTATTCAATTATTTTTAAAAACTCTAAGGAAATTTGTAAAACATCCTATTTCCCAGCGATTACAGGAACAATGAGTAAAGAAAATGAGATTTGGTTGATGGGGGGGAAGCCAGTAACTAAGCAGAAAGTGGTCGGGTGGTCAAGTGGACAGGTTCCTGACGGCAGAGAAAGTAGTTGGCTACTTGCCCAAGAAGTTGCTCGATTGGTTTTGTAAGGTTCTAATCAGGCGTGAGCGCCTGTCCACCCGTCCACCCGTCCACCCGTCCACCCGGCTACTAAGTTAATCATTTTATACATGCGTCAGCACATACTCAGGCGTGAGCGCCCAGTTACTCAGTTACCCGGTTTCCTTCTTAACGCCCAGTTACCTTCTTAACGCCCAGTCATTTTTTCATCGAACTTCGGAGTCTCACCAATCTTACAAAATTTGCTGTTGCCACTCCCCCCTGAAAAAGCAAAATAAGAAGGCGGAAAAACATTGAAAAGATATCCGAAAATCGTGATTGCTTTTTATACCTAATTAAAACTTTACAAGTATTTACCGTATATTTGTTTTTTAATTTGTCATGAATGACCAAACATTTTTATAATACATTACTATTTCTGCTTTTTGCAAGCATTTGTTCAGCACAAGTTATTCCAACTGAAAACTTGCAATTGTGGTTGCGTGCTGATTCTGTGGAAATTACAGGAGGATTTGTTTCGCGTTGGTACGATTTAAGCTCAAATAATTATAGTATAATTCAGTCAACAGCGGCTAACAGACCATTGAAAATTGATTCGGCTTTAAATAATCTTCCTGTAATCAAATTTGATGGCATAAATGATTATTTAGATGGTGGGGATGTTCTTGATTTTCTGGACGATAGTCATACTATATTTATTATTACAAAAACTGAAGCAAGTAGATCTTCTTTCATCTCTAAAGGAGCATTAGGTGTCGCTCTTCCAACTAGATACCATTTATATAATTATGATGGTGTCTTGTATTTTGATTATCATGATAGTAATTTAAGACGCATTTCGAAATCTGGATTTCTTTTGTCTAAACACCAAATTCTTTGTGTAAATAATGATAGATTAAATAATATTAATAAACTTTTTATAAATGGTGATATTTGCGACAGTATTACAATTGATGCCTCATATTTGATGAATTCGCCTTATAGTTTTTTAATTGGAGCTCTTAATAGTTCAACTGGTGGTTATCCTCCTGCAGCTGGCTTTTATCTTAAAGGAGACATTGCTCAAATATTAGTTTACGATACTGTATTTAACAGTGTGCAGCAAATTCAAATTGAGCAATATTTAATGAACAAATATGCACCTGACTTGTATATTGGAGATGACATTACCGTTTCTTATGGATTTTGCGATACAACATTAGTAATTGATAAAAGTTTTACCAATATTTTATGGTCAACCGGCGAAACCAATGATACTATTTATGTAAATCAATCAGGAGAATATACGGTGCAAGCAAAAGACATTTTTGATAGAATACAATATGATACTATTAATGTGCAATTCCCAAATCCAAATATTGATAATTCTTTTATTTGTTTGGGTGATTCTGTCTTATATAATCTGGATTTAATCGGTTCTTACTCTTATTTATGGTCAGATTTAAGCACCGAGGTTTCAAAATATTATAAAGATGCAGGAGAATATTGGGTCAGAATAGAAGATGATTTTGGCTGTTTTGATACTGTGTTTTTTACAGTAGAAGTGGATAATTTTAAAAATCAAATTTCTTTGGGCAATGACACTTCGCTTTGTGCTGGGAATACCATCCAATTAGTAGCAGGAGAGGAGCTTTGTACTTCCTTTTTATGGTCACCAGGGGGCAGTACCGAATCATTCCAAACCGTAAACGAAACAGGCTGGCAAAAAATAGTAGTAGAAAATGAAAACGGATGTAGGGCAAGCGATTCCATTTATGTTACCATTGTCGGCATCGCTCCAACGCCGGGATATATTGTAGAAAATCTATGCTTTGGAGATACTACCCAATTTATGGATGATTCAACTTCTCCCGAAGATATTTCTTCTTGGAAATGGATTATAAACGAAAATGATACGCTTTATACGCAAAATGCAGAATGGATTTTTGAAACTACAGGCACTCAAAATGTTGAATTAATTGTTGAATCAGAATCTGGATGTGCAAATAATTTAAACTTTACCATTGAAATTCTGCCTATTCCTGATGTCTCTTTCACTTATACTCCTGTATGTACAGGCGTGGAAATGAATTTTGTTTCTGCTATTGTTCTTCCTGCAGCAACAAGTATTGAACAATATAATTGGTTTTTGAATGATATTGGAATTAGTAATAATGACAATTTTACTCATTTTTTTACTGCAAACGGCAATTATGAATTAAAACTAAATGTGCAAATAGATAATGGATGTTCTTCAAATTATACTGAAATAATTTCTGTAGCAAATGAATATCCTCTTCCTGAACATTTAAGTTTAATATCACCAAGTGATGGATATAATATAAATTCAGATAATACAAATGTAGCTTTCTCGTGGAATACCTCGTCTAATACAAATTTTTATAAATTTCAATTGTCGCAAGATATTGAGTTTACTAATATTCTTTCCGAAATAATTACTGAAGAAAATAATATTAACTTAGACATAAATTATAATTTTGATACAATGTTTTGGCGAATTATTTCATACAATCCATGTTTAGAAACGATCAATTCTGAAGCAAGAATTATTACAAAATTTAATCCTTCAGATATTACAAATACTGCTTTATGGCTTCGTGCTGATTCTGTTCAAATAATTGATAATAAAGTTGCTAGGTGGTATGACCTTAGTAATAATAATTATGAAATTATACAAGAAACAGCGGAAAATAGACCTGTTTTTTTAGATTCTTCACTAAACAATCAGCCGATTATTAAATTTGATGGAGTAAATGATTATTTGGATGGTGGCAATATTTTAAATTTTGGCACTGAAAGTCACACATCATATTTTATTTTCAAAGCAAGTAAAGGAACAATAATATCGAAAGCAAGATATGCAGTTACGCCTTCTCGTTACGGGTTATTCTTTGAAGCGGGTGTTTTTAATGATTTTTATTACGATAATGCCAATCGTATTGGCATTATTACGCCGTTTAATAAAACTGTATATAACTTTGTAAAGTTAATAAACTCTCGTCCAGCTAATAAAAATCAAACTTTTGTAAATTCTGCTTTAATTGCTGAGCAAGTAATAAATGGATTATATGACATGTCTTCTACAGATCTTTATTTAATTGGGGCATTATGTAATTCAACAGGATCAATTCCACCACAAGCTAATTTTTATACAGATGCATCAATTGCTGAAATTATTATTTATGATACAGTTTTAAATGATGTGGAGCAAAATAGTGTTCGTAATTATTTACAGAACAAATATTCCCCACCCGTCAACCTCCTCTACGACATACGCATTCCATATGGTTTCTGTGATACCACAATCACCACAGCTTACAAACCTTGGTTTACGGCTTATGAGTGGAGTACTGGCGAAACCGACAGTATTATTCATGTAAATAGACCAGGTTTATATTCGGTAACGGTAACCGATATTTTTGGTTTTGAGAGCAGCGATGATATTCGGGTTTTTTATCCCCAGGTAAATGATTTTGCAGATACAATTGTGTGTCTTGGCGAAACAGTAATTTGGGATTTAGAGCTTGCTGGAGATTATTCTTACCAATGGTATGGCAGTGGGGATAATCAGCGGTTTATTGAAATAAATAGCGAGGGGCAATATGCTGCAATTATTACAGATACACTTGGCTGTCAGTATAAAACCGATACAATTAACTTTTCTTTTGATAATTACGAACTAACAGCATCAATTGGTCCTGCAGATACAACACTTTGTGCAGGAAATAGACTTTTGCTTGTTTCAAATGCCGATGAAACTGTAAGTTGGGAATGGAGTACTGCCGAAACAGGATTTGAAATTGTACTTGCTACTACTGGTGAATACTCCGTAACAACAACAAATTGGCGTGGCTGCGTAGCACAAGATACAATATATGTAATAATAAATGGAGTTGTGCCTATTCCAAACTTCGAAAGCCTTGGGCATTGTGCACAAAATCCAGTTTACTTCACAGACCTCAGCACCGCAACAGCAGGCACAATAAATTCCTGGACATGGTCAATAAATGGCGAAATATTCTCAAATGAGCAAAACCCAATTCTAGCAGAACCCAACCCGCAACTCGAAACTTCGGAACCCGAAACAAAAGAAATTGTCCTTTCCATCCAAACTTCCGACGGCTGCGGCGATTTTATCACCCAAGATTTAACAATTTATCCCCTTCCGGTAGTTTCGTTTTTTCCAGATTTAGTCTGCCAAAATACCGAACTTGAGTTTACTTCTACATCCTTTGTTAATGGCGGCGAAATAATTTATAATGAGTGGGATTTCCCGACCAGTTGGCTGAACGGAGCCGAAAGCAACCTAGTAACGGCTACGAGTTCCGGTACTCACATCGTCCAATTAATCAGCACTTCCAGTGTCGGTTGCACAGATTCTATTCTGCATTTAATTTTTGTAAAACCTGCACCTTTGCCAGAATTTACAGCAGCAAACACTTGTGTAGGGCAATCTGTTAGTTTTATTAATAGCACAATCTTTAATCCTGTAATATCAGCTCTTGAGTGGAGTTGGGATTTCGGCGATGAGAATAATGCTAATGTAAGTTCGCCACAACATATTTACCAAGAAGCTGGTGCATACGATGTAAATTTGGGCGTTTCTTACTCAAACGGCTGCGAATTAAGTACAATTAATAATATCGAAATATATCATAATCCTGATGTAAATCTGGACAATCTTAACGCCTGCGAAGGAGCAGCATTTACTCTTTCGTCTCAAGCAAGTGTTTTATCAGGAAATATCGAAAGCTATAATTGGCAAATTGGCAATCCGGTAATAATCGAATCTCAACTTTCCGAGCTGGAAATAAACATTGCCGCATCGGGGAAATTCCCCATAAAACACACAGTTTCCAGTAATTTAGGCTGTAAAACCATCATAAACGACACATTAATCGTCCACGAAAACCCACTTGCAGCATTTTCGGCAAGCAGAACTTGGGGAGCAGTGCCATTATGGATAGATTTTACAAACAATTCGCAAGATGCAGAAAGCTATTATTGGCAATTCGACCCCGAAAATTTCTCCACCGACGAAAATCCATACCATATTTTTACCGACAGTGGCACTTATGTTGTTCAATTAAGTTCATTTAACCAATATGGCTGTTATGATACCGCAGAATTAACAATTCGCTCCGTAATTCCAATAATGGACATCATGCTCTATTCGTTACGGACAGTAATAAAAGATAATTATCTTACAATATCAGTTTACATTATCAATAAGGGGACTTTACCAGTTGCAGAGCTAAACCTTGACTTAAATTTGGGCAATGGCAAAATCTATCGCGAAACAATTGAGAACTTCCAGTCCGGTCAAGTAATCGACTACACATTTTCGTTTAAGCCGTACCTTTCAGGCGGCACACTACCCGAAGTTGTCTGCGTCGAAGCACCCGATCCAACATACAGTATTTATACCGATATAGATTTTAGCAATAATATTATTTGCAACACCAATGTCGAGAATTTAATTTTGTTTCAACCATATCCAAATCCAGCGAGCGACAATTTCATTTGTGAATTTATCACTGCCAAAACCGAGGATGTACAAGTCTTATTAATTAATGGTCTTGGTAAGATTGTTTATGACAAACAATTTAAAAACAATACTGGATATACAAAAACCACCATCGACATTAGCACATTATTGCAAGGCATCTATTATTTTCAAGTCAGGACAGCTGATGAGAGTAAGAGTTATAAGGTGGAGGTAAATTAAGACTGAAAACAGTTTAGAAAACAGTTCACGGTTTACGGTTCGCAGTTCAGAAAACTGTTCTCGGTTTACAGTTTTCAGTTCACAGTTATCCGACTGATTTGAAACATTGAACCGCGAACTGCGAACTGCGAACCGCGAACCGTTTTTTTTTTGTGATTTTGTGTACACTTTACACTTTTTTATTCTCTTAATCCCTTAATGTCCTTATTGTTAGAAAAAACTTAGAGTGAGTGTCTTGTACCGAGCGAAGTCGAAGTAAGCGAACGAGCGAACGACAAGTCAAAACTTTTCTCTCTTCACTTACATTACTTACTACCGCTAAGTTTTTTTATTTCGTTTAGTTTATTCAAAGCTTCTAATGGAGTTAGTCTGTCGATATTTATTCCGTCAATTTCCTTACGGATTTGGGAAAGTACGGGGTCGTCTAATTGGAAAAAGCTTAATTGATATCCTTCACGGTTTTTGGCAATATCGCCGATTGGTTTTGCGAGGTTTTTAGTTTCATTTGTAACAATATCTTTGGCATCTCCTTCGAGTTGTTCGAGAATTTTTTTTGCACGATAAACAATAGATTTAGGCATTCCAGCCATTTGTGCAACATGTATTCCAAAACTATGTTCGCTACCCCCAGGTTGAATTTTGCGTAAGAATATCACTTTATCTTTTGTTTCCTGTACCGAGACGTTGTAATTTTTAATTCGTTTAAACGATTTTTCCATTTCGTTCATTTCGTGGTAATGTGTTGCAAACAGTGTTTTTGCTTTTGCTTGCGGATGTTCGTGAATATATTCAGCAATTGCCCATGCGATAGATATTCCGTCGTAAGTACTTGTTCCTCGTCCGAGTTCGTCAAGGAGGATAAGGCTTTTTTGCGAAATATTATTCATTATACTTGCAGCTTCTAGCATTTCGACCATAAAAGTAGATTCTCCCATGGAGATATTATCAGAAGCACCAACACGAGTAAAAACTTTATCAATTATTCCTAAATTTGCTTTTCGGGCTGGCACATAACAACCAATTTGAGCCATAATACAAATTAGTGCCGTTTGACGCAACAAAGCCGATTTACCTGACATATTGGGACCAGTAATCATCATTATTTGTTGAGTTTTATCATCGAGATAAACATTATTAGCAATATATTCCTCACCAAAGGCAAGTTGTTTTTCAATTACAGGATGTCTTCCATTTTTTATGTCGATAATATCGGATTCGTTAAGATTAGGTTTACAATAATTACTTTCGATTGCAGTTTTTGCAAAAGACAAAAGGCAATCAAGTTTGGCGATAATATTTGCATTAGTTTGTATTGCACCAATAAAATCAGAAATAGTCATTACAAGATTGTTAAAGATGCGATTTTCGATACTTTGCATTTTTTCTTCTGCACCAAGTATTTTTTCTTCGTACACTTTTAGTTCTTCGTTGATATATCTTTCGGCTGAGACCAAAGTTTGTTTACGAGTCCATTCGGCAGGGACTTTATCTTTATGAGTATTTCGGACTTCAAAATAATATCCAAAAACATTATTGAAGCTAATTTTAAGAGAGCTTATTCCGGTGCGTTCGCTTTCTGATTTTGCGAGATTTTCTAAGTATTCTTTTCCACCCCAGGCAATTGTCCGTAACTCGTCAAGTTCTGCGTTAACGCCATCTGCAATAACATTTCCTTTATTTAATAGTATTGGGCATTCGGGATTGATTTCTATTTGGATTTTTTCACGAATTTCGTCGCACGGAAAGAGTTTTTCACCAATTTCTTGCAAAAGAGGGTTATCAATTGCTTTGCACTCGTCAATAATTGGGATAATTGCATCTAAAGAATTTTTCAAACTCAATATTTCGCGTGGATTAATCCTAATAGTCGCTACTTTTGAAGCTAATCTCTCTATATCGCTGATTCTACAAATTTGATTATGTAGTTTTTCTCTAAAATCTGCATATTGAATAAGATACTCAACAATATTGTGGCGTTCTTGTATCTGTGCAATATCTTTAAGAGGCAGTCCTACCCAGCGTTTGAGCATTCTGCCGCCCATTGGCGATATAGTATTATCAATTATGTTAATAAGGCTTTTGCCACCTTCGTTATAAGCATTAAATATTTCTAAGTTTTTAATTGTAAACTTATCTAACCAGACATAAGTGTTTTGGTCGATGCGGGCAAGCATTTTAATATGGTCTCGATTATTATGTTGAGTAAAATCGAGATAATCTAATATTGCACCAGCGGCAATTACGCCAGCATTCATTTGTTCAACTCCAAATCCTTTAAGGTTTTTAGTTTTAAAATGATCTGTTAATTTATCAATAGCATTATTTTGTGTAAATACCCAATCATCTAATCCGAAACTAATTTTAATGTCGGTAAAAGTTTCAAAGAAAACTTTCTTTTTTGATTTTTCGTAGATAATTTCTTTTGGTTTGAAGCTTTGCAAGAGTTTGCCAATATACTCGACATTACCTTCACTAACTAAAAATTCGCCAGTCGAAATGTCAAGGAATGATATTCCATAAATTTGTTTATCAATAAATATACTTGCTAAAAAATTGTTTTCTTTTTGTTCGAGTACATTATCGTTCATTGATATTCCTGGAGTAACGAGCTCTGTAATACCTCTTTTAACAATTGTTTTTGTCATTTTCGGGTCTTCGAGTTGTTCGCAAATAGCAACACGTTGTCCGGCACGCACTAATTTTGGGAGATATGTATCCAGCGAATGATGTGGAAATCCCGCAAGATCGATATAAGATGCTGCACCATTGGCTCTTTTTGTTAGTGTTATTCCAAGTATCGAACTCGCTTTAACGGCATCTTCTTCGAATGTCTCATAAAAGTCTCCAACTCTAAATAACAAAATCGCATCAGGATGTTTAGCCTTAATGCCATAATATTGTTTCATTAAAGGGGTTTCTGCTGCTTTTCTTTGCATATCAATTTTTTAATCAAGATGTAAAGATACAATTTTACCAATATTTTAAAGACAATTGTTAATGTTTTATTTAAAACTTGAATAGCATTTGATATAAAATATTCTGTAAATAATAATATCTAATATCTATAAAAAATTAAAAAAAACATATATTATCATTACAATAATTAAAAATATTTTATTTTTGTATATGCTAATTCTATTTTATGAAACGAAAAAATAAATTTTTGTATCTTTTAGTATCTTTTTACTTATTCTCAGTAAACGTTTTAGCACAAAACGCAATTTGTACTCCAAATGCAGAAGTAAGTGATCCAGAAGGTGTGGGAGTAAGGTATCCAAATAGTCTCCCTATTGCCTTTATGGGCGAATATTACAACAGCGTATTAACTATTATAGCACCAAAAAAAGCAACAACATGGGGTTTTTTAAATTTTACAATAACAAAGATACAGCTCATAGAAATGGGAAATATTCCGAATGGATTAAGCTGGGAAACAAATTCAGGAAATACAGATGATTACATGTATGCGGGAGAAAAATATTGTATGATAGTTAAAGGTGTGCCCAACGATATTGCAGGAATTAGGGAAATTGATGTGTATGCAAATGCTTGGATTCGAGTAATTTTTGAAACTACTGCACCAGGAAATCCGCGAAATGGTGGGAGTGTTACATATACTCTTTGTAGCCAAACATCAGTTGATTTAGGAGGAAATAGAACAATTACAACAGATGACGAGATTACTTTAGATGCTAATCAAGGTACGAATTTCCACACCTACTTATGGAGCAACAATACAAGGGAACCTGATTTAAGTATTTGTGGCAATGAACTAGGCGTAGGAGTTCATGAAATTTCTGTTATGGTTTTTGATACTGTTGGAACAACTGGCATTTATTCTGACAGAGAGCCAGTTTGTTACAAAGAAGATCAGATAACAATAACAGTCACTCAAGGGGATAACATTACACAAGAAAGTATTTCGGACTTCTCTATTTATCCAAATCCGGCAAAAAACAGAATTACAGTTTGCATTACCGACAATATCAAAAACGATAACATAAAACTTTGCAATACAAAAGGCGATATTGTTAAATCCATAAGTTTACAGAATACTATCACTAATATAGACATCTCCGATTTAGAAAAAGGTACATACATAGCAAATTTTTATTCAGACGGTATAAAAGTTACTTCGCAAAAATTAATTATTTACTAGGGGTATATTACTTCCTTTGGTCGTGAGGGCTTCGCCGTTGTTTGATAATCTCTAACCTGAGTTCTTTATTATTCCGTTAGGCTCTTGTGTTAGGGTTTGATAATCCCTTAGTTTTGTCATGAAATTTGTTTTCGCAAAAGCGAACAAATTTACACGCCAAAACCAAATATTATTGATGCAAAAGCAAGCATATAAAAAACACAAATAGAATTGGAAAAGTTTGACATATAAAAACAATAAAATGGAAAAAGTTCTTATTACTGGCGGTACAGGTTTAGTGGGAAATAATTTAACCAATCTTCTTGTTGAAAGAGGCTACGAAGTAAGAATATTAAGCCGGAAGTTCACAACCAAAACTAATTTTCCAACATTTTGTTGGGATATTAAAACTGGTTATATTGATACAGATGCGTTAAAAGACATTGATTATATTATTCATCTTGCTGGCGAAAATATTGGTGCTGGTAGGTGGACAAAAAAACGAAAAAAAATCATTCTTGATAGTCGAGTAAAAGGAAGTGAACTTCTTTTTAACACCATACAAGAAATGGGGATTAAGCCAAAAGCATTTATTTCTGCTTCGGCTGTTGGATTTTATCCTGCATTTAGAGAAAATGAAAAGTCATTTTCGGAAGATGATGCACCAGGAACGGGTTTTTTATCTGATATTTGCGTTAAATGGGAAAATGTAGCCGATAATTTTCAAAAAACTGGTATTAGAACAGTAAAAATCCGAACAGGTTTAGTGCAAGATAAAGACGATGTGGCATTAAAAAAGATATTACAGACCTCAAAATTTGGAGTTTTGCCAGTTTTTGGAACAGGGAAACAATATTATCCGTGGATACACATAAGCGATTTAGCACGACTATACTTAACAGCTATTGAAAATGACAAACTTGAAAGTGCAATAAATGCAGTTGCACCACAACAAATAACAAATTATCAATATATTTTAGCTATTAAAAATGCTATTGCTAAAAATAGAATAATAATAAAACTTCCTGAGTTTATGATTAAGCTTTTGTTTGGCGAAATGTCAGAGATATTGATAAAAGGGACTAAAGTTCACAGTAAACATTACGAAGAAATAGGTTTCAATTTCCAATATAAAGATATTGCTTCGGCATTGGAAGAGATATTGAAATAGAAAAGGGGCTTTTAGGATTATCAAATATTGTTTAGGAATAAAGTCAGTACTTGTATCAGCATAATTGAAATTCTCTAACCGATGAGAGGAGCAAATGCACCTAAAAGTCTAAACAAATCTCATCTAATAATTTCGACAAATTGGACATTAAGTTCGCCATAGTCGTCAATTTTACCTCCGAGTTTAGCGTCTTTTACTTTTAATTTTAGTTTTAGTTGTTTTCCTTTTTCAAGTTTTTGGATTTCGTCATCTGTTAAGGCCAAAAGTAAGTCTTCTGGATTTCTAATAAAACTAAAATCAATTACTTGCTTTTGATAATCCTCAATTTGAATTATAATGTTTTTGTGTGGATTAGTGTTTTTATCGAATTGAATAGCTAGTTCCCCCCCCATTTCGTCTATCATAATTTCGCCATCTGAAATAATTTCGCCTTTTAACACAAAATTAAATTCTGCATCTGCATCAGGGTTATCAATAGTGTCATATCTATAACTTGTAATTATTAGGTCGTTAACAACTTCACCATTATAAATATTTTCAATTTTCAGAATATAAGTTTCACTAAAAACCACATCTGCAATATCGCTTTTGTCAACAATAGTGTCTTGAGGTGCATTTTTGTATTTGTTGGTGGTATTTTTTTCTTTATTTGTACTTACATTATTGCAAGCCCCAAAAGATATTGTTGTGATAATTATTAAAAATAATTTCGAATATGTTTTCATTTTTTTACTACTATTCAATTATAAAACACAGACACTTACAATAAATGTCAATTTGCAAAATTATACAAAATATTATCAATATCTTCAAAATAATTTTTTTTATCATTTAAGTTACTATTTAATGGTAAACAAGTTGTTTTCTTTAGGTTCTCTCATTGTAAAAAACAAAGGCGATATTTAGCACTCCAGATTTTATGTAGTTGTTACAGGTAATGCGAGGAAAGGACAACAAAGTACAAACTTGAAACGAAATACTGGAAAAGCTGGATTAATGATTAAAAAAAAGATTTTCCTATCGCACAATTATCTTTAACTATACTCATAGTCCGCCAAAACGTTACTGTCGTAATTTTAAAACAAAAATACGACAATTATCTTTTACGAGTAGATAAAAGTAACTGCCCGAATTATAGAGATGGGATGAGGGTTTCTAAAGTTATAATTAAAGTTTTATTTACTCATAATGTATTATATTATGTGGGATCATCTTGATTTTTTTTACAATGCAATACATTTTTGTAATAATATTAGTACTAACCTGAGTTCGATATAATTTTTGAGTTTAGAACGCTTAGGGATTGTCAAACAAATAGACTTTAGTTCGGCAGACCATTGCATCGCAGCACAAGTTGGTCGAAATGACTAAGCAAGGGTAAGAAATCTGTTATTTTCAATCCGCAATTTTAAAACCCAAATACGACAATTATCTTTTACGACTAAATAGATGTAACTGCCTGCATATAAAAAAACGACTGTCAATTATTTTATTTAGCTAACAGTCGTTTAATATTTTAGTATTTTAAAATTTTACAATAAAGAGTAAACACCAGTTAATCCGGCCATAACAATAGAAACCATTGTCATAAGTTTAATAAGGATATTAAGAGATGGTCCTGAAGTATCTTTAAAAGGGTCGCCAACCGTATCGCCAACGATTGTAGCTTTATGTACATCACTACCTTTTCCGCCAAAATTACCGTCTTCTACATATTTTTTAGCATTATCCCATGCACCTCCGGAGTTTGCCATAAATACTGCGAGCACAAAACCAGAAGCAAGTCCACCCACAAGTAGTCCCATAACTCCTGATACACCTAATACAATACCAACAACAATCGGTATAATAACTGCAACTGCAGAAGGGAATATCATTTCTCTTTGAGCACCTTTAGTTGATATCGCGACACATCTTTCGTAATCTGGTTCTGCTTCTCCAGTAAGGATTCCTTTAATTTCTCTAAATTGGCGGCGCACTTCTTCGACCATTTTTTGAGCCGCACGTCCGACAGCATTCATTGTAAGTCCTGCAAAAACGAAAGTTGTAACTGAGCCAATAAAAATGCCTACTAATACTTTTGGGTTCATAAGATGTACTTCGTAATATGTCATAAAGTCCATAATTGAGGCTTCAGCAGTTTGAACAACTTGTCCACCAACTTCCATAGTAGTTTGTCCAACACGAATAAGTCCAATCTTGATTTCTTCGATATATGATGCAAGGAGAGCAAGAGCGGTAAGAGCGGCCGAGCCGATAGCAAAACCTTTACCTGTTGCAGCAGTAGTATTTCCGAGAGCATCAAGGGCATCGGTACGTTTGCGTACTTCTGGACCCAATTTACTCATTTCAGCATTTCCGCCAGCATTATCAGCTATTGGTCCGTAAGCATCGGTTGCAAGCGTAATACCAAGAGTAGAAAGCATACCAACAGCGGCAATACCAACTCCGTACAGTCCAGCACTTAGATTTGTTATATCGAATTTTGCTGCAAATAAATATGCGAGAATAATCCCTACTACAATAGCACCAACACTAATTGCTGTAGATATCATGCCTGTACCTATGCCCGATATAATAACAGTCGCTGGTCCAGTTTTGGCAGATTCTGCGATTTTTCGTGTTGGTTTATAAGCGTGAGAAGTATAATATTCTGTTCCTTGTCCGATAACTGTGCCAACAATTAAGCCAATAACCACCGCAAAAGAGATATATTGCCAGTTAGGAATTTGCAACAAATACATAATTCCGAAAGTTCCAATTGCAATAAGAATAGAGCTAACATTAACTCCTAGTCCTAATGCACCAAGTAATTGTTTCATTGTTGCCCCCTCTTTGGTTTTTACAAGAAAAATACCAATAATGGAAAGGATAATTCCGAGAGCTGCAATTAGCATTGGAGCAAACACCGCTTTAAGTTGCATTTCAGCAGTTCCAGTAGAATAAAAAGCAGCAGCACCAAGGGCAGCAGTCGCAAGAATAGAACCTACATAAGACTCATAAAGGTCTGCACCCATACCAGCAACATCACCAACATTATCACCTACGTTATCAGCTATAGTAGCAGGGTTACGAGGATCATCTTCGGGAATACCAGCTTCTATTTTACCGACTAAGTCAGCACCCACGTCAGCCGCTTTTGTAAAAATACCTCCACCTACACGAGCAAAAAGAGCTTGCAACGAAGCACCCATTCCAAATGTAAGCATGGTAGTTGTAATCATAATCATTTTATGTTTTGCATCTGCTTCATCAACAAAAGCATCTAGAATAATATACCAAACAGAAATGTCCAGTAATGCTAATCCGACAACAACCAATCCCATAACAGCACCGGCACGGAAAGCAACTTTAAGACCAGCATTTAATGAACTTCTTGCAGCATTAGCCGTTCTAGCCGAGGCATAAGTAGCAGTTTTCATACCCAAAAAACCAGCAAAGCCACTAAAAAATCCTCCCGTTAAGAAAGCAAAAGGTACCCATTCGTTTTGTAGGTGGAAACCATAGGCTAATATTGCAAAAAATATCGCCATAATAATAAATACAATAGTAACAATCTTATATTGCTGTCTTAAATATGACATTGCTCCTTTTCGAACATGAAGAGCAATTTTTTTCATTGTATCAGTACCTTCGTCAAGTTTCATCAGTTCTCTGAAGAAATACCAGGCAAATAAAAGAGCTAAAACTGAGGCAAAAGGGATAAACCAAAACATAGTATCAGTACTCATAATCAATTGTTTATTAGTTAATATTAATTTGTTTCGTTATTCATAGTTCATTTTTCAAAATCGCTGCAAAATTCCACAAAAAAAACGAATAAAAAAAATTATTATTAATTTTAATGTCGATTTTTATAATTTGTGCCTTAAAAACTATCTGTTTGTTTTAAATTTAATGGCCTATATGAGTTTTGCAAACAAATACTTTTATTACAAACACTAAAAAAAACTTTATTAAAACAATAATTTGCTATCTTTGTTTAAAGGAAAAAAGATATGAAATTTCAAAACTTCTCAGTATTTGTAATATTATTGTTATTTGCAACAGTTTTAAGTTATAGTCAAGAAAAATATTCTGAAGCTATCGATTTTACTCTAACATCAACCGAAGGAGTTGAGGTAAATTTATTTACTGAACTTGATAATGATAAGACAATACTGCTCAATTTTTTCTCTACCACGTGTGGACAATGTGTTTTAGAAGCTCCAAAAATAGATTCTATTTACAGACAATTTGGCTCGGGTACTGAACAATTATTAGTTTGGGGGATAGCCAATACATCTTCTGCTTTATCGGGGATTGAGGATTTTATTACTAATACAGAGATTACATATCCTTGTTTTGCAACACAAGACAGTTATAATGTTTTTGAGCTTTACAATATCTTATACACACCTTATCTTCTAATTATTTGTGATTATATTGTTTCACCATCTATTTCATACTTAGAGATTGTAGAGAATTTGAATTATTGTTTTCCGACAAAAGTGGAAGTTATTGAGATATATCCGGAAATTTACAGTAAAAACCAGTTGCTGTACATCAATAATCCATACAAAGATGACGTTTCAATGAGGATTTATGATATAACAGGCAAATTAATTCTAAGCGATCGTTTATCCGCAGGTTTATTAAAATCCTACAATGGTTTGTCTTCGAATCAAATATATATTATAAATCTTATAAGTGTTTCGGGCAAAACACAATCACAAAAAATAATAATCAAATGAGATATAGGATCTTTTCAATATTGATAATTTTAGTTTTGATGCTTTCGGTTCTGCCATCATGTGTTACTATTTACAATTACAATTTGAGTGTAGGTGGTCTCGATTCTTTACCATCAACAAAAGCTTGTATTGAAAAACACTTGCCACACTCTGTTGACGCATATAAAGGTAAAGAAAGTCAAGAAATAAACATAATTGTAAATGAACTTAATCAATATGAAGATGAAATTGTTGATTCACTAAAATCCGATTCTGTTTTTTTCGATAGCATATATACACTGGAATTTATAATAATAGCATTAGACCCTGAAAATAACATAACCGAAATCGAAGTTTCAAAGACTTATTCTGCCAAATAAATTGTCACCTGCACTTTAAAAATCATGCCGAACTCAGGTTATCAAAAGCACAAACGCATACTTGAATTTTAATATCTTAGGCAAATTTTTCGCATCCCAGTTTTCTTTAAGTTTTTTTTTAAGTTTAACAAAACTATAATCATTTTTTATTGTTTATGTCCCTTCGACACTTCGGCGTTGCTCACTTCGGCAGGCTCAGTGCATCGCAGTGCTGGCAAGCTCAGGGCATCGCCTCTGGGCAATATACATATTTTGGACACTTTTTTTACTGAAATATATGCCCAAGAGCGCAAGTATTCTATACCAATTTAATCTCAAAACAATCGAAATACATTTAATTTTTTTTGGAAACCTTCAAGTTTTATGCATAGCACCAGTTACGGTTAAAATTTTAAGTGAAGTAAAACGGAAAAAGTGCTGCAATGGTCTGTCGAAGTGATAAAGAATCTATCGGGTGTTTCGGTGTCATTTTAGTATTATAGCCCGTTAGGGCTTTAATATCAGTAAAAAATAATCACACTCTAAACAATTTGTCCAGAGGACATATACAATATTTACCCATATTAATGTTCAAAGAAATATGCGTTTGCCATGAGATTATCAGACTACAATTACGTTTTCTGCCAAATAAAACCTATATTTGTGTGTTGTATTAAAATATTGGCATGATAAAAAGTATCCTTATAGTTGATGATGTACATCCAATAATACCAAAAGAGCTTAGT
>Ga0265295_1004642_pt1 | contig 18285 bp, 5 predicted proteins | sample Munlansysbiofilm_FD_192503 | JGI IMG/M metagenome (GOLD analysis project Ga0265295, IMG submission 192503) | Leachate microbial communities from a municipal landfill in Southern Ontario, Canada - Methane capture system biofilm | ecosystem: Engineered > Solid waste > Landfill > Unclassified ...
TAACAATGAAAAACTTATGCCTGCCTCTCATTCCATTCGCAAAGCAACCGAAGTGATGAACACGTATTTTGGAGGCACCAAAACAATTTCGGTGATGTTTGAAGGAGATATTAAATCGCCGGAAGTTATTAACGATATGGTTAAGTTGGAAGAAACAGTAAAACAATTCCCTCAAACAGGAAATGTTAATTCATTGGCAAGCATTCTGAAAATTATGAGCAAGGCTCTAAACGATCCAAGTGATCCGGCATATGGAGAGATCCCCGAAACACGAGATGGAATTGCTCAATACATTGAGTTTTATAATATGAGCGGCGATCCAGAAGATTTTGAAAAATTTGTCGATTTTAATTTCGAAAAAGCCATTGTCAACATACAGTTTCATGCTAAGAACATAAAAGAATACAATGAAGTAGCAAACGCTATAAGCGATTTCTGTAAAAACTCGGAACATGCTAAATTTGAATCTGGAATTTCATTGGTTGAAAAAGACATGGCTATTTCTATTGCACAAGGTCAAATTTACTCTCTGATTTTAGCATTTACAGCCATATTATTACTTATGTGGATGATTTTTAGGTCTTTTAAAACTGGACTTATTGGCTGTATTCCATTGGTTTTCACCATTGTTTGCAATTTTGGATTGATGGGCTGGTTGGGACTCCGATTGGATATTGCAACATCTCTCCTATCATCGGTAGCCATCGGAATTGGAGTGGATTATACCATTCACCTATTCTGGAGAATTAGATCCGAGCTCAATTTAGGAAAACCTCTAACAGAAGCCATTGATATATGTCTTCGAAATACGGGTCGTGGAATCGCTATAAACGCTTTTTCAGTAATGATCGGTTTTTCGGTTCTCTTTTTATCTGGAATTATCATGCTTAAAACATTTGGCTTCTTAATCTTGTTTTCGCTGCTACTCTGCTTGCTTTGTGCCTTGATTTTAATCCCCGCAATTCTTATCCGAATGAAATATAAATAAAACAAATAAAACAAATAAAATGAAAAAATCAATTATTATTCTACCGTTCCTTATATTGGCAAGTTTTTTCTTGAATGCTCAAGATGCCCGTACAATTATGACAAAAGCTAGTGATGCTATTTCGGCAGACGAAATGGAAATGACATCTACCCTAAAAATCTACGATCACCGTGGCAATGTGCGCACCCGTCAGGTTTCTAACATTACCAAAAAGTTTGGTGCTGTAACCAAAACTATGATCAAATTTCTTTCACCAGCCGACGTAAAAGGCACAGGAATGCTCATCTTTGACTATGAAAAAAAAGATGACGATATGTGGGTTTACCTACCTACCTTGAAAAAAACTCGTCGGATTGTAAGTTCCGAAAAATCTTCTAGTTTTATGGGCAGCGAATTCTCAAACTCAGACATGAGTAATCCGAATATGGATGACTTTACCTATAGTCTAGCGGGCACCGAAACAGTGGATGGTAAAGTTTGCTACAAAATAGAATCTGAATGTAAAACAAGTGCTATCGCTTCAGTGCAAAAATTTGCCAAGAAAATTACATATATTGAAAAAAGCTCTTTTTTAACCTGCAAAGTCGATTTTTATGATAAAAATGGAAAGCTTATCAAAACCTCAACCATGGAAAATTACAAAAAGCAATCGGACGGTCGCTACATGGCTTTTTTGATGACTGCTACAAATCATAAAAACAAAAGAAAATCGGAAATCATTATCAATAGTTACCAACGTGGATCGAATGTAAGCGAAAATTATTTCAGCACTTCTAACCTTGAAAAATAGATCTTCTGGTTTTTATATTTTAAGCTTTCCGAATCTGATATTCGGCTGGGTCCGATTTTGTTCATAGTATTAATAATTGCAATAACACCTGCTCTATGAAAAAGATATTTATTTTTATTGTACTTCTGGCATCTGGCTTTGCAATGATACATTCCCAGACGATTACAGTTAAAATTTCGGGCATCAAAAACTCAAAAGGCAACATACGTCTTGCATTTTTTGCTTCCGAAGAGGAGTATAAAAAAGAAGATCCACGCATCACCAAATATATTTCCAAGGAGGGACTTATAGATGGCTGTATTACGGCTGTTTATACCGATATTCGCCCCGGAACGTATGGAATTGCTCTTCTTGATGATGAAAATAAAAACGGGGAGATGGATTATTCATTTTTCCTTCCCAAGGAAGGATTTGGATTTTCGGACTATTATTTCAAAGGCTTAACCAAGCCAAGTTATAAGCATTTCAGTTTTGATATAGACAAATGTGATAAAACAATACATATTAAAGTGAGATACATGTAATACTCACACTATAAAGAACGTCAAATTCACTTCTATTAGCGAAGATGAGTTTGGCGTTTTTTTTGTCCGTATTCGATCTTATTTTTATCATTACTCAAAATAGATTTAAAAAGATTTCCATCAATCCGTCCATTTATATTGAAAATCAAGCCAATTTAACATTTGGCAAATGTTAAATTGGCTTGATTTTTGCTAAAAACCGCTTAAAATTATGTAAAATAATGTCGTAAAATTATTTTATTGTGCTTAAAAACAAATCATTACATATATTTTAAAAATATTTTTTAAAACAATCACATAGATGTCGTTTTTATTTTTATTTTTACAGTCCTTTTTTCAAAAGAAAAATTATTACCACATTATTCTTGAAGCTATAAAGAATCAAAACAAATCAACAATACCCAATTTATGAAAAAAATCGTACTTCTTTTCGTGGCTGTTTTATTATTCAGCCTGAATGGGTTCTCGCAGTTGAGCGGTGTCAAAACCATTCCTGGGGATTATCCTACAATTGCATCAGCCATTGCGGATTTAAACGCAGTAGGCATAGAGTCTCCAGGTGTAACTTTTGAAGTTGCCGCTGGACATACAGAAACATTTGCGAGTTCGAGTGCAGGCCTTATTACTGCAACAGGAACAAGCCTCGACAATCAGATTATTTTCGAAAAATCTGGCGAAGGTGCAAACCCATTAATTACGGCAGCTACTGGTGTTTCTACTACAGTTGACGGAATTATTGTTATCAAAGGCGGTGATTATATCACCTTTGATGGAATTGATTTACAGGATAATCCTGCAAATCTTACTTCATTAACCCAGATGGAATGGGGTTATGCATTTGTTAAAGCATCAGCAACCAATGGTGCGCAAAACAACAACATTATGAACTGTGCGATTACGTTGAATAAAACAAATACGAATTCAGTAGGTATTTATTCGGGAAATCATACAGAACTCAACACTACAGCTCTTACAATTACCGCTTTGAGCGGAGCAAATTCATACAACAAAGTGAATGGGAACACCATTTCAAATGTATTTTATGGTATTTATTTCAAGGGCTACACGGATTCATCTCCTTATGCAAATTATGATCAAGGAGTTGAAATTGGTATGACAGATGGAAATAATATTTCGAATTTTGGAGGAAGCTCTACGTGTGCCGGTATTTATATTATGAATAATAATCTGGCAAAAGTTTCGAACAATACTATTTCAACCAGCACAAACAATACCCTACGTGGTATTTATCTTGCTAGTACAACCAATGCCAATGTGGATGTAACTTTCAATACCATTGCATTGACTTCTACGGGTACTACTACTCTGGTTGTAGGAATTGAAAGTGCAATATCAGGCACTTCAAACATTGTTAACTTAAACAACAATACCATTGAAAACTGTTCTTATGCAACAGCTACTACAGGTAATTTTTATGGCATTTATAACAATGCAGCTGCATTTAATGTAAACATAAATGAAAATACAGTTGCCAACAATACCCTATCTGGTTCAGGCACTTTTTATGGAATTGAAACCGGATCACCTACTACTTGTTTTGTAAATGATAATTCAATTGCAAATAACATTAAAAGTGGTGTTTCTGGTACTTTATATTGTATTAAAACGACAAGCCCTGCAACTCTTACTGTAGATGGAAATACCATTGATGGCAACAGCATAACAGGAACTGCAGCAACAGGTTCAATCTATGGTTTTTATAGTAATTCTTCAGCTTTGACGATAACAGTTTCAAATAACGTTATCAAGAATTTGACAGTAAATGGTAATGGTTCTATTTATGGAGCTTTAGATTATGGGAGTTCTGCTGCAAAAACATTTACAGCAAACCAAATCTTCAATTTTTCTACGACTGGAGCCGCAGGCACAATGTATGGAATTAAAATATCAACTGGAACCATAAATAAGGTAAGCCATAATGCAATCTATGGATTTACAAGCATTGGTGGAACAAGTGGTTCCTTCTATGGAATTCAGGCAAGTGGAGGCACAACAAATAACATTTTCAACAATGTGATTTCGTCTATTCTTACGACCAGCTCAAATCCTTCTTTGTATGGAATTTATCTTTCAGGAGGAACAACAAACAATGTTTATAATAACGCTATTACAGACCTGCAAACACCAAATGCAAATGCAGCCATTCCTTTGGCAGGTATTTATGCATCTTCTGGAGCTGCAAATTTATATTACAATACGATTTATCTAAATGCAAACAGTGTGGGTGCATTGTTTGGATCCGCAGGGATTTATACAAGCACAACTCCTGCTGTAAATATGAAAAACAATATTATTGTAAATACTTCTACGCCAGCGGGAGCAACTGGATATACCTCTGCTTTCAGAAGGAGTTCAACAACATTAACTACATATTCTGGAAACAACAATTGTTTTTATGCTGGAACTCCAGGAGCAAATAATGTCATTTTTTATGATGGAACTGCTTCTTATTTGATGAGTCCTTATCAAGCACTTGTGGGTGGAACGAAAGATAATTTATCATTTGAGGAGATGCCTCCTTTTGTAAATGTAACTACAATGCCTTATGATTTGCGTTTGCAAACGACTGTTTCTACAAAATGTGAAAGCGGTGGCGAAAGAATTACTTCTCCAGCAATTACGACAGATGCTGAGGGAACTATTCGCTGGGGCGAAGATGGATATACAGGAACAGGTTCCACAACGGATGTAGGTGCTGATGAATTTGAAGGAATTCCTTCTTATACTTGTACAGTTCCTGTACCTGGTAATACACTTTCTTCAAGTGCATCAATGTGTTACGGGCAAAGTATAACATTGTCTATGCAAAATGCAACTCCAGGAACGGGTGTAAACTATCAGTGGCAAACATCCCCTGATGGTGTTGCTGCATATTCAGACATTGTTGGTGCAACAACTGCAACATACAGCACAATTGCTACAACCGAAGCTTTTTATCAATGTGTTGTTACTTGTCAAAATGGTCCAGCAACAGCAATTTCAACTCCTATAGGACTTGCATTTGCAAATACAGTTACTGGAACAACACCAGGTACTCGTTGCGGAACGGGTAATGTTTCTTTGGCAGCAACTACAGGCTCGGGAACACTTGCGTGGTATGCTGCCTCTACGGGTGGTGTTTCTCTTGGTACAGGATCTCCTTTTATGACTCCAATCATTTCGACAACTACTGATTTCTATGTAGGAGCTGAAGCTCCTGCCGAAGTCGATGCAGGGAGACTTGCTCCTACTTCTTTAAGAAGTGATTTTTGGGCTAATTACGGTCTTGTATTTAATGCAAGCTCAAGTATATTGCTAAAAACAGTAGATGTTTATCCTGTAAATACAGCCCCTGCAAATATAACCATCCGTTTGCTTGACAATGCAGGAAACCAAGTTGTTGGAACAAGTGATGTTGTATTTATGCCAATTAGTGGAACAGGTTCAACAGCTCAAACGATTACCTTGAATTTCAATATTCCAGCTGGAATAGGTTATCGTTTAGTGGCATTATCAGGAGTGGTTTCTGCAAATAAATTGATACAGGAGAATGTCGATTTCACTTATCCAATTATTAACGGTGATATTTCTATCATCTCCAATTGGAATGGTTCAATAGCAAGTACAACTTATTATAGCTGGTTTTATAATTGGAAGGTTACTGGCAGTTGCTCAAGCCCACGCGTTGCTGTGACAGCCACTGTTACTACTCCTCCAGCTTTTGCCATTACAGAAAATCAAACACTTTGTAATGATGCAGTTGGAACTTTAACAGTGACTTCTACCTTGTCAGATTTTGACACATATACATGGACTCCTCAAACAAATTTATTTACTGACATTTCATGCACTACTCCTTACGCAGCAGCAGCAAATGCTTCTACCGTATACGTGAAGTCTGCAACGCCAGGAGTAACCATCTATACCTGTACGGCAAATAATTCAGTTTCTCTTTGCGCAAATACTGCAACTTCAACGGTAACGGTTCTTCCTGAAGCACCTGTTATTACCGCAACTCCTGATGTTTTATGTGTAAGCGGAACTTCTTTAATAACAGCAAATCCTTCTACAGGTTTTGGTATCGCTACTTTCCAATGGCAATCTTCATCTGACAATGTAACTTTTTCAGATATTTCTGGACAAACGAACATCAGCCTTACAACACCTGATATTAGTAACACTTCATATTTTAAAATGATAATGAGAAATGGTGCAACTGTTTGTTCTGAAACAAATGTTGTAACGATTACTGTTAACAATCCTTCTGTTACTAGTACAACACCTGCTACTCGTTGTGGAACCGGTACAGTCTCTTTGGAAGCTACCACAGGAGCAGAATCACTAGCATGGTATGCTACTGAAACGGGCGGTGCTCCTTTAGGATCGGGATCTCCATTTGTTACCCCAAGCATTTCGACAACTACGAATTTTTATGTTGCAGCAGGAGTCTCTAGCCCTCAGGATATTACAATTGGTGCTGGTGCTTCTACTTCTCTTAATAATGACTACAAAACTCCTTTCTGCCATTATTATGGTGGATTTAAAGCTCAATATTTAGTAAAAGCTTCTGAACTAATTGCTGCTGGAAATTCGGCAGGTTTTATAAATTCAGTATCTTTTGATATAGTAGCAGCGACTGGATTAGCATTTAATTCATTTAATTGTGGCATTGGTGCAACTACTTCAGAAGCATTGACAACCACATTCCAACCTATTTCAAGTAGTGTTTATTCAGCAGCAAGCGTTACGCCAACTGTTGGAATTAATACATATACATTTTCGACTCCATTTGCATGGGATGGTGTTTCTAACATTATAATACAAACGTGTTGGAGTAATAACAATAGTGGTTCAAGTGCTAACACTGCTACTGCTAAATTTGATGTTACTAGTTTTGCTTCAAATTCTTACTTTAATGCAGATAACAAAACGGCTTCTGTAGTATGTGGAACAGCAACTGGAACAGGAACACTGAGTGCGCGCCCAAAAATGATTTTTGATGGTATTGGTACTTGCTCAGGTGCACGCGTGGCCGTTACGGCAACCGTAACTCCAGCTCCAGCTTTAACCATTACGGAAAGTCAATCACTTTGTAATGAGGCAGTTGGAGTTTTAGCAGTTACTTCAGATGTGTCTAATTTTGATACTTATACATGGAGTCCTGTAACCAATTTATTTACAGACATTGCTTGTACTACTCCATATGTAGCCCTAGCAAGTGCAACAACTCTATATGTGAAGTCAGCAACTCCATCAACTACGAATTATACTTGTACTGCAAACGATTTGGTTTCCCTTTGCGTAAATACGGCAACATCTACGGTTACAATTCAGCCTGTTAATCCGATTCCTGTGGTAAGCACAAATTTAGTTATTGCTTGTCAGGGATCTACTTCTATTCCAATTTCAACTATATCGGGTCCACAAACAATCACAGTTCAATTTGATGTGCTGACACAACCAGTTGAAACAAATTCTGCACCTGGAAACATAGTCGCATCAGCCACTATTCCTGCAATACCTGCTGGTGCAACCATAACTTCTGCTTCATTCTCCTATCCTGGAATTAGTGCGAATGGAACCTCTTGGCGTTCTGATGTCAAATTAGGATTCTCAGGTGCTGTTGTTAATGATGCAGCCTCTGGCACAGGAGCTCTTAATTCTTCAGGAGTATTTGATTATATAAGGACAATTCCTGCAGTTGCTATCAATAATGCTGGTGGACTCGTAAATCTACTCTACTGGGATAGCTATAGCGATGAAACGGGTGCAGATGCTACTTTCCCAATAGGTGCAGGTGTAGCCACCCTAACCATCAATTATTCTTTAGCTCCTGCCACTATTTCATGGTACGATGCTGCAACTGGTGGAAACTTAGTTGGAAGTAATTCTCCACTACAAACTGTAGGAACAACCCTATTACCAAATACGAACACTCCAGATTCTTATGAGTTTTATGCTGAAAATAGTACAAATGGCTGCCCAAGCGCAAGTCGCACATTGGTTACCGTTACTATAATAGAAGCTCCTTTAGCTCCTACAGCTAGTAATCAGACCATTTGTTTTGGAACAGCAACCCCTGATTTAACAGCAAGCGGTACAGGTACTATTAAATGGTACAGTGATGCAAGTCTTAGTACTCTTTTATATACTGGAGCAACATTTGCTACAGGTAAAACAGCAGTAGGTACGTATACTTATTATGTAACTCTTTCGGATGTTGATTGCGAAGGCCCTGCAACCTCAGTGGTACTTGCAATTAATCCTATTCCAGCTGCACCTATTGCCAACAATCAAATAGTTTGTACAGAAAATATCATTCCTGACTTAACAGCGATTGGTACAGGTGAAATTAAATGGTACAGTGATGCTGCATTATTAAGCCTTGAAGCAACTGGTGAAACTTTCGCTACTGGTGAAACTGTTGCTGGTGTTTATACTTATTATGTAACTCAAACAGAAAATGCTTGTGAAAGCCCTTCTGCCATTGCAACATTGACAATTAATGCAACACCAACGGCTCCATTAGCAGTTAGTAAATCAGCTTGTTTTGGAACTGTAATTCCTGATTTAACAGCTACAGGAACAGGAACGATTAAATGGTACAGCGACGCAAGTCTATCAACTTTAGTATACACTGGCACTCCGTTTACAACTGGAAACACAGCTGCAGGCACCTATACATATTATGTAACTCAAACAGAAAACGGTTGTGAAAGCTCTGCTACAACTGTTACGCTCACAATTCATGAGCTGCCAACAGGATTTGCAACAGTTATAGGAAACAATCCAATTTGTAATGGAGAAACAGCACAAATCAAATTTAATTTTACAGGTGCTAGCTTGTTTAATATTACCGTTAATAATGATTTAAACACTAACATAATACCCATTAATGCAATTGCTGACAATTACACAATTGAATTAACTCCCTCACTAACTGATAATTACAACTTCTTGACTTTGACAGATAACAATGGCTGTACTGTAGCAATTAATCAAACTGTTACAATCACAGTAATCCAATTGCCTACTGCTGCCGTAATTGCTTCAATTGACCCTACGGGCTGTGGATTAGCGGATGGAAGTATCTCTGTAACGAATAATGTAAATTATTCATATAATTGGTCAACAACACCTGTTCAAACAACCTCAATTGCAACAGGATTGCTTGCTGGGAATTACTCAGTTACTGTTTCTGAAAATGGCTGCGACCAAGTATTGTCGAAAACGCTATCGGATCCTGCTGGCTTCACAGTTGCTCTTACAAGTAGTGATGCCGACAATACCATTTGTGCAGGTGAGTCTGTAACATTTACGCCTTCAGGATTAACAACTGGAACGTACGAATTTTTCGTAAACGGTGTTTCTCAAGGAATTACAACATCATACACAACAAGTTCTTTAACCAATGGCGCTGAAGTTTATGTAATTGGTAATGAACTTGGCTGCATCGCTCAATCCAACAGTGTTATTACTACTGTTCATGCCCTTCCAAATGTTGTAGCTCAAGCCAGCGACTTGTCAATATGTCCAACAGATGCTGTGACTTTAACAGGCTTAGGTGCAAGTACATATGTTTGGAGCGGAACCGTTCTAAATGGTGTTCCTTTTGTTCCTTCTGCAACGGCAACTTATACAGTTACTGGTACGGATGGTTTCGGATGTCAAAAGACAGCAACGGTTCAAGTAGTGGTGAATACATTACCAAATGTTTTGGCCATTGCATCTTCAAATAGCGTATGTACAGGAAGTCCAGTAACTTTAACAGGTCAAAATGCAGTAAGCTATGTTTGGTCTCATGGTGTAGTTAATGGTGTGGCATTTGTGCCATCAGCCTCTGCTACATATTCAGTAACGGGAACCGATGTGAACGGATGTGTAAACACTGCAAACGTTACGGTGACATTATTAGATTTGCCAACGGTTGGAGCAACAGCTTCTGCAACGGGTATTTGTCCTAATAGCCCCGTAACCCTTAATGGAACTGGTGCTGTTAACTACACTTGGAACAACGCCGTTGTTAATAATGTAGCATTTACTCCTACTGTAACAAAAACTTATACAGTTACAGGAACAGATGCCAATAATTGCTCTAATACAGCAACCATAGAGGTGGCAATATACACTCCTGCTACGGTAACAATTAATGCCTCTTCTGTATCCGTTTGTGCGGGACAGGGAGTCACATTGTCTGGTGCCGGTGCTGTCTCCTATCTATGGAACAACAGCGTGGTAAATGGAGTTGAATTTGTCCCAACGGCAACATCAACCTATATTGTAACTGGAACAGATGTAAATTCATGTACAAATACAGCTTCCATTCAAGTAGTTGTTAAACCACTTCCAATTGTCGTTGCAAATGCATCTTCTACAAGTATTTTTGCAGGACAATCTGTTACGCTTACAGGTAGTGGAGCTTCAACTTACGAATGGAGTCATTCTGTGGTTAATGGTGTTGCATTTAATCCGACTTCTACAGCAACCTATACCGTTACTGGTACAAACGTATCGGGTTGTTCTAATACAGCTTCGGTTGCTGTGGCAATTGTTGTAAATGATCAAACTGACATTTTAACTTTCAAATTTAATGGATTAACTCCAGCAGTTGTGGGTGTTGTAAATGCAACAACTCATACGGTGGCCCTTACGGTGCCTTATGGAACAAATTTAACAGCATTGGTCCCAACAATTACTCTTTCAACCAATGCAACGATTAATCCTGCATCAGGTGTGGCAAACAATTTCAGCAGCCCAGTAATTTATACTGTTACTGCTGAAAATACAGCCATCACGCAAGACTGGACCGTTAATGTTACGGTACTTCCAAATGCCGAAAAGGATATCCTTACTTTTAACCTAACTACTCCTGCTGTAACTGGAGTTATTGCTGGAAACAAAATCACATTGTTCCTTCCTGCTGGAACGGATATAACAGCTCTTGTTCCTACCATCACTGTTTCTCCAGAAGCTACAGTTTCTCCTGCTTCTGGAATCGCTCAAAACTTTACGACTCCAAAAACATACACTGTTACGGCTCAAAACGGTACTACTAAAGTTTATACTGTTTCTGTAGATGTAGTTCAATCAGTTCCATATGTTCAGGATTTTGAAGCAACTACTTTCCCTCCAGCTTATTGGCTACTTGACAAAGGTGTAGGTTCAGGAAACCATTGGACCCACTCTACAACTGGTGGTGTTACGGGAAGTCCAGGGAGTATGAAGTGCTCATATTCCTCTACTTTAGCTTCCAACGCTTGGGCGCTTACTCCCTATTTTTCACTTGAAAATGGGAAAAAATACATTATCCAATTTTATCAAAAAGCTGGAAGCACCTCTTATTCAGAAAAATTAAAGCTTACCGTTGGCTCAGATAAAACCATAGCAAGCCAAACAACCGTTCTTTGGAGCAATGACACATTAAAAAACTCTTCATTTATTAAACGTGTTGTTCCTTTTGAATGTACGGCAAATGGAAATTATGTATTTGGTTTTAATTGCTACTCTATTGCTAACCAATTGAGTTTGACAATTGATTCAATTTGCATTTATGAGATGCCAATGTATGATGCTGGAGTTGTTGCGATGACCTCACCTGCCTTAAACACATCCCTTGGAAGTTCAGCTGTATCTGTTGATGTTAAGAACTTTGGTGTAGCCAATATCACGAGTACTAGTGTAAATTGGTCGGTAAACGGAACAATACAAACTCCTTTTGTGTTCAGCAATACTGGACTTGTTACCAATGCAACAGAAAATGTTACACTTGGAAACTATACTTTTAACATTGCGGGTTCAAATACATTAAAATTTTGGACAGGTGATGTAAATGGTAATGCCGATGCAAACCATAATAATGACACTCTCGTTAGAACTATTTTTGTGATTCCTAACTATGATGCACAAGCAATCGCAGTGAATGCTCCTGCTTCTTCTATTTTCGCTGGCACTCAAGACGTGAAAGTGGCTGTGAAAAATTTAGGAGTTGAAACGATGAATCAAGTGGTCATCAATTGGTCTGTAAATGGCGTGTTACAAACTCCTTACACACACACACCAGCGACACCATTGGTTCAAAACGCTTCCGAAACCCAAATTCTTATTGGGAATTTTAGCTTTACTCAAATGGGTTCTAATACCATTAAAGTATGGACCGGACTAATAAATGGTAATGCAGATCAAATCACCGCAAATGATACATTTACGTACGTTTTGGCTGTAAAAGGTTTTGCTCCAATTCCGTATGCGGAAAGTTTTGATGGAACTTGGATAAACGGATCTTCAACGCGCGACATTCCATCCTTCTACTCAAACAACACTCCAGCTACTGGAAACAACTCTTGGAGAAGAGACGATGACGGCTTATCAGCTGTTTGGTCTAGCCCAACTTCTTATGGATATACCCCTACAGGTGCTAATGGCACTCTTCATTCAGCTCGTTTCCATAGTGGATACGCTAGCAGCGGCACCATTGGCTTGATGGATCACTATTTAGATTTTTCAACTCCAGGAACTAAAGAACTATCGTTCTATTATATTAATACGTCTGGAAACGATAGTCTTGAAGCTTTAATTTCATATGACAATGGAGCGAATTTCGACAAGTTGGCTGGTTATAAGGTTCAATCATCTTGGACTAAAAAATCAATTAACTTAGGTAATAATACAAACTCCCAAGTTGTTGTACGATTTAAAGCAACTTCTGATTATGGTGCAACAGATATCGGCATTGATGAACTCAAAGTAAGATTGATGTTAGCTGCTGATGTTGCTGTATCAGCAATTCAAGGACCTGTTAGCTCTGCTTGTGGATTGGTCAATGACACCGTTAAAGTAACTGTTTCAAACTCAGGGTTAACAGATGTTACTGATTTGCCATTAACACTTGTTGTGGTAGGACCAAACGGATCAAATACGTATCCATCTATTATCCCAAGTCTTTTGGTGGGTCAATCTACAGTTGTTAATGCTGCAATAATCAATACTACCGAATCTGGTGTATATAAGCTTACTGCATTCACCAATCTTTCAAACGATGGTGATCGTAACAATGATACAATGAGGATAGAAAGAACTACCTCTTTCCCAAAACCACTTCCTTACTTTGAAAGTTTTGATAGTTTAACTCTAGACTGGACCGCTTCTGGAACAGCAATGAGTTGGGGAACGGGTCATGGTTTAACTTCAAAAGCAATCTACAAAAATCTATGGTCAAGCGGTGTTACGGCCAATGCGTACTCTCCTAAAGTGGGACCAATTACTCCTGGATCCTTTTTAGTATTTGATTACAGAATTGTGGATTATAGTACTCCATATCCTGCAACCAACATTACCATCAACGATTCCATAAAAGTAATTATGAGAACTTGTGACAATGCTTATTTAGTGCATTCTATTACCTCTACAAACCACACTCCTTCCGGTGCAATGAAGAAAGTTGTTCTTCCAATTGATCCATTCTTTAATGGAACAGATGTTTTTGCTGGATTTATAGTAAAATGGGGTGCTGGTGATTATTACGTTGATTTTGATAACGTAGAAATTAAGATGGCTGATCCAATCAGTGTTAATATTGCTAACGCCATGATTTGTGCGGGTCAAACCCATACTTTTATTGCTACAGATGGGGATGATTATACCTACCAATGGTTCCAAGGTTCATTGTCCAATCCTTTAACAGAAACAACAAACCAACTAAATGTTACGACTGCCGGTAATTATTATGTAATTGCTACCAATATTTTTGGTTTAAGTGATACTGCAATGGCTACTTTAACCATCAATGCACTACCTGTTGTCAACCTTGGAGCAGCGCAAATAAAATGTGCGAACGAAGCAATCGTCCTTAATGCTGGTACTTTTGATAGCTATGCGTGGTCAACAGGTGATACAACTCAAATTGTTTCTTTAGATCATGCAGACTTAGGTTCTGGATTAACCAATGTGGCAGTTACGGTTACCGATGTAAATGGTTGTTCTAACAGCGGTTCTGTTAATATTACGTTCATCGATATTCCAGTTGTTGATTTAGGACTCGATGTACTTGTATGTGATGGCAACCCAATTGTTGTTACAGCTCCTGCTGGACTGACTTATCTTTGGAATAACAGCAGTACAAATCAATCGATAACTGTTTCTACTGCAGGTACATACAGTGTTGTGGTTACCGACCCAATTACGATGTGTCAAAATACAGATTCAATCACCGTTCTGTTTAGTCCTGTTGTGACTGTTGAACTTGGCGCAAACATCAATCTTTGCACAGGCTCTGCTGCACTTCTAGATGCAGGTTACACAATTGGTGGAACATATAGCTGGTTTGAAGCTGCAAATCCAACAATCGTACTTGGTACTTCACAAACTTTCTCTGCAACTGCTGCAGGAACGTATCATGTTGTAGTTACCAATACTTGTCTTTCTACAGCTACAGATTTTGTTACGGTTACGCTTATTCCAATTCCAACTGCTGTTATCTCAGGTACAGCTTCTATTTGTGAAGGTCAATCAGGCACTCTCGCTGTTAACCTTACAGGTGTTGCTCCTTGGAATGTTGTAGTTTTTGATGGTAATAACAGTGTAAACCATAATGGAATCAATACTTCATCTGTAGAATTCACCGTTCATCCAATCACGAATACAACCTATACTGTTTCGACGGTTACGGATGCAAATGGTTGTTCTAATGTTGGAACAGGAAGTGCTGTTATCGTTGTAAATGCGGCTCCTATTGTTGATTTAGGATTGTCCGAAGCAATTTGTGCTGGTGAAACTAGAATCTTAGATGCTGGAGTTCATACTTCTTACTTGTGGTCTGACAATAGCACCAATCAAACACTTACTGTTAGTGCGGAAGGTACATATTCAGTAACGGTTACAAATGCAAACGGATGTACAGCAACAGATAATTATGTTCTTACAGTGAATTCATTGCCTGTAATCAATATTCCTACTAATGCTGGAGTTTGTCTAGGTTCAACCTTAACACTGGACGCTGGAAACACAGGATCTACATTCTTATGGAACACTAATGCTACAACACAAACCATTAATGTAATAGCGGCAGATACCTATTCAGTAGTGGTTACTGATGCAAATGGCTGTTCAAATACAGCTTCTGTGGATGTAGTAGTGAATTCATTACCAGTTGTAAACTTAGGTCCAAACGCCACATTGTGTTTCAACTTAAATGAAACTCTTCAGTTAGATGCTGGAAATGTTGGATCAACATACGCATGGTCAGTTCCTGGTTTGACAGGTCAAACACCAATTGTTAACAACACCTTATTACCTTTGGGTGTCACAACAGTTTCTGTTACCGTTACGGATGCTAATACTTGTCAAAATACAGGTTCCATCGTTATTACGTATGAAATCTGTTCAGGAGTGTCAGAAATAGGTCCTTTGTCAAGCATGAACATCTATCCAAATCCTACAAAAGGAAACCTCAATATCAATTTTGGAAATACTATTGACCAAGCTGTTATTGAACTTATAGGAATGAATGGTCAGCTTATTAGCAGAGAAGAAGTGAAAGGTGTATCATTGCACACACTTGATCTTGGCAAAATAGCGAAAGGCATTTATTCAATACGCATTATTTCTGAAAACCAAACAGTGGTTGGAAGAGTTGTGGTTAACTAATAAGTATTCTAATTTTTAAAACAAGAAAAGCGCTCTCGGGCGCTTTTCTTGTTTTAAAAATGTATAAAATAAGCCTTTTCAAAATATAAAACTCGCGGAAATCGATCCTCTCTTTGTCATCCAGTTTTCTTTGCTTTCATCCACAACGAAAAATAAAGTATTTTTGAAAAATAAAATTATAATCAAAATTTAACCCAATGAATAAACTAATTATACCCTTTCTTGTTTTGATTTTGGTCTCGTGCAATGCAAACAGAAAAGACACAAACAATTCTCAAAATAAGCCAGAAAGCAATTCTCAAGCCCCCATAATGGGATGGGCAAGTTGGAACAATTTCGGGATAAATATCAACGAGGATATAATAAAAGCTCAAGCTGATGCAATGCTTTCTTCTGGTCTCAAAGATGTGGGTTATTCCTATATCAATATCGACGATGGGTACTTTGGAGGAAGAGATGAGAACGGCAAAATAAAGGCTCACAAGGAACGATTTCCAAGTGGAATGAAATCACTTGCCGATTACATTCATTCCAAAGGACTAAAAGCGGGAATCTATTCCGATGCCGGACTAAATACCTGTGCTTCATTCTGGTACAAAGACACCATAGGAGTTGGAATGGGACTTTATGGGAATGAAGAACAAGATTTAAAATTATTTTTACAGGAATGGAATTATGATTTTATCAAAGTTGATTGGTGCGGAGGCGAATGGTTGGGACTGGACGAACAAACTGCCTTTACCAAAATTGGGAAACAAATAAAAACTATTAAACCAACAGCCATTTATAATGTTTGCAGATGGAAATTCCCGGGCGAATGGGTTACATATATTGCTGACTCATGGCGAATTTCTGAAGATATTAGCAACAACTTTGAATTGATCCTAAAAATTATTGATTTAAATGCCGACTTATGGATGTATGCATCAAAAGGACATTACAACGATATGGATATGCTGCAAGTGGGCAGAGGAATGAGCTACGAAGAGGATAAAACTCACTTTTCAATGTGGTGCATGATGCACTCGCCACTTTTACTAGGAAACGATTTGACAAATATGAGTGATGAAACCATTGAAATTATTACAAACCAAGAAATTATTGCACTAAATCAAAGTTCATTTGTCTATCAAGCTCGAAGATTAATTGATTTTGGTGATTTAGAAGTATGGGCAAAACCTCTTGTTTCAACCATGAGTGGCGAAATTGCGGTGGCTTTATTAAATCGGTCAGAAAAAATAAACACCATTACATTTAATTTAAAAGCGGTTGGCCTGAATGCATCCAAAGGGTACACAACCAAGGATTTATGGACAAAAGAGACAACAGAAACATCAACTCAAGAAAACATCTCAAAAAAAGTGGCCGGTCACGGCATTGTTGTTCTGAAAATTAAAGGGGAATCATTGCCTTATAATGTGTTTCAATATAAGGATGAAAAATAGTTCTATTTTTGTTGTAAAATATGAATTTAATGAAAGACCAAGAATACAATAATTACAAACAAATAGCAGAAGTAATTGATAATTTCAAACAGCAGATATGTCTTGATGAAATTGCTAAAAAAGCACATTTAAATCCTTCCCAGTTTGAAAAGCTTTTTATCGATTGGGCAGGGGTTGGTCCCGAAAAATTCTTGGAATATACGGGTGTGCAACAGGTAAAACGAATTCTGAGCAATTCGCCATCCCTTTTTTCTCAATCTGAACACAAAACGGAGCCTTCAAATAAAGCAAAATTGCATCATTTATTTGTGCAAATCGAAAGAATGACGGCAGAGGAATGTAAAAATAATGGAGAAAATCTTACGATTAATTACAATTTTACGAAAACTTTATTTGGTGAAGCATTAGTGGCTTCTACTCCAAAAGGCATTTGTTATATGGGATTTGCGGACGACCCTCAGATTGCTTTTTCGGAACTAGAAAAACGTTTTTCAAAAGCCAGTCTTGTTCAAAAAACAGATGATATTCAGCTAAATGTTTTGCATATTTATGCTTCAGATTGGAGCAAGATTGATAAAATAAAATTACACCTAAAAGGCAGTGATTTTCAGCTAAAAGTGTGGGAGTCTCTTTTACATATTCCAATGGGAAGTTTAAAAACGTATGCAAATATTGCACAAATTATTCAAAAACCTAAAGCAGCCAGAGCAGTCGGAACCGCTATCGGAAGCAACCCCATCGCTTTTTTAATCCCTTGTCATCGAGTCGTTCAGTCTTCTGGTGAATTGGGTGGTTATATGTGGGGAACAACTCGAAAAGCGGCCATTATTGGTTGGGAAGCTGCGAATGTAAAATTATAAAAGAGGTTTTAGGAAAAAGGAATTGTTAAACTTTAAT
>Ga0265295_1004643_pt1 | contig 18280 bp, 17 predicted proteins | sample Munlansysbiofilm_FD_192503 | JGI IMG/M metagenome (GOLD analysis project Ga0265295, IMG submission 192503) | Leachate microbial communities from a municipal landfill in Southern Ontario, Canada - Methane capture system biofilm | ecosystem: Engineered > Solid waste > Landfill > Unclassified ...
TATGAGGAGCAGGTGAAAGTGCTTGAAGACCCGCTGGCATTCTGTTTTGCCTTGGATAGGGATAACATCCGGGATACCACCGTGCCCGACTCTCTGTATTTCCTGCCGCCGGGCTACGAGATGGTGGATGGAAAGCTAGCCAAGATCTCAAGCGATAACGCCACCACCGGGTACTACCACCAGGTGGGTGGCACACACACCGCTGGATGAGATGACGTTTCTACAGAGGAGAATTAAATGGACTTTGCTGATGCGTTTAGGGCGCTCAAAAACGGCGCTTGTGTTCGAAATGTATGTTGGAATGGACAAAACATGTACTTATCTCTACAAATTCCCGACACCATGAGTAAGATGAGTGTGCCATATATCTATATATGCATGCCGGATACCCATCCAAATTATCCGCATGTGATGGTACCTTGGACTCCGTCACAATTGGACTTGATGTCCGAAAACTGGGAAATTGTTGATAAGTGACCGTTGTGGATATCGGGTGATAGGTATGGCTGCTCAACCCGAAACCGTAGCACCCGCAGCCCGAAAAGAACGGGCTGCCAAATCTTCTTGAGGTGATTGAAAAATGAGATATATGTTTCTACTGATTGCACTTTTCGCAATCATCGGTATAGCCAGCTCTGCGGAGCTGAAAAACACCGTTACCGCGTCTGCAGTGGACGGATCTGGAGCAAACGTCAGCAGCAGCGCGGATGCTGCGATCGTGATCAACGAGACCGCATCAGGCATACTCCTGAAGGATGTCGAGAAGAAGGCCTACAAGCCCGGAGAGGTGGCCAATTACACATTCAGACTGTCCAACACTGGAACTGCTAAGCTTACTGGCATCAAGGTAGTTGACGATCTGCTAGGCCCCATTGCCATGAGCACTTCTGAGGTAGGGCCTGGAGAGTTTGCTGAGGGGACCGCCCAGATGAAGGTGACGGAGGATATGCTACCCGGCCCGGTGATCAACTATGCGGTAGCCACAATGCAAGGAGCTGGCCAGCCTCTTACCCTCAATGCCAGCGCCGTATTCGAGATCGAGGCCATCCCGGAGATCCTGATCACCAAGCTAACTGATGTAAGCTCTGCTGATATTGGAAAAGAGGTAGTATATACCTTCACTATCGAGAATACAGGCAGCAGGACCTTGTACGATGTCAGGGCGGTAGATGACAAGCTGGGAGAACTCATCCTTCCGACGACTGCACTATCCCCTGGTGATAAGATGGTGGTCACAAAAAACCATGTGGTAACCATTGAGGACATCGAGGGATAGGCATGGCTGAGCCGGATGCTATCGCATGGTCTATTGGCATGCTGATCGGCTTCTGGCTAGGCCTTTTAATTTTGTTCTATATATTCTGGCCACGGCGATGACAACGGATCTCCAAAAGACCCTAGCAGCCCTGGCCAGCCTAGCGTCCGTCCTTGTCGGGGTAGTGACGATAGCAAGTTACCTGTCAGGCGAGGATGTGGTATTGCCGCCATCTTCGGCCACCGTTCCATCCGAATCCCGGCATATCATCATCCAAGCACGGGCGGTGTTCGTTGATGACGATAAGATCTATATCTTGGACTATGATAATAATTTGATCGAGTGGAACGAATCGTTGGACGTTGAAGTGCTTTGACTCTCCCTGAATATGTCATCCAAGACATCCTGAAGAAGTTCGGGCCCAAGATCAAAGCCTATCTAGAGGCGGTCGGGTTCTTCGATGTGGAAGGCACCTACGGGCCCATGGACCTCATCCAGCCGGGCCCGATGCAGAAGTATGTACTATCATCCAAGGCCAAGAACAAGGCGGTATGGGAGTTCCTGGAGGGCACGCTGTTCAAGGAGATGGAGCTATCCAGCGCAGAGTTCGCAAGCGCCTATGGCCTGACCGAAGTCTGGAATGTGAGCGACATCGCAGAAAAGTACTTCCGCCCTCGGGCAGGCGCGACTATCAAGCTCATGACCGCGACCGACAAGAAGCTTCTCACCAACTTTATTTTCTCCAATTCCGGGATGAATGAGCGACCCCTTGCCAGAGCAATCCTGAAACAGACCAACTTGTCCTCGATTGTGGACAATTCGGGGTTCCGGGCACGGCGGATCATTCGCACCGAACGGCATAGAATGACCTGGGGCAGCTCTCTTGAGTTCGCCAAAGGCGCAGGATCACAGACTAAAGAATGGGTGACTGTCGGGGATGGCAGAGTGAGGCCTGCTCATCAGAATCTCAACGGCGAAATTGTGGCCATCGATGAAGCTTTCTCAGATGGAGAGCAATACCCTGGAGAGCACGACATCAACTGCCGTTGCCATTTGGATTACGGATTTGAGAAGAAGCCAAAAGATGCTTTCGTAGGCCTCTCTGACGCCCAACTGGGAGAGCTATATGATTGACCTGAAGATAGACACTTCCAAGCTCCGGGCAGAGATTGGCCGCGAGATCGCCCGCCAGGACGGACTCTGCCAGAAGGTGGCGGAGCAGATGCTAATCGAGGGCAAGAATGCGGCACACAAGTTGAGCCTGAAGGACACGAACTTCATGGACGATGGCATAGAGAGAGCAAGCGGCGTGAAGAGGCTCGCGCCTTGCATCTATGAGATGACGTTGGGCTCTGATGCCGATTACACGTCGCATCAGGAATTTGGACCCAAATCTGGAAAAAGAGTGTGGCGGTTCCGGCCTTTCATCCGGCCGGGGAGCGCAATTATGCAGGCGAAGGCAAAAGAGATCATCGATCGCGTGTACGAAGACTAAGTGATGATCACCGTGCCTGTCTCGTTCCCATAATAGAAACTTTCGTGCCGGTAATCGGAGAATCCTACAACCCATCTGCCGTCGTCAGTCTGGAATGCAAACAGACCGAAAAACGCGCCGTCGCGATCTATTATCACTTTCAGCATATCCGGGTCTTCAGCTGGTGGAAGGGCGGCGGCGCCAATTCCCACCACCAGCACGATCGCTATCAGAGTTTTTAGCATTTTAAGTCACGTCCTGTTATCTGTTCAAATGTGATCATATAATGCTTTATAACACCCGATTCCGTTGGATGTGCATGAGTTTCTATTTTAGTGATGAGATATTTTTCGTCGCCCTCTAATACGGGTGTCATCGTTTCATATTTACGAAACAGTCGTTTTATATCATGTTTTGGCATAAATCCATTGTGAATAGCTTAATATAAAAATGTTTCGAACGGGGTTTCCAAAGGATAAATAATTATGTCTACGCTCTCCTCAGCATTGGCCGCCTCCCTCCAGAACTCAGATGCCATAGGGCCGCTCATTACTGGCGTTATCTCTGGCCGAAACTTCACCCTCCAGGATGAGATGGTGAGCAATTCGCCGTACGCCTGCCTGATGGTCTGTGATCTACCTTCTCGGGGAATTCCGTATATTGGCGGCGATAATGATCGTGTCTCCGGCCAGATCGAGGTCCGGGCGGTGTCTGCATCATCAGAAGATGCCGCAAAAGCCCTCATCGAGGCGGTGAAAGCCCATCTCAGATCTCTATCCTCATTACCCTGGGGCGGGGGGCAACTGCCTTTCGGCCTGGTGGGGTGGAGCCTGTATTCCGACACAAGCGAAGACCTCCTTCAGTGGATCGAGATTCTTACAATAGATTTCAAGGCGGTGGAATAAATAACGAAAGTTCTCTTATCATCTCAGGCCTACTCGGGCGCGGACATGCGGTTTATCAACCAGCTTATCCACGCACTCGCAGAGCAGCCCGAAGGCATTCAGGTTGGCTACAATTTTACGCAGACTTCGGTGATTGACGTTGGGCTATCAATAGCCGCAACAGACTTCCTCAAGACTGACTTTGACTATTTATTTTCTCTGGATTATGATATCATCTTCAACCCCCACAATGACCCGGCGTATCCTCCTGGCTATGAGATCAAGCGCCTGGTGGACTCCTGCAAGGAAACTGGCGGGATGGTCGGTGCCCCCTACCTGAAACGAGGGAAAGAAGACCAGCTGTGCGTCGTCCCGCTAAAAGAGGGGAACGTTCTCATAGGGCCTGGCGGCGGTATCACAGAAGTCCGATACCTGCCCACCGGATGCACGATGATCTCCAGAGAGATCCTGCAGAAGCTTGCTGACAGCATGGATCTGGTGAGGTACGAGGAAGGGACTTGGATCTATCCATTCTTCATGCCGATGATCCGGAAGGACGACGACGGCACGCCAATGTACCTCACCCTCGATTTTGCTTTCAGCCAACGGGTGAGGGACGCCGGTTTCAAGATATTTTTGGACACTCGCATTATCTTGGGGCACATGGGCTCTAAGATGTATGCCGTACAGCGGCGATGAAGTTCTAGACTGAGCCACAGAGAAAAGGTAGCTACTAGGAGGATAATTGAATGACGTTAGCAATAACACTTGGAAGAGACGCAAAATTGCGCGTTGCCACGACCGGGACAGCCACAACAGTTGTTCTCGGGGTACAGAGCGTATCAATCGATGCCGGTTGGGAAACCAAGAAGCTCACGCATCTGGAAGACACTTCCAAGACTACCGTGCCGCTTCTGAAGAGTTGGACGGTCACCGGTACTCTCACGGAAGATTTTGCAGACGCTGGTCAGGATATCATTCGGACTGCATACCACAATGGAAGTAACATAGCCTTTATGATCTATCCAGGAACGGCGACCGCCACCACAACAACTTACATGTGTGCGTCGGGGATGGTCACCAAGTATGGACCAAAGTATGATCCGATGAATGAAAACTCCGCGTCTTTCACGATCGAGGAGAATGGTGTAGCGATGACCATGCCGTCATAAGGAGGGCCCGACAATGGCTCTTAGTATAACAGTTGGAAAGGTGGCCGCCCTGAAATTGTGCAGTGGCACGTCCCAAGACCTGACGGACGAAGCCATGAGCGAGGTGGATCTATCAGCAGATCCATCTTCTTATAGGCCTCGCTATACGGTCTATGAGATCACGGATGTGGACAAGCGCAATCTGGACGACGGCACGGTGCCTGTGTTCCAGTACTCCGAAGGCGGCACAGCCGCGTACCAAACGCTGACAACCCAAAAAGTTGAGTATCCGGATTGCCGGATCTATCTAGCAACTGCGTTGGGATCGGCGGATACGGTGAGATGCCACTCCGGAAAATATCTTGCGCCTACGTCGGTCACCGGCGTAAAAAACGTCTCGTTAGATCTCACATGGGACAACGAAAAGGTCATGTTCCTGAGGGACACTGCCAAACGAACCGTCCTCAAGCAAAAGGAGTGGACGGCGTCAGCCGAAACCGTGATGGTCAAGACATGCGCGACTCTGACAACTGACATAACCGGAGATAACAACGATATCGTCTATACCCACACAGATGGAGGTACGGCGGGAAACGACATATCGATAGAATATGACACGCCCGGCACGGGCGCGTTGGCGATCGCTGTTTCCGGAAATGATATAGTTGTGACACCGAACACTGCCACAACTGCCGCTCAGTTGGTGGAGGCTATCAACACCAATGGCCAATGTCAGGATCTAAAAGTCAGGGCAGAGCTGAAATCGGGCGATACCGGCGCGGGGACACTCGTGGTGATGGCACACACACATCTATCGGGCGGCTTGGAGCCAACCGACTGGACTGACGTGAACGGATCTGGCGGAGACGAAACTGCCGTTGCCATCTTCTATTCAGACGAAGACAGCGACATACGATGGGTGGATTATTGTTTCATTCCGCGATCATCTATCAACGTTGCCGGGGATGGGATCAGCGGTGTTAATCTGACCTTCGAATCTCGTGGTGGCAAAAACTGCGGCCCCTTTCTGAGAAAACAATAGCTACATTTTTATAGATAGCTATTCGTGGCCAAAACCTAAGGCTGTGCACCCTAAAAACCGTCCTCCTGAGCGGCTGGTTTTGGCCTATTTCTATCAGGATCATTACGAGGATCGCAGGAGAAAGCCCAGCGGGCTTTTAGCCCTGGGATGAATCCGTACACTCCAGGATAAACCTTATATACTAATCAAGCATATAACATCTTGAAATGACAACAGATAGATGGACAAGGAGTACTAACACGGTATATAATATAGGATATCACCTTATATGGTGTCCTAAGTACCGACGCAAGGTACTTGTCGGTGATGTGGAAGCCCGACTGAAGCAGCTTCTTCAAGAGAAGGCTGATAAGATAGGCGTTTCCATTGAAGAAATGCAGATTATGCCAGACCATGTTCATCTATTTGTCAAAGCGTCGCCTGTTGCTAGTCCACATTGGATAGTACAGCAATTGAAGGGTTATACCTCCCACGAGTTAAGAGCACAATTCAAGTCTCTGAGAACCAGATTGCCTACGTTATGGACACGAAGCTACTATGTTGAATCCTGTGGGCATATCTCCGAAGACACGGTTAAGAAGTACATCGAGGAGCAAAAGAAAAAATGATCCTAACCTACAAAATCAAGCATGGAAAGGACTTCTCAGATGAACTGAGAAAGGCTAAGAAGATTGCAAAGTTTGCTATCCAAACCCATAGCCTTAGCTCCAAAGATGTCAAGCACTTCGGTCTTAAATCAATGATCTCTAATCAGATTCTCAGGAAGTATAGCCGAAGCAATACCGCAAGATCGGTTAAGAGTGTCAAATTAGCAATTCCTAACCAGGGAATCAAGGTAGACCGAGACGCAAAGACCATATCAGCACCGTGTTTGAAGCTCTCCCTAAAATATGAATTCCCTGATAACTTTGAGAAGGTCAATCAAATCGAAGTTGGTGAGGAATACGCATATGTCTCAGTATCCATTCCAGAACCAGAACTCATTAAGGCTGAGAAATGGATAGGCGTTGATCGAAATACCGTAGGACATATAGCAGTGGTGTCCGATCCTGAAAGCGGTAAGGTCATCAAGCTTGGAAAGTCTGCTCTGCACATCCATCAGAAATATAAGAACCTTCGCAAAGGATTTCAGAAGAAAGGCAAATACGGAAAAGTCAAGCAAATCAAGGACAGGGAGAGTCGAATAGTCCAAGATATCAACCATAAGGTTTCCCGGAAGATCGTTGATACTGCTAAGGAAACTGGAAAAGGTATCAAGCTTGAAGATCTAACGGGAATCAGAAACGGCAAGCACAATACAAAGTCGTTCCGCTATGCTAAGAACAGTTGGTCATTCTATCAGCTCCAAAATCAGATAGAATATAAGGCTAAGCTGCTTGGTGTAGAAGTCGCTTATGTTGATCCGGCATATACTTCAAAATCGTGCAGTAGATGCGGACTCATCGGAGACAGGAACAAAAAGAGTTTCAAGTGTCTTTGCGGACACGTTGATCATGCTGACAGCAATGCGGGATTCAACATCGCAAAGCGTCCGTGCATAGATCGATTGCATACAGACAGGGATGTATGCAACGGGACCACTGATAGCCCTAAAGTTGCTCTGGCTTGAATCCAGCTAACAACAGAACCCCAGGTGCTTCAGCCCTGGGAGTATGTCAGAGGAGATGAATAAATATGGCAACTAAGAAAGGATTATCGTCAGTAACAATAATTTTGGATAAACCAAGAACTCTGAGATGGCCCAACGGGGTAACCCGAGAGTTCGAAGAATGGGCTCTATCGTACATGGGCCTGCCCAAGACTGGTGTGGGACGGTCAGAGGATCGGAATATCGTGGTCGGGGCCGAAGGCATAATCATGCAGGGGCTTACAAACGCGACCCTCCAGACATATGCCCTCTTCTATGCCCTGAAGCACGAAGACCCCGAGCTCACCGTCGAGGCAGTGGACGAGATGATCAGCGCCTACAAGGAAGCCGGGAAAGATTATGATGAACTGATCATAGCAATCCAGCGGTCTTACCTCCTGAGCAATCACCCTTCTTCTCTTGCCTCTCAAGAAGAGAGGTGGAAGAGCTTCAAAGTAATGAGGGGGATGGAGCAGAAGATCCAGGAGAAGAGGGAGAAAGCGAGCAGCAAGAAGGTAGCGGAAGCTATAGCCCGACTGGAGAAGCAACTGGCAGAGATAGATTTTGGCGAAGCACCGCCCGCCTCGGCTTCTCCCTCGGCCTAAGTCCTAAAGAACTTTGGACAGATTATACTTACAATGAGCTTTTGGCAAAGCTCCATTTCCACCGGCAGAGGATAGAAGAAGAAATCTACCTGTCCAAAGTTTCTGCTTTTCATAACCTGGTGGCCATGTCGCATTTGCATAGCGAAGGCAACAAGGGGTTCAACGACATTTTCCCAGCCACACCAGAAGCACCGCCCAAGAAGAAATACACAACGGAAGAACTCAAAGCTGAATTTGAGAAGCACAAAATAAGAATGGGGTGATCTTTATAGCAGCATTCGAAATTTCAGGAACTTACAACGGCTCCGACGTAGAGCGCGGCCTTCGAAACCTCCAGCAACAGCTCAACTCTCTGAAGGCCCCCAAGATCGCTCCACAAGTGGATATGTCCAACTTCTTCAGCCAGATGGACAAGGCTGGAGGGCAGGCCACCCAAAGCCGGATGAGCAAGCTGTTCTCGGGCGTGAATTTTGGCAGCATCGGCAGGCAAGCAGGTAGCCAGTATGCTACATCATTCATGGCAGGCCTGGGGCCTATTGGCGGCGCGGCATCTGATTTAGCTTTGGCCATAGGGCCTATCGGCCTAGCGGCCGGGGTAGCTGCGGCAGGGATCGCTCTCATCGGGGCTAAATCTGTCCAAGCCGCCGCCGCCTGGGAAAGCATGGCAACGTCCATAGGCCGCACAACAGGCCTGGAAGGGAAGAACCTAACCTCCCTCATGGACTCCCTGCAGGACCTCCGCATGGAAATGGGCATAACCCGAGAAGCCGCAGCCGGTCTGGTCGAGCAGGCTGGATCTATTGGAGTCGGTCAGGCTTGGCTCGATAAAGGCGATATAGTAGCCTACAAAAACGAACTATTGGATTTCGCCCGATCCACTGCCATGCTTCAAGGCGCTTGGGGGATGTCCGCCGAAGCCACAAGCGCAGGCATCGGCAAAATGGGTTCTGTGACCATCGGTGCCTGGAACGCTCAGAGAAGGGCGATGGGCGAGCAGGAGCTTTCGTGGTCGGATTATGCCGAATCGGTAGGCGGAAAGGTGGACTCCCTAGCCAACACCATGGGCAGCTCCGAGGAGGAGATCGTCACCGCTATGAGGAACGCCTCTAGCGCGGTAGCGTCATATGCGCCCACCGAAGAGACCTATGGCAAGTGGCTGGCTCTCTCATCTTTCCTGATAGACACCGGCGCGAGCGCCGGAGAAGCCGGAACTCAGATCGAGAGGATGGCCAAAGGCGCAAAACAGCACGGCGCAGAGCTTGGGGCAATCCTGGGAATGGACAAACCCCAGTTCCAGGCCGCCCTGAAAGAAGATTTTGTAGGCACCTTCCAGTCTATTGCCGAAGAGCTAGCCAGCATGCCCGAGGGCGATAGGCCCGACATGATCAAGCTCCTCGGCATAGAGGGCTCCGGGGCTATGGACAAGATGATAGCCGATATCAAAAGCGGAGTCGGTAAGCTCAACAAGGCTATCAAGCTCGATCCGTCGAACATTACAGAAGGCTTTGAGAAGGTCGCGGACGACGCGAACACCGCCTTCGCCCGGATCGGCCAGGCTGCCCAGGTCAGCTTTGAGCAGCTCGGGGGGGTTATCCTTCCGATTGTGACCGACATAGCAAATGCCGTGGCCGATGCCTGGCAGGGAATGAACGTGGCCGGTTCCGAGATGTGGAAGGCCGGAGCTGGCATGATGGAGAATTTATCCCAGGGCAGCGTTGGGGACTTCGCCCTCAACGGCACATGGTACAATGTCGCCCTCTCCGGCCCCTTGGGTCTGGCAATCAGAGAGAAAACCGCCGAAGAGATAGCAGCCGGAGCGGAACAAGGCGCGGCAAGCGCGTCCGGGACCGTGGCAGATAACCTAACGTCTGGTATAGCAGAGAAAGTGGCCGAAGAGTTCTCAGCCGCCCAGGACGCCTACATCAAGTCTCATCCGGGCGGGATGTCCGTCGTTAATGGCAAGATCATAGGGGGGAACGACGACTTTGAAAAGAAATACAAGGAGTCTTGGAACCGGACACTGACCACCTTCCCCGAAACCTACTCTATGCAGAAGATGGTCAAAACCACCGGCCAATCTTCTGGATACATGGCTCTGCTGGATGAGGCGGGCGAAGAGATTAGGCGCATAGCGTTTGGCGCTAAGGGAGGATATTCGGATTCCGCCGCGGCAGAACGCGAGATGGAGGAGATGGTCAAGCCTGTTATCCTCGATATGCCGAAATACCTCAAATCGGTATCTTCAGAGATGAGCGGTGTTCTGGAAGATATTGTAGAAGATGGAGTGGTCACCCCACTGACCGAAAAGCCGATTCTGGAAGGGTATCTTGAGACTCTAAAAGATCTTGAGAAAGAGTATAAGGTTGAGTTCGCTGCATCCGGATTAGACAAGCTCCTCTCACAGATCGAGGACACGCTGGCCGGAAAGAAGATAGAGATCGAGGTCCAGGCCAAGACCATCTGGGAGGACTGGTCTTCTGCAGCCTACCGCGAGAAGTTCCTGGCCGACAATCCACAGCTGTCGGCACTCATAAACCCCTCACAGGGTGATGAATGGAGCGATGCTATAGGCCGGATGGCCGAGGACGCCGAAAATGGTGATCAGGTAGCTAAAGCAGCCCTGCAAGACTGGCAGATAGCCGTCCAGGGGTTTGCAGACGGCACCATATCGAGCATGGGGTATGCGTCAGAAGCTCTGTACGACCTGATCATGCTCTATCCACAGCTGGGGAAGTCTGGGTCTTGGCTCAGGTCGTTCATGGACGACTACAAGAACCAGGTGATGACCGGCCTCCCCGAGACCGAACAGGGAACCTATTTCCCGTACACCTATTCTATCTGGAATCCCGAGTCCAACAAGGGCTCGATGTGGGGGACCCCTTCTTATGAGGACATCACCGTTGACCAGATAGAATCTCTTGACCAGATAGAATCGCCCGTCACCGTGAACGAGATGGGCGCAATGGCCGGTGCCGTGATAGGCGCTAAACTGGCTACTGACACTCTGTCAGGCAAAGCCACCCAAATGCAGCCCGACCTGACCACAACCGCCACAGAATCCCAGAACGCCACATCTCACCTGACCGGCATAGAATCCCACACCAGCTCTATGGTAGGGCTGCTGTCATCTATCGATGGCAAGATAGGTGCTCTGGCAGGGTCCAAGAGCGCCAGCAATCTTCCGTCAGTATCTGACTTTGTGGGATCCGGGAGCATTAGCAATAGCAGCAGCACCGGGCTGGGGTCGATTGCGGGCAAAATCAAAGGCGGTGGCATAAAGGGGCTATTTTCCGCAGCCAATGCCGCCTACCAGGACGGCGGAGTTCCTGCTCAGTCCGGTATGGCGTGGCTGGACAAGGGTGATGTGGTCATTGGCCCGAACTCATCCATCGCCAGCAAAGGCAACCTGCCAGCAGCGGCAGATACGGCATCCGCCAGCCTTAATAGACTCGCTGGCGCGGCAGACAAATCGAGCGCCGCCTACCAGACTACCTGGCGCTGGTTCGAAGATTATGCTTACGAAATCACTGCTCCCGCCTCGTACAAGTGGTCCAAGTATCCTGACGAACCGGACGTAAATGTTACAGGCAATGTTCCCGTGGCATGGCTGTCCGAGGGTCAGCCCACGGGCATGGATTATATCGATGCTGAACTGCAGGAGGTCATAACAAAATCTATAGGCAACAGCCTGGTCAAGCCGTGGTTCGCCCGAGGCTATGAGGCTCAGCCAGAATGGTGGACTGAGGCGGCAACGTCCCTGAGCCCGAAATATGCCGACGAGTGGAGCGCTCCAAAAGGTGGTGAAGTAGCCAAACCACCATCCGGCCAAACGGCTATTGTAGAGACCGCTGCCAGGCAGCAGGGTCTTACCATTGCCGATGTCTGGAATTCGATATACGGAGAATCGTTCACCGAAGGTTGCATTGCCGCCAATGCGCCGGACAAGAGCCTGATATATACACCATCAGCTGGGGCTATCGCAGAAGCTGGCAGGACGTGGGGGAAAGAAGCGACTGAAGCATGGTCGTACCTGTACGGCGAAGCATTCACCGAAGGCTGCATAAGCACGGCCCCTCCTGACAAGCTGCTCCATTTCACGCCGTCTGCAAAACTACTGGAAGAGATGGCTCGTGCTCAGGGTGCCTGGGGGAGTCAGCTGGTGGGCAACGTAGGCGGGGTGTCTGCAGCTTCACCGGATGGGCTCGCTCAGAGCATAGAGGATAACACCGAAAGCCTGAAATCTATTTTTCCGGTGTTGCGCATTCTGAATGCCAATACCTCGAAGGGAAATTCTGAGCTGGCTGCGAACACTCAGGCCATGAAAGGATTGGGGCAGGATTCTGTTCTATCTCAGCTCGGCGGGGCTGCCAATGCAAAGACCGGCAGCAACATGGCATGGGGGGAGGGCACGCCAAATGTAAGCGATGCCCTGACTACAGCCTCGGTGTGGTCTGCCATTTACGACGACTCTGGAACCTGTATAGCCTACGTGAAACCTGATCCAAGCCTGAACTTTACGCCCGGCAAAGAATACCTGCCAGGGGGCAAATGGTATCACGGCAACCAGACAGTTGGCAGGACCATAGGCCAAAGCTATGGCGACCAGGCTCTCCGGGAGATGTACAGCTACTCGGAGGGATCTGACGCCTCCGATGCTATCAAGGAGTCGTCTGCATCTGCATCAAAGAACTCCGCCCAGACGAACAACCTGCTGGCCGGACTCAACACGAGAACCGACAAATCGAACACCACCGCCGCTAAATCTGACCAAACCCTCGACAAGATCGAGGCCAACACGGGGTATACCGTTGCCGGTATCATGGCGATGAGCTGGGGTGGTGGGGCATATGGCAGTTATGGCAGTAGCGGTAGCGGATCAAGCATAATCGGTCTGGCCAACCGAGGGGGCGGTGCATACTGGGGTGGAACGTCCATATCGGGCGGCGGCGGATGGATCGCTGCCAGTCCCGGCCCTGCCTCGGGCTCTTCGACTGCTGCCTGGATGAACGCCGGCGCCCGAGCAGTAGGCGGCTCCAATGCCGTCCAGTGGGCGGAAGGCGGGTTCGCTGATCGTGCGACTTTCGGAGTATTCGGCGAAGCAGGCAGAGAGGCTTTTGTGCCGATCTCAGATCGTGCTGCAGGCCTCAGGATTCTTCCTCAGGTCATGAGAGAGCTCGGGATAGCAACGTTCGCAGATGGCGGTATCGTTCAGAGCCAGTCTATTACCGGCTCAGGAGCGGTCAGCAGCACATTAGGCCAGACCATCGTAAACGGCGTAGCCACCAGCCAGTATGCTTCTCATAGTGGCGGCGAGCCAACCGTGGCCATGGGTGACATTCATCTGACGATACAAGGTGACGTAGGCCGCACCCAAATCAGGGATATGATCGCACAGCTTCGGCAAGAGTGGAAAGAGGAACGAAATGCCCTGGTGAGGACGTTGAAACAAGCACGGACTGGGGGGCATTACTGATGGCAGATGCAACGGCCAAAATCCAGAATCCCGGATCGGACTCGTGGGATCCCCTGCCCATCCTATCCGGCACGGTCTCGCGGGTGATCGATCCGGCGACACCGAGCGAGGCAACGCTAGCGGTTCCCGGAGACTTTCCCGTCCGGATGGGGGCGGGTCTGGCGATATATAGGGCAGATGGTTGCGTTTTTCGTGGATACATAGCCCGGCTTGTGGAGAATAGAACAGAAGACATATGGAAGCTGACTCTTCAGGGCGAAGAGGATATGCTCAACTGGCGGGTATGCCCCAACCTCATTTACAAGCATGCTGACCATTGTTTCATCCATCCATTCTCGGATGACGCACCCTCTGCTACCCCGGACACCTACGGAGTAGCCAACAACGAAGGCCTTCTGTGGGCGGCAAATTCGCTCATCCCTCCAAGAGCATGGATCGAAGATCCGCTCAACCCGGACGACCACATATGGTATTTAGATGAGGGCGGAACCCGGAGCTGCCTTTATGACAAACCCGTTTATGCCAACGGCACGGCTCTGACAGAGCGAACCAGCAAAGCTACACTCGTGTCCAATCCTGGCTCATATTACTATGAAGACAACAAGCTCTGGATTCATCTAGCAGACGGTTTTGTGGAAGACTATTATGCCAGGATCTATGTCGAGAATGCGTTTGATACCAACGTCCGGGCGGGCTCGATAGATCATCCTGAGATCGAGCTGTCAGGAGATTTCATCCTCGATACGGAGAAGCTGGTTGGCGAAACGCTTCTCACGTTTGCCGTGGGGCATGGCAGGTATCCGATCTGGAGGTACGAGTCGGAGAATACCTATCTGGATGTGCTGTCGACCAATGGGAAGGGCCAGACGACCGGGCTGTTCGATATCAGAAACTCTGATATCATCGAGCGGGAAATATCCTACGGCGACGACATGGAAGTTACTGCTGTCGTTGGGCTCGGAGCGGGATCAGCAGGTACATCCCGGCAGACCTATACCAAACAAGACCTGTGGCTGAAAAGGGGTCGCCACTTCTTCTCTACTCTGGATATCACTGATGGGTTTGTCGATAGCGGCGGAACCATGCAGCATTTCGTTGATGAGGAGTATGCCGTTCGCCGAAACTCCAAAGCCCGGAACATCACCACGGCATTGGATCATTATGCCGCACCGCGGAACTGGGTCAGACTATGGGACTTCTCACCAGAGATCGTCCAGGTCCATGCGATCGACATGGACATCAAAGGCGGCCAATTCGTGGATACTTATGAGTTCGGTGCAAGAAAACCGTGGGCTAGAGAAGCATTACTCTCGTTTGACCGGCTTAACTCAGCATGGTCACAGAACTACATCGAGGACCTAGACACCAGATCGGGATATGGCCCCACCACGATGCTGGATGATGCTCATGGATCGTGTAGTGGCTATGGTCTGACCGTTAATTTTCCGTCCACGTTCACGGCCGCCGGCTATAATCATCGCGTTCTGCTGAGCCTGTCATTCACACAAGCCGAAGGTCAGGAGGTGACACCACAAAAGGCGATGCTCATCGTCTACGTGGGCGCCGTCACCGAAAAAAATCTTTGGATCACGGATTGGCAGTTATTTTCTGCAGTAAATGACATTGATATCACAGAATATATGTCGTATGACTCGGACGTTGTTATCTCGGTTTTCATAAGGAAATACGGCGAATGTGAAGGAGTGCATTCGGATTGCACCGGCCATCCCGCGTGCATAGTCCACGCCAATTGCCGGATAGTTAGGCGGCACCGATTGCCCGCCGATGTGCTATAAGGAGGCTTTGTGACACGACATTTCAAGATAGCTAATACCGATTTATCGCCTATGTTTGTGGTCGGCACCATGAAACCTGTTGCCGATATTGATACCTATTCGCACAAATTTTCGGATAGCAGGTATCGAACGCACGTAAAGTTTGCTGGTCAGGAGCCGCTGATCTACCAGTTCACCCTGGCGGGCGATGACCGGACGGCTATGAACTCCGCGATCAAGGCAATAAAACAAGCATCCGAAGGTGATTATTTCTGGCCCGTGCTGGATGACAGATATGCGTTAGTTGCCATAGCCAATGCATATGGTATTGAGGACATACCGGCGATGGTGGACGGCGCGGAAGACTATTTTTACCAGGCGGATGCTGAGGTATATTGTCTTGATCCGTTCTTTTATTCTGCCGACTTTACGTCTTTCGATTCGTACACGATTGGCGACTTCTCGGACGTCGAGAACAATGGTGATCTGGCGACCGCGCCCGTTGTTGTTTATGTAAGTTGCTCCTGGGACGGATCAAATCTCATTGCTAGCCCGAACTACTCACTTTACGAGTCTGACCACGTAACCGCCATAGGATCAATTTGCTTTGTCGATGCCATGCACACCGACGAAAGCATCAAATTCGAGCCGTGGAGAAACAAAATATCTCAAAGATATGTAGATCTCATGACAGACAGCACCAAAACACAACGAGATATTTCTGATTATGACGGCACCCCCACATATGGTAAAGGCTACACGAAGCTCACAAACGAGTGGATAGCGTACACTTTCCAGAGCGACTACCCGCTCAACCAGCCGCCCAAACTTCATGCCCGGATGAATACAGTGGGCGGCGACGCCCTGATATGGTATCAGACCGAAGAGCTGGATGACTGGAAGCCCGGGCCGGCCATTCTGAATGACATCGAGACGGATTACTATTTCGATGGTGCGACCGGGTCAAAAGATTTCACGATTGTGTTCCAAAGCAATTCGGTGGGTGTTAGCCTCTATATATATGGTATCGATCTCACTCTGAGCAGATGGGTGCCGGACGACGACATACCCGTAATCGAGCCCGGTTATTCCGGATCTTGGACTATAGAAGTCGCGACGGGCACTGCACTGCATATGGCGGGCCGGTATCATGATCTTTATGTGAGGAGCTGATGAGACTAATATCATTTTTTCGTTCTGTTGTTGCTGTCGACTATCGCCGGAGGATCTGAAATGGCAACATTGACAATCTATCCGGTTGAGAACGGATCGCTGGCTGAAAATTCGCCCAACACCGGCACGGCGTGGGCAGCGGTGGACGATGCTGCAGGTGCGCCGGATAACGATACAACTTATCTTGCCGGGAGCAGATCGTCTACCTACAGGTACAATCTCTTCCCGATCCGGAAAAGGGGCATGGGTACCGTCATATCCAATGTTACAATATACTGGCGCGCCCGCTACCAGACTTCCAGTTCCAAAGCCAGGACAATTGTGAAAGTTGGCGGAACGGCCTACTATGGAAGCGAGCAAACCGTTACCAGCAGCTACGCGAACTATACTACTTCATACAACGCATCTCCCGAGGCCGGAAACCCGGCGTGGACCTGGGACAAGATCGCTGCTATGGAGTTTGGGGTAGGCATCTATAATACGTCTGTTAGGGTCACGCAATGCTATATTGTGGTGACATATACACCGGGCGACACTACTATATCAACAAACACAACCACAAATGCTCAATATGTGATCGATAACGGCAGCACTCTCACCGTGAACGCCACCTTGTCACGGGGCGAATATCTGAAAACCGCGATGGTCTACGCTCCAAGTGGTGGTGCGACTATCACCGGATCGGGAACTATCCAGGGAGATCGAGATGTCGATACTTCTGAGGAGTCGCTGATCCTGATGAGCGGCACGGGAAATGTTGTGAAGGGCACAAGCAACACGTCACGTCTGACCGTATCGGAAAACTTGCATACCGGCATTGGATTTCTCGCACCAAAGAACTGCTATGTCCAATGGGTCGATATCGAAGACATGTATTCATCTGCCACCGATCCCAACCAGAAGGTCGGTGTAGGTATCCTCTTCTGGGGATATGGTGGCCTGGGGTCGAGCTATACCGGCAACTACGTGACCTATTGCTCCATCAAGCGGTCCGGGCTGCATGGTATCCAGTTCTGTGACTGCGACGGGGGGGAGATATCTTACTGCGAAATAGATGGGGTGTTCGCCAACTTCGGACTCTCCGGTTTTGGGTATGGTGATACCCCGAGCGGTATCAATATCCATCATAACACCATCAGGAACACCAGGGCGGAATGGGTCAATCTCCAAAACATGAACGGTACTCTGAAGATCGAGGATAATACTGCATACAGTACTAGGGCCGATTATGGCTATTGTGTCTATATCTGCGCGGCCACAAATGGCAGCATTGCCCGGAATGTGGGGTACTACAGCTATAGCGAGGGCATCACACTAGACGCGTGCTCTGGTTTCACGGTGGAAGAGAACGAGCTATACGACTGCGCCCGAGGAGGCGACCACCACGCGGCGATCAAGCTGCAAGGCTCTGATGAGGGAGATGCCGAGAACAATACCGTCCGGCTCAATGCCATCGTAGACCGCAGACACTATATGCTATGGGGCATAAAAGAAGTTGACAGCGGCACGGGCGTCGCCAAAAACAACACCATCGAGGACAACACGATTTATGCACCATCTGCCGTGTTACCAGTGAGCATCATCCCAGGGAACGGGTCTACCCAAGCCCGGAACTATTGATCGAGGTGCGTCGGTATTTCCCGAGCACCGCTGCCTTCCTCCGCGCGTACTCCTTCTCCAGATCCCATAGGGCTTGTAGTGCCGGGATAAGATTCCCGGTGAGAATGCCCAGCGCCTCAGCATCCAGAGCCATCTCATCTGCTGTCGCCTCATGCCGGATCAGCTCGTTTTGGCTGATCGCGTAGGAACCCACCAGGATCA
>Ga0265295_1004645_pt1 | contig 18277 bp, 13 predicted proteins | sample Munlansysbiofilm_FD_192503 | JGI IMG/M metagenome (GOLD analysis project Ga0265295, IMG submission 192503) | Leachate microbial communities from a municipal landfill in Southern Ontario, Canada - Methane capture system biofilm | ecosystem: Engineered > Solid waste > Landfill > Unclassified ...
ATGGCTTTATAACCAATAGAGTAAAGGAAGTATCTATGTCCGGGTTTCCCTATGTGAACAGGCAGTATCTGTTTGATAAATATCCAAATGCTGTGGTGACCCCTGATTGCTTTAAGCTGCAAGATGAGGTTATTACCCAAATTGATGATGGGGAAGTCCTGGTGCGTAATCACTATTTGTCCCTTGACCCATACATGCGAGGAAGAATGAGCCAGGCCAAAAACTATGCCGCTGCACAAGAGCTGAATACAGTCATGCAAGGTGGAACGGTTGGCGAAGTGGTGGAATCAAAACATGACGGCTTCAAGGCCGGCGATACAGTGCTTTGTACGGGTGGCTGGCAGTTATATTTTCGTGCCAGTCCTATAGCAGACGGCAATCAAATACACAAAATTGATGTCTCACGTATTCCCATGAGTGTTTACCTGGGTGCCGCGGGCATGCCAGGGATTACCGCTTGGTATGGCCTGAATAAAATCCTCAAGCCTCAGGTCGGCGAAACCTTGGTTGTCAGTGCAGCCTCGGGTGCGGTGGGGAGTGTAGTGGGGCAGCTGGCCAAACAAAAAGGCTGTCACGTTATTGGAATTGCCGGTGGCCCGGAAAAATGTGAGTATGTCGTTGAAACCTTGGGGTTTGATGATTGTATCGATTACAAAGCCTACCCTGATACCGAAACCCTGTCACATGAACTTAAACAATTAGCCCCCAATGGTGTAGATGCTTACTATGAAAATGTGGGTGGCTATATTATGGATGCCGTACTTGAAAACCTTAACCCGTTTTCAAGGGTCGCCATTTGCGGCCTGATTGCCGGTTATGATGGCCGTTCTATTCCCATTAGCAACCCGAGAGCAATTTTGGTTTCCAGGGCCAGTGTGACCGGCTTTATTATTTCTGACCATCTTGATATATGGCCTCAGGCACTGGCGGAACTGGCTGAAGCCGTTGCCAATGGTGTGCTTATTTTCAGGGAGTCGGTAAGTAACGGTCTTGAAAGTGCACCGGAAGCATTCCTGGGTTTGCTACAAGGCCAGAATTTTGGCAAGCAATTGGTAAAGCTGGTTTAATGAATATATTGTCCAAACCAGATTCACATTGAAGCCAAAACTGGCATTATTTCTGAAAGAAGAACAATGCCAGTCTAGTTATTTAACGATTAAATTAATTCAGATTATTGGTTCTGATAAGTCCCACCGCAATCCCTTCAATGCTGAATTCCTGGTTAGGGCGCACAATAATGGGAGCGAAGTCGGTGTTTTCGGGCACAAGCTCTATGTGGGATGCTTTCTTCATGAAGCGTTTAACGGTAACTTCGTTTTCTATTCGAGCCACAATAACCTGGCCGTTACGGGCTTCTGGATATTTTTTTACCGCCAGCAAGTCGCCATCAAAGATACCGATATCTTTCATGCTTTGGCCTTTTACTTTAAGCAGGAAATCGGGTTGTTGAGTAAACAGGGAAGGGTCTACGTTAATTTCACGATCTATGTGTTCAGCTGCAAGAATGGGATTACCAGCGGCCACATGCCCTACCACCGGCAAGAGTACTTGTGAGACTTTATCCAGAAAAGAGATGCCTTGATGGTTGTTTGAGACAGGACTGGCTGTTGCCAAACGAATGCCACGGGAAGCGCCAGCGGTTAAAACAATAGCCCCTTTTTTGGCTAATGCCTTTAAATGATCTTCGGCAGCATTGGGAGATTTAAAGCCAAGTGTTTTGGCAATTTCAGCACGCGTGGGCGGAAAACCGGTTTTTATAATATTTTGCTGGATGAGATCCAAAACCTGTTGCTGTCTTGCGGTTAGTTTAATTGTCATGCTGTATATGCCATAAAATCGGACTGTATATTCATACAGCCCGATTTTGCTTCATTTACAGCTAAATTGCAAGTGCTTGTTTACAGAATTACAAAACCTGCGCAATTGCCTTGGCAACGTAATCAATATTACGGCTGTTAAGTGCGGCAACGCAGATACGGCCACTTGATACTGCATAAACACCGTGCTCGTTGCGCAGGCGATCTACCTGTTCGGAAGTGAGCCCTGAATAAGAGAACATGCCACGTTGTGACAGGACAAAATCAAAATTCTGTGTAACGCCGTGTTCTTTGAGTTTGGCCACCAGTTGCTGGCGCATGTCACGAATACGGTTACGCATACCAGCCAGTTCTTCTTCCCACAGAGCGAACAGTTCAGGAGAATTAAGTACGCTGCTTACAATCGTGCCACCATGGGTCGGTGGATTGGAGTAGTTGGTGCGAATGACGCGTTTGACCTGACTTAATACCCGTGTGGACTCATCGGCACTACTGGTAATCAGGGTTAATGCACCAACCCGTTCGCCGTACAGGGAGAATGATTTGGAGAAAGAAGAGCTGATAAACATGGAAATGCCTTGGTCTGCAAACAGGCGAACCACTTTTGCATCTTCTTCAAGGCCATCACCAAAGCCTTGGTAGGCAATGTCAAGAAAAGGAATAAGGTCTTTTTCCTGGACAAGCTGGACAATTTGTTTCCACTGGTCAAGGGTGGGGTCAACACCGGTTGGGTTATGGCAGCAGGCATGCAGAATGACGATGGATTTGGCTGGCATGTTTTTGAAAGAGGCCAGCATGCCTTCGAAATCCAGACCATGGGAAGCGGCATCGTAGTAGGCATAGTTTTCGACTGTAAAACCGGCGCGTTCAAAAAGAGCACGGTGATTTTCCCAGCTTGGGTTGCTGATGAATACTTTTGAATCGGGGGTGATTTGCTTCAGGAAGTCTGCGCCAATTTTAAGGGCACCGGTTCCACCCAGTGCCTGGAAGGTAAGGGTTCGTCCTTCTTTGGCCAAGGGTGACTCTTTACCCAGCAGCAGTTCCTGTGCACCCTTGTTGTAATTCTTGAGGCCTTCGATAGGCAGGTAGCCGCGCGCCGCAGCCGCTTCAATGCGGGCCACTTCTGCTTTATGCACGGCTTTCAACAAAGGAATGCGTCCTTCGTCGTCATAATATACGCCTACGCCCAAATTAACTTTAGAAGAGCGGGTGTCAGCGTTATATTGTTCGTTCAGGCCAAGAATAGGGTCGCGAGGAGCCAGCTCGACAGATTCAAAAAGTGTGGTCATTTTCTGATATGCGGCGGATTTGCCGAAGTTGTTAAATAAAGAGGATAATGTATGATTGCAAGTTTGTTTTCAATCAGATCATTAAAGTAAAAGTCTAGCATGAGTGAACCAGGTTTCATAGAATATCCGGGCAGTCCTTTTAAGCTGTATCAGCCATACCCACCCGCCGGGGACCAGCCCAAGGCCATTGAATCCTTGACTGAAGGGATTCGGGATGGCCTGATGTTTCAAACTTTGCTAGGCGTGACGGGTTCTGGAAAAACGTACACAATGGCCAATACCATCGCACAACTTGGCAGACCGGCCTTGGTTCTGGCACCCAATAAAACTCTTGCTGCACAATTATACGCTGAAATGCGCGAGTTTTTTCCACATAATGCCGTTGAATATTTTGTTTCTTATTACGATTATTACCAACCTGAAGCTTACGTGCCTACGCGTGATCTGTTCATAGAAAAAGACTCATCAATTAACGAACATATTGAACAGATGCGTCTTTCAGCGACCAAAAGCCTGCTTGAAAGGCGGGATACGATTATTGTTGGCACGGTATCGTGTATTTACGGTATTGGTAATCCTGCCGATTATCATGCCATGGTGCTTATTTTACGCGCCGGAGACCGGATTCCCCGGCAAGAGCTTTTGGGCAGGCTGGTCGCCATGCAATACGAGCGTAATGATGTTGATTTTGACCGCGGAACTTTCAGGGTGCGTGGCGAGGTGATTGATATTTTCCCGGCGGAAAGTGCCGAGCTGGCGGTGCGTTTAACGCTTTTTGATGATGAAATTGAAACGCTTGAACTTTTTGACCCGTTAACAGGCAAGGTCAGGCAAAAAGTACCACGCTTTACGGTATACCCCAGTTCGCACTACGTTACGCCACGCGATACCGTTTTGCGCGCCATTGAAACCATCAAATCCGAGTTGCGCGACAGGGCTCAGTATTTTATTGATAACCATCATTTAGTCGAGGCGCAAAGAATAGAGCAACGCACCCGTTTTGATATAGAAATGTTGCAGGAACTGGGCTTTTGCAAAGGGATTGAAAACTACTCACGGCATTTGTCCGGTGCGGCACCGGGAGATCCCCCGCCAACCCTGATTGATTATCTGCCTGAAGATGCCCTGATGTTTTTTGATGAAAGTCACGTCATGATGGGACAATTACGGGCGATGTATCGCGGAGACCGCTCACGCAAGGAAACACTGGTGCAGTTTGGCTTCAGGCTACCTTCAGCACTTGATAACCGGCCACTTAAAATAGAAGAGTTCGAGCAGCGCATGCGGCAAAGTGTTTTTGTGTCCGCCACTCCGGCCGATTATGAAAAAGAGCACTCAGACAATATTGTTGAGCAGGTCGTGCGTCCTACCGGGCTAATTGACCCTGTTGTTGAAGTGCGACCGGCAAGCACCCAGGTGGATGATTTGCTGGGTGAAGCCAAATTGCGCATTGCCCAGGGTGAGCGGGTATTGGTAACCACCTTAACCAAGCGCATGGCCGAAGACCTGACTGATTACCTGACAGAAAACGGGCTTAAAGTACGTTACCTGCACTCTGATATTGATACCGTGGAACGGGTCGAAATTATTCGTGACCTGCGCCTGGGGCATTTTGATGTATTGGTGGGCATTAACCTTTTACGCGAAGGGCTGGATATTCCCGAGGTGTCATTGGTGACTATTTTAGATGCTGACAAAGAGGGTTTTTTACGTTCTGAACGCAGCCTGATTCAAACCATTGGAAGGGCAGCGCGCAACCTGAATGGCAAGGCTATTTTATATGCAGATCGCATTACCGACTCTATGCATAAAGCGATTGGTGAAACGGAAAGGCGCCGCAATAAGCAAATGATGCATAATCAAGCGCATGGTATTACGCCCAAAGGCGTTCGTAAAGCGGTCAAGGAAATGATCGATGGCGTGATTTCCAATGCCGCCCAGGAAATTCTGGATAATGAAATGGAATTCATTGATGTGATTGGCGATGAGAAATCATTGGCGCGTGAAATTAAGCGCCTTGAAAAACAAATGCACGACCATGCTCGTAACCTGGAGTTTGAACAGGCCGCTGCAGCACGGGACACCTTGACTCGACTTAAGCAAAAGGCGTTATTAAGTTGAATGAGTCATTCATTCATGCACGGAATTTTTTAACTTGAACAAAGGCGTCGTTATTGGCGCCTTTATATCTTTATATTGTTAACCTGCCGTTTCTGTTACTTCATCCCCAGCCGTTTAGCCAGTTTATGGAGATTACTGGCATCCATATCTAGCAGTCGTGCCGCATTGGCCCAATTTTGCCCACTTTGCTCCAGAGCTGCCTGAACAAGGTCTTGCTGAAAAATCCTGAGCGCCTCATTCATGGGCTGTATGGCTGGTTTTCGGCTGGCAGGAGGTGTCACGAAAATACTGGGCTGTGCTTCAGCCTGATTAAATAGGACCGGCTGATTATTAACGATATCCAGATACTGGGGCTCAATACTTAAAATGCTGTTTCGGGATGCGCCGCTGCCAAGCATTTTAATGGCGGCCCTGCTGATAATATGTTCAAGTTCCCTGACGTTGCCGGGCCAGTCATAAGCCATTAATGCCTGTTCGGCTTCTTTGGTCAGCCGGATGCCACGTAAACCAAGACGGGTCCGGTTGAACTCCAGAAAATAACCCGCCAGCATCAAGATGTCTTTGCCTCGCTCACGTAATGGCGGAATATGAATGGGGTACACCGAAAGCCGATGATACAGGTCTATCCTGAAACTGCCATCTAGCGTGCTGGCCTTAAGGTCACGATTGGTGGCAGCAATAATCCTGACATCCACTTTTTTGGATTTATCGGCACCCAGCCGCTGGATCTCACCATTTTGCAGGGTACGTAGCAGCTTTGCCTGAATGTTCAGGGATAACTCGCCCACTTCATCTAAAAAAATGGTGCCGCCATGCGCTGCTTCAAAACGGCCCGGGCGTTCTGTTTCTGCCCCTGAAAAGGCGCCTTTTACATGACCAAATAATTCACTTTCCGCCAGATTTTCAGGCAGGGCTGCGCAGTTTACATGAATCATGGGTTTATGGTTGCGTTTTGAGTGGCGATGAATATGTTGGGCAAACAGGTCCTTGCCCACACCGGTTTCACCCAATAGCAAAACGGGCAGGTTGGCATCGGCAATCACATTCAGTTCCTGCATTAATTTGCGGATGGGTTCACTTTGCCCGATGATTTCCTGCTCGGCTTTGATGGCGGTACGCTGCCCGGAAGCAATGCTTAATTGCCGCAGGCTTTTATTATCTTTTTCAAGTTGCGTCATGCGTATACAGGTTTGTATTAGCAAAGCATATCGGGAAAGAATATCAATGGACTCCTCGGTAAACGTATCTTCAATGGCATCAAGCGTGATAGCACCCCATAATTTTCCGTTTATATACAGGCTCATGCCCAAGCAGTCATGCACTAACAGGGGTTCACCGGCCCGGTCATCAAGCAGGCCATCGTAAGGATCGGGTAGGGGAATATGAGGTTCAAACAGTATGGGTTCGCGCCTGGACAATATGGCGGCAAAACGCGGATGTTCTGCAATTTTGAAACGACGCCCAAGTGCTTCATGAACCAGTCCCTTGGCAGACACCAGCTTGAGGGCATCATCATCAATGGCCAACAGGCCAACCGCTCCGCAGTTGAACTGGGTTTGAATGGTCTGGACCAGTCTTTCCAATCGTAATGCACTTGGCAACTCATCGTTCATGTCAGCAAGAACGCTATATAGCATGGTGTTTTATACCCTTTTTATGGTTGAATTTACCCTGATTAATATGGGTATTATATACCATTAAATATTTAACTCATTGATATTTATGTATAAAAAATATTGGCATGAATGTTGCTTATGGTTCCTTGGGTATTAACTAAGGAGTTCGCACAATGAGCGTTCTATTGAAAAGGAAAATCGAATCGGATCAGGTGCCTTCTATTATTCAGAAACTGAAACTTGATAATGAAACGCCGGATGTACTTATTCCGTACATTCAGATCAATTTTCACGATAAGCATCGGGCCCAGTTACCTGCGCTGATCGAGCTGTCCAGAAAAATAGAAATGGTACATGAAGATGATCCTGATTGTCCGGCGGGATTGGCTGATGTTCTGACAAATATTTGGCAGAAACTGGACAGTCACATGCTGAAAGAGGAAAGCGTGTTGTTTCCCATGCTGCTTAAGGGCATGAAAGAAATGGCACGCACACCGATTTCGGTCATGTTACTTGAACACGAACAACACGAACAGGGAATTGACAGGCTGCTGAAAGTGACCGGCAACCTGCTTTTACCTGATAGCGCTTGCGGCTCATGGGAAAAATTATATTCTGGAATAGGGGAGTTTGTTGAAGATCTGCGATTACATCTAGCACTTGAAAATGAAGTCTTGTTTAAATAAAAGTAAATTTCTTCCTGATGCTGGCTATTAATGAAACATAACGCCAACACAGTTAATTTAAGGAATTAAAATGGGTAGTTATAAAAAATTATGGTGGACGCTAATTGCAGTTCTTGCGATTACGTTCAGTATTTTGGGATATTTCGGTGTCGAGGTATATCGCAATGCGCCGCCTATTCCTGGTAAGGTTGTTACGGCTTCCGGTGATGTCATGTTTACCAAGGAAGATATTCTTGATGGGCAAAATGCCTGGCAACAGGCTGGCGGCATGCAGGTTGGTTCTGTTTTTGGCCATGGCGCATTACAGGCACCAGACTGGACTTCAGACTGGCTGCATCGCGAATTGGTTGCGTGGCTGAATCTGGCGTCCCTGGACGAATACGGCATTCCCTATGAGCAAACCTCGGAAGAGCAAAAAGCAATTCTGAAAGTCAAGCTTAAAAAAGAGTATCGTACCAACACCTATAATCTTGAAAAAGATGAAATGCTGGTGTCTGACCGGCGTGTGGCTGCGATGAAAAACACGGCTGACTATTATGTTGCCCTGTTTGGTGACGACCCGGCATTGGATGGCTCACGTGAAAGCTTTGCCATGAAAACCAATACGCTGCCAGGTGAGCAAGACCGTTTCGACATGGCCAAGTTCTTCTTTTGGACTGCCTGGACCGCTTCAACAGAACGCCCCGATTACAACAATGCCACTTACACCAACAACTGGCCACATGAGCCATTAATTGATAACGTTCCGACGCCTGAAAACATAATCTGGTCAATTATCAGTGTGGTTGTGCTAATTGCCGGTGTGGGTTTTCTGGTGTGGGGCTGGGCTTTCCTGCGGAAAGAAGATCATGAAGAACACAAGGCACCTGACCGCGATCCTATTACCACGTTTGTCTTGACGCCGTCACAAAAAGCATTGGGTAAATACTGCATTCTGGTTGTGGCCTTGTTTGTTTTCCAGGTGTTTATGGGTGGTGCAGTCGCGCACTACACCGTAGAAGGGCAAACTTTTTATGGCATAGAGCTGTCAAAATGGTTCCCATACTCCCTATTAAGAACCTGGCACTTGCAGACTGCTTTGTTCTGGATTGCAACCGGGTTCCTGGCTGCAGGTTTATTCCTGGCACCCATTATTAACGGCGGTAAAGATCCAAAGTATCAAAAACTGGGTGTTAATATTCTTTTCTGGGCTTTGGTTGTCCTGGTTGTCGGTTCTTACATCGGTAACTATCTGGCTATTGCCAATATCATGCCTCGTGAACTGAACTTCTGGTTTGGTCATCAGGGTTATGAGTACCTAGAGCTGGGCCGTTTTTGGCAAATCGTTAAATTCCTTGGCGTGGCTTTCTGGCTAGTGCTGATGATGAATGGTGTGATCAGTGCGCTTCGTCAAAAAGGTGACAAGCACCTGCTGATTCTATTCACGGCATCCTGCATTTGTATTGGCTTATTCTACGGTGCCGGTTTATTCTATGGTGAGCGCTCTCATATTACTGTAATGGAATACTGGCGCTGGTGGGTGGTTCACCTGTGGGTTGAAGGTTTCTTTGAGGTGTTCGCTACCACCGCCCTGGCTTTTATTTTCTCTTCTATGGGCCTGGTTTCAAAGCGCATGGCAACTGCTGCCAGCCTGGCTTCCGCTTCTTTATTTATGCTGGGTGGTGTTCCAGGTACCTTCCACCACATGTACTTTGCGGGCACAACGACACCTGTCATGGCGGTTGGCGCTTCTTTCAGTGCGCTTGAAGTGGTGCCGCTGGTTGTGTTGGGCTATGAAGCCTGGGAAAACTGGAGACTGAAAACCTTGGCCCCATGGATGGAAAATCTTCATTGGCCCCTGGTATTCTTCATTGCCGTTGCCTTCTGGAATATGTTGGGTGCCGGTGTGTTCGGTTTCATGGTTAACCCACCTGTTGCGCTGTATTACATTCAGGGTCTGAACACAACTGCGGTTCACTCTCATGCTGCCCTGTTTGGTGTTTATGGGTTCCTGGCGCTTGGCTTTGTTCTGCTGGTCTTGCGTTATATCCGTCCAAACATGGTGTTTAGTGCCGGTTTGATGAAAACTGCTTTCTGGTGCCTGAACCTGGGCCTGGTTGGCATGATCGTGACCAGCTTGTTGCCTATCGGTATTATCCAGTTCCATGCCAGCCTTAGCGAAGGCATGTGGTATGCAAGGGGTGAAGCCTTCCTGCAACAGGATATACTTGAAACCTTGCGCTGGATTCGTACCTTCAGTGACGTCGTGTTCATCGTAGGTGCCCTGGCGGTTGCATGGCAGGTATTCATCGGAGTAACCGGTAAGTCCGAGCAGATCGAAGGAAAAACAGCTTACGCTTCCTAAGCCTATGCTTTCTATAACTTGATGCGTGGCCTGGTTCTTATGGATCAGGCCATTTTTATAAAAACAGCTGTTAGGGATTTCAGCCTGCCATTAGCGTGATAAGTGGTTGTGTTGTTTGGCAAGGTAATTACATTACCCAAGAATGATCCTTCAATAAAATTAACAATATTTTTTGCTTCAGGCTATCCGATGGAGCAAAAAATACAAAAAATTCGGTTGGTTTTTTCGTTTTTACCCGAAACGGTTACAAGTTAACCGTTCATAAAAGCCGGGCTGGCATGAATTTCAATTAGGGGAACTGTTCAGATACGGTATATTGATGTAGACTTTTGCTCTTGCCGCCGTAAAAAAGTGGCGTATTTTTTATTATTCACAAGCACTCATATGCATTTCTCACTGGCCTCTAAAGTTCTCATTGGTATTATTATTATTTTTACAGCTGCTTCGGTTGTTATCGTTGGCAAGCTGGAAACGCATTATGTTTCAGAGACAGTAAAAATAAAGCAGGCCTCCGAAAAACATAATGAAGCGATTATCAACTCGTTGACCAATATGACGCAAAATGTCAGTTTTTCACCAGAAGAATCGGCTATGGTCTATACCGGTTATATCATGGGGGCCGGGTATTCTGCTTATCAGTTTCGTGCCACGCAAGACCAAATATTGCGGGTAAGCCTAAGGGGTGATGATTTCCTTGATATGGTTTTATTTGGGCCTGAAACCAAAACACTGGATCGGGATACTGATTTCAGTATTCCCTTGGACGGACTTTACGAGCTCAGGGTCCTGTTCAGGGAAGATATGCAAATCCTGCAGGAAAAAGCTGCGCTTGATAATACAGCGCAGGCAGTTCCTTATACCATCACATTAACCCTGAAATAGTCGCTTATTGCTGACCTGTTTTCTTTTCACCGCCAAGCGCGCCAACCAGGTCATCCAGTAAACTGGCCAATTCCGCACACATCAGTGTCATATCGGCATCAAAGCGCTCGGCATCATCCATATTTGAAAAGTCATTGCCTTCGCTCAGGATATCCAAGGGTGCAACGCGTTTGATGTCCAGCGACTCGTTCAGGATAAATGAAATCCGGTCTGCCCAGGTTAGTGCCAAGCGAGTGCAATGCTTGCCGGCCTCGATATGCTTGGTCACATCTTCCTTTTCAGGGGTTTGACGCACATAACGGACGGTCGCGCGGTTTTCGGCACTGGAACGTAGCTCAACGTCCTGGTCAACACTGAAGTTGGCCGGTGCTTCATCCTGAAGCAGCCATTCGGTCATGGCGGCAGAAGGGGATTGTTCGGTAAACAGGCTTTGGACGGGTAATGGGTCAAGTACCTTGGCCAGCATGCCAATCACCTCATCAGATTTGGCTGCAGCGGCGGCATCAATAACCAGCCAGTGGTTTTTGGTGTCTATCCACACTTTGGTGTCACGGAAAATACTAAAAGCCTTGGGCAATAATTCTTCGGTAACCTGTTCCTTGATTTCCTTAAGTTGCTTGCGGCCGGGCCTGTAGCCTTGCTGCTCTTCAATTTCAAGGGCTTTTGCCTTGGTAAACTGGTTAATGACAGTGGCGGGAAGCAGTTTTTTTTCAACGCGCAGTGCCAGCAGATATTGGCCATTAAGCGCATGCACCAATGCGCCATTGTCGCAAGGGGAAACCCAGCCCATGTTTTGCATATCCGACCGGTTGCCAGGCTGGAAAAGCTGTTTTTCAAGCTTGGACTCGAGATCCTGGACAGAAAGTTGCCAAGTGGGAGATAGACGAAAGACTTTCAGGTTTTTGAACCACATATTTTTCTGCCAAAAGCATCAATTTTAACGTATGAAGCCAAAAAAAACCTGCCAGGGTTGCTGGCAGGTAAATACGGGGACGCGTGCAACGCAAAAACGGCGGGGCGTTGCACTGCGATGAGAAACAAATACTGCCAAAAGGGAATTAAGCATTTGGCAAGATGATTTGCCCTCATGTATCAACTATAAAGATAGCATCTGACAATGTCCTGAATTGATTGATTAAACAGGTTAATATTTAATGTTCGGTGAAATTATGCAAATAATATCACTGCTGTGTATTTGTACAGTATAATTTAATGCGATAATACCGTATTAAGTTTATTTTGAAGTCACCCAATTAAGGACCCTCCATGGACGACAAACAATCCAAAGCAGCATCAGCAGAACGCGCAAAGGCCCTGGCAGCCGCCTTGTCCCAAATAGAAAAACAATTTGGCAAAGGCTCCGTCATGCGTTATGGCGACAACGAGGTCGCGCATGACATTAAAGTGGTTTCCACCGGTTCGCTGGGCCTGGACATCGCACTGGGTGTGGGTGGTTTGCCACGGGGTCGGGTTATTGAGGTTTACGGCCCTGAATCTTCCGGTAAAACAACGCTTACCCTGCAGGTCATTGCAGAAATGCAAAAAATTGGCGGCACCTGCGCCTTTGTCGACGCAGAACACGCCCTTGATGTCCAGTATGCGTCCAAATTGGGGGTCAACTTAAGCGATTTGCTTATTTCCCAGCCCGATACCGGCGAGCAGGCCCTTGAAATTACCGATGCCCTGGTTCGTTCCGGCTCGGTAGATTTAATCGTTATCGACTCGGTGGCAGCCTTAACCCCCCGTGCCGAGATTGAAGGCGACATGGGCGACAGTTTGCCAGGCCTTCAAGCCCGTTTAATGAGCCAGGCACTACGCAAGTTAACGGCCTCTATCAAACGAACCAATTGCATGGTTATTTTCATTAACCAGATCCGCATGAAAATCGGTGTCATGTTTGGTAGCCCCGAAACTACAACGGGCGGTAATGCCCTTAAGTTTTACGCATCCGTCCGCCTGGATATCCGCCGTATCGGCTCCATCAAAAAAGGAGATGAAATCATCGGTAACGAAACCCGGGTTAAAGTGGTTAAAAACAAGGTTGCTCCTCCCTTTAAGCAGGCCGAATTCGACATCATGTACGGTGCCGGTATTTCCCGTCAGGGCGAAATTATCGATCTGGGCGTTCAGGCAGGCATTGTAGACAAAGCCGGTGCCTGGTACAGCTACAATGGCAATAAAATAGGGCAGGGTAAAGATAATGTTCGCGAGTATCTTAAAGAACACGCAGACATGGCCTTTGAAATTGAAAACCGGGTTCGTGAAAATATGGGCATTATTGCCCAGGCACAAACCGTTGCACCTACCAGCGATGAAGCCGAAGCCTAACATAGGCTCTCGTTCCCATGCTCCCGTGAACTGTCCAACTTTAGGGGGTCAGTTCACGGCGTGGGAATGCATATCAAATGAATCGCTATTATTTTAATAATTCAGATGATGACAATGATGATTTTGAAACGGTTCGTGTTTCAAAATCATCGCCTGTGCCTGCAGCATCCAGCCCAGTCAGGGCAGGGCGTTCAGGCGCTTCTTCCCTGGGTAGGGGGTCGTTTACCCGCAAGGCTGGCCAGCCCTCACAAGACAACAGCCAGGAAATTGTTCGAACCTCTGATTTACAAAAAGCAAAAAATGCCCGCAAAGCCGCCAATAAAAAAACAGGTATATCTTTACTGGCAAGGGCCATCAATTTACTGTCCCGCCGGGAATATTCAGAAATAGAACTAAGCCGCAAACTGCAAGCCCATGCAGAATCAGAAGAAGAGCTGGAACAGGTTCTGGCCCGTTTAAAAAAAGAAAACTGGCAATCCAACCAGCGCTTCACCCAGGCATTCGCCCACCAGAAATCAGCCAAATGGGGTGCCGCAAAAATTATTCAGGAATTGAAACAGCACAAGCTGGATGCCGAAGAAATGGTCGAGCTTAAAGAAGAACTGCAACAAACCGAGCAGCAAAGGGCCTATGAAGTATGGTTCAAGAAGTTCCGGGGCGTGAAGTATGAAACCCCCCAGGAATACGCCCGGCAAATGCGTTTTTTGCTGTCCCGGGGGTTTAGTTCTGATGTGGTGCGGAAGATTGTGGGTGGGGGGTATTTTGAGGATTGAGATTAGAAGCGACAAGAGCAAAGCTTCTATTGCTCTTTAATATTTATTTGATAACTTGATAACGCACAGGGCGATTCAGTTTTTTCACCATGCCGTCTTCCTCGGCACGCTTCAACCAATCATTTAACTGTGACTTGTGAAGTTGCGTATTCTCAATCAATGCATCAACAGTAACTGGTTCCTTAGCCAGGCGCTGAAGCTCGCCAGTGAACAGCTGGTAAAAATCGACGCCACCTGAAGGTGCTGCTTCGTTCTCTATCAACGGTATTGAATCAATACCAATTTCTGTTTTTGCATTGCAAATAATATTCTCATTATCTTCTTTGAAAGCGTATTGCTCTGATTCAAACGTTGGTTCAGGGTTTGATTCTGGCGCGGCAAACAATTCAGGCTGTATGGGCCCGGAAAACAAATCAATTTGTTCTTCCTTTACTGGGCTCGCATAAAACTCTTCATTTTTCATTAAATCAACAATTTTTAAAGCCTGAATATCAGCCTCCAGCCAATGGCCGCCTTTGGTAACCAAATCTGCATTGGCTGCATCTTTGTCTGATGTTTGCTTAACCCACAGCGGCACCCATGCCTTTTTCAGGTTTTCTTCTGCGCCATTAAGTGTGCCACCTGTTTTGCCAGCGTGAATAACCAGAGAACTGTCTGCCAGGCAGTAGATATATTTATTGCGAGCCATGGCATTACCCACATTGAACCCCGCTTCGGGGTAAAAAGGCGACACCAACACGGCATGGCCATCCATTAAGCCTTTGCGCCATTTACTGCTGGTTGCCGCCTTTAGCAGACTATCGGCCATCACACCGATAACAATACCGCCTTGCTGCATGGCACCCAGCATCGCTGTCTCATCGACACCGCGTGCACCACCGGAGACAATCGCAATATTTTCTGACGCCGCTTTTGCACCCACTTGCCCGGTAAAAGCCAAATCAGCCTCATTGGCATTGCGTGAGCCAATAACCGCCAGGCCACCTGCATTTAACAAGGCCTTGTTACCACAACCAAACAACACAGGAGGTGAATCTGTTTTCAGCCTTAGTTTCAAGCGTTTTGGATACTCGGGATCGGAGCGGGTAACCACCCAAAGGCCAGCCCGTTGCCATTTTTCCATGGCAAGTGCCAAGCTATGGCCACGATTCAGCAATTCAGTAATTCGCTCAGCACTGATACGTGTATCGTGCCAGCCATTCAATAAGGTTTGGGGGTTGGTAAGCAACAAATCGGCAGGTGTGGCGGATTTTTCTTTTAGCCACAAAGCAAACCGTCCCCATTCCGTATTTGTCAGCGGCTTGACGGTTGTGTTACCGGCCTTTGAAAAGTAACTGGTTAACAGCAGCGTTGCCTGCGCCATAGGTGATAATAAGCTGGATACATTCATGAGTCTTTTACCGAAGAAGAAGCAAGCGCAACAGGATACACTATACCGCTGCCTTCTTGCTGCAAGAGGGCAGCGATAACCGTCAGCGTCCAACCAGAATCTACAATGTCATCCACCAACAGCACCGGTTGCGGATAAAGCTGAGTTACTTCAAACACGCCATCCAGATTCCGGCATTGATGAAAACGATTTTGTTGGCCTTTTTGCGGCTGGTTATCTTTAACTTTGCTGACAGCATCCACAAATGGCAAGCCCAACCGTGTAGCAAGACGACAAGCAAAATCCGGCACCAGTTCAGGATGGTTACGCGACGGAACACAACACACCCACTGCGGGGCAGGATTGGGCTGCCAGCGTTCTTGAATCATTTCGGCCATGGCTTCAACGAGCTCATCAGAAAAACGCCCCACGTGTTTATTATTGGCAACCATACGTCCCCAACCGGCATCACCCCAGCGGGATAAAACACGGCCTTCCTGAGCTCTAAGATTTTGTGGCAAGTTTCTACGAAATCCGTACTCCGGAAACGCATTGGCAGCAACTTGTACTTTTGGAGAAATTACCATTTCGGCATGTTTAAGAAAGGTAGCCGCACGATGTGCCAGAACAGGGTCAACTAATGTATTGATAACGGGCTGGCCAAGGCATGAAGAACATTTGCCGCAGGGGCTTGGGTCAATGTCATCCAGTGCGCGACGCAGAAAAGTCATTTTACAACCAGACTCTTCCAGATAGGCCTGAACCTCCTGCCATTCCTGAATACGCTGGCCAGTTAAATGGGTTATACGGGCATGATCCATTTGGTAGTGAATGGGTGTCCTTACCCAACGGCTACCGTCTTTAATGACAGGCGCAGGGTTTTCCACGCTCAGCAGCTTTAAGACTTTTTCAATTTGTCCATAACGCAGGTTGGTTTGCGCTTCAATGCCGCGAAGGGTTAAACCATCGCTTTGTTCAAGCACCTGCAAAATTTCATTAACCTGTGCCTCGGATGGAAAAGCGGAATCACGAAAAAACTCATGGATATCCTGATCTTCCACACCTGACATTAACACGCCCACAGCATGATCAATACCACGGCCTGCACGGCCAACCTGTTGGTAATAAGCAACGATAGAGCCCGGTGCCTGATAATGAATTACAAAGCTTAAATCAGGCTTGTCGTAACCCATGCCCAAGGCGGTGGTTGCCACCAAAACCTTTAACTGATTACCAAGCAACAATGCCTCCAGATGCTGACGGTAAGCGTTACTGTTTTCAAAACCATCAGTCTCAACGCTACCGTGGTAAGCTTTGGCATTAATGCCATTATCACTTAACCACTGGGCCACTTGCTCGGCGTCACGCACCGTTAAGGTGTAAACAATGCCAGTGCCAGGCTGTTGCGGAATTACTTGCGCCAACCAGGCCAAACGGGATGCCTGATCAGGCAGAACCATGGTTTGCAAGGCAAGGCTTTTACGTATCAATGGGCCACGATGAATTTGAATATCACCAAGCTGGGTTTGAATATCTTCTACCACCCGGTTGTTGGCGGTCGCTGTGGTACCCAGTACCGGGGTATTGGCGGGCAACTGGCGCAAAATATTAACAATACGACGGTAGTCCGGGCGAAAATCATGCCCCCAGTCAGAAATGCAGTGCGCTTCATCAATGACCATTAAGGCGATACGGTCAGCAATCGGTGACAACACGGTTTCAATAAAACTGTCATTTGCCAACCGTTCAGGGGAAATCAATAAGCAATCAATTTGATTATTCAGAATTCGTTGGGTAACTTCTTGCCAATCATTTTGATTGGTGGAATTCATGGTTTCTGCCACGATTCCCAAACGCTCGGCCGATTCAATCTGATTGCGCATTAAGGCCAGTAAAGGGGAAACAATAATTGTTGGCCCCATGCCACGATCACGGAAGATTTTGGTACTGATAAAATAAACCCGCTCAAAAAAGCCTGCAGCCCCCATGCCCGTGCCAATGCACATTGTCACCATACCCCATTTCTGCTGCGTCCTTTGCAGCCCATGCACAATTGTTGCAGTACGAATGGCCCCGGTTGCCCCAAGCGGGTGACCCAGGGCAATGGCACCGCCCAGCGGGTTAACTTTGCCCATATCCAGCCCCAGTTCCCGAATCACTGCCAGTGACTGCGCGGCAAAGGCTTCATTCAGTTCTATCCAGTCAATATCTTCCTGCCTAATACCGTTTTGCTTCAATACTTTGGGAATGGCTGCAATGGGCCCGATACCCATGATTTCAGGCGGTACGCCCGCTACCGCAAAACCCGCAAAACGGGCCAGTGGCTGCAGGTTAAACAGTTTTTTTTCTGGTTCATAAACCTCGTCTCCTGAAACAGGCGCTGTGGGCATTACCTGTTGGTCTGGTTTTTATCGTTGGTTTTATCGGATTTGCGCGTAAAACCCCGTCGTTCAGGGAGGGGATGTAAGCGCGGAGGGTGAAGCCGTCCTTCCCGTTGTTGTCATCGCTCATAGTCCAGAGTATGATTGATTCATGCAACGACTTCAAGCCTTTAAATTTGAATTGATGCCAAACGGCGAACAGCAGCGCGCCATGCGCTGTTTTGCTGGTTCGTGCCGGTTCGTCTATAACAAGGCGCTGGCGATGCAAAAAGAGAACCGCGAGGCCGGCAACAAGTTCATTGGTTATGTGCCGATGGCGGCCAACCTCCCAATCTGGAAACGCGAGACCGGCCAAGAATGGCTCAAGGAGGCGCCGTCACAGGCATTGCAACATGCCTTGAAGGACTTGGAAAAAGCCTACAAGAACTATTTTGCCAAACGCGCCAACTTCCCGCGTTTCAAGCGAAAAGGCAGCGGCGACCGCTTTCGCTATCCCGAGCCGAAACAGATCAATCTCGATCAGGACAACAGCCGCATTTTCTTGCCCAAACTCGGTTGGCTGCGCTATCGCAACAGCCGCAAGGTGCTGGGCGAGGTGCGCAACGCCACCGTGAGCCAGTCGGGCGGCAAATGGTTCGTGTCGATTCAAACCGAACGGGAAATAGAGCCAC
>Ga0265295_1004646_pt1 | contig 18275 bp, 19 predicted proteins | sample Munlansysbiofilm_FD_192503 | JGI IMG/M metagenome (GOLD analysis project Ga0265295, IMG submission 192503) | Leachate microbial communities from a municipal landfill in Southern Ontario, Canada - Methane capture system biofilm | ecosystem: Engineered > Solid waste > Landfill > Unclassified ...
ATTACCCATGTTATTTAGTAGGTCATTTATTGCAAGGTGGCTCTGTGATGATATTGGGTGGCTCTAAACAAGGATATAGGTGGCTCAACTTGGGAATACAGGTGGCTCAAAACCGGAATATTATTCACTTTGAACTCCAAAACTCACAGCTTTCATGTAAAAATAGCGTGCCTACGGCAGTAGTTAGGGTATTTTATTATTGGGGGTCTATCCGACATGCCTACGGTATTCACCGGCCTGTTTTGATGATCTGGCCGTTAAGCTTTTAATTGTCCTGTATCTTTTTGATTCCAGCAAACAACAAATTATTTGTAAACCAAAATGAGAGTTTTCACAGGAGGATTCACATGGCACATTGAACAAACCCACACAGCACATGGAACAGATCTTGCATATATTCTCTGAAAGAGCAAGGAGCTTGAGATGAAAGTGAAACTACTGGTGATATTGCTGATTGCATCTGCTGTTCTGGGCGCAAAATCTACAGCGGACGAGCTGACTTTGGACCGCACCTGGATCTACTTTGATCTGGGGAAAGGGAAGCTGAAAGAAAAGGTCATCATTGCTTCAGAAGGTGGGGTGGTGTATGAATACAATCAAAAAATCTACTCTACCATTTACAGGGTAATTTACCAGGATGATAGGGAAAAGATGATCGAGATGCCACATAAATACAGCTTTCATGGTTATGGCGTGCAGGTCGGCCCTGTATTTCGCAAAGGCAAATTCAAGCTTATTCCCAGCCTTGGGGTGGAATTTGGCAAGCTCACGACTGGTGAAAATCTGATACATTCGGACGGCTGGTTTGGGGGCACTTATCATTGGGAAACCGTGAATAAAGAAACAGTTACTTTTGTGCCAATCTCTGTGGTAGCCAAGTACAATCTGACCGGTTGGATCGGTTTGCGCGCCAAAGCTAGCGCAAACATCCACAAAGATTATCCGCTATATCATGCTGAGTTGGGGCTTTGTCTGGGCAGATTGTAGGGATAGATTTTTTTACACCAAACTTTGAGATGTCACTTGTCTCGCTTCGGCTAAGGCAAGGTATAGCTGTAAGATAGCTTGAAACGGTGCACAGCTTATGGCGGTCTCCCATGCCGCAAGATCTGGGTCTGCCGCTTTTGACTTGACACATATTCAGCTAAGATTAGTCTGCTCACATGAGAAAAATTGCGTTAATGCTCCTGGTGCTAATCACACTGACTTCCTGTGAGATCTTTGATCTGCGGGATTCTCAGCCTCCCACTGTGGAGGCTGAGTGGAACGATTTTGCCACAAATCTGGAGCTTGCTCTGCAAAATCTGGAATATGCCTACGAGGATTCGCGCAATACCATTAACTATAGCCGCATATTTACCCCGGATTTCCGCTTTTATTTTGCCCCGCAGGATATCACAGATTTCAGTACCGATGCCCAATGGACGAGCGTTCAGGAGCAGGATATGCTGCTCAATCTGCACACCCGCTACAGCAAGATAGAGGTGAGTCTGGAGCACCTGCCCACTGCGGATGAAATCTCTGCCAATGAGGCCAGGATTTACCGCTCTTATACGCTCACAGCCAAGCCGGTAAATACTGAAGATGCAGACATTGTGGTGCAGGGAAATCTGGAACTTTCTTACCGAAAACAGTACGGATATTGGTACATCTACCGTTGGTACGACTACCGTTCTGCCGATGGACACACCTGGGGACGGCTGAAGTATGAAAACAGCTAAATACTTGCCTCTCTTCCTGATGCTGATCATCATCGGCTGTCAAAATCCCTTTCGGCCCAAGCTGATAGATTCTTCCACTTCGGTGATTCTGAACCGCAGCCCGGAAGAGCTACTGCGCAATCTGGAAAAGTCCTATCAGGAAAAAAGCATCAATATCTTCCGGCAGCTCTTGCACAAGGATTACCGCTTTGAGCTGCTCTCCAGTGAATATACGCAGATCGGCATCGATATGGATGGCGATGGCATTCGCGATTCCTGGTGGGGTTACGATCAGGAGATCGAGCTCACGCGCAATATGTTTGAACGCGGATCCAGCGATGGCAGCTTTCCGGTGGCGGATAAGATAGAGCTGCGCCTGCAGATACCTCCACAGGAAGTCTGGGAGACGGATCCTGCCGTGGGGCGGGAAACCTGGATCGTGATACCCTGCTATTTTGATCTGATTCTCAGCTATACCGCCTCAAACAGCGTGTATATGGCCAATGGCATCGCCAGGTTCTATCTGGTGGAAGAGGCTGGGAATTGGAAGATAATCATCTGGAGGGATGAATCGAATCTATGAGGGGCCGCATCATGGCGATAGATTATGGCACAAAGCGGGTGGGGATTGCCTTCAGCGACCCCTTGCGCATCTTTGCCACACCGCATTCCGTGCTGGAAAATGCCGGTTTTGAAGCCCTGCTTCTGCAAATCAAAGAGCTGATCAAGACGCAGGCCGTGAGCCTGGTATTGGTAGGAATGCCCTATGCCATCGATGGCAGCTTTACACCTAAAACGAAGGAAACAGAAGATTTTATGAATAATCTGCAAGAAGCACTAACTACCAAAGTGATCGCGCATGATGAGCGTTACAGCTCCTGCGAGGCTGAGGACGAACTCAAAAAGATGGGCAAAACCTGGCAAGAAGCCCGCAAGATGGTGGATGCAATGGCCGCTGCCATGATCCTGAAAAGCTATTTGGGGAATGTCTAAAGATGCCCAATGAATTGAACGAACGCACATTGCTCAGCAAGTGGAAGGTGCGCAAGCTGCCGAGCAAATGGAATTACCTTTATATCATGGTGATCGCTGCGGCGCTGATCTTTACCGGCTTCACCGCCTACGGTTTATTTCAGATGAAAACCGTGAGAGAGAGGGTGGTAAACGTGCAGCCTGGAGATAGCGCTGCCACCATCGGCATACGTCTGCAGAAAGCAGGGATCGTGAAAAACGCCCGGATTTTCCGCCTTGTGGCCAAACTGAGAAGAGCAGACCGGCAGCTCAAGGCCGGCACCTATATCTTTGGGGGACATACCAATCTCTGGGATACGGTCTCCCGTTTGCAGGATGGTCTATCCGAATCCATCCGGCTCACCTTTCCCGAGGGTCTATCCATGTATCGCAGCCTTGGGATCATCGCAGCCAGCAATCTGGCAGATTTTGACAGTCTTTCTGCTGCGGCTACGGATACCTCGTTGGTACGCAGGCTTACCGGCATGCCTCTCAAAAGCCTGGAGGGTTTTCTCTACCCCGAAACCTATGTCTTTCCAGTGCCTTGCACTAGCGACAGTATATTGGCGATCATGACTAATGAGTTCTTCCGAAAATTGAATAATAGCGGGATAGACATCAGTGCAATCCCAGACTTTTATGATAAACTGATCCTGGCCTCGATCGTGGAAAAAGAAGCAGGAAACGCTGCCGAACGGGGCATTATAGCTGGTGTCTTTGCGCGCCGCTTGCGCATCGGCATGGCTTTGCAGAGCTGTCCCACGGTGGATTATGTCCTGGAAAAAAGAGGGATCAGGCGTGAGGTTTTGACTACATCCGATACCAGGATTCCTTCGCCCTATAATACCTATCAGAATCCGGGCCTGCCACCTACTCCGATCTCGAATCCCAGAGTGGAATCCATCCAGGCCGCACTGAGTCCCGAAGATAAGGGCTATCTGTATTTCTTTGCGGACCGCCGGGGCAATAACGTCTTCAGCGGGAGCTATGAGGAGCATCAGCGCTTGCAGAGACAAATGAAGCTCTGAGGCTTTTTGCTTGACAGAGAATAGCAGTGCTCGCATTTTGACAGATAGTAAGTTTGAAGCGAAATTATACATTGCCCATATTAAATAAAGGATACGCTGGCAAGCGTATGGAGGAAAAGTGAAAAAAGTCCTTTTTGCCCTGATGCTCTTGAGCCTGGCTCTGGTCATCTTTGGCTGCGGAGCGAACAAGAAGAAAGTAAAACCGGATGGAGATCTGGTCTATCGTCCCACTTGGTGGAGCGAGCAGAAAGACGCGGATTATGTCTGCACCTACGGGCAGAGCGTGAACCTGAGTGAAAACGCTTCCCTTACGGCTGCGCGCAGTATCGCTATGTCCGATGCTGCTCAATATGTGCAGACCAACGTGGAAAGCATGATGAAATTCTATCTGGAAGAAGCCGGCGTGGTGGATCCACAACTCTTGAGCCTCACCTCCAATGTGGTGAGAGTCTCTGCCAAAGCGGAGTTTGCCGGAGCCATCATTGGTAAGATCGAGACCCGTAAAGTGAATGAAGGCAATGGCCCCAGATTCAAATCCTGGGTTCAGATGAAAATCCCCAAGGAACAGGTCGAGAAAACAGTCTGGCAGGGCATTCGCAATGAAGAGGCCCTCTACAACCAATTCAAGGCTTCCCAGTCCTTCCAGGAACTGGATAAGCAGATGAAGAAATACGAATAAATAGTTTAACAATAGCGCAGATTGGCAGCCTGCCTTCGTGCAGATTGTCAGTCTTGCGTTTTTAGTCCCTTCTCAAAACAAACTATAACTTAAGCTCCTGAAAGCAGTAACCTCTGTTTTTGCCATCCGCTTTGGCCTTGTAAAGTGCCTTGTCCGCTTCAGATACGATGGTTTCCCGTTGGGGATCGGTAGTTTGATACGATAGCCCCAGGCTCATGGTAAAGGTGACCTCGGTTCCGGAGCAATCTATGCGCATCTTGGACACAGCTCTGCGGATACGTTCGATCACCACCATCGCGCCATTGAGGGTAGTCTCAGGAAGGATAAACAGAAACTCTTCGCCACCCCAGCGCCCTACAACGTCTGAATTACGGATATTGCTGCGCAGCACTTTGGCCAATTCTACCAATACCAAATCTCCACAATCGTGCCCGTAGGTATCGTTGATCTTCTTAAAGTCGTCGATATCGCCTATAGCCACTCCCAGTCCCCTTTTGCTGCGGAAGCTACGGTGGATTTCGTGTTCGATCACTTCTTCCAGCACTCTGCGATTGTACAGCTTGGTCAAAGGATCCCGGCGCGCCATGATCTGCAGCTTGTCCATGGCCTCCTGCAGTTCTATATTGGCATCAGTGAGCCGGGTGTTTAGCCTTTCCAGATCCAGCTCAGCTCGTTTCTGAGGATCGATATTGACGAACTGGCCCATGACGCTGATTACTTCACCATCTTCATCAAAGAGGGCCGTGGCATGAAGATCTGCCCAAAAAGTACTCCCATCTTTGCAAAGGTATCTACGCGTGGTGCGGATGGATGGAATGTCTTGATTGACCAGGCGGGAAAAGTTCAGGATATTGCCTTCCCTGTCTTCTAAAGGCGTGACGTCCAACAAACTGAGCTTCTTGGCCTCTTCCTGATCGTAGCCCAGATACTGGGTCCAGGCAGGATTCACCATGGTGTACTTGGCGTCCACATTGGTGATCCCAATTGCGACTACGGTGGAATTGAAAATCTTACTGTAGATAGCATTCAGTTCGACATCTTTCACTAAACCTCCTTATTCTTTAGCCAACATATAGAAATGGGATCCTGAGGCGCTCAAGCCTTAGGATCCCATCTTTTATTTCGATAGGGGCAGTTGTTTTTTGTTATGCTTCATTTGCCGGGTCAAAGACTCGTTGTGCCAGTTCGCGGTCTATCATCATGAGGCCATGGCCGTTTTCGCCCACCATTTTGAGCATATTCACGACTCGATCCACAGAGGCTTCTTCTTCCACCTGTTCATCGATAAACCATTGTAAAAAGCTCTTGGTAGCGTGATCTTTTTCTTCGATTGCCAGGTCCATCAGTTCATTGATGGATTTGGAGACGAATTTCTCATGATCCAAAGACTCCTGGAAGACCTTGAGCGCGCTTTTGAATTCCACTGGGGGCGCTGCGATAGCTTGGAGCTTGACCTTGGCTCCACGTTCTATCAGATAATTGAAGAATTTCATGGCGTGGAAATGCTCTTCTTGGGCTTGGGCATCCATCCAATTCGCCATGCCGTCCAGGTTCTGATCTGCAAGCCAGGCTTGCATGGAGATATACATGTACTCGGAAAAGATCTCCTTATTAATCTGCTCGTTTATTGCTGCTATCATCTTGTCACTGATCATTGTTCCTCCTAATTAGGGTTTCATTTCTTTAATTTTCTTTCTTTTTTACATACTCAGAAGATTCATCTGAGTAGTCAAGCTTTATATTTTAAGATACTTATATAAGGCTATAAGAATAGTATAGCCAAGGCCAAACAAAAATCAACAAAAAGTTTTCATATATTTGCGCGGCTTTATTTTTGGCACTCCGGGCAAAAGAAACTGGAGCGGCCGGCCAGTTTGAGATTCTCTAGCGCATGTCCCAAGGGGCATTCTCGCTTTTGATAGACCTTGAGGAAGTGTTGAAACTCCCCGGTTTTGTCATCGATCTGCCGATAGTCTGAGATGCTGGTGCCTCCTACTGCCAAAGCTTCCAGGAGCACCTCTTTGGTATATTTCACGATCCTCTGCAGCTCATGATCTGCAATGCTGGAGCCGGGCCGATCTGGCCGAATCTTGCTACGGAAGAGCAGTTCGCAGACGTAGATATTGCCCAATCCGGCTACAAGGCGCTGATCCAGGAGCAGATTCTTGACCGGTGCTTTGCGGTTTTTGAAGGCCTGTTGCAGATAGGACGGGTTGAAATCCTTAGAAAGCGGCTCCGGACCCAAGGCGGGCAGATATTTATCCAGATTGGCGCTATCCAGCAGGGTGATCTTGCCAAAGGTGCGGATATCTATGAAGCGCAAAGCATCATCGGTGGCGAGCAGGAGGCGTGCACGTTCATGCTTGTGCGGCTCATCTGGCTGGGGCTCGTAAACCAGTTTGCCCGTCATCCTCAAATGGATGATGATGCAGGCCTTGCTATCCAGATGCAGGATCATATACTTCCCCCGGCGCTCTGCTTTGATGAGTCTGGCGGGAAAGGGATCGCGGTCCAGCAAAGGATCGACGATCACTGTGCCGGGATAGTAGCACTCGAGGCCTGTGAGGCTCTTGCCTTGCAGGACATCGGCCACGCCATCCAGGACGGTTTGTACTTCAGGAAGTTCCGGCATCAGTTAAAGTTCGGGATTATCGAGATATTTATGAATCTTGTAGGCAGCCAGGGCGCCATCTCCCACGGCTGTGGCTACTTGTCTCAATTCTTTGGCTTCCACATCGCCGGCGGCAAATACTCCCTCTTGAGAGGTATTGTGATCTTGATCTGTAACTATGTAGCCATGATCCAGATCCAATTGGCCTTCAAAGATCTTGGTATTCGGGATCGCTCCGATAAAGACAAAAGCACCATCTACCACCAGTTCGCTGCTTTTGCCGGTTTCAGTGTTTTTGAGGATCACCTTGCGGGGGTCCTGGTCAAAATCGAACTCTGTAACCACGGTGTTTGTGATCAGCTCAATTTTGGGATTTGCCTTTACTTTATCGATCAAAACCTGGTCGGCTTGAAATTTATCCAGCATGTGAATGATGTGGATTTTGGCGGCGTATTTGGCGATGAACAGGGATTCTTCAAAGGCGCTATTGCCTCCACCTACCACTGCCACAGTCTTATCCGGATAAAAAGGTCCATCGCAGGTGGCGCAGTAGGATACGCCCTTGCCGGAAAATTCCTGTTCGCCAGGAACGCCCAGCATGCGCGGTGAGCTTCCGGTGGAGATCAGAATGCTGCGCGCTTTCCAGGTGTTTTCCGCAGTTATAACTTCTTTGATCTTGGGGGCGAGGTCCACCTTGATTACGTCTTCATATTCGATTTCGAGGCCAAATAGTTTCGCTTGATTTTCCATGTCCTTGGCCAGTTTCGCGCCCAATACAGGCTCGGGAAAGCCGGGGTAATTTTCCACCCACTCTGTGGTGGTAAGCTGCCCGCCGGTCATGGGAGCCTTCTCTATCATCAAAGTCCTCAGCTTATAACGTGCAGCATATAGGCCGCAAGTGAGCCCGGCCGGACCTCCTCCGATGATGATAAGATCATAAACTATGGAACTATCGGCATCAGAGCCAAGATTCACGGAAAAATTAAGCATGTTTGATGGCCTCTTCTATCTTCTTCATCACCATCGCTTCCGGAGCGGCGCCTTCCAGATACCATTTTTCATTGATCACAGTACGCGGCACACCTTGCACGGAATATTTCTGGGTGAGGTGCGGGAAGCCTGAAATCTCTACCATATCGGCGGTGATTTTATCGCTAAAATAAGCCATTTGATGCGCGAGCATCACAGCTTTGGGGCAATATGGGCAGGTGGGCATCACGAAAACCTGTAAATGAACCGGTTTCTTCAGTCCATCCATGAATTTCATGCCTGCTTCGGTGATCTTGTGTTTTCCGGTGGAGACCATCAGAATGGCAGCCAGGAGGGACGAGAATTCGTAGCCGGCCGGGATGCCATAAAAGCGGATACCGTAATCTTTTTCACCCACGACTGCGATCGCCGGAATCTTATCTATGCCGTACTTTTTGGCGGCATCACTATCGCTTTCAAATTGATGAACCTCAAGCCCCAGCAGCTTATTTGTGGTCAGCAATTCTTCCAAAAGTTGATGGGTTTCTTTGCAATAGCTGCACTCTACCCCTTGAGTAAAGAGTACCAGGCGCACCTCTTTAACCATGTTTAGTAAAGCCTTTGTTGTGTCTTTTATTACACTTTCATCGAGAATAGCCATATTCTCCTCCTCTTTTTGTAGATTCTAAATAATAGTATAATGTACCTTCATTTACAGGCAAGTATTAGTGGAGGTTGTAGGGTTTTAACGTTTTAAGGTTTTATCGTTGTGGCGGATTCCTGTTTTGGCCAGACTGCTTTCATCCCCGTTCTTTGTCGTATAGATGAAGTGCAGATAGTAGGAAAAAATACTCTTATCTACACGTCATCTATACGGCAAGCTATGCAGGAAGGACTCTGTAAATCATCAGCAGGGCACGGCACCACAGGATTGGATGCGTCCCGCGTCCAGTAAAACCACAAGTCCTCACCGCCGTCTAAAGACAGCGCTACAGGATTGGATGCGTCTCGCATCCAGTAAGGGCACAGGCCTTTACAAAAGGAGGTAGTTCTCCTTCGATCCGAGACGGATCGAATCCTTTTTTTCTCGATCCGAGACGGATCGAATCCTGTATTCTCGATCCGAGACGCATCGAATCCTGTATTCTCGACGCGAGACGCATCGAATCCTGTATTCTCCACTGGACCAATCTCGACCTGCTTTTTTCAAAGGCAAGGCGTGTAGCGGCCTCATCTGCTTCCCTATTTTGAGCAGTAAAAAACCAGGACTAGACAGTAGATTCCTTTTTGTTCTTGACTTAATTGGCTTATTTTGTTATAAAGGCTTAAATCACAAAATAAAGGTTGACTTACCGTTTGGAGATAAAAAATGTGTTCTCAGTACTATAAACATGCCGATCCGCAAAAAACCAAAGGGACAGCGCCCCTTTACCGCTTTAAGGTCAGACAAATGGTCTTGCTTTCTATTTTTACCCTGCTTTTTGGCAGCCTCTTTGCCCAGGAAATGGCAGAAGATTACGGTACTCTGCAACACTGGAAATTGCCTGAAACCGCCCTGCTCATGAGTGACTTGCAGCTAGAAAAAGAGATTCTGCTTCTGGATGGCAAGCCTTTTGAGGGCTGGGCTTATGAGCTCTACCCGGAAGGAACTTTGCTGGCCGCCACACAGTATCAAAAAGGCCGGCTGCAAGGCAAGAGCCTGATGTGGTATCCTGATGGCAAGCCGCAGATGAGCGCTACCTACAAGCAAGGTGCTTTGAACGGCCGCTTTCTGGGCTGGTATCAGAATGGCGGGGTGATTTACGACAGATTTATAAATTTAGGAAAATATGCCTCGGACAACCTGGCCGATCAGGCTGAGGATAGGGTCGGAGATGAAACAGAAATTATTGAAAGAGAAGGAAATACTGATGACAGCAGCCGTGAATAAGATGCACAGCCCCCAAAGTTTTGCGCTTATGAAGCAGAAGGGACAGATGATTACGATGATCACTGCATATGACTATGCCAGTGGCAGCGCAGTGGCCGCCACCGATATTGATGTGATTCTGGTGGGAGATTCACTGGGTATGGTGGTTTTGGGCCTGGACAGCACCATGAAGGTGAGCATGGAGGATATGATCTCACACGGCGCAGCTACTGTGCGTGGTGCCCCACAGAAATTTGTGATTATAGATATGCCTTATATGAGCTATCATTTGTCTGCCCGCGAAACCCGCATCAATGCCGCTCGCCTGGTGAATGAAGGAACCGGACATGCAGTGAAGCTGGAAGGCGGCTCTGCCGGCCGCATCCAGGCTATTCGCGAGATCGTGGACATGGAGATCCCCGTCTGTGCGCATTTGGGCCTCACTCCGCAATCCGTCCTGCGCTATGGTGGCTACAAGGTTCAGGGCAAGACCGATGCTGCTTATGAAGAGATCTTCCAAGCGGCACTGGCCACTCAAGAAGCTGGAGCATTTATGCTGGTGCTGGAAGCCATTCCGGAATCCCTGGGCAAGAAAATCAGCGAAGCCCTCAGCATTCCTACCATCGGCATCGGAGCCGGCAGATACTGTGATGGCCAGGTCCTGGTCTATCACGATCTTTTGGGCTACAGCAATATGAGCCCCAAATTTGTAAAACGTTATAATGATTTGAACCAAAGCATTTCCGGCAGCATCATGCAGTATAGCAAAGAGGTCCGCGAGGGCAGCTTTCCTGGCCGGGAACACACCTACTACCCAATCGATAAACAAGAAGGATAAGATATGTCTAACAATAAAAGTGAACTGATGAGCCCGGATGAGAAATTCTCTGCGATCGCAAACCTAAAAGAGAAGCTGGAAGACAATTTCATCGCCCTGGGCGAGCTTTTGAGCGATATCAAACGCAGCAAGCTGTACCGCTTCAAAGGTTATGAAACCTTCAAGGATTTTGTGGAAGCGGAATATCAGCTTTCCGGATCTCTGGCCTCCAAACTCGCTGTTACCTATGATCTTTACATCGTAGAGATGGATGTGGATGAGAGCAGCATGAAAGAGATCGGCCTGGAGCGTCTGCAATTGATCAAACCCCTGGTGCAAAAGGCAGATTGGGATATTCGTGATGAATGGCTGAAAAAAGCTACCGATACTCCTACAAACGAGCTGCGCAGCGAAATTAAAGAGATGAGAAGACAAGAAAAAGAAGAAAACACGGACCTCAAAAAAGTGTTTATCGATCAATATATGGAGAAGATGGTTACCTGGTTCAATTGCTCAAAAAGTGAGCTTAATTTCAAGCTCGCTCTGTATTTTCAAGATGCAGATCTGGACGACGTGAAGAAACTGGTAAAAGAGCGACAACGCGCCTTTGAACAAGAAACTCAAACAAGCAAGGAGGAAACCCCATGAAAGTGATGAAAATCCTGTGGGTCGATGATGAAATCGATCTGCTCAAACCCTTTATCCTCTTCTTAGAAGAAAGAAATTACGAAGTAGATACATGCAACAACGGCGAAGACGCCATCGAAAAAGTGGTGGAAACGAAATACGATCTGGTGATTTTGGACGAAATGATGCCCGGGCTGGACGGCCTGGCCACTCTGCAGGAGATCAAACGGATCAACAACGCCATCCCCATCATCATGGTAACCAAGAGTGAAGAAGAAGGCCTGATGAACAAAGCCATCGCCTCGCAGATCTCGGATTACCTGATCAAACCCATCAACCCTTCTCAGATCATCATGGCCATCAAAAAGATCTTTCAGGCCGATGAGATCCGCGCCAATGAGATCGGCCAGCAATATAGCCAGTATATGTCCAAGCTGAATCAACGCCTCTTTGCGAATCCGGATTGGAATGAATGGGGACAAATATATCTGGAAATGGCAGAATGGGAACTACGCATCGATGCCGTGAACGATGAAAACCTGCGCCAGACGCACTTTCTGGAAAAGCGCAATTGCAACACCGAATTTACCAGCTATGTGGAACGCAACTATCGGGACTGGCTGAAGACGGATGAACGTCCCAACCTCAGCTTTGACTTGGTTTCCCAATACGTGGCTCCGCACTTTGAAGAAAAGGTGCCAATCTACTTCATTATTATCGATTGCATGAGGCTGGACCAGTATCTGGCTATCGAACCCTATATTCAAGAGCTCTTTGATGTGGAGATGGATACGTATTTCTCGATTTTGCCCACAGCGACCCCCTACTCGAGAAATGCCATTTTCAGCGGACTCTTGCCCATCGATATCGCCAAACGGTTCCCGGAATATTGGGTGACCTCAAACGAGATGGACAACAGCCGCAACCGCAATGAACATCAGCTTTTGGATGAACACATTCTGGAGCTGGGTTACGAGCTGAATCCCACTTCAAAATACGTGAAGATCTTCAATATGGAAGAAGGCAATTTTGTGCTGCGCAAGATCGAGACCTGGACCAAGGACAACCTCATCGTCCTGGTCTATAACTTCCTGGATCTGCTGGCGCATCACCGTTCCCGGGATCAGATCCTGCAAGAAACCATTCCGCACGAAGAAGGCCTCAGAGCCTTTACGAAGCACTGGTTCCTGCACTCGGCTCTTTATGAAGCGCTGAAACTCATCGCCAAGCAAGATGCCATTGTGATCATCTCTACAGACCACGGCTCCATCAAGGTAAACCGTGCCACCCAGGTGATCGGAGACCGCGATACTTCTACCACAGTGCGTTACAAAGAAGGTAAAAACCTCACTGCCAACGACCGCCATGCCCTCTTTGTGAAAAAGCCGGTGGATTTTGGTCTGCCTACAAAGAGCATCGTGGATAACTTCATCTTCGCCAAAGACGACTACTATTTCGTCTATCCCAATAGCTATCACCAATATCAGAGACAATATAACGGCACTTTCCAACACGGTGGCGTCTCCATGGAAGAGATGATTCTGCCTATCGTGACCTGCCGCAGCAAAAAGAAACGCATAAAGTAGGAAAAGATGTATCTTTCGGATCTTCTGAATGCAAAAGCGATTTTGCATATAGCCGAGCCCCTCAGCAAAGAGCAGGTGTATCGGATACTTGTGGAGAAAATCTGCAGGCATTGCCTCAATGTACCAATCTGCGATGATGCGCTGCTGAACAAGATCCTGGATCGGGATCAGGTCAGCAGCACGGCTTATCCCACCGGTATTTCCATCCCCCATATTCGGATGGAGAATTTTGAGGATACCGTGGTGGGTATGGCTTTTTTGGATAATCCGCTGGATTACGAAGGTACGCCGGTTCATTGGGTCTGCCTGGTGATCACAGACAAAAGCTCCTCCAGGCTCTATCTGAACCTTGTGGCAGGTCTGCTCAGATTATCCCAGAATACCGCTCTGCTGAAAGAGATGATGGATACCGACGGGCCTGGTGTGGTGCATCTGCTCCACGATCTGAAGATTCATGTGACCAAAGATATCACCGTGGCGGATCTGATGGTAAGCAGCCCTACCACCATAGGGCCGGGTGCCCGTCTGAAAGAGCTCGGCGATATCATCTGTACAAATAGTATTTCCGCTGTGCCGGTAACGGATGACAAGGGAACCTACCTTGGGGAGGTGAATATACTTGGCCTGCTCAAGGTAGGCGTTCCGGACTATCTGATGATGCTGGATGATGTGAGTTTCTTGCGTTCTTACGAGCCTTTGGAGAAACTCTTTGAACAGGAAGACATCCTCACAGTGGGTGATATTATGGACAACAACGCAGAGACCTTGAGACCGGATACTTCGATTCCGGAAGCGGTATTTGAGATGATCCAGCGGCATAGGCGTTTTTATTCCGTGGTGGACGAACAAGGTAAATTGGTGGGCGTGGTTACAGCCATGGACATCTATAGAAAGATAATAAAGGCATAAATTAAATGGCTTTAATGCTACTCGCTCTCCTCATTTTTGGAGTTACCTACCTGCTTATCATCACAGAATGGATCAATAAAATGCTCGCTGCCATGCTGGGCGGATTTGCCATCATTCTCACGGGCATTGTGACCCAGGATATTGCCTTCGCGGCTATAGACTGGAATGTGATCTTCTTCCTGATCGGGATGATGCTGGTAATCTCGGTAATGCGGCAGACCGGTGTCTTCATGTATCTGGCCATCAAAATCGCCAAAAAGGCCAAAGGCAGACCCCTGCCCATCATGATTCTGATGTATTTGCTCACGACCTTCATCTCAGCTTTTATGGGCTCTGTCACCACCATCATGATCCTGGTGCCCATAGTCTTACTGGTTGCCAGTGAACTGAAAATCACGCCGGTACCCTTCATCACCACCATGATTATAGCCTCCAATGCGGGTGGTGCCGCCACCATGATCGGTGATCCCCCGAATATCCTGATTGGCTCTGCTACAGACTACAATTTCCTGGACTTTATCTATAACCTGACTCCGCCGGTTTTGCTGATAACCATCACCTCGGTGGGGCTGATCTGGCTGCTCTATCGCGGTAAAATGCGCGTGAGCAATGAAAACCGGGCTAGACTGATGGCTTACAACGACAAAAATCTGATCAAGAATAAGCCCCTGCTCAAAATCAGCCTGCTGGTGTTGGCCCTGATGTTGACAGCCTTTATGCTGCAAGGGGTCATCAAGATCGAAACTGCCACCATCGCCATGACGGCCGGACTGTTTCTTTTGATCGTATCAGATCGTCACAAAGTGGAACAGACCCTGGCCCACGACATCGATTGGGCTACCATCTTCTTCTTTATGGGCCTGTTTATGATCGTGGAATCCCTGGTGGAGACCGGGTTTATCAATCACATCGCCACCGGTGTAATGAGCCTCACACATGGGGAGCCCAAAACCACCTCCATGGCCATTCTCTGGCTATCTGGAATCTTCAGCGCTGTGATCGATAACGTTCCCTTCGTGGCTGCCATGATCCCTGTTCTGGAACGCCTTGGGGTCCTGATCAACAATCCCGATGCCATGCATCCCATCTGGTGGTCCATGGCCCTGGGAGCCTGTCTGGGCGGCAATGGCACCATGATCGGCGCTTCTGCCAATATCGTGGCTATCGGCATTGCAAACCGCAATGGTTTTCATATCAGTTTCAAGGAATATACCAAGATTGGGGCGCTTTTTGCGCTGAATGCGATCATTGTGAGCACCTTTTATGTCTTGATCCGGTATTATTGATAGTTTCTCACAGATCTCACAGATTACACAGATTTACATATAAGAAATCCGCGTAATCCGTCTGATCCGGCCAATCCCTGTGACCATTAACTGCATAGGGGAACGCCTGTATATAAATAAGACTTTACAGAATTTACCCTGTCTCAATTACTGGAAGCAAGGGGATAATTATGAAGCAAGAGCAAAAACCCGGCGGTACCTACCGCTATAACCGGATTAGTTTTTACCTGAATGGCGCACTTCAGGAGCTCGATATCGCTCCGGGAATCAGCACCTTGGATTTTGTCACGAAGCAGCTTCATCTGTATGGCAGCAAATGCAGTTGCAACGAAGGGGATTGTGGCGCTTGCACGGTGGTGATAGCAGAGTGTCGGGAGGGCAGCACCGCCTATGAAGCCATCACCTCCTGTATTTATCCTGCCGCCAAACTGCATGGCAAGCACCTGATTACTGTGGAAGGCCTCGGCACGCCGGAGCAGCTTCACCCCATCCAAAAAGCGCTGCTCGATCATCATGGCACCCAGTGCGGATACTGCACCCCTGGTTTTGTGATGAGTCTGTTTGCCTGTCTGGCGAGTGTCGCGCATCCGGATCATGAGAGCATCCTGGCGGCTTTGGAGGGAAACCTCTGCCGCTGTACAGGTTACCAATCCATCCTGGATGCAGCAGCAGAGCTTTCCCAGGAGCATGACCCCAGCACCATCGTGCCCCCTTGGTGCCGTGAAGTGGAGCCCAAACTCTTCGCCTTTGATCAGAAACCGCAGGAGGTAGAGAAGCCTTGCGCCTCTCTATTTTCGATAGATAATTACCTGTTACCCTGCGATGTCGATGAGCTGAAAGATATGCTGGTTCAGCACCCGGAGGCCTCCTTGATCGCAGGAGGGACGGATATCATGGTGCAGGTGAATGTGCTGCGCAAACACTTTGATACTCTGATCGATCTGGGCAATCTGCCCGAACTCAGGCAGATCAAGATGGGTAGATCTGGCATCCATATCGGCGCGGGTGTCAGCTATAGCCAGATCATGGATTCGGGAATCGCCAAGTGCGATCTGCCGGAATTGGTCAAGCTCTGCCGTCTGATTGCCTCCAAACAGATTCGCAATTTTGGCACCCTGGCTGGCAATATCGGCAATGCCTCCCCGGTCGGTGATACCCTGCCTCTGCTTTTGGTCTATGGGGCCCGTTTGCTGCTGTCTTCGCAGAGCTCCAGCCGGGAATGTGCCTTGCGGGATTTCTTTGTCGGCTATCGCCTTACAGCGCTTCAGCCGGGGGAGTTTATCCATGAGATCATCATTCCCATCCCGCCCAGAACTGCATTTATCAAGAGCCTGAAGAGTTCCAAACGTAAAGCGGAGGACATCTCTGCGGTGGTCTCTGCCATCCGCATCGAAGAAGGTGGCAAGGCCGTTCTGGCCTTTGGTGGTGTAGCGGCACAGACTGTCTTTTCAGAGCGTTTTGCCTCTGGCTACAGTCCTGAGGCAGATTGGCAGGTTTTGGCTGAACAGGTCGCTCAGGAATTTACTCCGCTTTCCGATGTGCGGGGATGTGCCGACTATCGCAAACAGATGATCATCAATCATATCCTGCAATATCGGGAGGCTTATCATGGCTAAATTACCCTGGCATATCAATGGCCCCTTGCACGTTAGCGGCCGCTCTCGTTTCGTCGGTGATGAAGCCCCTTTATCCGGGATGTTATACGCGAAGTTCTTCTTCTCCCCGGTGGCGCATGCGAAGATCATCAAACTGGATCTTAGCGCTGCCCAAGCTTTTCCCGGAGTGTATGCAGTCTATGGCGCTCAGGATGTTCCCGGGCAGAATATGATCGGCCACGTGATGAAAGACGAGCCGCTGTTCCCCATCGATGAAATCATGTTTCATGGTCAGCCTTTGGCGATGATTCTGGCAGAGGATGAAAGCATCGCCGAAGCTGCTGCCAGATTGCTTATTTTGGAATATGAAGAGTTGCCTCCCGTCTTTTCCATAGAAGAGGCAGAGCGGCTGCAGCACTGGTATATTCCAGAGCGCAAAATCGCCCGGGGAGATGTGGATGAGGCCCTCAATAAAGCCCGCTACACCATTCATGGCCAAAGCTCTACCGGTGGGCAGGAACACTTTTATATGGAGAGCCAGAGGACGCGCGCTATTCCTTGCGATCATGATCTGATCCATCTGCTCTGCGCTACTCAGAGCACCATGGAAGTGCAGGAAATCACTGCCAAAGTCTTGGGCATAGCCGCTCACCGGGTCGTTGTGGAAGTGCCGCGCCTGGGTGGAGCCTTTGGTGGCAAGGAACGCAGCGCCACGATCTGGGCTGTAATGGCTGCCCTGGGGGCATTCCTGAGTGGCAGGCCAGTGCAGGTATTGCTCACCCGCGATGAAGATATGCGCGTCACCGGCAAGCGCCACCCCTTCCTCAGCAAGTGGAAGATCGGCTTCGACGAAGACGGCAAAATCGCGGCCTGGGATATCGAGCTCATGTGCAATGGCGGAGCTTATGTGGATCTTTCCATCGCCATTCTGGAGCGCGCCATGTTCCACGCGGAGAATTGTTATCACATCCCCGCTGTACGGATCAAAGGCAGAGCTTGTCGCACGAATCTGCCTCCCAATACCGCCTTCAGAGGCTTTGGCGGCCCGCAAGGCATCTTCACCATCGAATCTGCCTTGGGGCAAATCGCCAGAAAGCTGAACAAAGATCCGCTTGAGATTCGCAAGCTCAATTGCTATCGGGATGGCGATATCACTCCCTACGGGCAGAAGATCAGCGAAGCCTCCGCTCTGGACATGCTGGAGCTGGTGGCGCAGGCGGCTGATTATCAGAAGCTTATACATGAAGTAGAAGGCTTTAATTCCAGCCACGAACATCATAAACAGGGCCTCGGCATTATGCCGGTAAAGTTTGGCATCTCCTTCACCACAGCCCTGATGAATCAAGGCTCAGCACTGATCTGGGTCTATATCGATGGCAGCGTGTCCGTCTCCACTGGAGGCGTGGAAATGGGGCAGGAGCTGAACTTAACTGAAAGCCAGCTTTCGCCACCGACAATGAAAATCCTTAACAAAATTCCCTCTATAAAATAGAGTGTCTCCCCCTAAATAAAATAAAAAAGGAGACACCCATGTCTAATAAGACACAG
>Ga0265295_1004647_pt1 | contig 18271 bp, 16 predicted proteins | sample Munlansysbiofilm_FD_192503 | JGI IMG/M metagenome (GOLD analysis project Ga0265295, IMG submission 192503) | Leachate microbial communities from a municipal landfill in Southern Ontario, Canada - Methane capture system biofilm | ecosystem: Engineered > Solid waste > Landfill > Unclassified ...
TTTTTTCTTAAGTTATTATGTATTAAAATATGAGCTTATTTGATATAATGTTAATGAGGTGTATAAGTGATGAAACTCAATATTGGCGATAAAATAAATTTGGATATTAGAAAACAAGGAATCAATGGTGAAGGAATAGGTTATTACCAAAAAATAGCTGTTTTTGTTCCTGGAGCGATAATAAAAGAAGTAGTAAATGTAGAAATCGTTCAAAGTTTTTCCAATTATGCAATTGGAAAAATAGTAGATATTGAGAGAGTTTCTAACCGAAGAGTAGTACCTCCTTGTAAGTTCTACGATAACTGCGGCGGATGTCAGATGCAGCATATAGAATATCGTGAACAATTAAAAATTAAGCAGTCGATTATTAAACAAGCTTTAAGAAGATATACAAACGTTGATACTGAAAAACTTATTATCAATAAGACGATTGGAATGGACAATCCATATAATTATCGCAACAAATCGCAAATGCCTTTTAGAAATACAAATTTTGGTCTTGCATTAGGATTTTATAAACCTAACTCTAATCATTTTGTTTATGTTGATAATTGTTTAGTTCACAATGATGAAATCAATGAAATAAATAGACACGTATTAAAGCTGATGAGAAAATATAAACAGAAGGCTTTTGATTTGAGAAATAAAGAAGGAATCTTAAGTTTTTTAGTCGTAAGATTTTTAGAAAATACCAAAAGTGCCAGTGTGACTTTTGTGGTTAAGAAGTATAATGATGTTCTTTCTAAAATTGCCAAAGAATTAATCAGTGATATGAAATCGGTAAAGAGCGTTAGTTACAGTTTGGATAATCCTAAGACTAATTTGATTATTTCCAATCCGATTAAAATCCTTACGGGGACCGAAAAGATAAAGGAATCATATGATGATTTAACATTTGAGATTTCACCAGACGCTTTTCATCAAATGAATACATTACAAATGAAAAAGATGTATGATTTGATATTGGAGAAGGCAAACATCAATCAGAATACAGTATGCTTTGATTTGTATTCCGGGATAGGGATTACATCTTTATTGATATCTAGACGAGCTAAAATTGTATATGGAATTGATTATTCTGAAGCATCAATTAATGATGCTAAAGTCAACGCTAAAATTAATAATATTAGCAATGTTGAGTTTATTCAAGACCATGTGGAGAGTGCTTTACCTAAATTAATCAATAAGGGTATCAGACCTAATATTTTATTATTAGATCCACCTAGAACTGGAATGAGTGACGTTGTCTTAGAAGCAGTTCTTAAAGTATTACCAAAACAAATCGTTTATATTTCATGCAATCCATCGACATTAGCTAAAAATATCAGCGATTTGAATGATAAGTATCGAGTTAAAGAAATTAATCCAATAGATATGTTTCCGCAAACAGCTAGTGTTGAAAGCGTAACAATATTAGAACTAAAATAGGAGGATAATATGTTAACAGATTTAGAAATTGCTCAAAAAGCGAGTATGAAAAGAATTGATGAGATTGCAAAAAAAGTTGGTCTTAAACAAGAAGATTTGGAATTATATGGCAATTATAAAGCAAAGGTTAGTTTCGATGCCATTAATCGCTATAAGAATAACCAAAGAGGAAAAATTGTATTGGTAACTGCAATTACACCAACAAAAGCAGGTGAAGGTAAATCTACAACAACTATTGGACTTGGCGATTCAATTGCGAAATTAGGTTTCTCAACCATTATTGCATTAAGAGAACCTTCATTAGGACCAGTAATGGGTGTTAAAGGTGGAGCTGCTGGTGGCGGATATGCACAAGTAGTTCCGATGGAGGATATCAATCTTCATTTTACCGGGGATATACATGCAATTACCGCAGCCAATAATTTAATAAGTGCAGTAATAGACAATCATTTATTCCATGGGAATGAATTAAAAATCAATCCGGAAAAAGTGATTTGGAAAAGAGCTATGGATATGAACGACAGATCTTTAAGAAAGATTCAAGTCGGATTATCTATGAAAAAAGAAACGCCTAGATTTGATGCTTTTGATATCAGTGTTGCTTCAGAAGTTATGGCGGTTTTATGTTTAGCTAGTGATATTGAAGATTTGAAAACTAGAATTTCAAGAATGGTAGTTGCTTATAATAACGAAGACTTACCGGTCACAGTTGGGGATTTGAAAGTTACAGGTGCAGTTGCGATGTTACTTAAAGAAGCGATAAAGCCTAATATTGTACAGACATTAGAAGGTACACCAGCTTTGATTCATGGTGGACCATTCGCTAATATCGCTCATGGTTGTAATTCAATCATAGCTACTGATTTCGCTTCAAGAGCAGCTGATTTTGTAGTTACTGAAGCAGGTTTTGGCGTTGACTTAGGTATGGAAAAGTTCATGGATATCAAAATGAGAGCGATGGATACAATGCCTAGCGCTGTCGTAATTGTTGCTTCAATCAGAGCATTGAAAATTCATGGCGGCGTTAGTGATGCAGAGATGAATAATGAGAATGTTAATGCAGTAGTAAAAGGCTTGGCAAACTTAGAGAAACACATTGAAAGCGTCCAAAACTATAAGGTTCCTTGTGTTGTCGCTTTAAATAGATTCTATACTGATACAGATGCAGAAATAAATGCTATTATGGATTGGGCTAAAAAGAATAATCATGAAATTTCACTTTCTGAAGTATTTACCAAAGGTAGTGAAGGCGGTCTTGATTTAGCTAGAAAAGTTGTTAATAAAGCTGTAAAAAAGGATAGCAATAATCCGCTTTATGGATTAGACTTAAGCATTAAAGATAAAATTTTAAAAATTGCTAAAACCATCTATGGTGCTGATGGAGTTGAATATACCGAAAAAGCTGAAGAGCAAATCAATCAATTTAACAAGCTAGGTTGGAATGATTTAGCTATCTGTATGGCTAAGACACCATTATCTTTATCTGATGATGCAAATATTAAAGGAAGACCTACTAATTTTAAAATTACGGTGAGAGAGTTTAAACCATCTGTAGGTGCTGGGTTTATTGTCGCATTAACCGGTGCAGTAATGACTATGCCAGGATTACCAAAACACGGCGCTTATGAAAATATGGACTTGATTGATGAGAAAATAGTAGGATTGTTTTAGAGAGGTAAAAAAATGAAGAGTTCTCAAAATATAGTAGAAAAATTAAAAAAAGTCGGCATTAAGATTGCCAACAAAGCCCAAGAAACATTTAATACTACAAGAAACTCGATCGAACAGAATTTTTTAAATGATTCATTAAGAAAAAGATTCAATCTGGAAAATCCATATAAATTCATAATTATGGATAGCAAGGAAAAATCATCGATCTTAAATGAGTTATTGCCTAGATATGCTAAAAGATACTTAGAAGATGATATATTCGTCTTTTATGGTACGCTTAAAGACAACGATATAAAAGTAGATTATATTATCAAAGATTTAAGTGATGAGACTTTATATAAAGTCATCGAACTAGTTGATGTTAAAGTTACTGTAACGTATCAAAATAAAGACTATGAAGTTGATGGCGTTGCAGTTTATGGTAAGATATTATGACAAAAAAAGAAGAGTTTATTAGTCTTTATAAGAAGTATATTAAACGTGAAGGCGCTAATGAATTACTGGATTTTCTTCAATCTAGTAAAAGTGACTTTTTCGACGCTCCTTGCTCTACCAGATTCCATTTATCAAAAGAAGGAGGGCTAGTTGAACATTCGATCAATGTGTATGAATGTTTAAAAGCTTATCTTGAAAGACCAAGAGTAAAAGATTTATATGGTTTGGAATATAGTGATGAAAGCATAGCTATTGTGGCGCTTTTGCATGATTTATGCAAGATTAACGTTTACAAAAAATCCATGAGAAATATTAAAGATGACTCAGGAAAATGGATTCAGATACCAAGTTATGACTTTCAAGATGATTTACCTTATGGACATGGTGAAAAATCTGTTTATATTATCTCAGGATTCATGAGACTAACCAGAGACGAAGCATTTGCTATCAGATATCATATGGGATTTTCTGATACAGAAAACGTTAGAAATGTTGGCGAAGCATTTTCTAGATTTCCACTTGCTTTTGCTCTCTCGACAGCTGATATGGAAGCAACATATTTTATCGAAAAATAATAAATTTTAAGAACCTTTCTTATTAGAGGGTTCTTTTCTAAGTGAAAGGATTTTGTATGAATAGGGTATTCAATGTTACTGAGGGGCCGATACTGAAGAAGTTGCTTATTTTAGCATTTCCAATTTTATTGACAACCCTTTCGCAAATTGCTTATAACCTTACCGATATTTTTTGGATTGGTAGGGTAGATGAAATCGGAATGGTAGAAACAAATGCAGTAGCGGCTGTAGGTACTGTTTCATATTTAACTTGGTTTGCATTCGGTTTCATTTTAATCGCTAAAATTGGTACGAGCGTGAAAGTATCTCACGCTGTAGGTAAGAAGGAAACACACAATATTAATGTGTTCGCTACCAATGGGTTAATCCTACAAGCTATATTTGGTGTTTTATTGTCAGTATCGATTCTGATTTTCAAAGAAGAGTTTTTATTGATTTTCAATATCGAAACTCCACAAATTATTGAATATGCTTTAATGTATATACCTATAATCGGTGGATTGATTTTTATACAGTTTATCGTTAACGGTTTTATTGCGATTAACGAAGGATTAGGACAAACTAGGATAAATCTTCAAGTTCTGGCTATTGGATTTGTGTTTAACATGATTTTAGACCCAATATTAATTCTTGTTTTTAGATTGGGCATTCAGGGTGCAGCGATAGCTACAGTTAGCGCTCAATTTATTACACTGATTATTTTCTTTATTATTTATAAGAAACATAATCCAAACCTTAGAGTATTTCATTTAAAGAACTTAAAACTTGATGCGATAAAACAAATTATGGGTATTGGACTACCTGTGGGTATCCAATCAATGATCTTTACCGCTATATCAATATTTCTAGCAAGAGAAGTATTTAAATTTGGACCTAATGTTGTAGCTGCACAAAGGATAGGTGTTCAGATAGAACAATTGACCTGGATGATTGCTAGTGGTTTTCAATCGGCGATAACAGTATTTATCGGTCAAAACTTTGGAGCTAAGGAGAACATAAGAATTAAAAAGGGGATATTGAGAATAAGTTATATTCTCGTTCCATACGCCTTGTTTATATCTTTATTGCTCTTGTTTATCCCAGAAACATTACTAAGGATATTTATTAGTGATGATTTAACCGTTCAACACGGTATCGTCTATCTTCAAATTATCAGTGCTAGTCAGATATTCATGATATTGGAAAGCATCGGTGCAGGATTCTTTAACGGTATAGGTAAATCATACATTCCTTCGGTTGTTGGGATTATAGGTAACTTTATACGTGTACCGTTGGTGATATTTTTAACAGTTACTATGTTTGAAAGAGGAATTTGGTGGACGATTAATATTTCTTCAATTCTAAAAGGAGTAATATTAATCATAGCTTTGTTGTTTTTTATTAGGCATTTGGACGAGGTTAAAATAAACCGATTAAAAGTCCGACCAAATCGAAAAGTTGAATTGAAAAATTCTTAATTTATCTTAAAGAGGTTTATTATGTGGTATGTAATTATTGGAATCTTTATATTACTAATCATTATGTTTGTGTTTTTGCAAATTGCTTTTAGTATTGTCATGCCACATAGAAAGAGTTTATTAAAAACAAAAGAGTTTGAAATAAAAAAAGATCCAATTCTATTTGAGTTTTATGACGAAAAAATAGCCAAAACAGTAACGATTAAGTCAAGATTCAATTATGACCTGTCACTTTATTATTTTTTACAAAAAGAAAAAAGTAATAAATTTGTAGTAGTTGCACATGGGCATACTTATACGCATCATGAGTCAATAAAGTACGCAAGAATGATGTTCGAAGAAAGATTTAACGTGATAATCTTTGATCAAAGATATCACGGTAATAGTGGTGGGAACAATACTACCTTGGGATATTTCGAAAAGTATGATTTATACGATATAATTTCTTTAATTTATAAAGAATTTGGTGAAGACATATTACTTGGGACTTACGGCGAGTCAATGGGTTCTGCAACAATTCTTATGGAGCAGGAAATAGATAAGCGGGTTAAGTTCTGTATTAGCGATTGCGGTTATAGTGATTTTAAGAAGTTTTTATATGAGAAGTTATCCAAGTATCATCTACCTAAGTTTTCTTATTATTTCATCAATTTTTTTGTTAAGTTTATTGCTTCATTTTCTATGGATGATTTGACTCCTATCAAGAGCATTAAAGATTCAAACATACCGATATTATTCATTCATGGTAAACAAGATAGTTTAATCGATTATCATCACACGTTAGATATGTATGAAGAATACAATGGTCAAAAGCAATTATTTCTCGCACAGAATAACGCTACTCATGCTTTTTCCTATTTTAGCGATACTGAAGAGTATAAAGAAAATGTTAAGTCTTTTTTAAAGGAGTACGTCAATGAAAAGATATAGTTTTAAATCAAGTTTTGGAGTTACTACCTTGTTTTGCAAAAATAATAAAATCGTCAAAATCTTAATTGATTCTGACGTCGCTTATCATGACGAACCTAATGAAGTTTTACTTGAGACACAAAAGCAAATTGAGGAATATTTCAAAGGAAAAAGGACAGAATTTACTTTCCCAATAGAAATTGATGGAACTGATTTCAGAAAAGAAGTTTTACTCGCGATGAAGAAAATACCTTATGGTAAAACATGGAGTTATTCTGATTTAGCTATTGGTTCTGGCCATCCTAAGGCTGTTAGAGCGGTTGGTACGGTTTGTAAAAACAATCCATTACCTTTGATTATTCCTTGTCATAGGGTTATCAAAAAGAGTGGCGATATCGGTTATTTCAATGGTGGTGTCGAGATGAAAAAATCCTTATTAAAAACAGAAAAAGTCTTCTTTGATTAGAAGACTTTTTTTGTTGTATCTCTTTCAATTAGTTTTACGTCGATGGTTTGATGGAAATAATCCAGTTCTTCACCGTGAATTAGTTTCATCATCGATTTTAAAGCCGCTTTACCAATAGCTTCAGTCGATTGCTCAATAGTCGTTATTTTAGGTTCCAGCATATTTGATAGTTGAATATTATCGAATCCAATTACTTGAACATCCTCAGGAATCCTTTTATTGGCTCGTTTTAATGATTGGATTGTGAGCATGGCAATCACATCTGAATCACAAAAGATACCGTCGCAATCTAAGTGCGCATTGATTTTACTTTCGATATCTAATGGATCTGGAGAAATAAAAGCTAGATCATATGTATAGTTTTCAATCTCCTTAGCTTTTAGCACGGATTGAAAGCCCGCAGTTCTATCTTGAACTGTTACTAAACCTGAAGGTCCTCTAAAGTGAATGATTTTCTTACAACCGCTATTTACTAGCTTCTCAGCAGCTAATTTACCACCGAGGAAGTTGTTTGAGGTTATTGATGGAATTTCATCGCTTAGATTATGATCAATTTCAATAATTGGAATATTCAAAGCCAGATAATCATCAATTCGAAGCGTATTGGAAATTAATATAATACCATCAACATTATATTGGTCGAATATCTTTAAGTATTTGCTTTCCTTTTCAGGATCGTCTTTAGAATTGCAAATCATTAAGCGGTAATTTGAATTAATGGTTTCGTCTTCAATTACTTCTAGAAGGTCAGAAAAATAATATGATGTTAAGTGAGGCATCATAACCGCTACGATATGTGATTTTTTTTGGAATAATGATCTTGCTAGTTCGTTAGGAACATAGTTTAGTTCTTCGATAGCTTGTAAAACTAATTGTTTTGTTTCTTCGTTAACATAACCTTTTTGATTGATTACTCTAGAAACAGTCGCAACACTTACATGAGCTTTTTTAGCTACATCTTTAATCGTCGCCATTAAATCACATCCTTCATATAAAGATTATACCTATTATTACAATAATTTTAAAGGCTTTTAATTAAAAATGTGTAACTTGTTACATAAAAGTTATTTAGATATTTCCATTATTTTGAAATCGTTTAACTATTGGCTATAATTGGACTTTTTAAGTAAAATGTAGTACAATGTTTAGTTGGAGGATTATTATGAAAAATACAAGTATCAAGTTAAGAAATTTAGTAATTTATCAAATTTATACAAGAAATTTTAGTGAAGAAGGCAAATTTAAAAATATAATTGAAGATTTAGATCGTATTAAATCTTTAGGAGTAGATTATATATATTTATTACCTATTCATCCAATCGGTCAAAAAAATAAAAAAGGTAGTTTAGGCTGCCCTTATTCAATTAGTGATTATTCTAAGGTAAGGGATGAACTAGGTGGATTAGAAGATTTTCAAGAACTTATTGAAGCCGTTCATGCAAAAAAGATGAAGATTATGATGGATATTGTATTTAATCACACTTCAAGAGATTCTCGCTTTCTCAAAGAGAATCCTGGATGGTTTTTTACAAATGAAAATAACGAAATCAGCAATCGCGTAGGCGATTGGTGGGACGTATATGATTTAGATTATACAAAGGATAAGAATCTTTGGTTTGAATTATTGAATGTTTTGGTCTTTTATGCAAGATTAGGTGTGGATGGGTATCGTTGTGATGTCGCTAGTATGGTTCCATTAGAATTTTGGAAGTTAGCTAGAAAACAAGTTAAGAAAGTTAATCCTAAGTTCATCTGGTTAAGCGAATCTGTACATGGAGGTCACACTAAATATATGCGTGATCAAGGATATGCTTGCGCATCTGAATCAGAAATGTATCAAGTCTTCGATATAGCTTATGATTATGATATTGAACCATATATGCAAGACTATCTAAATGGTTCATCGACTTTGAAACCATATTTAGAAGGTTTGAAGAGACAAGATGAAATCTATCCAATGAATTATGTTAAACTTCATAACGTCGAAAATCATGATATCGAACGTATAGCAAAAAGAGTTAATAACGATACTGATAAGATTAAAAACTGGGTATCTTTCATGTTTATGCAAAAAGGTGCGGCAATGCTTTATATGGGAACAGAATACGCTTCAGATATAAAACCAAGTCTTTTTGACAAGGAACTGTTTAATAAGAATGAAGATTTAACTTCTCTTATTACAAAATTAGCTAAACTTAAGAAAAGAAAAATCTTTGCTGAAGGCATCTATCAAGTAAATATTCCAGAAGTTGATGGAGTGGCTTATCAAGAGTTTAAATCAAAAGAAGAAGAGTATCATGGAATATTCAATTTGGTTAAGGTTAATGAAGAACTTTCTGTTTCAATACCTGATGGAACATACCGCAATTATTTAACTGGAAAAAGTGTGAAAGTACAAAATAAGAAATTGAAACTAAACAATGATCCGATAATAATCAAGGTGAAGAAATAATTGCTGACTTAAAACAGAAACCGATAGTTTCTGTTTTATTATTTTATGTTATAATTATTAAAAGAAGGATGTGTTATTTTGCTGGAAGTTGTAAATGTTATTGGTGCTGGTTTGGCAGGAGCTGAAGCGGCTTATCAAATAGCTAAAAGAAATATAAAAGTTAATCTTTATGAAGTGAAAACTTTGAAGAAAAATGAAGCTCAGAATTTAGATTTATTTGCTGAGTTGGTTTGTTCTAATTCTTTAAGGTCTAATGATATTAAGAATGCCGCCGGATTAATGAAAGAAGAATTAAGAAGATTAGATTCTTTGTTAATTAAAGTTGCGGATAAATATAAAGTACCTGCCGGAAGTGCTTTAGCGGTAGATAGAGAAGGTTTTTCAAAAGAAATAACTGAAATATTGAAAGCTAATCCAAATATTAATATAATCGAAGAAGAAGTAACTGAAATTCCTGAAGGATATACGATAATTGCATCAGGTCCTTTAACTACTTCCAAATTAACAGATAAAATCAAAGAGTTTACAGGTGAAGATATGCTTTATTTTTATGATTCTATCGCACCGATAATTGAGTTTGATTCTATCAATATGAATATTGCTTATTTTAAGAGCCGATATGATAAAGGCGAAGCTGATTACATCAATTGTCCAATGAGTAAGGAAGAATATGATTTGTGGTACAATGAATTGATAATCGCAGAAACGGCTAAAATAAAAGACTTTGAGCTTAAAGTTTTTGAAGGTTGTATGCCTTTTGAAGAAATGGCAAAAAGAGGATACCAAACTTTGCTATATGGACCAATGAAGCCTGTGGGACTAGGTAAAGATGGTGAAAAAAGACCTTATGCCGTTGTTCAGTTAAGGCAAGACAATCTAATTAAAACCATGTATAACATTGTGGGCTTTCAAACTCATTTAACCTATTCTGAACAGAAAAGAATCATTAGAATGATTCCTGGTTTAGAAAATGCTAATATCATCAGATACGGAATCATGCATCGAAATACCTTTATTAACGCTCCTAGTACGATTAATAGTTTCTATCAAACTAAGAAAAGAAATGACTTGTTCTTTGCCGGACAGATTAGTGGTGTTGAAGGTTATGTCGAATCAATTGCATCAGGTTTGGTAGCCGGTGTTAATATCTCAAGACTTATTAGAGGAAAAGAACTTGTTAGTTTCCCGGTTGAAACAGCTATAGGATCTCAAGCTTATTACATTTCTAATACAGCTACAGAAGATTTCCAACCAATGAATACAAATTTTGGTATCTTTCCTGAATTGAATTTCAAACATAAGAAACACGAAAGAAAAGAATTATATGTTCAAAGATCTTTAGAAAGATTAGAAGAGTTTATTATAGGTGGCAATATTGAGTAATCAAGAGGTAATTGAAAAGTATCAAGATTATTTGACTAACGAAAAACAGTATTCAGAAAATACTGTTATTTCCTATATCGGTGACATTAATTCGTTAGTTAACTTTTTGATTAACGAAGATTTAGGTGAGTTAGTGTTTACAACAAATAGAATTGCTAAATTCTATGTGGCTTACTTACATAATCAATTTGATCCAAAATCGATTAGAAGAAAAATTTCAAGCGTTAGAACTTTATTTGATTATCTTCAAGAAAATGAAATTGTGAGGGACAATCCTTTCAAAAACGTTGTACTTCCTAAGGTTGGGAAGAGATTGCCTAAATTTATTTACGAAGACGAAATGATTGATTTTTTAAACAACATAGAATCTTCAAAACCTATTGGTTTTAGGAATAAAACCATATTTGAGATGTTATACGGTTGTGGGTTGCGTGTTTCGGAATTGACAAATTTAAAAATTAAAGAGATTGATTTTGTTAAGCAAGAAATTCTTATCCACGGAAAAGGTTCCGTGGATAGAATTGTGCCAATGCATAACTTTGCTGTTAAAACCATGAAAGAGTATTTATTAAATGCTAGACCGCTTTTAAAGGTCAGAAGTGATTATGATAATGATTATGTTTTTATTAATCATCGAGGGAATCAATTAACCACAAGAGGTGTAAGAGATATCCTTCAAAGAGAAATTCATAAACAAGCTTCAACCTTAAAGGTTTCGCCACATTCATTTAGGCATTCATTCGCTACTCATTTATTGAATAATGGGGTTGATCTTAGAATCGTTCAAGAATTGTTAGGTCATGTTAGTTTATCTACTACTCAAATATATACAAAAGTATCAAAAGAAAGATTACAAGAAGAATATAAAAACGCTCACCCTAGAGCAAAAAAACAATAATTGCAGAAAAGAATATCAAGTTTGATATTCTTTCTTTTTACTTATAGACATATGTGCATTTCAATTTGGTTTCATCTTAGTGTCTAAATGTACTTAATTGTTATATATTACGTCTTTTTGAACTTTAAAGATGTTCTTTTGCTTTCTTTTTAAAAAGTTCTTAATTATATCATTTGAAAGCGTTTTTTCAGTGCAAATATTTGTTTTATTTAACTGAAATATTTGTTATAATTACAGCATAGGACTATAAGAAAGTGAGGGAAGTATGAGAAACAAAATTTTAGACACAAGTACGCTAGATAAAGAGTTATTAAAGCAGCTAGATGCATATATTGACTCTTTAGAAGGCGACAAGCAAGAACATTTAATTCATGTACTTCATAAAGCGCAAGATTTATTTAGTTACTTGCCACAAAATTTGCAGTTGTATATTGCTAGGAAACTTGATTTATCTGGAGCACGGGTTAACGGAGTAGTAACATTTTATTCATATTTTAATGAAAAACCTGTGGGTAAGTATATAATCAGCGTTTGCATGGGAACAGCATGTTTTGTAAAGGGAGCGGACAAAGTTTTAGAAAGAGTGCTTGAATTGACTGGTGCGGACAAAAATGAGATGAGTAAAGACGGATTGTTCACAGTTAAGGATGTCAGGTGTATTGGGGCTTGCGGATTAGCGCCAGTAATGACAGTTAATGACAAGGTTTACGGTAAAGTAAAACCAAAGGATGTAGATGACATCATTCGTCATTATAGGAGTATTCAATATGAGAATAAATAACTATAATGATTTGGTGGAATGGAAAAAAGTCTGCCCTAGAAAAACTGATTATAAAATCAATGTATTAGTTTGTAATGGTACTAGTTGTTTATCTAGTGATAGCGAGATGCTAGCTAAACTTCTTGAAAAAGAAATGATTGAAAGAAATCTTAAAGCTGACATAAGAATAATTAAAACAGGTTGTTTTGGATTTTGCGGACAGGGCCCAATCATAAAGATTGAACCTGATGATGTGACCTATGTTCAAGTTAAGGTTGAAGATATTTCTGAAATCGTTGAAAGTCATCTAGTTAATAGAATAGTCGTTAACAGATTGCTATATAAAGAACCTAATCAAAAAGAATTAGTAGAACAAAGTTCTGGGATGAAATTTTATAAGAAACAAATGCGGATTGCCTTAAGAAATTGTGGCGAAATAGACCCAGAGAATATTGAAGATTACATTGTAAACAATGGTTATTTTGCTTTAGCAAAAGTTTTACAAGAGTATACACCAGATGAAGTAATTAAAATCATTAAAGATTCCGGTCTTAGAGGTCGCGGTGGCGGCGGTTTTAATACTGGCTTGAAATGGGAACTTACAAGAAAAGTACCTGGAAAAGAAAAATATATAGTTTGTAACGCTGATGAAGGCGATCCAGGCGCTTTCATGGATAGATCCATTCTTGAAGGCGACCCACATTCAGTTCTTGAGGCAATGATGATAGCTGGTTATGCGATAGGCTCAAACCAAGGATTGATTTATATTAGAGCGGAGTATGGTGTAGCTACTGACAGATTATATAAAGCTATTAGCGATGCTAAAGAAGCTGGTTTAATCGGTAAAAATATCTTTGGAACTGAATTTTCTTTTGATATCAATATCAAATTAGGCGCAGGTGCTTTTGTTTGTGGCGAAGAAACTGCTCTTATTAGATCAATGGAAGGATTTAGAGGAGAACCTAATAAAAAACCTCCGTTTCCAAGTGTTCAAGGCTTTAGAGGTAAACCTACTTCAGTTAATAATGTTGAAACATTCGCTAATGTTCCAGCCATCATTCTTAATGGTTCTAAATGGTTCAGTTCAATCGGAACGGAAAAATCAAAAGGAACTAAAGTATTTGCCTTAGCTGGTCAAATTCGTAATAATGGTTTAGTGGAAGTTCCGATGGGAACTACATTTAGAGAAATAATTTATGATATCGGTGGAGGTCATCCACAAGGAAAAGAAATCAAAGCAATTCAAATTGGTGGTCCAAGCGGTGGAGTTATTACAAAGGATTTCTTTGACACTAAAATAGATTATGAATCATTATTAGGCATGGGTGCTATGATGGGTAGCGGTGGAATGATTATCATGGATGAAGATAGTGACATGGTAAAAATCGCTAAATTCTATTTGGAATTCACGCAAGACGAGTCTTGCGGTAAATGTACTCCTTGTCGAATCGGAACCAAGAGAATGTACGAAATTTTAGAGAACTTGGTAAATATGAAAGGCAAGCCGGAAGACTTAGACAGATTAAGATATCTTGGCGAAAACATAAAGAATACGTCGCTTTGCGGTTTAGGTCAAACAGCACCTAATCCTGTACTTTCAACTATGAAGCATTTTAGAGAAGAATATGAAGCTTATGCATATAGAACCAAGAAAACAACTTATTCAATTGATCCGAAACTTTGTATCGGTTGTACTAAGTGTGCGAGAAACTGCCCTGTAGATTGTATTGAAGGAAAAGTTAAAGAACCTCACTATATTGATGAAAGTAAATGTATTGCTTGTGGAGCATGTTATGAAGCGTGTCCAGTTCATGCAATCATCAAACCTTAGGAGGGATTAGAAGATGAAATTAATCGATAAGATGGTTCAATTAAAAATTAATGATATTAGTATAAATGTTGAAAGAGGCACTACTGTATTAGATGCCGCTAAAAAAATCGGAGTTCATATTCCAACTTTGTGTCACTTGAACCTAGAAGATTTTGGGGTTGTCAATAAGAGTGCGAGTTGTAGAGTATGTGTTGTAGAAGATGAAAACACAGGTAAGTTAATTCCTTCTTGTGCTCAAGAAGTATATGATGGTATGAGAATTCAAACCGATACTTTAAAAGCAGTTATGGGAAGAAGAACAAACCTTGAATTATTGCTTTCTAATCATCCAAACGAATGTTTGACATGTGTTAAGAACTTAGACTGTGAACTTCAGACATTAGCTCATGAGTTAAATATCAAAGAAATTCACTATCAAGGTGAAAAGATGTCACATCCGATTGATGTCACATCATTTGGTATTACCAAAGACACAAATAAATGTATTATGTGTAAAAGATGCGTCACTATGTGTGACGACATCCAAACAGTTGGAGTTTTAGGCGGATTAAAAAGAGGTTTTGATGCAGTTGTCGCAACAGCTTTCCATTTAGACTTGAATCAAACCAGTTGTACTTACTGCGGTCAATGCGTTTCAGTATGTCCTACAGGAGCTTTAGCTGAGACTAATGACTCACCAAAAGTATGGCGTGCTTTAAATGATCCGACAAAACATGTAATCGTTCAAGTAGCTCCTGCAGTTAGAGCTGCTATCGGTGAAGAGTTTGGATATGAACCAGGAAAGATATTGACTGGCCAAGTTGTATCAGGTTTAAGAAGACTAGGTTTCCATCAAATCTTTGATACTAATTTTGCGGCAGACTTAACAATTATTGAAGAAGCTACAGAGTTAGTGGATAGAATTCAAAATAATAAAACTTTACCAATGCTTACATCATGTTGTCCTGCATGGGTTCAATTTATTGAACATCAGTTCCCTGATTTGCTTGATGTTCCGTCATCATGCAAATCACCTCATGAAATGCTTGGTGTTTTAGCAAAAACATATTATGCTCAAGTCAATAATCTTGATTCAAAAAATATTGTAATGGTATCAATTATGCCATGTACTGCTAAGAAAGCTGAAGCAGCTAGAGGCGAGCTTAATAAAGATGGTTTAAGTGATGTTGATTATGTTATTACAACCAGAGAATTAGCTAGAATGTTTAAAGAAGCTTCAATTGACTTCACTAAACTACCTAATGATGAGTTTGATAACTTATTAGGAGAATCAACCGGTGCAGCAGCTATCTTCGGTACTACCGGTGGTGTTATTGAAGCAGCTACTAGAACTGCATATGAAATGATTACCGGTAGAGAATTGAAAGAAGTTGATTTTAAACAATTAAGAGGTATTGAAGGTATTAGAGAAGCCAAGGTTAAGCTCGGTGATTTAGAATTAAACATCGGTATCGCTCACGGCTTAGGTAATGCTAGAAAACTACTTCAAGACATAAGAGATGGCAAGAGTCATTTCCACGCTATTGAAATCATGGCTTGTCCAGGTGGATGTATTGGTGGCGGTGGTCAACCATATCATCATGGTCATACCGACATCTTGCTTAAACGTCAAAAAGCATTGTATGATTTAGATGCTTCAATGCCAAGAAGAAAGTCTCATGAAAACGAAATGTTGATTAAATTATATGATGATTTCCTTGGTAAACCAGGCGGACATTTAGCGCACGATTTATTACATACGACATATAGCGCTAAAGAAAGAATATAAAATCAAAAGGTCTAAAAACTATTTGTTTTAGACCTTTTTGTTTATTTTGGCATTAATTGATTTTACGATTACTTCTACAATTGTCACGAGAACTATCAATATTATCGTCCAGGCAAATACTTTTTCATACTCGATTGAGATACTGCCTTGAAAGAGTTCGTTACCAATCCCTTTTGAAGTTTGGGAGATAAATTCTGCCATGACAATTACTTTAAATCCCAATCCAAATGATTGTAATAATGACGTTTTTATATAAGGTAAAGCTAATGGGAAGTGAAGCTTCGCCATGATTTCTAGTTTGTGATTGGTTTCCATGGTAATTGTGTTTTTAAGTTCTTCTGAGATGTTCAATACACCATGCTTAGCACCTTCATAGATGATTGGAAAAACCATTACGAAGGTTATAATGAATAATGATAACTCATTACCAAAGATAATTAAGATAATTACTATAACCGAAGCAACCGGTAAAGTTCTTAAAGTAACTATAAACGGATGTAATATCTCATCAATTACTTTATAATTGCCAGAGATGATGCCTAATATAATAGCTAAAACACCAGATAAGGCAAATGCAATGATTAATCTTATCAAAGTATATCCAATGGTTTCATATGTTTTTACTTCTAGTAGAAGATCAAATAAAGATTTGATAACTAAGATTGGACTAGGTAGAATAAACTGATTATTCACTGAAAGTGAAAATAAATACCAAATCAAAACAAATACTATGACGGATAAAAATCCTAAATAGTGTTTTCTTTTTATTTTCGCCATATGAAATCCTCATTAGGGATAGCATTACCGATAAGCTCAGGTTTAAAATCATAGATCATTTGTAAGAAGTCATTGATAACCTGTTCTTCGTCTTCAGCGTATAAAAATGCTATGTTACTTCTATTTATTGAATCTCTAATTACTTCTTTTGAGAAAGGATAATCCATACTTTCGCAAAAGCCAGAAACTTCTATGGGATTATTAAGCGTATAAATAGCAGCTGATTGTAATCCTCTTAGATAATTGTTTACTTGAGAATCAGATAAATCTTCATTTACAAAGACACCTGCTTGAGGAAATAAATCAAATTCAGTATAGTCTTCCCAAATTTGAGCTAGATCTAATGTGTATAGATATTCATCATTTAAAATGGCGGTGGTTGTTACTGGTTCGGAGATTATCGCAATTGTATTTTCTTCTTGCATGAATCTAAGGTAAGCTTCTTGAACTGAACTAGCATCAAAGTTGATTTCGATATTAGGATTAATCTGTTCGAATAAATAATCTAGTATTATTTCTGGAACAGCAGCTTTCCCGTAAGATATTATTGTGTAATTATCTAAATTATTAATATCAATTGGTGATTTTGATATGATTTGAAAATTAGTCCAAGTTAATAGACCAGCTAATTTATATCCCATTCCTTTATTATATAGATTAGCTCCTAGGTTGATAGGCGCAATAATAATCTCATGAGATTTAGAAGTAAAAGCAGCTAATAATGGTGAAGGACCACTAACTCTTTCTATTCGATAATTAGTATTATCTTGATGATACTCCATATAACTTTGGGCAATGCTTGGAACACCATTAGGCACAATTACTTTAATCTGTTCTTGATTGTTATTACAAGCTGTTAAAGAAACCGTAAGTAAAACAAAAAATAATAAAATAATCTTTTTCAATTAGACCACCAACTTTCATCTAATAATATGATATACTATATTTATTAAGAAATATGTAACATATGTTACAAATTGGAGATTTTATGAAAGAAAAATTGAGTAAAGAAATATTAAAAGAGTTTTCTTTAAATTGTCAGTATCCTAAAGATTCTTTTGTTTCTTATGAGAATGATTTATGTGACAAAATCGGGTATATTGTCGAGGGTAGTTTACAATTAGTTCATTTCACACCTAACGGTGAAGAAAAGATATTAGCTGACCTGAAAAGCGGTGATTTATTCGGTGATTTTTTGATTAATAGTGAATATCCATTTTATCCAGGCAATCTAGTGTGTTTAGAAGAAACTAGTATATGTTTTTTAGATAAAAATAGTTTAAACAAATTATTAGTATCCAATGATTCATTTAGAAACCTTTATTTAAAACAATTATCAGATAAAGCTTTACAGTTAAATCAGCATAATAAAATTCTTTTACAAAGAAGTTTAAAAGATAAAATCCTTTTATATATAAACAACAGAATAACAACTGATAAAAGTTTTGTTATTAAGATTAA
>Ga0265295_1004651_pt1 | contig 18255 bp, 10 predicted proteins | sample Munlansysbiofilm_FD_192503 | JGI IMG/M metagenome (GOLD analysis project Ga0265295, IMG submission 192503) | Leachate microbial communities from a municipal landfill in Southern Ontario, Canada - Methane capture system biofilm | ecosystem: Engineered > Solid waste > Landfill > Unclassified ...
CCGCACTTTTGGGATAAATCGGGGGTGCTATGAGACTCAACAATTTCGAAACCCTGCGGATCTGGCATTTGTCTTGCCGCCAGAGTGGCCACGCCTGACAAAAACCGGGGTTTCCGGATGGACACTAGTTGGCCAAGTTCTTTGTAAATTTCTGCACTCAACCGAGACCCACGCTTCCATACCTCCAAATCCTCAAAACGCATGGCACTCCTTTCAGGCCCGAGGCCCGAGGCCCGAGGCCCGAGGCCCGAGGCCCGAGGCCCGAGGCCCGAGGCCCGAGGCCCGAGGCCCGAGGCCCGAGATAGAGTCTCAAAACAAACAAAAGGCCTGCAATATAAATATCTTGAATGGGTTTTTAACTTTTTCGGCCTTGCCCCTTGCTTTAACCTTTAACCTTTAACACCTTTAACCTTTAACCTTTGGCCTTTCACCTTCGGCCTTTGGCCTCGGGCCTTTCACCTTTCACCTTTCACCTTTCACCTTTCACCTTTCACCTTTCACCTTTCACCTTTCACCTTTAACCTTCGGCCTTTGGCCTCGGGCCTTTCACCTCGGGCCTTTGGCCGCGTCCCGCGGTCCGCTACCCAAATAATTCTCGAACTATTTTTTCCGCCAGTTCCTCCGCAGACTTCTCCGCGCCGTTAACAACGATCTCCGGCTTTTCCGGGGCTTCGTAGGCGGAGTCGATGCCGGTGAAGTTTTTGAGTTGTCCGGCGCGGGCTTTTTTGTAGAGGCCTTTGGGGTCGCGCTGTTCGCAGACCTCCAGCGGGGTGTTGACGTACACCTCGATGAACTCGCCCGGCTCCAGCAGGTCGCGGGCCAGCTGGCGTTCGCTTTTGAAGGGGGAGATGAAGGACACCAGCACGATGAGGCCGGCATCGACGAACAGTCTGGCGGTTTCGGCGACGCGGCGGATGTTTTCGACGCGGTCGGCGTCGGTGAAGCCGAGATCGCGGTTGAGGCCGTGGCGCACGTTGTCGCCGTCGAGGATGTAGCTGTGCTTGCCCATGGAGTGGAGTTTTTTCTCCACCAGGTTGGCGATGGTCGATTTGCCGGAACCGGACAGGCCGGTGAACCACAGCACGCGCGGTTTTTGCCCTTTTTGTTCGGCGCGGGCCTGTTTGTCGATATCGAGGGCCTGCCAGTGGATGTTGTCGGCGCGGCGCAGGGCGAAGTCGATCATGCCGGCGCCGACGGTGGCGTTGCTGAAGCGGTCGATGAGGATGAAGTTGCCGGTGGCGCGATTTTCCTTGTAGGGGTCAAAGGAGATCGCCTTGCCGAGGCTGAGGTTGCACACCCCGACCTCGTTGAGGCCCAGGGTTTTGCCGGGTTCCTGCTGCAGGGTGTTGACGTTGACCTTGCGCCGCAGATCGCTGATCTGGGCCGGGACGGTGGTGCAGCCGGTCTTGAGCAGATAGCCGCGGCCCGGCAGCAGGGGCTCCTCGTGCATCCACACCACATGCGCCCGCAGCTGATCGGTATGGATGGGGCGCGCCAGGGGGGCGGACAGCAGGTCGCCGCGGCTGATGTCGATCTCGTCCTGCAAGGTCAGGGTCACGGCCTGCCCGGCGACGGCCTGCGACAAATCGCCGTCCATGGTGACGATGCGGGCCACGGTGCTTTTCTGCCCGGAGGACGGCACCACAACCTCATCGCCGGGGCGCAGGGTGCCGGAGGCGATGGTGCCGGAAAAGCCCCGGAAATCGAGGTTGGGACGGTTGACCCACTGCACCGCCATGCGGAACGGCCGGGACGCGGCGTCGTCGACAACCTGCACCGTTTCCAGATACTCCAGCAGGGTCGGCCCCTGGTACCAGGGGGTGTGGCCGTTGGCCTCGATGACGTTGTCCCCCTTGAAGGCGGAGATGGGGATAGCGGTGATATCCTCGAAGCCGAGCCCGGCGGCGAAGGTTTCGTATTCCTCGCGGATGGTGTGGAAGCGGCTGGCGGCGTAGTCCACCAGGTCCATCTTGTTGATGGCCAGCACCACGTGGCGGATCCCCACCAGAGAGACCAGGTAGCTGTGGCGCCGGGTCTGGGTCAGCACCCCCTTGCGGGCATCGATGAGGATGATGGCCACCTCGGCGGTGGAGGCGCCGGTGACCATGTTGCGGGTGTACTGCTCGTGCCCGGGCGTGTCGGCGACAATGAATTTGCGCTTGTCGGTGGAGAAAAACCGATACGCCACGTCGATGGTGATGCCCTGCTCCCGCTCGGCCTGCAGACCGTCGAGCAGCAGCGCGTAATCGACATCCTCGCCCTGGGTGCCGACCCGCTTGCTGTCGGCCTCCAGCGCAGCCAGCTGATCCTCGAAGATCAGCTTCGAATCCCACAGCAACCGCCCGATCAGGGTACTCTTGCCATCATCGACACTGCCGCAGGTGATGAAGCGCAGCATCGATTTTTCTTCCTGCTTTTTTAGATATTGATGAATGTCTTCGGCGATTAGATTTGATTTATGACTCACAGTATCTTCCTTTCAGGCCAAGAAAAATAGGCCAAAGGCCCGAGGCCCGAGGCCAAAGGTAAAACCTAAAACCAAGCCAAAATCCGAACCCGGAAATCTTATTTTTAACGACGATTTTTTGGAATTTTGCTTTTCACCTTTGGCCTCGGGCCTCGGGCCTCGCCCCTAAAAATATCCTTCCTGTTTCTTCTTCTCCATCGATCCTGCCTGGTCGTGGTCGATGAGGCGGCCCTGGCGTTCGGAGGTGCGGGTCAGCAGCATTTCCTGGATGATCTCCGGCAGGGTGGCGGCGGTGGACTCGACGGCGCCGGTGAGGGGGTAGCAGCCGAGGGTGCGGAAGCGCACCGATTTCATCTCCACTTTTTCGCCGGGCTTAAGCTGCATGCGGTCGTCGTCGAGCATGATCAGCATGCCGTCGCGCTGCACGACGGGGCGTTTTTTGGAGTAGTAGAGGGGCACGATGGGGATGCTCTCCAGGTAGATGTACTGCCAGATGTCGAGTTCCGTCCAGTTGGACAGGGGGAAGGCGCGAATGCTCTCGCCGGGGCTCACCCTGGAGTTGTAGAGGTTCCAGAGTTCGGGGCGCTGGTTTTTGGGATCCCAGCGGTGGGTGGCGGTGCGGAAGGAGAAGATGCGCTCCTTGGCGCGGGATTTCTCCTCGTCGCGGCGGGCGCCGCCGAAGGCCGCATCGAATCTGTACTTGTCGAGGGCCTGCTTGAGCCCTTCGGTCTTCATCACGTCGGTGTACAGGGCCGAGCCGTGGGTGAAGGGGGAGATGCCCTGGCGCACGCCTTCCTCATTGGTGTAAATGAGCAGGTCAAAGCCGTATTCCGCCGCAAGGTTATCGCGGAACTCGATCATCTCGCGAAATTTCCAGGTGGTATCGACATGCATCAGGGGAAACGGCGGCCGCGCCGGATAAAACGCCTTGCGCGCCAGATGCAGCATCACCGAAGAGTCTTTACCTATGGAATAAAGCATTACCGGGTTCTGGAACTCGGCGGCCACTTCGCGAAGGATATGAATGCTCTCGGCTTCCAGTTGCCGCAGATGGGTCATGTTTAACTTCATGGAGAGTCCTTTTTAAAAGCAGGGACGAGGCCCGAGGCCCGAGGCCCGAGGCCCGAGGCCCGAGGCCCGAGGCCCGAGGCCCGAGGTAGAATCTCAAAATAAACAAAAGTCCTGCAATATAAACATCTTGAATGGGTTTTTAACTTATTCAGCCTTGCCCCTTGCTTTAACCTTTGGCCTTTGGCCTCGGGCCTTTCACCTTTGGCCTTTGGCCTTTAGCCTCGTACCTTTTCAAAACCCCCAAACCGCCGGTATCACCACCAGGGCCACGGCCATGTACAGCAGATTCAGCGGGATGCCGAGTTTGAGAAAGTCGCTGAACCGGTAGCCGCCGGGGCCGTAGACCATGAGGTTGGTCTGGTAGCCTATCGGGGTGGCGAAGCTGGCGGAGGCGGCCACGGCGATGGCCACGGCAAACGGCATGGGGTCGAGGCCCTGCCGGCCGGCGACGGCCATGGCGATGGGGAACATCAGAGCCGCGGCGGCGTTGTTGGTGATCATCTCGGTGATCAGCGAGGTTGCCAGGTAGATGGCCGCCAGAAGCCCCATCGGTCCCAGGCCGCGCAGGCTGTCGATGAGATGATCGGCCAGCAGACCGGCGGCGCCGGTTTTTTCCAGGGCCCGGCTCAGGCCCAGAGCGGCGGCGATGATGATCAGCACGTTAAGCTCGATGGACCGCCGGGCTTCGACCACGGTGATGCAGCGCGTCCAGATCAGCAGGATCACCGCCAGAATCGCCGCCTTGAGAATATCGAGGATGCCGAAAGCCGCCAGCGCCACCATGGCGGCGGTCACCCCGACGGTCATCAGCCCTTTGCGGCGATCAATTTTGGGGATATCCACCACCCGGGTCATCATATAAAACTCCCGCGAATGATTCCAGCGTTTGCTGAAATCGTCGCCGGCCAGCAACAGCAGGGTGTCGCCGGGGCGCAGCACCACCTCCCCCAGATTGGAGCGCAGCCGCTCGCCGTGGCGATGCACGGCCAGAATGGCGGCATCGTAGCGGGCGCGGAAGTTGCCTTGCTTGATGGTCTTGCCCAGCATGGGCGAGGAGCGGGATACGACGGCTTCCAAAATGCGGCCGTTGCCGCTTTCACGCAGCGTCCGGCAGAATTCGTCCTCATGCACCGGCATCAGCCCGGCCAGGCCCTGCAGGCGCAGAATCGCGTCGAGATTGCCGGTAAACAACAGATGATCCCCGGCATGCAGCACATCCGACGGCCGAATCGGCGCCAGCCGTTCGTCGCCGCGCTGGATCTGCACCAGAAATAGCTGACCGAGATTGCGCAGCGCGGCCTGTTCGACGCTTTTACCCGCCAGAGCGCTGCTTTCGGGGACGAGCATCTCGATGAAGTATTCGCGGTCGCCGCCGGTTTCCATCTGCTGGGCCAGGTCACAGCGCTCGGGCAGCAGGCGCAACCCGACCAGCAGCAGAAAGGCGATGCCGGCCATGGCGCAGGGCAGACCGACCCAGGCAAGCTCGAACATGCCCAGCGACCTGTGGCCCTGCTGCAGCAGCATGCCATTCACCACCAGGTTGGTGGAGGTGCCGATCAGGGTGCAGATACCACCGAAAATGGAGGCGTAGGAGAGCGGCAGCAGAAATTTGCTCGGACTGAGGCGATGCTTGAGCGCCCAGTCGCGAATCGCCGGCGTGAACATGGCGACGATCGGCGTATTGTTGAGAAACGCCGACATGCCCGCCACCGGACCCATCATCCGCGCCAGGGAACGGCGCCCCCCGCCGCTGCGCCCCATCACATGGTCGGCAAAAAACGCCAGCAACCCGGAAGACTGGGCGGCATAGGCGACGATGAACAACAGCCCCACGGTCAGCATGCCGGGATTGGCGAAACCGGCAAAAGCCTCCGCCGGCGTCAGCACCCCCGCTACCAGCAACACCCCCAGCGCAGAGAAGACAATGATATCCGGCGCCAGAAATTCAAACACCAGCGCCGCCAGCATCAGCACGACGATCAACAGGGTAAATATGGCAGCAGCAGACATAAATCTTCAGATCTCAGTTTACAGCTCGCAGCTATCAGCTATCAGCTTTCAGTTCTCAACCCTTAACTTCAATACCGCGGGGTGGCGCCCCCGCCCGGCGCTTCACTCTTTTTGCTTGCCCAAAAAGAGTAAACAGAAAAAGGGCACCCCGCTCCTGGCCCGCCTGCGGCGGGTTCCCTCCGTGCAGCACCCGCCGGGCGGGCGGAAATGATTCGCTTACGCTCAGATTTCCGCCTGTTTCGCCCGTCGGCCACCGCACTCCGGCGGCGTCACAAGGGGAAATGGACGGCAAACCAGGTTTGCCGTAAACCAATCTAGCAGCACCGGTTTCCGCAACAGCCTACCAGCAAAACTGGCGACGCAATACGGTCACGCAAAAGCCCTACGCAGTGCAACCGGTATGGATTCGCAGCGCCGGTGCCAAAAGGCAGCACCCTTGGAGCCGGAGCCTATCATAATGGCGATAGCCGACCCTACGTCCTTTCTTTCCATACTTTCTTTAGACGAGTAAAGAAAGTATGCCGGCTGCCGGCCGGGACCGGCGAAGTGGAACTAAAAGCTTTTGACCTCAGCTCGCAGCTTACAGCACTCAGCTCGCAGCTTACAGCTATCAGCCCTCAACCTTTAACTTCAATACCGCGGGGTGGCGCCCCCGCCCGGCGCTTCACTCTTTTTGCTTGCCCAAAAAGAGTAAACAGAAAAAGGGCACCCCGCTCCTGGCCCGCCTGCGGCGGGTTCCCTCCGTGCAGCACCCGCCGGGCGGGCGGAAATGATTCGCTTACGCTCAGATTTCCGCCTGTTTCGCCCGTCGGCCACCGCACTCCGGCGGCGTCACAAGGGGGAAGAAACGGCATAACGGCAAACCGGGTTTGCCGTAAACCAATCTAGCAGCGCCGGTTTCCGCAACAGCCTACCAGCAAAACTGGCGACGCAATACCGATACGCAAAAGCCCTACGCAGCGCAATCGCACCAAACGGGCAGCGCCGCTGACACAAGGCAGCGCCCATAGAGCCGGAGCCTATCATAATGGCGATAGCCGACCCTGCGTCCTTTCTTTCCATACTTTCTTTAGACGAGTAAAGAAAGTATGCCGGCTGCCGGCCGGGACCGGCGAAGTGGAAGTAAAAGCTTTTGACCTCAGCTCGCAGCTTACAGCACTCAGCACTCAGCACTCAGCACTCAGCTCGCAGCTTACAGCTATCAGCCCTCAACCTTTAACTTCAATACCGCGGGGTAGCGCCCCCGCCCGGCGCTTCACTCTTTTTGCTTGCCCAAAAAGAGTAAACAGAAAAAGGGCACCCCGGCTCCTGGCCCGCCTGCGGCGGGTTCCCTCCGTGCAGCACCCGCCGGGCGGGCGGAAATGATTCGCTTACGCTCAGATTTCCGCCTGTTTCGCCCGTCGGCCACTGCACTCCGGCGGCGTCACAAGGGGAAATGGACGGCAAACCAGGTTTGCCGTAAACCAATCTAGCAGCACCGGTTTCTGCAACAGCCTGCCAGCAAAACCGGCGACGCAATACGGTCACGCAAAAGCCCTACGCAGTGCAACCGGTATGGATTCGCAGCGACGGTGCCAAAAGCCAGCGCCCTTGGAGCCGGAGCCTATCATAATGGCGATAGCCGACCCTGCGTCCTTTCTTTCCATACTTTCTTTAGACGAGTAAAGAAAGTATGCCGGCTGCCGGCCGGGACCGGCGAAGTTGAAGTAAAAGGTTCAGCACTCAGCACTCAGCACTCAGCTCTCAGCTCTCAGCTCTCAGTGCGCAGCACTCAGCACTCAGCACTCAGCACTCAGCACTCAGCACTCAGCACTCAGCTCTCAGCTCTCAGCTCTCAGTGCGCAGCACTCAGCTCTCAGCTCTCAGCTCTCAGTGCGCAGTCCTCAGCTCTCAACATTTAACTTCAATACCGCGGGGTGGCGCCCCCGCCCGGCGCTTTACTCTTTTTGCTTGCCCAAAAAGAGTAAACAGAAAAAGGGCACCCCGGCTCCTGGCCCGCCTGCGGCGGGTTCCCTCCGCGCAGCACCCGCCGGGCGGGCGGAAATGATTCGCTACGCTCAGATTTCCGCCTGTTTCGCCCGTCGGCCACTGCACTCCGGCGGCGTCACAAGGGGGCACAGATGGCAAACCGGCTTTGCGGTCAAACCAATCTCACAGCGACGGTTTTCGCGTCCCGCAACCCGCAAATCGCGTCCCACCTTCCCCCCTACCGAAAATACCCCCGATACCACGCCACGAACCTGCCAACCCCCTCCTCGATACTGGTGGAAGGTTTAAAACCGACATCGCGGGTCAGATCGTCGACATCGGCGTAGGTGGCGGGCACATCGCCGGGCTGGATTGGCAGGAGGTTTTTCTCCGCAGTCCGGCCAAGGGCTTTTTCCAGGGTTTCGATCAGGTGCATAAGCTCGACGGGATTGTTGTTGCCGATATTGTACAGGCGGTAAGGTGCGTTGCTGGTGCCGGGATCGGGCTGATCGCCGTTCCACTGGGGATTGGGGCGGGCGGTGTTGTCCAGGGTGCGCATCACGCCTTCGACGATATCGTCGATGTAAGTAAAATCGCGGCGCATTTTGCCATAGTTGAACACATCGATGGGCCTGCCCTCCAGAATCGCTTTGGTGAACAGAAACAGGGCCATGTCGGGGCGTCCCCAGGGTCCGTAGACGGTAAAAAACCGCAGGCCGGTGACCGGCAGGCGGTACAGGTGAGCGTAGGTGTGCGCCATCAGCTCGTTGGCTTTTTTGGAGGCCGCGTACAGGGACACGGGATGATCGACGTTGTGGTGGATGGAAAACGGCATGCGGGTGTTGGCGCCGTACACCGACGAGGACGAGGCATAGACCAGGTGCTGCACCTCGTTGTGCCGGCAGCCTTCCAGGATATTGACAAAGCCGACCAGGTTGCTGTCAACGTAGGCATGGGGATTCTTCAGGGAGTAACGCACACCCGCTTGGGCGGCCAGGTTGACCACCCGGTCGAATTTTTCCGTCTTGAACAGCGCCGCCATGCCGTCGCGATCGGCCAGGTCGAGCTTGACGAAGCGGAAGTTGGGACGCCCATCGAGCTGCGCCAGACGGGCCTTTTTGAGACTGACGTCGTAGTAGTCGTTGAGGTTGTCAAGCCCGACGACCTCGTCGCCACGGTCGAGCAGTACCTTGGCCAGGTGAAAACCAATAAAACCGGCCGTTCCCGTAACGAGAATCTTTTGCACTGGCAAACTCCTAAAAAAGAAACCCCATGTTAACTGAGATAAAGGGGATGGATAAGATAAAAGCTCAATTAAAGAAAATTCAAATCTATATCGGACTTGAGTAATTATTAAAACGCCTATATTCCAATCGAGGATTACCGAAATTTACCAAGAGTCCGGCTTCGATTTTGGATGCCTTGAGATAATTCAAAACCTGTGCGACATGTTCAGGTGCCAATTTTTTCACTGCTTTTAATTCAATAAGCACCTGATTATTCACCATGATATCAGCAAAATAATCGCCAACTACCCTATTTCGAAAATTTACTTTAATTGGGACCTGTGCTCGGGCATTCAAGCCAAGATCCTCTAATGCTACAAGAAGTGATTTTTCATAAACAGACTCAAGAAAGCCACTACCCAACTCGTTACTAACTTCAAAACAAGCCTGCAATATCAGTTTGGTTATGTCATCGTATTGCAAAATTGAGTTCCTTTGAATGAGCCTGAATTTTGATCTAAAAAATCCCCCCCATCCCCTTTATCCCAGTTGCATAGGATTTTGACTCAAACTTACAGCTTGCAGTTGAAGGTTCAGCTTTTACGCCCAATGCCTTGATACTCGAATCCGGATTGTTTGACAGTTTGCGGTTCATACTGGTTGCGACCGTCGAAGATGACCGGCTGTTTCATCAACTTGCGCATGGCGTGGAAATCGGGGGTGCGGAAGGGTTTCCACTCGGTGACCAGGATCATGGCATCGACATCCTGCAAGGCATGGTACTGGTGCTCGCAGAGTACCAGATCGCCGTTGTCGAACCAGGCCGCCGGCAGCTGGCGGCGGGCGGCGTCCATGGCGACCGGATCGTAGGCGCGGACTTTGGCGCCGGCTCCGATCAGTTCATGCAGCAGCACCACCGCCGGCGCTTCGCGCAGATCGTCGGTGCCGGGCTTGAAGGCCAGTCCCCAGACACCGAAGGTCAGGCCGCTGAGATCGTCGCCGAAGCGTTCGCGGACTTTCTGGCACAGAACCCGGCGCTGCGCCTGGTTGCGCTCCTCGACGGAGCGCAGCAGTCTGGGCTCGAAGCGGCAACTTTCGGCCAGGTGGATGATGGCCTTGACGTCCTTGGGAAAGCAGGAGCCGCCGTAGCCGCAGCCGGGATAGATAAAGGAGTAACCGATACGCGCGTCGGAGCCGATGCCGAGGCGCACATTCTCCACATCGACATCGAGCCGATCGCACAATCCGGCAATCTCGTTGATGAAGGAGATTTTGGTGGCGAGCATGGCATTGGCGGCGTACTTGGTCATCTCCGCATCGCGCACCCCCATGTACAGGGTACGGTCGCGATTCATGTTGAAGGGCGCGTAGAGCTGCCGCATGATCTCCCGGGCACGGTCGCTGTCGCTGCCGACGATAATGCGATCGGGCCGCATGAAGTCGTCGATGGCGGCGCCCTCCTTGAGAAATTCGGGGTTGCTGACCACATCGAAATCGATGCTCACGCCGCGGCTTTGCAATTCACCCTGAATGGCCTCGCGCACCTTCTCCGCGGTGCCCACCGGCACCGTCGACTTGTCCACCACCACGCCATAGGCGTTAAGATGGCGGCCGATTTCCCGCGCCACGGCGAGCACCTGCCGAAGATCGGCGCTGCCATCGCCATTGGAGGGCGTGCCCACCGCGATGAAATAGATCTGCGAGTCGGCCATGGCTTCGGCCAGCGAGGTGGTAAAACGCAGGCGGCCGTCCTTGCTGTTGTTTTTCACCATCGCGTCCAGGCCCGGCTCGAATATCGGAATCTGGCCCTGCCCGAGCTGGGCGACCTTGGCGGGGTCGGTGTCGACGCAGGTGACGGTGTTGCCCATTTCCGCAAAGCAGGTGCCGGTAACAAGTCCGACATAGCCGGTTCCGATGACGGTCAGGTTCATGATCGAGTCCTTATCTGGGGTAAGTTGTCAGATGGCGATAAGTTGCCGGCGCCCGCTAGCCTTTTGCCAGAATACCATCGCCCCGGCAATTTTCAGCCTGCAGGGCGGCGATGGCATCCAGTCCGGCGGCAAGGGTTTTTTTCAGCCCCTTGGGGTTGTGGGCATCGGTGCCGAAATAATCGTACAAGCCACCGGCAAGGTGCAGACGGGCCTGCTCCGTGACATCGGGACCGTACCAACCGGCAAAGCTGGAGATATTGCCCTGAAACAGGCACCCCATGTTTGCCAGGGTCTGCGTGAGGGGTTCGGTTTGCGGCACAACCGGTAGTGAAGACATCTTGCGCAAGGGCCAGAGCCGTCGCAGCCAGCCGCAGGGGGTTTCACGGGCGGGGGATCTTTCAAACAGGGGAAATCTTTCGGGGTGGGCCATGACCGGCACCCATTTGCGTCTCAAAAGCTGGAAAAGAGCCTGCTTGACGAATTCCGGGGAGGCCTGCTGGGCGGCTTCGACCAGTACCATCCGGGTGTCGCCGAGAGGCTGCAGGTCGTCCAGATTGGCCAGCATGATTTCATCGAGATAATACTCCATGCCGGGATGGAGGGTCAGAGGGATGCCATGCTCCAGAAAAGCCTGCTGCAGACCGCTGGTGGCGTGCCGCACGCCTCGCGGCGTATTATCGTAGGCACCGTGCAGGCAATGGGGTGTGCAGTAGATATCGGTGAATCCCGCTTCGGCCAGCAACCGCCCCATGGCAAGCGACTCGTCAAGATTTCTGGAGCCGTCGTCCAGGCCTGGCAGCAGATGGCAATGCCAGTCAATCATGGTTTCCCTTCCCTGGGAAGAAACAGGAGGGGAATTTGCCCCTCCTGCAGGAATCTTTTTTGTGTTCTTTTAAAGACAACTTAGCCGGATTGCAGTTTTAAATCAATCTCGCAGCGTCAGCTTACAGCCGGCAGTTTTCAGCTATCAGCTTTCAGTCCTCAGTTCTCAACCCTTAACTTCAATACCGCGGGGTGGCGCCCCCGCCCGGCGCTTTACTCTTTTTGCTTGCCCAAAAAGAGTAAACAGAAAAAGGGCACCCCGCTCCTGGCCCGCCTACGGCGGGTTCCCTCCGCGCAGTACCCGCCGGGCGGGCGGAAATGATTCGCTACGCTCAGATTTCCGCCTGTTTCGCCCGTCGGCCACCGCACTCCGGCGGCGTCACAAGGGGGAATAAAACGACTACGCCGTTTTAAATCAATCTCGCAGCGCCGGTTTCTGCAACAGCCTGCCAGCAAAACCGGCGACGCAATACGGTCACGCAAAAGCCCTACGCAGCACAACCCCACCAAACGGGCAGCGCCGCTGACACAAGGCAGCGCCCTTGGAGCCAGAGCCTATCATAATGGCGATAGCCGACCCTGCGTCCTTTCTTTGGTGACTTTCTTTGGACGAGCAAAGAAAGCCACCCGGCTGCCGGCCGGGACCGGCGAAGTTGAACTAAAAGCTTTTGACCTCAGCTTACAGCTTACAGCTCTCAACCCCTCACCCCTCCTTACCCGTCCAGCGCCCCAGCAACCTCCCCACGACACCGGGCTTGGCGGTCATCTTGTCCTGCTGGTAATAGCCATAGCCATACCCGTACCCATAACCGTAGCGGCCATAGCTGCCATAGCGGCTGTAGCCGCCGTAATAGCCCTGCCCTTCCTGGTTCTTGTCGTTGAGGACAAACCCGATCAGCGGCGCCTTGATGTTGTCCATGATTTCCTTGACCCGGCGGGCGGCCTTGATGGAGACGCCGCCGACCTGCAGCACCCACACCACCTGCTCCGCCAGGGAGGTGAGGATGGTGGCGTCGGTGACGGCCAGCACCGGAGGAGCGTCCAGCAGAATGACATCGTATTGATCGCGAAGCTCGCGGACCAGATTTTTCATGCGCTGCGATTCCAGCAACTCCGCCGGGTTGGGAGGCACCGCCCCGGACGGCAGGAAATCCAGCTGGAACAGGCCGGTCGGTTTGATCGCTTCTTCGACTTTGGCGTCTCCGACCAGCACCTCGGTCAGGCCGACGGCGTGATGATCGCCGAACATCTCCTGCAACGTCGGCTTGCGCAGATCGCACCCTACCAGCAACACCCGGTTGCCGGTCTGGGCGAGGGTCACGGCGAGATTGCCGGAGATGGTGGTCTTGCCTTCCGAGGGGAAGGCGCTGGTCACCAGCAGCACCTTTTTATCGCGTCCCAAGGAGGAAAAATGCAGGGAGGTACGCAGGCTGCGGAAAGCTTCGGCGGCGGCGGATTTCGGCTTGAACTGGGCAATCAGCACGCGCCGGCTGCTGTTACCATCAACCAGGGCCTGGCGGTCCTTGCCCTTGCGGTCGAGACCAATATAGGGGATGACGGACAGCAGCGGCACGCCGACTTCGCGCTTGGCGAGTTCGCCGTCCTTGATGGAGTCGTCCAGGTATTCGAGCAGGAAAGCCAGTCCGATACCGGCCATGCAGCCGACGATCAGCCCCAGCAGCAGATTTTTGGCTTTCTGCGGTTTGACCGGCCTGTCGGGGACGATGGCCGGATCGATGATATTGACGTTGCCGATGGTCGCGGCCCGCGCCAGGCGCGCCTCTTCGTGCTTCTGCAGCAGGAAGGTGTAGATCTCGGCATTGACGGTGGAGCGGCGCGTCAAGCGCGCCAGGTCCCGTTCGGCGGCGGGCAGCTGCCGCACGCGGGCTTCGTAGCGCTGCAGATCGCCGCGCACCGTATCGGACTGCTTGCTCAGGCCGGACAGCAGCTGCTGGTAGGTGGACAGCAGCTTGTCCTGGATCTGCATGATCTGTCCCTGCACGGCACGGACATCGGGATGCATCTCGGTCAGATCGACCAGCAGGCGGCGCTTCTCCACTTCGAGGGTCGCCAGTTTTTCCGCCATGGACGAAACCACCGGGTCGTCCATCAGCACGGCGGGGACATAGCTCTTTTTCTGCGCCATGGCGGTATTCAGGGAGGCCACCGCAAACTGGGCCTGACGGCGCAGCAGCTCGACGCTGGCCAGTTCTTTTTCCTGGCCGGTGAGCAGGCCGATCAGGCTGGTGGCCTCGGTGCCCATCTCCACCACGCCGGAGGTGCTTTTGTACGCGGCCAGCTGCTCCTCGGCGGTGTCCAGGTTTTCCCGTACCGATTGCAGCTGTTTGTCGATAAACTCGACCGATTTGTTGGCTTCCTCGGATTTGAGCAGGATATTGCGCTCAAGGTAGACGCTGGACAGGGCATTCACCACCTCGCTGGCCAGTTCGGGATCCGTGTGCCGGTAGCTCACCTGGATGATATTGGTCCCCTTGCCAACCTCGGAGGCCTTGATGGCCTCCCGCAGCCCCAGCACCACCTGGTTGAAGGGCCGCAGGCTCAATTCGAATTCCTGCCCCTCGTGACCGCGCAGGTTGTCGATCAGCAGACGCAAGCCGCCCGCCGAAAACAGATGCCCGGCCTGTCCAATCCCGACCGCATTGCCATCGGCGTCGGCCACCCGATAGCGGCCGGCGTCCAGCAGCCGCACCACGTAATGGGGGTTTTCCGCCGTGGAGGCGAATTCGCGCACCGCAAAATCCATCTCATCGGACTGTTTGTCGATCTGCCAGTCGAGATGCAGGCGTTTGACCACTTCTTCGATGTTGGTACGCGAGCGCAGAATCTCGACCTCGGTCTCGATGGGGTTCTCGCGGCTCAGCCCCAGATCGTCGAGCAATCCGTTGCCGTTGACCTTTTCGTCACGCACATGCAGGGTGGCTTTGGCCTCGAACAGGGGACTGACGAGAAAGGTGTAGAGCGCCACCGAAAGGAAAATCGCGCAGAAGGCGAAAACAACCGATTTGCGCCGCCGGAACAGAACGTTGATGTAGTCCTGCAGATGAACTTCTTCTTCATCGATATAGGTATAGCCATTGTACGGGTTCGGGTTTTCCATCGTCACATCCTGGTTATGAATCCGTTCGCTGTCCCCGGACGCGGCACGCTTGCCGTGCCCGGCGACAGAAACATTCAGTATATCCGGCAAGCCTCGTCCCTCTGAACCCTGCCGTTGAAAAGCTGCCGACCTGCCATCAGTCGGTGAGAACCTTGATCTGCACGAAGGGCTGCAGCAGCGAACTGATCGCCTGCAGCGACGGCAGGATTTCCTGGATGGCCAGATTCCAGGAGCCCACGCCATTGCGCGGCACATAGACGACATCCCCTTCGCTCAGAGGAAACGGCAGTGCCTCGCCGCGCAGAATCTGCGCGAGATCGAGCACCAGCAGTTCGCCCCGGGTCGGCGACAGGGAACGAATGATGCGCACGTGGGTGGGACGGGCGCTGCCTTCGTTCAGATCGGCGCTGGCAAGGGCCTGGGCCAGGGTCAGCCGGCCGTTGGGCATGACAACGGGCCCGGCCTTTTTGACGGCGCCGAATACGAAAACGTTCTGATTCTTGTCGTCGGGCACGAAGATGACATCGTTGGCGGTCAGCCAGGTATTCTGCGACTGATCGCCTTCCTGCAGCAGCCGGTAAATATCGACGGGGATGGTTTTGCCGTTGCGGATGATGCGCGCGGCACGCAGATTGGCGATATCCTTGAGCCCGTTGCCGAGGGCCAGCCCCTCCATCAGGGAGTAGGCACGGTCCATGTAGTAGGTGCCCGGAGCGTTGAACTGCCCCAGCAGGTAAAGGGGCTTGCTGCGGTATTCGGAAATCTCCACCACCACCCAGGGATCCTTGAGATAGGTGCGGAACACGTTCTGGATGTGCGTGGTGACCTGTTCGATGGTCATGCCCGCCACGGCGACACTGCCGGCGATGGGCAGGTGCACCCGGCCCAGCCCGTCGACGCGGCTGCCGGAAACCTTGTTGGTGCCCCCGACCATGATGCCGGGGCTGCTCAGCTCCGGATGCCCCTTGACATTCACGTACAGGATATCGTTGGCGCCGACCAGGTATTCCTTTTCGGGCTGAACCGCATCCTGCCCCAGGCCGACCTCGACAGCCTCCCGTTCGACGACGGCGGAATAACGCTCGCCGTAGATCTGCTTGACGGTTCCGGGGTCGAGATCGGTCAGCGATGTACAACCGGCCAGCGCCAACAGGCTTGACAGCAAACCGATGCAGGATTTCCAACAGGCGTTTCGGTTCATGGTTCCCCTTCGAATAAAATAAGATAGAGAATGAAATGTCGAACAGGGCGTTGCGGCCTGGTGACAGAAATAACCGCCACGGGCAATTAATGAATTCTTATATTAGGCCAAGCTCAAACGCCACTCTATACCATGGGCGGCACAAAAGGCAACCGGTAAACCTTTTTGGGCAAAGGTTCAACGCCACTTGCCTGTCATTTTCCACAATGCAACTTTTCAGGGTCGTGTCCATCCGGAAACGGCAGATGACTACAGCGTGGTTTGCCTATGGGAAACCACGCTCGGCAGCCATTAACAGGCGCCGCAAGGTTTGCTCTGAAAAATCGGTTGTTTGCAAATAGCGGGCCAGATTCGGATATCGGCGCAGACGCGGCACAGACGCCGACCCTCGGCCGGCCCGGCCTTTGCGAGCGGTCAAAAAATCCTGTCTGGCCAAAAAAATGACTCAACGATGGTGGGCGGGAGCCCCATAGGTGCGGCCTTTCCATGCCCCACCGGCGCCGCGCAGATAGCACAAGGCGGAATGGATGGTCATCAGCGTGTAGACGGCGGCAGCCAGCGGCAGCAGCAAGGCGATGCCCCATGGCTGATCGTACCAGCGGGTCATGGGACGAAACGTGCGCGCCATCAGCAGCCAGCTTGCCAACCCGCAGGCTCCGGCCGTCAAACCGGCCGGCGTAGCGCGATACAGAAGCAGCTTTGGGCCAGCCAGCACCAGGCACAGCGGCCCCCAGAGAAATACCAGCAGCATTGCACCGACGGTGCCTCCCAGCAGCAGCCAGGAATGGCGCAACTGCACGAAGGCGGTGCGCACAACCATGCGCCAGACCGTACCAAGATCCCCGCAGGGACGGGTACTGACCACCTCCCGGGTAAAACCGAGCCAGATGCGGCCGCCACCAGGGCGCCCGCGCTGCTTGATGAGCCGCCCGAGGGAACAATCGTCGATCAGGGCGCCGGCGATGGCGGGCAGACCGCCGGCCTCCTCCAGAACCTGGCGGCGCAGCAGCACGCACCCACCCGCGGCGCCGGCAACTTTGCTGCGCGGATCGCATACCCGTCGAAAAGGGTAAAGCATGGCGAAGAAATACACGAACGCCGGCACCAGCAGGCGGCTCCAGAAACCGCTGGCCTGCAGCCGGGCCATCAGCGACACCAGATCGTAATCGCCCCGGGTGGATTGGGCCACCAGCCTGGACAGGCTCGATGGCGCATGGGCGATATCGGCATCGGTAAACAGCAGCAGCGGCGCCGGGCTGTGGCCGCAGGCCTGCATCCCCTGCCACAAGGCCCAGAGCTTGCCGGTCCAGCCTTGCGGCCGGTCGGCGGCGCACACCACGGTCAGCCGATCGCCATGCTCGCACTTGGCAGCCAGCCTTGCGGCCACATCGGCGGTACCGTCGTCGCTGTGGTCGTCCACCAGAAACACCCGCAGCGCACCGGCATACTCCTGCCGCAGAATCGTCGGCAGGGAGGAAGGCAGGATATCCGCTTCGTTGCGTGCGGGAATGATGACATCCACCGCCGGCCAGACATCGGCCCGATGCGCCTCGGGCAGCACCGGCGCGATGCGCCAGAAACCGGCATGCCACCGCCACAAACCAATCCATATCAGCAGCGCCGCAACGCCACCCCATGCCATAACGGTCAAAAGAAACTCCAGGTTGATCAGTTGTCCGTTGTCAGATACACGCCGGCGCGACGCATGGCGTCGAGCGCCTGCCTGCCGCCTTCCCCGGTCACCGGACGACAGGCCTCCACCACCACGGCAACCTTGAAACCGGCGCGCACGCCATCCAGGGCGGTCTCCAGGACGCACACATCGAGGGCGAGCCCGGCCAGCCAGAGCCGTTTGACGCCGTCCAGGCGCAACTTGTCGGCAAACCCGGTGTGGTTGAAAACCGAAAGCTGGTTCTGGTCAAAACGCGACCCTTTGGAAATGACCACCGGATCCGGCGCCAGATCGAGCGCGGGATGAAACGCGGCGCCCGGCGTATCCTGCACGCAATGTTCGGGCCAGTCGCCGCCGTTTTTTTTGAAACTGGGATGGCCGCGCGGATGCCAGTCCCGCGAATAGTAGATCGGCACCTTGTTACGCACAGCGGCCGCGATCCAGCCGTTGATCACCGGCACAACCAGGTCGCCCCCGGCAATCGGCAACGCCCCGCCGGGACAAAAATCCCGCTGAATATCGATCACCAGCAGACCGTCACCATCAACAAGGTTTTCCTCGGCTTTCTGCATGGATACACCGTCTTCCCTGGAAAGAGCATCAGGTTTTGAAGTCAGCTATCAGCTATCAGCTTACAGCTTTCAGTTCTCAACTTTTAACTTCAATACCGCGGGGTGGCGCCCCCGCCCGGCGCTTTACTCTTTTTGCTTGCCCAAAAAGAGTAAACAGAAAAAGGGCACCCCGGCTCCTGGCCCGCCTGCGGCGGGTT